>Ga0153923_100167_pt1 | contig 29508 bp, 22 predicted proteins | sample TSNJ007MetaG_FD_104682 | JGI IMG/M metagenome (GOLD analysis project Ga0153923, IMG submission 104682) | Attine ant fungus gardens microbial communities from New Jersey, USA - TSNJ007 MetaG | ecosystem: Host-associated > Fungi > Mycelium > Unclassified | place: USA: New Jersey, Brendon T. Byrne...
CACCAACAACAGCACCAACAACAGCACCAACAACAGCACCAACAACAGCACCAACAACAGCACCAACAACAGCACCAACAACAGCACCAACAACAGCGCCAACAACAACACCAACAACAACACCGACGGCAACACCGACAGCAACACCGACGGAAACACCTGTGTCGACAGTAACACCTACGTCGACGCCAGACAATCCAATTTTCCCTGTGTCGACCCCGACGTCAATACCGGGAGTAATCGTTACGGCTACTCCATCCACAACACCTGTGGTGGCGACACCAACAGTAACACCAACAGTAACACCAACTATTACGTCGGTGCCAACTAGTACGCCTATTGTTCCGAAGGTGACGCCACCTGTAGAGAAACTGACTACAGATGAGGAAGTTCCTCTTGAAGGTGAAATACCACTTGGGGGCGTGCCGAGTGTCGGTGAAAAGCCAGATCATGGTAAGGTGACAATTACTAAGGATGGCAAGTGGATTTATACACCAGATCCAGGCTTCATTGGCAAAGACAAGTTCACGATCATTGTGACAGATGAGAATGGAAATGAAGAAGAGATCGAGATCGAGATTGATGTCGAGGAAGTACCGACAGGTACAGTGAAAGAACCAGGGGATAACAGCAGTAAACCAACAGAGCTTCCGAAAACGGGAGAAGACAGTGCACTTCCTATTTACTTAGTAGGTGGAGGTCTAGTTCTTGTGGGATTTGTGTTAGCTCGAAGATTTAAACGAAGTAATTAATATATCGTAATGATAAGGGTGCTGTCCCGGCACTCAACACCCATAGGATAAAAGTCAACGGAGCAAGGCTCCTCCTGTTACAGGAGGAGCCTTGCTCTTTATTTTTGGTCTATGGCTACTCGTTTCATAACCTTCTTCACTTACTACCCAACTCCCAACGAAGTGAACCTTGACGAAAATGGGATTTTCACTCATTATTCGTAATGTAGCGTCAGCGACACTATTTAGCATATATCTTTTTTTTACTAATTAGTAAGCGCTATCATAAAATGCGCTGGGAGATGATACCATGGAATTTATGTATTTAGGAACTGGAGCAAGCGAGGGTTATCCAGCTTTATTTTGTCAATGTGAACGTTGCTCTATGGCGATGGAGCTTGGTGGCAAAAATATTCGCGCTCGTACAGGAGCGCTTATTAACTCTGATTTGCTGCTGGATTTCTCACCTGACATGTATATGAATAAGCTTCGTTACAAATTGGATTTGGGGAAAGTTAATCATTTGATTGTTACGCATTCGCATACGGATCATTTTGCAGCAGCAGAGCTCATGATGAGGCATGAACATTGGTATTGTCAGCTGCAGGAGAGTGGAAAAAAACTGCATATTTACGGAAATGAAACGGTAGAAGAAACGATGAAATCAGCTCTTCGCTATGATTATGGAACCGATACGATTGAAGATCCTTTTTACGAGTTTCATATCATACAGCCTTTTATGCCCTTCACTCTTGGAGAAGTGACAGTAACCGCATTGCCAGCCCATCACAAGCCGGATGAACATAGCTTTATCTATCTACTTGAGCAGAATAACACAAGATTCTTATACGGCAATGATAGTGGTATATTCAGTGATGAAACCTTCAATTATCTACGTGATAAGCACCTGGACGTTGTTAGTCTGGATTGTAATTATGGGCTAGAGGATAGATATGATTATCATATGGGGATCTCCGGTTGTCGGATAGTAAGAGAACGTTTGCTTGACCAAAATAGTTGTGATACTAGTACATCATTTATTCTGACTCATTTCTCTCACTACAGCGCAGAGTTGCATGATACTTTAGTTAAGAATACAGCAGAGGAGAATTTCATCATTTCCTATGATGGGATGAAAGTCTTCTTAGCATGACGTGATGATAGTCTATCTATAATTAAAAGAATAGTCATTACCCGTAAAATCCTCCCTTGAGGAAAGGACTACTTTACGGGTCTTTTTTATAGCTTTAAGGGCTCAAAATGAGTAGATACGGAGGTAGAGAATGAAGCTGCTGGCTACGGGAAAAGTAAAATGGTTCGTCTATCAGAAAGTTGTCATCGTATTTATCGTCTTTTTGATTCCGCTCATTTCGATGAATATTTGGGTGAATTATAAGGGGATGTCATTCACCAAAAATACGATTTTGGACTCATCCCTGGCTGGGGCGTCATTCTATTCCAAGCAACTGGATAAAGAGATATATTTCATCCGCAATCAACAATTACAATTTCAAGAAGATAAAAACATACAGAAGCTTAGTTTCCGAGGCGAAAGTTTAGAAAAGTATGAAGAGGTAGAATTAATCGGTAATGCTGAAGATCTATTGAATCGGATCATTGCCTCAAGCGAATATGTGGTTAACGCCGGGGTATATATTAAGTCTCTGGGCAAAACGATCTCTGGTAAGACGGGGGTCACGGCCATTCCTAATATGGAGTACGAGAAAATTTCCTCGTTACTTAAGGTTAAGCAGAAGCCTTCATTCTATCGGAGCGGTGATGCGATTTTCCTTATAGAAACAGGAGATAATGCGGAGCTTTGGTCGTATATTGAAATCTCAAAAGGTAAGCTATTGGAGGCACTAAATCAAATCGCAACCTTATATCAAGAATCGGAGGTATTTCTGGGAAGTAATGAGCTGGGCAATATTCTATCTACTACAGACGATCAGTTAGTATCTACTGAGGTCCTTAGGCTCATCACCAAACAGGATCAGTTTAATTCCGATATCCCAGAAATAAACAAGGTGAACGGTAAAAGTTACTTTATTGCCCATAACTTTATCAGTTCTTTGAATCTATCCTTGATTATGTACGTGAATCAGAATGAAATCACAAGGCCCTTAAGCCAATTTAATACACTACTATATGCCTCTTTCGTCATCGCTATTGTGGTAATGATACTTTATTCTTATTCGGTAAATCTAATGATTCATAGGCCCTTATCCAAATTGGTTAAGACATTCCGTATGGTAGAAACGGATAATCTTGATTTAGTCATCGAGTCAAAGACCAAAGATGAGTTTTACTATATATTTAATAGTTTTAATCGCATGGCTTCTAGACTTAAGCGTTCTATTGAGGAGAATTATGAACAGAAGATTGCCCTGCAGCATTCGCAGTTGAAGCAATTGCAGTCACAGATTAACCCGCATTTTCTCTATAACAGCTTCTTTAATATTTACATGATGTGTAAAGTAGGAGATTCCGATAGTGCGGCTGAGCTCTCACAAAAGCTAGGGAGCTACTACCAATACATCACAAGAAGTGGATCGGACGAGGTGCCTTTCTTTAAGGAGTATCAGCATGCGCTTGATTATTGTGAAATTCAGTGTATTCGCTTCTCGAATCGTATTTCTTTCGAATATGAAGAAATACCCGTTTTGGCGAACGCGATTTTAGTACCGAGGCTGATTATTCAGCCGATTGTTGAGAATGTTTTCGAGCATGCTTTCGAAGACGACTCCCGACAAGGGGTTGTCTATATTGGTGCCGAATGCGAAGAGGGAATAGTAATTATCACAATTGAAGATAACGGTAATCTTTTAAAAGATGAGGAAATAGAGTACTTGCAGAAGAAACTTGCGATGGGTCTGAAACAAGTTGAGAAGACGGGATTAATCAACGTTAATAATAGACTCCAATTGAAGTACGGACCAGATAGTGGCTTGTTTGTCTCACGCAGCAAATACGGAGGATTGAGGGTAGAACTGATAGTTAAATATGAGAGTAAGGAAGTGTGATTATGTATAGATTACTAATCGTAGATGACGAGCCTGTGATTGTGAATGGATTAGTCCAACTGTTTCAGGATAACTCAGAATTTGAACTGGATATACGAAAAGCTTACTCCTCAAGCGAAGCTCTTGAAATTGCTAAGAAAACGAAATTGGATATTTTGGTTAGCGATATTCGTATGCCTCAGAAGAATGGTCTCCAGCTCGTGGACGAAATCGTCTATTATTGGCCATTATGCCGAGTGATTTTCCTTACAGGATACAGTGAATTTGATTATGTATACGAAGCGATTCGTAAGAATGTGGACAATTACATTCTGAAAACGGAAGGAATTGAACCTATTTTCGAAGCTGTGAAGGCAGCAGTCGACAAGCTAGACGAGGAGAACCGTCGTAGACTTCAATTGGAGAAGGCACAAATGCACTATCAAATCGCTAGTTCCTTCCTAAAGAAAGAGCTGATGGAGCGGGTGCTGAGCGGGGAGTCTATTACTTCTATACTCAATAATGTACGTTACAAGGATGTAGAGTTCGGCATTGCATTAGATCGTCCTTCATTCTTTCTTGTTGGTATCTTGGATCGACTAGATGATCCTAAATTTAAAATGCCTCCCTCTGTTCAGCGTATTTTCCATGATCACCTGCCTGCATCTATTGCATGTGAAGAAGTGATTTATGATGATCGTGTATTCATATGGCTGCTTCAACCAGATGAAGGATTGCTGAATCGCTTTCGTAGTGACTATCCAGATCAAGGGGTGAATTGGCCTGGAATCGTTGCTTATATGAGAGGGATATTAGAGCCTGTACAGAATGAGTGTGATGAGCTGCTAAGTGTCTGCGTTTCATTCGGAATATCGGGGGATTTACTTAACCATTGGGAATCAATCCATCTTCAAGTTGAAGCAGTGCGCTCTATGATTCTAAAGAGAGCTTTATTAGGTCAGCACATGCTTATCCTAGACCTTGAGAAACTAAGTCAACTTGAGGATACGATGCACAAAGCTGGAGGAATCGAGCAGGAAGATTTCAAGACGCTAATCATCGAACAAATTCACCAATTTGTGCAGGAGAACCTATCTGGGGATCTATCGCTTACCTCAATTGCTGCAGAGGTGCATCTTAATCCGTCCTATTTATCTCGTTATTATAAACAGACGACAGGACAAAATTTATTAGAGTATATCCAGTCGACGAAGCTGCATGTTGCTCTGCAGCTGATGAAGAATACAACTCTGAAATTAAATGAAATCGCCATCCGGGTCGGTTTTGAATCACCATCCTACTTTACAACATTCTTCAAACGCAAAATGGGTTTATCTCCACAGGATTATCGGAATTCAAAATAAGTAAATAAAGTGAAAGTGATGTAAAAAAAGTGAAATTGAAAGCGGTTTCCTCTGTGACTAAAATAATAACTAGGAACACTGATTAACAACAAGAATTGCAGCAAACAAAGGGGGGAAGCGTTCAGATGAAAAAAATGAGACCATGGAAAATGATTTTGTCAGTAACAATGATTCTTTCATTATTGTCAGCATGTGGAAGTCAAGGGAATGGAAATGCGAATGCACCATCTACGCCTAAGGAAAAGACTACGAATAGTGCGACAGACAGCGCCACAGCACCTGATCCACTAGGGAAATACCCGGAAACGGTCACTGTTACAGAAATACTAGGATATAATCCACCAGAAGATCCAAGAACTCCAAGCGGAATAACACCGGAACAAAATGCCTACCTGAAAGATCTCAAAGAGATGATGAATATTGAAGTGAAATACAAATGGACCGTTCCCTCTGCCCAGTTTGAGCAGAAGTTCTCGCTTGCCATGGCATCGGGGGATCTACCCGATGTGATAGAAGTTGATCAGAAGAACTATGAGAAACTTAAAAAGCAAGATATGCTTGCTGATCTGACAGATGCTTATGCACAATATGCGTCACCAGCTCTTAAGGCTTATATGGACTCAGATGGTGGATTCGCGATGAAAACGTTCAGTGCGGATGGTAAGCAATTAGGTATTCCTGCATTTGAAGATCCCTTCTTATCCACGCAGCTGCTATGGATTCGTCAAGATTGGCTTAATAATCTAGGTTTACAGGCACCGAAGACGATCGATGAGCTTGAGAAAGTTGCACAAGCATTCACACATAATGATCCAGATCAGAATGGTAAGAATGACACCTATGGTATCGCCATGCAAAAGAATCTCTTCTTTTGGGGATTTGATGTCAGAGGTTTCTTTAATGGATTCGGTGCTTATCCTTCCGTTGGTGATAAACAATCGGCTTGGATTAAAGGCGGCGATGACAAATTGTTACCGGGATTGATTCAGCCTGAAGTGAAGACTGCACTTGGTAAGCTACAAGCATGGTATAAAGATGGAATTATTGATAAAGAGTTTGCACTAAAGGATGAGAATAAGGCTGTAGAAGATCTGACTGCAGGTAAAGTGGGTATTTCCTACGGAGAGTGGTGGTATCCGAACTGGCCGCTTAACTCCAGCGTAGACAAAGATCCAAAGGCGGATTGGATTGCAATTCAGCTTCCAGGGATTGATGGTCCAGCTAAATCACTCGTTCCAAAAATCCGCAGCAACAAAATTTTCGTTGTGAACAAAAAGATGAAGAACCCCGAAGCAGCGATTAAGATGCTCAATTTCTACATCGAAGTTGGTAATAAGAAATACAAGGATAAGAACAAAGCGGCAGATGGCTATGTATACAACTGGTTTAACCCACGGATTGCCAACCCTGTTGATATTGATACGATTTACAGGGAAGTAAACAAAGCGCTCGATGCTAATCAGACTGAAATTACAATAGACGATGCAAATTATAAGACCGTTGCGGATACTTTCAAAGCGACTAAGGACTTCCTGGCAGGCGACACATCTAACGCTACCAAAGGTGTAAACTGGGGTCAATATTATAGCCGGGCTGCAAAAGACGGTGGCTGGGGCTTAACACGACAAATTAAAGAAAATCAACAATTTGTATACAACGAGTTTTACGGTCTTCCTACACCAACAGTAGTGGAAAAGGGCGGTCAGCTGGATAAGTTGATGCAAGAGTCCTTTACCAAGATTATCATGGGTGGTTCTCTTGATGATTTCGATAAATTCGTGGATAGCTGGAAGGCACTTGGCGGTAATGAAATTATCGATGAGGTCAATGAATGGTATAGCACGGAAGCTACGAAATAAATCATAGGGACAAGAAAGCGGGTGAGGTGAGTCGGGTGAGCCGACTCACCTCCCGTTTTAAAATGAGTAAGTTGGTGAGGAGGGCATCTATGAAATCACTGAAGAAAGAATATCCGCTTCATATCATGTTAATACCGGGTGTGATTGTTACACTGATTTATGCCTACGGACCGATGGCCGGCCTGGTTATGGCGTTTCAACAGTTTGAGCCGTTATCCGGTTTTTTTAAATCTGATTTTGTGGGATTAGATAACTTCCGTTATGTATTTAATTTACCGGATTTCAAGCAAGTACTTTGGAATACGCTAGTCATAGCTATCATCAAAATGGTATTGTCTCTGCTTGTCCCGCTCATTCTAGCTCTATTATTAAATGAGCTTACTAAGAAATGGTTCGCAGGTTTTATTCAATCCGCCATTTTCCTCCCGTTCTTCCTTTCATGGACTGTCCTTGGGGGTGTCATTATTGAATTATTCTCTCTCAATGGACCTATTAATGGCTTAATTTCCTCTATGGGCTTAGAACCTATCATGTTCATGCTTGATAATGGTTGGTTCAGGGGGATTATCATTGGCTCGGATGTCTGGAAAGGCATGGGCTACAATATGATCATCATGCTTGCTGCCATCACAGGAATTAATGCGACGCTGTATGAAGCGGCAGAGGTAGATGGTGCAGGGAAATGGAAGCAAATGCTTAACATTACGCTTCCAGGTATAGCACCGATTATTATTTTACTTAGTGTATTAGGTCTCGGTGGTATTCTTAACGCAGGTTTTGAGCAGATATTGATTATGTATAACCCGACTGTATATGCAGGCGCAGATATAATAGATACATTTGTCTATCGATTGGGGATGTTCAGCCAACAATTTGGACCTGCGGCAGCAGTGGGTCTCTTTAAATCGATAATATCTTTATTTATGGTATCAACAACTTACTATGCAGCGTACAAATTTAACAATTACCGCATATTCTAGGAGGTGGAGATGGTGCTACATAAACAATCATTCAGCAGAAAGTTATTTATCGTGTTCAATACGCTGTTGTTAACTTTCATTACCATACTCGGCATTATCCCATTTGTACACTTACTCTCCATCTCACTTAGCTCGAATACAGCTGCGATGGCTGGAGAAGTGAAGCTTTGGCCCGTCGGCTTTTCCTGGGATGCTTATGTATATTTAGGAGAAAAGGTAGAGTTCTTTCGTTCCTTGGGAGTCTCCGTAAAACGAGTAGTGCTCGGTTCAGTAGTTAACTTGTTTCTAGTATTTATTACTGCTTTTCCGCTTTCCAAATCGAATGATCAGTTTAAATTTAGAACCGTATATGTATGGATATTCGCGATTACGATGTTTTTTGGAGGCGGCTTAATTCCGACGTATATCGTAGTGAAGAATACAGGCTTAATCGATTCCATTTGGGCGCTTATCTTACCAGGTGCATTGAATGTATGGAATATGGTTCTGATGCTTAACTTCTTCAGATCTATTCCAAGAGAATTGGATGAAGCGGCTACGATTGATGGTGCCGGACATTGGAGAGTACTTTGGCAAATTTATTTACCGATATCCCTTCCATCCATCGCAACGATTGGGTTATTCACCATAGTTGGGCATTGGAACGCTTGGTTTGACGGTATCCTTTACCTGAATTCACCTGAGCATTATCCGCTACAGACCTATCTTTCTACCTTGATTATGTCTATCAATGCCCAGATGTCATCGATGTCCATTGAGCAGCTCAAGGTGATGGAGAACCTGAGTGAGAAGACGATCCGAACGGCGCAAATATTCATGGGCGCATTGCCAATTATGGTAGTGTATCCATTCTTACAAAGGTATTTCGTAAAAGGAATGACGGTTGGTAGTGTTAAAGAATAAAGAAATAGAGTACAGACATAGTGTAAAAGTCTCATATGAAGGAGCAGATTGCGATGAAGAAAGTTACTGTTGCTTTAATTGGAGCGGGCCTGCGAGGAATTAATTATTCAGAATATGCGATTCAGCACCCCGATGAGCTTCAAGTTGTAGCTGTTGCAGAGCCGAATGCGAAGCGGAGAAATAAATTTAAGGCAAGACATAAGCTGGCTGATGATATGTGCTTTACTCATTGGGATGATTTTTTTGCCTCCCCGAAAGTAGCAGATGCGGTATTTATCTGTACCCAAGACAATCAGCATTATGTGCCAACAATGAAAGCACTGGAGGCAGGGTATCATGTACTATTAGAAAAACCGATGTCCCCTGATGCCAAGGAATGTGTGCTTATGGGGGAAATGGCTTCTAAAGTGAATCGTGTCTTCTCGATATGCCATGTATTGAGATATACCAATTTCTTCTCTACGATCAAGGAACTGCTGGAAAGTGGTGCGATCGGACAATTGATGTCCATTCAACATAATGAGAACGTGGGTTACTGGCATCAAGCTCATAGCTTCGTAAGAGGGAATTGGCGCAAAAAGGATGAGTCCAGTCCGATGATTCTTGCTAAGTCCTGTCATGATCTGGACATTCTTTCCTGGTTGACAGATTCAGAATGTGTTCGAGTGTCTTCCTTCGGCTCACTGTCCCATTTCAAATCTAGTGAAGCACCGGAAGGAGCCCCGCTACGTTGCACAGATGGATGCCCAGCAGCAGATAAATGTCTCTATTATGCTCCTAATCAATATTTGACGGAGGATACGGATTGGCCTACATCGGCAATTAGCGATGATCCAAGCTATGAAGCTCGCCTGAATGCTCTTCAGGAAGGACCTTATGGACGATGTGTCTATCATTGTGATAATGATGTCGTCGACCATCAAGTGGTAAATCTAGAATTCGCTAATTCCGTAACTATAGCCTTTACAATGAGTGCGTTTACCAAAGATGTAAGTCGTACCCTCAAGCTGATGGGTACCACGGGAGAAATTCGCGGTGCGATGGAAAAGAATGAAATTGAAGTGATCCATTTTGGCAGCGGTAAGGTAGAGAGAATCTCGTTCGAGAATGCAGGTGGTCATGTTGGTCATGGCGGCGGCGATATGGGGTTAATCAAAGATTTTGTTAAGCTGGTTCGAGCGGAAGGGAAGATTCAAGGTCTTACATCAGCAAATCATTCCGTTCAAAGTCACCTTATGGCTTTTGCAGCAGAGCAATCTCGCATCGAGGGTAACAGTATTGTTCTGAAAGAATTTGCACAAAGTGTCTGTAATGATGAAGAGGTGAAGCAACGATGAATGCCCCGCAGCCATTTCAGACGATGTTATTAAGTTCGTTGGTTAAGGTATTTGCTGATGAAGTGCCGAATCATGAATCCTATCACAGTGCAACCGCACTTGTCGGAGAAACATTTTCGTTCCAAGTCGCTTATACCTCAGATACACTTCTAAAGAATATTAAAGTAGAGATAAAGTCATCTCTTCCAGATCTAATATGTATAAGATCCGTTGGACTTGTTCCCTCAGAAATGCCTTGTTTCAAAAATCATGATGACGATGTGCTAAGAACTACGCCGGGATTATATCCAGATCCATTGTATACGCTGGATCAACAATCTATTTCATCGATCCCGGGACAATGGCGATCTTTATGGGTGACGATAACCTTGGATGAAACAATGAGTACGGGGCTTCGCTCTATTCAGGTCCTCTTCCAATCATCTGAAGGGCAGATGTTAGGTGAATCGGATGTATTCGAGTTAACCGTTATCCCTGCAACACTACCGCCGCAACAGTTAATTCATACGGAATGGTTCCATGTGGATTGTCTTGCTACAAAGTATGGTGTCGAAGTATTTAGTGAAGCACATTGGGCCCTTATAGAACGTTATGCAGATACGATGGTTAAGCATGGCATGAACATGATCTTAACTCCGTTGTTTACACCGCCTTTGGATACAGCCATTGGTGGAGTACGTCCAACCGTTCAATTGATTTCCGTGACTAAAGCGGGAGATCGTTATGAATTCGGATTTGATCTGCTTACTCGTTGGGTATCGATGTGCCGCCGACTTGGCTTCAAATACTTTGAGTTCTCTCATTTATTTACTCAATGGGGTGCAAAATGTGCACCAAAAATAATGGTAACCATTCAAGGTGAAGATCAGCAACTATTCGGCTGGGATACGGACGCATCCTCGGCGGAATACCGTAGTTTCTTGGATCAATTTTTACCTTGCTTAGATCAATATTTGAAAGAGCAGGGAATAGACCAGCAAAGCTGGTTCCATATTTCAGATGAACCAGGAGAGGAACATTTGGAATCGTACCGAGCTGCAAGTGAGATCATTTATAAACATTTATCAAGTTATCCGATCATGGACGCTTTGTCCGAATTGGAGTTGTATGAACAGGGCCTGGTGAAAAGGCCGATTCCTGCGAATACGCATATTGAACCGTTCTTAGAACATCAGGTTCCAGACCTTTGGACGTACTATTGCTGCGCTCAAGGTGAACAAGTATCCAACCGGTTTTTCAACATGCCCTCTGCTAGAAATCGTATAATCGGGTTTCAATTGTATAAATTCGGATTACAGGGCTTCTTGCATTGGGGTTATAACTTCTGGTACTCGCAATATTCATTGAATCAGCAGCTGGACCCTTATCGTACGACTGACGCTGAGCATGCATTTCCCTCAGGAGATGCCTACTTGGTCTATCCGGGAGAAGAAGGCCCGATTGAATCCATTCGACTGGAAGTTCTATATGAAGGGTTGCAGGATTTGCGCGCACTAGAATTACTTGAGCAGAAAATTGGCAAGAAAGCAACGATAGCCATTATGGAAGAGGGTCTGAGTACATCGTTGACCTTCTCTGTATACCCGAGGGATCAGGGAACATGGCTCTTAGAGGCAAGAGAGCGGATCAATCAAGCGATAGCAAGATATTCTACTTAAGTGATCATACCATTACGAGGTGTTGAGAATATGGCAACTTTTCATTATTCAGGATCTTCCTTTTATTATAACGATCAGGCGATACGGCTTATCTCAGGGGCCATCCATTATTTTCGGACTCTGCCGGAACATTGGGAAGACCGTCTTATCAAATTAAAAGCTTGCGGCTTCAATACGGTTGAAACCTATGTGGCATGGAATTTACACGAGCCGAAGAAAGGCCAACATAATTTTGAAGGTATGGCAGATGTAGTCCGGTTTATTGAATTGGCAGGAGATTTGGGTCTGCATGTCATCGTTCGTCCCGCACCTTATATTTGTGCAGAATGGGAATTTGGTGGACTGCCATCTTGGTTGCTAGCTGATTCGGATATGCGTCTTCGATGCTACCATAAGCCATTTCTAGATCATGTAGATGCGTATTATGATGTATTGCTCCCCAAATTACAACCACTGTTATGTACAAATGGTGGCCCGATCATTGCTATGCAGATTGAGAATGAGTACGGAAGTTACGGCAATGACAAGCGCTATTTGACTCATTTAAAAGACAGCATGATTTCCCGTGGGATAGATGTACTACTATTCACTTCCGATGGACCTGAAGACGCGATGTTACAGGGAGGTATGGTCCCAGGTGTGCTAGAGACGGTGAACTTTGGATCACGTCCAGTAGAAGCATTCAACAAGCTCCGTGAATACCAACCAGAGGCTCCAATCATGTGTATGGAATACTGGAACGGTTGGTTTGATCATTGGCGTGAGGAGCATCATACGCGTCCGGCTGAGGATGTAGCGAAGGTATTGGATGAGATACTTAGTTTAGGCGCATCCGTTAATTTCTATATGTTTCATGGCGGAACTAACTTTGGGTTCTACAACGGAGCGAATGGACATACGTTTGACAGCTATGAACCAACAATTACTAGTTATGACTATGATTCCTTACTGAGTGAATCCGGTGAGCCGACAGCTAAATATTATGCAGTTCGTGAAGTGATCTCCAAATATGTAGATCTCGGACCCATTGAGTTGCCAGCTCCTGTCGCTAAGAGAGCATATGGGAGAGTAGAGATGAAGGAGCAGACTTCACTTACCGCAAACTTGAATCGTATTTCTGCACCTATTCACTCTGCATACCCTGAATCGATGGAGAAATTGGGTCAGGATTATGGCTTTATTCATTATAGTACGTTCCTTACAGGACCTCGTCCCAAAGATGAGTTCTTCATCCAGGATTTACATGATCGTGCATTAGTCTTTCTGAATGGAGAGCTCACTGCAACCTTAGATCGTGTAGAGCCAGAGGTGAAATTAGAGTTCGAGGTTCCGGCCGAAGGGCTGCATGTTAGTATACTTGTGGAGAATTTAGGACGTGTCAACTATGGTCCTTTTATGAGAGATTGTAAAGGGATTACTGAAGGGGTACGTTATGGACGGCAGTTTCTGTCGGAATGGACGACTTATACGTTGCCATTAACGGATTTATCTGGTCTGCAGTTTGAAGGTTTATTCAGGCAAGTGGAACCTAGTTTCTTCCGCAGCACCTTGGTTGTGGATGAACCTTGTGATACGTTCTTGAGCATGGAAGGATGGACTAAAGGCTTCGTGTTCATTAATGGGTTCAACCTTGGACGCTATTGGAATATCGGACCACAGAAAACAATGTATGTGCCAGGTCCTCTATTGAAACAAGGCAACAATGAGATTGTCATCTTTGAATTGCACAGCACTTCAGATAACGCTGTTACGTTCGTAGATCAACCGGAACTAGGATAATAGGGCATAGCTCTGCCAACAACATGTTAGAATTGCGGCTTATTGAACCATGTCTGAATTTGCTTCGGACAAGTTTGTTCAATCTTGCGTAATTCGCTAGCTTCGTTTAACTAGCTGTTTCAAACGCAGCAATTAATATATCGTAACAACAAAGACACCCGAATAGATCCGGGTGTCTTTGTTAAATAGAAACTATTTCTTGCTGCGTATTCTAAGGTTATGTAGTTCCCATTGTTCATACCAATCTTGAACAACGGCAGGAAGACCAATACTTAGATCGCCTTTCAATAATTCCGTCAGATTCTTGTATTGTTCTTCCACTGCGGATCGTTCCCCAATACTGTCGTAGACCTTCATTAATCCTAAATGTCCTTGTTCAAAATAGGGCTGAAGCTGTACTACCTTTTGATACACAGTGACAGCTTCGGGAACTCTGTTGTTGTCGATATAGAACTGGGCCATTCCCATAGCATGGTGTAGCCAAATGGTGCGCAGACGTTGTCGTTCGCCCTCCGCCCACAAATAATCGTAATCTCCAAAATAATCCCCTGAATAAAGCTCAAATAACCTTTGATGTTCTGCACAATTGTCCTCTCCAATGGATTCGAGTGCAAGAATGTTGTGCTCCCACTGGGCTGCATCGATTAGAAGCGGCCCGGTCTCAAGCGTATACCCTTCCCCGCCACTGACGTTGCTGATATGCAGATCTACCTCACTCTGCTTTAAACATTGTCGTACTTGATAAATGGTTGTGTAGAGATGGGTAGAAGCCTTTTTAAGGTTGAAATCTGGCCATAGTAGGTCAATCAGGGTATCTTTACTGACGAATCGATTGCGATTATGAAGCAAGAAAGCAAATAATTCTTGTGCCTTAGAAGTTCTCCAACGGAGATTGTTTAAAGGTTGTCCTCCTCGTTCAAAACGCAGCGATTGAAAACAACGAATCGTTAGTTCATGTGCTACCTCTTTGCTTTTTGGTGCAAACTTCAATCTGTCCTCCAAGCGTTGTACTGTTTTGAATAAACGGTCATGTCGCACGGGCTTCAAAATATAATCAATCGCATTTAACTCAAAGGCTTCCACTGCATATTGGTTATACGCGGTCACGAAAACGATATTAGCGTTTGGACACACCTCTTGCAGAATTGCGGCAGCTTGAAGTCCGCTCACTTCAGGCATTTCAATATCAATAAAAATAACGTCAGGCTCCAAGGCTGGAGCTTCTTGTATAGCTTGAACAGGATCTGTATAGGACGCGATGATATGAACAGCTTCCATTTCTTTTAACATGAATTCTAACTTTACGAGAGCAAGACGTTCATCGTCCACCAATACTGCTTGAATCATTGTTATTTCACCACTCAATATAGTATTTTTTAGCAAAAAACAATAAACTCTTCTTTATTTTTCGGTTCATTATAGTCTGTCTGTGACTAGGTATTTTTGTGATTCATATTTCTTTTTTCAGAAGGGATTATGAAACTTACTGAAGTACCTAGCCCTTCCTTGCTTTTAATTTGCAAACCCTTAGCATAGACACGTAACAAGCGTTTATGTGTATTAAGAAATCCAATCCCTCTTGTTACATTAGACTGACTGCTCAGCAGTTGCTGAAGTTGCTCGGAAGTCATACCTTTACCATTATCAGCGATTGTAATCTCGATGTCATCAGCTAGTTCTTTGATGGATATTGAAAGCGTACCTCCTTTGGAGCGGCTTAATATACCATGCCTAACGGCATTTTCAACGAGTGGCTGAATGGTCAAGGGAGGTAACTGAAAATGTAGATTTTCTGTTAACTCCCAGTTGATGGTCATCCTGTCCTCAAAGCGCTCTTTCTCTATGTACAGATAGGCACGGACAAGCTCAAGCTCGTGTTCAATCGGTATCATCGGCTCAGCGTTCAAGAAGTTAAAGCTTAAGCGTAAATAAGAGCTAAAGGCATCAATAAGGTGACCCATACGCTGTGTATCAAAAGATGCCAGAGCAGATATAGAATTTAATGTGTTGAATAAAAAATGTGGTTGTATTTGCGCTTGAAGATATGCTGCTTCCAGACGAAGCCGTTCACTTACGGACTGTTTTAAGTCTGTTAAGGAACGTACCCGTCCTCTTAGCTCCATAGCGTTCATGGGTTTCATTACATAGTCGTTCGCGCCCGAAACAAATCCGGTGTAGATATCTTCCGGCTGGCTACGTGCGGTCAGAAGTAGAATAGGAAGCTCAGCTATAGTAAAACGTTCACGAATTCTCTGTGTTAATTCATAGCCGGACATCTGGGGCATCATTACATCTGTAATGATTAAATCCCATTGATCAGTATCCAGTTTTATTAAAGCATCAATTCCACTGGTTACCGTAACCATTTCATAGTCTTTGATGGACAGTACGCTAGTAAGGATTTTCAGATTAACCGGGTCATCGTCAACAGCCAAAATCTTAGGTCTTCTTCCATCCGTTGAAGTAGCAGATGTAGTGTTAAATTCGGATAGCCTAATATGAGATAGTTTGTCCGTGTATTCAGTCACTGTTGAGAATTCTAAATTGAATTTTTGAATGTTTGAATCGGATAGAGGCATAGTAAAAGTAAAAGTAGAGCCTTTGCCAAGTGAAGATTTTACGCTAATCTCTCCACCGTGAAGTTCAACTAACTGTTTACAAATACTTAAGCCCAATCCAATTCCACCACTTATTGCTGTCACGCTTGAGTCACCCTGTTCATAGGGTTGGAAGGCTCTAAGCTGTGTTTCCTCGTTCATTCCAATGCCAGTATCCGTAATATGGATGCGCGCCACACCCTTATGAATATCCGCATGGACCCTAACTGAGCCTACACTCGTATATTTCACAGCATTTTGAAGCAGATTGAACAAAATCTGAATGAGTCTTTTCTCATCTGCCACAATAGAAGGAAACGAGTCGGGAATCTCCGAGATTAGTGTAATGTGCTTACCTTCCGTTAGGAACTTGAGCATATCGAGTACGCCAACAGCTACGGATTGAATGGGAACATTTCTTAACTGTAATTGAATGTTGCTTTCACGAAGCTGTGATTGATCTAGAAGATCGTTTATCAGTAAAGACATACGTCTTCCGACGGTAATTAGCAGTTCTAGATTACTTGCGTTCTGATGCATTAAAGAGTCTCTCTCACTGTCTAAGACGGTCTCAGCAATATTAATGATGCTATGTAGGGGGTTTTTCAGCTCGTGAGAGGTATTAGCTAGGAAATCATCCTTTTGCGTAACGGTTCTTTGCAGGCTTTTTGCCAGATTTTCAGTCTGTTTAGTATTCCAGAAATAGCGCTTAAACCCAAAAGTCGCAAAGCATAAAAAGGCAATAATCAGGTCGAAAGGATAATAGGTAACGTCAACCAGATCGAAATTTTTGAACAATCCCCAATGATTGCTGTTAATGATGGCTAGGATAGATAGCAATAGAAAAATAGAGCCATCGTTGTTTTTAAGCGCAGATTTCAGAAAGAGAACTACAACTTCTAATGATAGAACGAATATATTGATGAAAAAAAGAAGCGTATATGATTCGTAATAGTGGACAACGGGACCGAGCAGTATGAAAAGGATATGTACCAAGGATAAGCTGGTCAGGATCCGAACGCTTTTAATTTTTAAATTATGGAACATTAGTTGCTTGCTTGTCAGTAAGATGAATATAAAAGCCATAATATTAGATATGATTAATAGTTTTAAGCTCCATTGGTAGTTTAAGGGAAGCATATGCAGCAAAAGCTTGTCATCATCAATAAGTACTGTAGTTATAGCGGAAATTACCAACAGAAAAAAATAGATCAACATCTTTTGCCGTGGACCAATGGTATATAATATTGCTGCATAGACTGCATGAAGTAGAAGTACTACACATAATAACAGTTGAAGGCCTATGGAAACGATCCGCTGATGTGTTAAGGTTTTTTCGTTACCAAATAAAATGGGTTTAAAAATACCACCTGTATGAGCTAAAGAGTAGTTGGCTACATGAATCACAATTTCAATCTCAGTCTTATCCGTTGTAAAAGTTACGGAGTAAGGTAATACACGAGCAACATAGTCTTCTTTATTGGCAGATGGAGAACCTGAATTTCCCAGTAGTTCACCATTGATATATATTTCCGAAGAAGTCCGAACCCCGGATATGAGTATGCCATAAGACTGCTTTTCGTTTTTATCTACAAGAATCCGTAACCGATAGGAGCCGTAGCCTAAAGCAGACTTTTCGCCATTATGAATGGCATCGTTCCACTGATCCGGGACTTGTATATATTTTTTAGGGGGAGCTTTGTTTAGAGATTCTTTATTGAAAGTGGGAAGCAGCGTATTAGGATAGAACTCCCATTGGCCTTTTAAGGTAAGGAGCTTGTCTTGATTTAAGTCTTTATTCCGTAAATCGAGAACTCCTTTGACTAATTGTGGTTGTATGGCATGAGGAGATGCCCAAACCCATAGGAAGCGAAATCCAGTAAGTATAGTTAGAAATAGCACGATAATTAGAAAGAGTTTTCGTTTAGTCATAGTAATTAAACATTATTCGACAAAAAACAATATATTCCTTTCACAAAAATATTTCAAAAATTTTAAAAAAAGTTACGGCAAAGTTGCAGGGGATTAGAATTGGCTGGCGTCTAACGTTATGTAGGTGAAGGAGGGGAGAAAGCTGGAAGAGGCGGAATGGATTTCTGCTGTGCTGAACGGTGAGCATCAGGCCTTTGGGCATTTGGTGACACGTTATCAAGGCATGGTATACAGAGTGTGCGTCAAGATTACTGGAGAAGCCGAATCGGCCAAAGATATGGCCCAAGAGGTTTTTATAAAAGCATACAAAGCGCTCCCCTCCTTCAGAGGACAGTCTACCTTCTCGACTTGGCTTTATCGGATAGCCTATCGAACCTGTCTGGACTGGAAACGGGCCAATGATAGGGAGTGGAGGCATCGGAGTGCAGCTGATTACACTGAGAATGATTGGGTAACGTCTCAAACACCAGAGCAAGAGGTGCTAGAGCAGGAACAATCAGCTGAGCTGGGTGAGAATGTGAACAGCCTTGCGGAACCGTACCGGTCGGTCGTACAGCTGTACTATTTTCAGCGAAATTCTTATCAAGAGATAGCGGAGCAAAAAGGTGTTTCCGTTAAGACTATCGAATCGCAGCTTTATCGTGCCAGACAGATGATGCGTAGACAAAGGGAGGAATTGCGATGAATTGTGCAATAGTGAAGGAATGGATGCCACATTACATTGACGGCCTACTGTCTCCAGATATGGAGCTGCGTATCCGGTTGCACATACAATCCTGTCCTGATTGCGCGCAGTGGCTGGAGGAAGCTAAGGAAATGTCCGCTCTTTGGTCAGAAATGGAAACGGACAGTGAATATCAGCATGAACAGATGGACTTTCCAGATCTCGCAGCAGGTGTTATGGCCCATATCGAGCAGCTCGAAACAGGACGCAGAGAGCGAGCGGTTAAAGCGACAAGCGTAAGACGTCGCTATGCTCCTAGAACATCTTGGATGCATTATGCGGTGGCTGCCTGCTTGAGCTTCTTATTGTTACAGTTTGGCGTTTTTGAGAATTTGGCTTATGGGATTACTGAAATTAATGGTCATGTGTCGAATTCGGTGACCCAATGGTTTGGTGGTTTTAGAAAATAGTCATAAAGAGATTTATAAATAATAGATGGATTCAGGTAAACTGAAAAGTTTATGCTATCCAAATTTTAGGAGGATGTATTATGATTAAGAAGAGACGTTGGCTCACTTTTATGCTAGCTATGATTCCTGGTGTAGGTCATTTGTACTTAGGCTTCAAAAAGCAGGGGCTGCAGTTTATGATCGGGGCTTCCTTATGTATTATGTTTATTCCGTCTGAGCCCATGATCTTCCCTTTTGCGCTAGCTGCACTATGGTTTTACCAATTGTTTGATGCCCTGCAGAAAGCGGCTTGGATGAAAATAACTGCTGCCGAACATGAGCGTATGATGTTCCATCCTGACAGCTTCGGAGAACCTTGGACGATGGGGATGTCCTCTATGCCGGGTTACCCACATGAAGATGTGAATCCGGCTTGGGTTGGTGTTGGATGTGTTGTTGCCGGTTTCCTTATGCTGGTGATCTCAGCATTTCCGACGCTTTGGAGAATGTTAATTGAGATTAACATTGGTACGATCTTGCTATCACTGGGTCTGATTGCGTACGGTCTGAAGATGCTAAGAAACAATACGAGAGCGTAAGAAACGGGGATTTGACTATGGGGAGATGGAAAATCGGGAGTTTTACTGCAGCTATAGGCTGCATTGCACTTGGTGTCATTATTGTGATGGCTCAGTATAATATGATCAGCTATGAAGTACTTGGTTATTTATGGCCAGCACTGTTGATCCTATTCGGACTCGAGATGTTGCTAAGATTGTTTATCAAATCCGATGCCAAAAGTCGTGTGAGCGGTTGGGCAATCCTATTGATCATCCTGTTGGTTGGAGCAAGCAGTGCGCAGAGCGTAATGGCCGGCGGCTCACTTAGCAGTTTAATCGGGAATACACATTTAACTCCACTAAGCGGCAATGTCGAAGTGAAAGACAATATTACGACGCTGAAAATCGTACTTCCAAGTGGAAAAGTAAAGGTCGAGGGAATAGATGGAAGCTCATTGGATTATGAGGGAAGCTTACTCCTACCTGGAAAATCGCAAAGTGAAGCCGAAAGTGCGTTGGAAAAGAAATGGAAAGTAAAAACTGAGGGAGATACACTGATTATGGAGCTTGATACAGATCATAATTGGTTCTCTAATATTCAGTTTGGATTTAATACTAAAAGTCCTTATTTAAATGTAAGTGTACCTAGCAGCCTTGCCGTTGAGGTAGATACTAGTGACGGGTCAATAGAAGCCTGGGATTTAAAGTCTGGCTTAGTGGTTGATACTAGTAATGGGGTTATAAATATTCATGATGTTGCTGGCGGAGTTGAAGCAGATACCAGTAATGGCTCACTGACTGTTCAGAACATCCAAGGTGGAGCGCAGCTCAAAAGCTCTAATGGTGCGATTATATTGGATAATATAGATGGAGCGTTGACGGCAAAGAGCAGCAACGGCAAGATCACTATTAATTCAGCAGTGACTGGAAAATGGAAATGTTCGTCTAGTAACGGAAAGATTACGGTGGGGTTGCCAACTGTGTCCGATGCGAAGATTACAGCGGATACTAGCAATGGCTCACTGAAGGGGAATGTCCCTTGGGATCTAGACGGGGACAGCTTTGGCACTGCCATTCTTGGTAAAGGAACTTATACTGTGGACCTAAGTACGAGTAATGGAAGTGTAACCGTGGACACAGCTGAATAAGTACGAACAATAAAGGGAGTTAAGGCTTCAGCGATTGGTTCTGCTGAAGCCTTAGCGCCCTTTTTCAAATTATAAGAAACCTACCAAGCGTAAGCTTTAGGAGCTTCTCCGCCCGGTCCTGGGAAGATCTCATCTAAACGTTTAAGGACAGATTCATCTAGCACAATCTCAAGACTGCGCAGTGCACTCTCGAATTGCTCTAGTGTGCGTGGTCCAATAATTGGTGCGGTTACAGCAGGATTGGCTAATAACCATGCTAGTGCTACATTATCTTGTGGTTCCCCAAGCTCCATACATAAGCTTGCAAAAGCCTCAAGCTGATCTTTGTATTGCTCTACGCGCTCAGCATTTCCTCCACTGCGGCTGCCTTCTATTTTCTTAAGTGCATTGCGTCCAAGAAGACCTCCATCCAGTGGGCTCCAAGGAATAACGCCTAATCCATGATGGAGAGAGGAGGGTAATACTTCAAGTTCAGGAAGGCGACAGGTGAGGCTGTATTTATGCTGCTCAGAAATCAAACCTAAAAAGCCACGTGCCTTCGCTTCTTGTTGGGCTACAGCGATATCCCATCCCGCAAAGTTACTGGAGCCGACATAACCAATCTTTCCTTGGTTTACAGCAAGCTCAAAAGCCCCCCACAGCTCGTCCCAAGAGACACTACGGTCAACATGATGCATCTGGTACAATTCAATATGATCGGTCTGGAGACGCTGCAGAGACCCCTCTAGATGGCGGCGTATAATATAAGATGATAGTCCACCCTCATCATTAGGGCCATCGAGCTTATCGCTCATTGCACCGTATACCTTGGTAGCTAACACGACCTTTTCACGTCGCCCACCACCTTGCTTAAACCAACGACCAATAATCGTTTCTGTTAAACCGGAATTCTCACCCCAACCATAAATGTTAGCGGTATCAAAAAAATTAACACCTGCGTCGAGTGCAGCGTCCATAATACGGAAGGCTTCTTGTTCATCTGTTTGTGGGCCAAAGTTCATTGTTCCGAGACATAGCCGACTGACCTTCATACCGGATTTGCCAAGCTTAGCATATTGCACTTCGCATTCACTCCTTAGGTAGATGATTTCAACTTAATTGTAAACATCTTCAGAAATAAGAGCAAATATGAAGCGGCAATTTGGATAAGTTGTCTTATCTCATTGAATTATAGGCTATGCCTATCAACTCAATAGAATCTATATCTTTGTCCTTTACGACTGGGTATGATACAACAATATAAAGAAGAACTATGTCTGTTAGAGCAGACCACTTGAGGAGTGACTGAGATGAGTGAGGTTAAAAAAATCGCCGTAATTGCAGGGGACGGTATTGGACCTGAAGTAGTAGCTGAAGCAGAAAAAGTATTGAAAGCAACGGAAGAAGTATTTGGTTATGCTTTTGAAACGGAGCACGCTCTTTTTGGAGGCATTGCAATAGACGAAAGAGGCACACCGCTGCCGGAAGATACACTGGAAATCTGTCGCAGTGCTGACGCCGTATTACTGGGCGCTGTAGGCGGACCGAAGTGGGATAACAATTCTAAGGAGCTTCGTCCTGAAACCGGATTGCTTGGCATTCGCAAAGCACTTGGATTGTTCTCAAACTTACGTCCAGCAGTCGTATTCGATTGCCTTAAGGACGCTTCGACATTGAAGCCAGAAGTGCTGGAAGGTACCGATCTTATGGTCGTTCGTGAGCTGACTGGTGGGATTTATTTCGGAGATAAACTGCGTCGTCAAGGTGAACATGGTGAAGAAGCAGTGGATACCTGTGTATATAACGTAATGGAAGTGGAACGAATTGTACGTCAGGCTTTTGAGATTGCTGGCAAGCGTCGCAATAAGCTGGCAAGTGTTGATAAAGCGAATGTACTTGAAACTTCACGGTTATGGCGTGAGGTCGTAAATAAGATTGCTCCAGAATATCCTGAGGTAGAGGTTGAACATGTACTCGTTGATAACTGCGCAATGCAGCTGCTGCGTCGTCCAGCTAGCTTTGATGTTATCGTTACCGAGAACATGTTTGGTGACATTCTGAGCGACGAGGCTGCGATGTTGACAGGCTCTATCGGTATGCTTGCTTCCGCTTCGATGGGCGATGGTAACTACGGTCTCTACGAGCCCGTTCACGGCTCCGCACCTGATATTGCCGGACAAGGACTTGCGAACCCGATTGCAACAATCTTGTCCTTAGCACTAATGTACCGTTTAACCTTTGGTTATGAGGATGCGGCTGCTGCGATAGAGGCTGCAGTAGCTGAAGTATTGGATGCAGGACACCGTACAAGTGATATCGCCGTAGATAAGAGCAAAGCGATCAGTACATCTGAAATGGGCGACCTGATTGTTGCAGCTATCCGCAAAGCATAATAAAATCTAATTTCTAATTACGATTATAGGGGAATTTGTCTAAGATTGACTTTGATTTTGTACGATGATACCATTTGATATGTAGACAAGATGTAAATTATTCCAGCATATCACGACAAGAAATGGTTGGTTTCTTACATAATCAAAGGAGGATTTTGGCAATGGCTGAACGTTTAGTAGGTAGACCAGCTCCAGATTTTACTATGCAAACCGTATCAGGTGATGGTAAGGATTTTGGTAAAGTAAGTCTGTCCGACTATCGTGGCAAATGGCTGGTATTCTTCTTTTATCCTCTGGACTTCACTTTTGTATGTCCGACTGAAATCACAGCTCTCAGTGAAGCAGCTGCGCAGTTCGAAGCGCTTGATACAGAAATTCTCGGCGCAAGTGTAGATTCGATCCACAGCCACAAAGCATGGATCAATACACCTAAGGATTCGAATGGTCTTGGCCGTTTGAATTTCCCGCTTGCTGCTGATATTACTAAACAAGTTGCTAAAGACTACGGCATTCTGATTGAAGAAGAAGGAATTGCATTGCGTGGATTGTTCATCATTGATCCTGAAGGTGAATTGAAATATCAGGTCGTTAATCACAATGATGTAGGTCGCAGCGTAGAAGAAACACTTCGTGTCCTGCAAGCCCTGCAATCTGGTGGCTTATGCCCAATGAACTGGAAACCAGGTGACAGAAACCTTTAAATGTTGTTCTGCTATTATCTGATCTTTGATATTCTGATTTCGACCTCCTTGCAGAAGTTTTTTCTGTAAGGAGGTTTTTTGCACCAAAAAAGGCTTAAATAAAAAATGGATTTGAAAATAGGCGTGAAAAGTTATATTATGTCCTCGAGTGGAGGAATCTCCATTGGGGTAATGTAATACAATAATAAAAACTCAGATGGGTTAGTTATTCTAAGGAGGGTGAACAAATATGAGCTTTTGCTGTGGAGCGAGTATGGTAGGAACAAAGGGAACCCTTAAACATTATCGCACGCAAGTCCATAATGTTCCCCTGCTTTTTTGTCCGGTATGTCATCGTGTAGAGGTTCACTATAAGGTCGAAAACGAGTATGAGATCTTGGCGGAATACGCACATGGAGACGGTGTTACTGATGTGGATTTTCAGGACTATGTCATGGAAGACGAAACTGCAATATTCGAGAACGTCATTAACATCGAGAGTGAAGAGCCTCTAGCTATTGTGCGGAGTCAGATCGATATGGCGCTTGACCTGCTTGCTGTAGCCAAACAGATTGAGGATACGAAGTGGGAACGGGAATTGAAGAAAAGATTAGCTGTGATGAGTCAAAGACGCCTTCGTCTGCAACAGAAAGCGTAAGATTATTTACAATTTGGGTCTGACCCATTTCTTTATCAAGGCCTTCGCAACCGCGAGGGCCTTTAGCTTTTTCTATTTTCTTTTAAAAGAGTTTAAATCATTTGAACGAACTAATAGTGATAAATATAATTTGATGTGATATTTTATATGTCTTTGGAATCATTTTATGAATTTTTTTATCATTCGACAGTTTCTCTGATTGCGTTGTCTACTTCACTTGGATATGATTGGAATATAATTGAACCGGTTGGAAAAAGTGCAACGATTACCGAATGTTCTGGCGGCTTCGTCATATACTCAAATACATAGTAATTTGATGTCGCTTTAGCGTCTTCGTCAAATGCAGTAAAAGGGGGAACTTCGTATCGTGATTAGCCAATATCAAGAAAGTCTTCTATTACCGGGAAGAACCTATCAGTCAGGGCCTGTGGATACTACATACGAGGATGTACTAGAGAATATTGACAGCGGAATCATGCTTTTTGATGAAGAGGGAGTTATAAGTTTTGTAAATAAGCAAATGTACGGGATGCTAGAATTAACCCGTCACTCCCTTGTCGGCTGTACAATATCACACTTATTATCTAACGTTAGACTAAGCCGCTTTAAGAAAAAGCAAGTACTGCAAAGCTATAGAGAGATGGTATACAAAGGAAAATCAAATTATGAATTTTTAGATGAGTATGGCCGTTACTGGAAGGTTACATTATGCTGTGGAGAGCAAATGAAGGGTTGTTATTTGTTTACAGTTAAAGAAATCTCCGATTATAAGTTGATTGAGCAAACGGCTTACCAGAACGATAGTTTGGCTATGCTAGGTAAATTATCTGCATCTATTGCCCATGAAATCCGGAATCCATTAACTGCAATTCGTGGATTTATTCAATTGCTGCACCCGCATCTACAGCAGCTTGGGAAGCAGGAATACGGCAAGATAATCTTGGCGGAGATCGATCGTGCGAACGATATCATTCATGAATTCCTTACTTCCTCCAAGCCGTCAGTTCCTCAAGTGGGGATGATTCCTGTGTCAGCTTTACTCAAGGAAGTAGTGCTGCTTACAGAGAGCGAAGCCCTGATGAAAGGTTGCCAGATCAATCTACATCCTTTTCAGGAGGGAGATATGATGATTTCTGGAGATGTAAAACAAATGAAACAGGTAGTCCTCAACCTGATTAGAAACGCTATGGAGGCCGTTGCGGATAGAGCAGATGGTCTAATGGGTAAAATAGAGGTTGGAGCCCACAGAGAGGGTTCTGAGGTCCGTATGTTCATCTCTGATAACGGAAAGGGAATGGATATCCGTACACTGGACAGGTTATTTAGTCCATTTTTTACAACTAAGGAGAATGGGACAGGGCTAGGGCTTTCCGTGAGTGACCGAATCATCAAAAATCATGGCGGATGTATCTCTGTCAGTAGTAGAGTTAACGAAGGTACTCATTTTGTAATCTCATTGCCATTAATCCATTAGTACATTCGAATAGAATATAAAGTGTTTAAGAGGCTGATCCCTGCGGATAATACAGATGCAGAGATCGGCCTTGCTTATGTTACAATGGGGGTTGGTTTTGGGAGACAAATGGAGGTAGACACAATGAATATAGAATTTAATAGCGGCAGTGCCATTAATGAAATACAGGGTGATGCCCTTATTCTTATCATCTCTGAGTCGGAAGCCCAACATGGCGGCCTCTCAGAGAGGTGGAATGACAGAATTCGATTATTAGGAAAGTCAGGTCTCTTTAGTGGGAAGCTGAATCAGACTTATGTACTGCCGTTAGATTATCCATCTGGTTGTCCTATAGCTATTTTAGTTGGAAAAGGGGACCAATTAATTAGTACTGAAGACCTACGTCAAATGGCGGTTCAGATAGCACGTGCAGCACTTCGATTGAAGGCAATACAGCTAGTGTTTCAGTTGCCTGAAGGTGTTCAGGAGCTAACAGAAGATAAGGATATCGTATCTATTGCCTATGCGTTGTCTGAGGGGTTGTCACTTGGTTCCTATCGTCGTCCCACCTATAAGCAGGAGCAATCTCAATATATAGGTCCAAACTCGGTTATTTTTACTATCGAGAAGAAGCCAGCGGATACTTTCGAGCGTGACTGGAATCTTGGCATGCAGAGAGGGCTGGCTTTTGGTGAGGCTACGAATCTGGCACGGAACTTGACGAATATGCCCGGCAATCTGCTGACTCCATCTGACCTAGCTATGGCCGCTATAGAAGTTGCTGAACGTTATGGATTTCCTTCCGAAGTGCTGGATGAACGAGAAATTGAGCAAAAAGGAATGGGCGGATTGCTCGCAGTCGGAAAAGGAAGTGTAAACCCTCCGCGAATGATCGTCATCCGTTACCAGGGAACGGGGCACTGGGATAATGTAGTGGGGCTGGTCGGTAAAGGGATTACTTTTGATACGGGGGGAATTTCCTTAAAAAGAGCCCCAGGGATGGAAGAGTTAATCAGTGATATGGGAGGCGCAGCGGCTGTGCTTGGAGTTATGGAGGCATTAGGCCGATTACGTCCACGAATTAATGTCTTAATGGTCATTCCATCCGCTGAGAATATGCCATCTGCTAATGCCTTTAAACCCGGGGATATCATTACATCAATGAGCGGAAGAACTATAGAAATATTGAATACCGATGCAGAAGGGAGACTTGTACTTGGGGATGCGCTGACCTATGCCCGGGAATGGGGAGCGAAACGTGTTATTGATGTCGCTACGCTGACAGGTGCAGTGTTGTCGACATTAGGAGATATAGCTACAGGTGCTGTTACTAACAACGAGGAATTTATGGAGCAGTTTCTGACAGCAGCTAATGTTTCGGGTGAAAAAATATGGCAGCTTCCGGCTTACCCGGAATTCCGCGATATGCTAAAGAGCGAAGTGGCCGATATCCGTAACACCGCAGGTAGGTTCGGGGGAGCCACTACCGCTGGGTTATTTGTAGGTGAGTTTGCGGAAGGTCTGCCATGGATACACCTAGATATTGCTGGAACCGCATTTCTTTCTAAAGAACGTGGAGTTAATCCTAGAGGCGGTACAGGAGTCATGGTTCGCACATTGGTTCAGTGGTTGCTCAGCGAAAGCGAATGATTAGCTCTTCATAATCAACAAAAAGAAACCTCGCCCTAGGACAATGGATGGAAGACCGACCATTCCCTAAGGCGAGGTTTCTTTGCTTTTGTAAGAATGCTGAAGATTAAATATTGCCACTGGATTTTTTAGCCTTTGATTGAGAAGTAAAGGATTGAATACTGTTCATTATTTTATCGCGAGTTCCCTTATTCTTCAGTAAATAGGCTACGCCCAATGCGGCTGTTGTGAAAAATGTTTTTTTTGTGTTCATAGTGATTACCTCCTTAGGTATGGTCTGTAGTTGCTTATAACAAACATACCCGAAAGCAATGCAAGCTAAACTATGAACCCTTTCATATAACGGTTAGGCAAGCCTACTTCTTCTTATTAACAGGTGTTGAGCAGCAGGAGAGGGGAGAATCTAAAGACGCTGCAGAACAGGTCTTGCCCTTATCACAGCCAGCGCAAGCGCCTTGCTTGCCCTTTTGCACATGTCGATAGATGATCCAGCCTGAATAACCGAAGATCAGAGTGACGATTAGAACATTTACCATTACGGTGCCCCACTTTCATTAAGAGAATCAACGAATTACAAGTTCTACGACCAGCCTAATAATCGCCCACCTTGGAAAATAACAAAAGATACGATATATGCCAGAGCAAGAGAATAGCCAATAGAGAAGAAAGTCCATTTCCAAGAGGCTGTTTCTTTTTTGATAACCCCTACAGTGGCCAGACAAGGAATATATAACAGGATAAAGGCCATAAAGCTGATTGCACTCAGCGGTGTAAAGACTTGTGAAATTTGATTCTCTAATCCAGCGGTATCTGGTGCGTGATAGATGATATTCATCGTAGACACTACAACCTCTTTCGCTAAAAATCCTGGGACCAAGGTAGAGCCGGCCTGCCACGTTCCGAAACCAAGCGGTTCCAGTAGTGGTGCAATCATGCCTCCGAATTTAGCTAGATAGCTATGATCCATTTCTACATCAAATCCGCCAGGACCAGCATAAGACATGAACCAAATAATGGCTGATCCAGCTAGAATAATCGTTCCCGCTTTACGAAGGAACCCTTTGCCCTTCTCCCAAGTGCTGCGCGATAAGGTTTTGATCTGCGGCATACGGTAAGGAGGAAGTTCGATGATGAAGACGGAGGATTCATTCTTGAATAAGTATTTAGAGAATACCTTACAAAGAATTAGGGCAAACACAATCCCCATAACATACATAGAGAGAACGGCAAACGCTTGTTGCTCAGGGAAGAATACAACTGCGAATAATGCATAAACAGGTAATCTTGCAGAACAAGACATCAGCGGCATTAACAGTGTTGTCAGCATGCGATCTTTGGGCTGTTCGATGCTTCGCGCCGCCATAATGGCCGGTACATTGCAACCAAAACCAATGATAAATGGAATGAATGCTTTTCCGTTCAGTCCCATTCGTTCCATGGTGCTGTCCATCAACAAGCAGACCCTTGCCATGTATCCGGAATCCTCTAGGAAGGAAATGATCAGAAAGAGAATAAAGATTTGCGGAACAAAGACCAGTACGCCGCCTACACCGCCGATGATGCCATCCACAATCAATGCATGCGTGAAGCCTGAAGCTCCAATGGTCTGAAGCAGTGAGTTCGTTCCATCACTAATAGGGCCGGATATCAGGCCATCTACGATATCCGATAGGGGGCCGCCAACCCAGTCAAATGTTGTCTTAAAGAGAGCATACATAAAGAAAATAAATAA
>Ga0153923_100168_pt1 | contig 29500 bp, 24 predicted proteins | sample TSNJ007MetaG_FD_104682 | JGI IMG/M metagenome (GOLD analysis project Ga0153923, IMG submission 104682) | Attine ant fungus gardens microbial communities from New Jersey, USA - TSNJ007 MetaG | ecosystem: Host-associated > Fungi > Mycelium > Unclassified | place: USA: New Jersey, Brendon T. Byrne...
AGTTTATTATGAGAAAAAATAAAAATTTTAATTTACTAATCGGGAGTCAATTATTTTCAGTTTTAGGAACGACGATCGTTCAGTTTGTCATTTCTTTGTATGTATTAGATATTACGAAATCAGCTTTAACATTTAGCGTGATCGCTTCACTATCGATCATCGGACGATTGATTTGTTTACCATTTTGCGGAGTACTAGCAGATCGTTTGCCAAAAAGAAATTTAATGATGCTGATGGATTGTCTGTATCTGGTTTTATCCGTAGGGCTGTTTTTAGTCACTCGACTAGCTGACCCAGTGACAGCGATTGGCATTCTAACTGTCATCATCGGTATGGTTTCGGCCTTCGAAACACCCGTTGTACAATCGGCCATTCCAGTGATTTGTTCAGAAGAAGAAATTCCGCGTGCCAATGGCATTATTAGTTCAATCGGAACGTTGGGGACGGTTTTGGGGCCAATCATTGCCGGAATTATTTATCGCTTTGATGCTGTTTATCAAATTTTCGCAATTACTGGGGGGCTATTTTTGATAGCAATTCTTTGTGAAGTCGTATTAAACATCCCTAAGCAAGCGCAAGCTGCTATGAACGGCACACTTTTGCAGGTCGTGGTTGGGGATTTAAAAGAAGTGACTCACTATTTAAAAGCCCAAAAGGTCATTGTTAAAGTAGCCATTGTGGCTTTTCTGTTAAACTTTTTCTTAGCTTCATTCATTCAAGTAATCGTTCCATATGTTTCACGAATCCAGCTAGGCGTCAGCGACGCGCAGTTTGGTTTAATGAATACCATTTTGGCTATCGGGAGCTTACTGGGGACTGTCATTTACGGCATCATTGCCAATCGACTAAATGAAACAAGTATTTCTAAAAATTTGATTTTAGTCGCGATCCTATTTGGCTTATTGGTGATTCCATTTGGTTTGATTCAGGATCCGACGTTAGCTTTTTGGATCATGACGATCATCGTCGCAAGTGCAATGGGTGTGGTCACAGTCGCTTCAGTCCAATTGATCGTTTATATTCAATTGGTTTCTGATAAAGCGTTGTTGGGCCGCATCATGTCATTGGTCATGATCGTAACAACATTGGCTATTCCTTTAGGGCAAGTTATGTATGGTGGTTTTGCGGCTGCCGCTTCGACAGAAATGCTGCTGATTTTAATTGTTGCCACTTCACTTGTCACAGTTTTGATCGCAATCTTTTCAATCAGAATCTTCAAACAAATGCGGGTAGGAAACGAAGTGTAGCGTAAAGAGCCAGTAAAAACAACGTTAATTCATTTTCTTTATAGTCTATAAGATTTTTATTGCAGCCGACGAGCCTTATCGTCGGTTTTTCTTGCTATACTAAAAATGAATGGATCAAACTTCAAGGAGGGATTGTAATGAGTTTCTTTAGCTACAAGGGAAAGAAGATTTTTTACGAGACAATCGGAGAAGGAAAACCGCTTGTATTTTTGCATGGAAATACCTCGTCTTCAAAATTATTTACTCCTATGTTGCCTCTTTATAAGAACTTTCAAGTGATTTTGATTGATTTTTTAGGCTATGGCCAGTCCGATCGGTTGGATAAATTCCCCACAGAACTTTGGAAAGATGAAGCACGTCAGACGATTGCTTTACTGGAACATTTAAACCTGCGTGATGCCAACCTAGTCGGAACCAGCGGCGGCGCTTGGGTAGCCATCAACACAGCCTTTCTGAGACCCGATCTTATTGCGACCGTCACCGCAGACAGCTTCGACGGGCGAACATTTCATGACGGCTTTGACGAAGCTTTATTAGCCGAACGTTCATCAACAATGGCCGATCCTGAAGCATCAAAATTTTACCATTGGTGCATTGGGGAGGACTGGAAGGAAGTGGTCGAAAGAGACACCGACTCCATGTGGCGCTTGATCATTTCCAGAAGAGAGCTGTTCTTTGATTCCCTGCAAATTTTGCAAGCACCATTACTTCTGACCGCTACAAAAAGAGATGAGATGATTCGGCCCAATATCGAAAGGGAATACCAAGCTATTGTTGGCGAAGTTGTTCAAGGACAATTCAAAATCTTTGAAAAACCAGGGCACCCTGCCATTGGCACCAGCGCCGAAGAAGTAGCAGCGACCATCAATCAATTTATCGCGGAATATAGTTGATTAACAAGCATTAAAATAAACGTTCCAATTTTACTATATATAATAGTAGAATTGGAACGTTTTTAATTCAAAAATTACTGTCCATCTTGTATCTGGTCATTAAGCCAGCTAATCAATTTCTGATAAACCTCGGTCGCCACTGAGTTTTCCTCTCTGTCAAAATCATGTTCGGCCAAATCCAATTCTAGGAACAGACAGTGTTCAACAACTTCTGATAATTGTCGCGACGAATCGATCGGGACATCGGGATCTTTCTGACAGTGAGCCATAAATACAGGTGGGAACTGTTCCAGTTGCTCAGTGTTGACTGTTAGTTTATTCGAGATTGAGCCCAAATAGCTGAGCCAATTTCCATATTGTCTAGCAGACAGATACAGCGAAAAACGGTCTGCTAAACTGCCATCAATCGTTGGTCGTTTTTTGATAGATTGCTGCGCGACTAGAGGCGGAACTTTCGGAAAACGTTGATAAAAAGCACTTGGCAAAACAAAATCCGAATGTTCAAAATGATGATACCCGTAAAAACGGATCAATCCCCGCTGGTGTTCATAATTATTAGTAGTTAAAATGGAAGCTAAATAGCCCCCAGCCGATCGTCCGAATAAGAAAAAATCCGGTTCTGATAGCTTCAATTGAGTCTGATAATTTTCTAAGAACCACCAGACAGCCTCTTCAAGACAATCAACGATCTCAGACAACGGTGTCTCCGGCGCCAGCGGATAGTCAAACGCCAAAACATTCAATCCACTTTCTAAAAAAAGTTCAAGATAGGGCTTAGGAAGATCCTCACGCTCACCAAAAAGAAAGCCGCCGCCATGAAAATAAAGAATCGTTCTATTTTTTGCAGCAGTCTTAGGAGCCGGGAAAAAAGAAGCTTTTAACGAGAGCTGCTCCCAATTTTTATAGATAAAACACTGTGTATTCATAAAATTCCTTCCTTCTATCCTAATTATAGAAAATCATTTGAAGGTAATTCACAGTGCTTTGGCACAAATGAATATCAATTTTTGTCACTTATGAACAATGAACTTCGAACTATTAGCGCTTACAATGAATTTACTAATCAAAGGAGGTCTATGGAATGACTTTAGAAAAACGTTTAGATAATAATATCAAGGCATTGTCACAGATAGGTAGTGATCCAACAGGCGGCATGACGCGGCTGCTCTATTCAGATTCTTGGTTAGAGGCACAAAAATTTGTTGAAGGTACCATGCAGGAAATCGGGCTGGAAACTTCATATGATGAAATCGGAAATTTATTTGGCCGGGTGACTGGAACAAAATATCCTGAGGAAACGATTCTTTCTGGTTCGCATATCGATACCGTAGTCAACGGCGGTACGTTAGATGGTCAGTTCGGCGTAATGGCCGCTTATCTTGCAGTTCAGCAATTATTGGAAACCTATGGCAAGCCTTTGCGTTCATTAGAAGTTATTTCAATGGCCGAAGAAGAAGGCAGTCGTTTCCCAACAGTCTTCTGGGGCAGTAAAAACTTCGTCTGCGAAGCGTCCAGAGAACAGGTGGAGGATATCGCTGATTCTGAAGGATTGAAATTTGTTGATGAAATGCGTCGTCAAGGCTTTGACTTTGCCAACGAAACAAAAACCAGACGCGACGATATCAAAGCGTTTGTTGAGATCCACATTGAACAGGGAAATGTTTTAGAAAATGAAAAGCTGCAAATCGGTGTCGTGAACAATATTGCCGGGCAAAAGCGTTACACCTTTGTGCTAAGAGGTGAGGCTAATCACGCGGGCACAACACCAATGGGCTACCGCCGCGACGCAGTCTACGGCTTCTCCAAAATTTGTTCGGGGATTATTGATCGGGCATTTGCAGAAGGCGATCCGCTAGTGGTTACTTTTGGCAAGGTTGAGCCTAAACCGAATACCGTTAATGTTGTACCCGGCGAAGTATTATTTACGATGGATTGCCGTCATACTGATGCCAATGAGCTGAACAGATTCACTAAAGAAGCTGAAGCATATATGAAAGAGGTCGCTAGCGAGCTGGGATTAACCTTGGATATCGATCTTTGGATGGATGAAACGCCGGTTCCAATGAACGAGAGCGTTGTCGAAGTAGTCGAAAAAGCTGCAAAAACCAAAGAAATGAAATACAAGGTGATGCATAGCGGAGCAGGCCACGATTCTCAAGTCATTGCACCGCATTATCCAACCGCGATGATTTTTGTACCAAGTATCAAGGGAATCAGCCACAATCCAGCAGAAGCGACGGACTTAGCAGACCTTGTTGCCGGCGTGGAGGTCTTAACACAGGCACTCTATGAGTTGGCATACAAAGAGTAGGAAAGAGGAGAAAAAATGGGTTACAAGAATAATAATATTGGCTATATCGACGGCTTACTAGAATCAAGAGCGGTCATCAAAAAAAATAATTACGCTGTCCTTCCCCATGAAGGATTGGTCAACAACGTCATTCCAGGATTTGAGAATTGTGATTGTTCAATCTTAGGCTCTCCGAAATTGGGTACCAGCTTTGTGGACTATATCATGACTTTCCATAAGGATGGCAAAAATGAATTGGGCTTCGGCGGCGAAGGCGTTGAGACCTTAGTTTATGTAATCGATGGAAAGCTGAAGGTAAGCGACAGCAAAGAAAGTCATACCGTAATCTCAGGCGGCTATGTTTATTTACCAGCGGGAGAAAAAATGTTTTTAGCAAATGCCCAAGAAGAAGATACCGAATTCTTCTTATATAAAAAGCGTTATCAGCCACTAGCAGGTCATGACGCTTATAAAGTAGTCGGCAATGTAAATGAACTGGAGCCAATCCATTATGAAGGAATGACCGATGTTCTTCTTTGGGATTTTTTGCCTAAGGACCTTGGCTTTGATATGAATTTTCATATTTTATCTTTTGACCCCGGCGCAAGCCACGGCTATATCGAGACGCATTATCAGGAGCACGGAGCTTATCTGCTTTCTGGAAAAGGTATGTACAATTTGGATAATAATTGGCTGCCGGTAGAAAAAGGGGATTACATCTTTATGAGCGCTTATGTTCATCAAGCAGCTTACGCAGTCGGAAGAGATGAACCGTTAAAATACGTCTACTCAAAAGACTGCAATCGCGACCCTGAAATTTAAAAAAAGGAAGTAGTTTGTACGATGGAAGAAACATTGACTGTTCAACCAGCAAGATTACACGAGTTAATTCAAGATAAATTAATACAGGCCGGTTTAAAAGAGACGCATGCCGATACAGTGGCAGAACATTTAGTTTTTGCGGATGCTTGCGGCATCCATTCACACGGTGCGGTACGGGTAGATTATTATGCGGAACGTATCGCTAAAGGCGGAGTCACGCTTGATCCCCAGATTACCTTTGAGCGGACTGGCGCAAGTACGGGGATTGTTCACGGAGATAATGGCGTTGGACAATACGTAGCGCTTCGAGCCTTAGAGTACGCGATCGATCAGGCCAAAGAATCCGGTGCAGCAATCGTTGGTGTCAAACGGATCAGTCATTGCGGCGCACTTTCCTACTATGTGAAACGTGCAGCCGAAGAAAATTTGATCGCCATTTCCATGTGCCAATCTGATCCGATGGTGGTTCCGTTTGGCGGTTCGGAAAATTATTTTGGAACGAATCCAATCGCATTCGCGGCGCCTAGGGAAAATGGAGCACCGGTTGTTTTTGATATGGCAACGACGGTTCAGGCTTGGGGAAAAATATTAGACGCTCGTTCTAAAAATCAAGATATCCCAGATACTTGGGCGGTTGATGCGAACGGACGCCCTACAACGAATCCTCATGAAGTCAATGGCCTGTTGCCGATGGCTGGACCAAAGGGATTTGGCTTAATGATGATGGTGGATGTCTTATCCGGCATGCTCTTAGGTCTGCCTTTTGGAAAAAATGTTTCTTCTATGTATAGCGATCTGACTGAAAAAAGAAATCTTGGGCAATTATTTATCTTGATTGACCCGAGACGTTTTACAGATCTGCCAAGCTTTAAGCACAGTATCGAGACCATGATTGAAGAACTGCATGACATCGCTCCAGCAACTGGTTTTAATCAAGTCTACTATCCAGGTGAAACCAATCAAGTCAAATACGACCAGTATATGACTGAGGGAATTCCTGTTGCGAAACAAGTCTTAGACTATTTGGAAAGTGATACGATCCATTTTGATCAATATGGAAAAACTGGAAGTTTTGCAACTAACTAATAGAGAGTGAGGGAATCAAGTGTTACACACGATTATTCAAAAAAATAGTTATCAAGATTCGATCGTATTGATGTTACTAACTAATCGATTAAATACGCTGGCTGGAGTGACCAAGGCTTCAGTTATGATGGGCACACCTGCTAATAAAGATATTTTTAAAACTGGCGGACTGTATACTTCAGAACTTGAAGAAGCATCCTCCAATGACATGGCGATCGTTTTACAGATTGATGGCAAAGATGAGCAGCTGATCCAAGACGTCTTAAACACGATCGACGAATTTTTAGCCGAACAAAGTAAAGGCGGAAATGATAAAGGAACGGAAACTGTAAAAACTTGGGATAAAGCATTGGAACTCGGTGAAGACGCGCACGTTGCAATCTTTTCAATTCCTGGCACACACGCAGCATTAGAAATTGAACATGCGTTAAATGAAGGCAAGCACGTTTTCTGCTTTAGCGACAACGTAGCATTAAAAGATGAAGTCCGTTTAAAGCAAATGGCTCATGAAAAAGGGCTGTTGTTGATGGGACCAGATTGCGGTACAGGGATTATCAACGGTATTCCTGTCGCCTTTACGAATGCAGTGCGCAAGGGAAGTATCGGAGTCGTAGGCGCTTCTGGCACAGGTATCCAAGAAGTAACAACATTGATTCATAAACTTGGCGGCGGCGTAACTAATGCGATTGGAACTGGTGGACGCGATTTGAAGGCCGAAGTTGGCGGAATCACTTTGAAGGATAGTGTCGCAACATTGGAGAATGATCCAGATACAAAAGTGATCGTTGTGATTTCAAAACCACCTGCACCAAGCGTTCGTGATGAGGTGCTCGATTTATTAAGAAGCTCTTCAAAACCCGTCGTGACTATTTTCCTAGGAGAAGAGCCGACTGATCACGAAGAAAATCTCTATCGGGCCTATACCTTAGAAGAAGCGGCCGAAATTGCTGTGCAACTGATGCACGGCAAAGAAGTAGTAGAAAAAAATACTTCGTTGGAAGATCCATGCTATCAATTTGCCGCAGGTCAGACCGGAATCAAAGGACTATACTCTGGCGGAACCTTAGCCTATGAAGCGGCCATGTTAATGAAGCGTTCACTTGGATTGAAGGATGAAAAAGAAGCAGAAGCTGGCTTTATCCTGAAAGATGGCGTTCACGAGATTATTGATTTGGGCGATGATATCTACACCCAAGGAAAGCCGCATCCTATGATCGATCCAAGCAAACGACAAGAAATGCTGGCTCAAGCCGCGGATGATCCAACTACTGCAGTGATTTTGCTAGATGATGTGTTGGGCTACGGCTCTCACGAAAATATGGCAAAGGAATTAGCCCCAACAATCAAAGAGATCAAAGAAAAGGCAGCCTCAGCCGGTCGGGAATTAGTCGTTATCGCAACAATCGTCGGTACGGATGAAGATCCACAAAATATGGCTGAACAGAAAAAAATATTAACAGAAGCCGGAACAATCCTGTGCAACAGCAATGCCCAGGCAGTGAAACTTGCTTTAATAATACTTGGTCATCCGTTAACTCTTCCGGAAAGAAAAGTCTTGCCGAAGAAATCCAGCGGCAAAGCAACAGTAATTCCTTCCAAAGAGATGATGCGCTTGCTGACCAATGATGCCTTCATCAATATTGGTTTACGCAGTTTTTCCGATGCGATCACAAGTCATAACGGCAAGGCGATTCAATTTGATTGGCAGCCGGTTGCTGGCGGCAATGTTACCTTGCAAAAAGCATTACAGTTTTTGAATAAAGCGGAATTGAATTAGGGGGAGAATGAAAAGTGTATAAAACAATTGATGAAGCAAACCAAGCGGTCGCCGCAAAAATTGTAGCCGGTTCTCCTTTCTTATTAGATGTAGTACCTGCGAAGTCAGTAATCACTGAACTAAATGAAGGCAAGGTCTTGTTACATGCCGGACCACCGATTCGTTACGATCAGATGATCGATCCAATCCAAGGAGCTTGCGTCGGTGCAGCGCTGTTTGAAGGGTGGGGCAAAACAGAAGAAGAGGTGCGCCAGCAATTAACGTCTGGCGAAGTAAAGCTGATTCCTTGTCATCATGTTGATGCAGTAGGTCCAATGGGAGGAATTACCTCTGCCAATATGGCCGTATTGGTAGTAGAAAATAAGACTGACGGTAATCGAGCGTACTGCACGATGAATGAAGGAATTGGTGCAGTATTGCGCTTTGGCGCTTATTCAGCTGAAGTGGTCGATCGCTTGCACTGGATGAAAAATACTTTAGGGCCTGTTTTGAGTGCTGCCTTGAAAACAATGGAAAACGGCTTAAATGTCAATGTCTTAGTTGCCAAAGCGATTTCAATGGGGGATGAATTCCATCAAAGAAATATCGCGGCATCGCTGGCTTTCTTAAAAGAAGTTGCTCCGGCTATCGTTTCACTTGAGGGCTTTGAAAAGGAAAAACAAGAAGTCATTCAATTTTTAGCTGATACGGATCAATTTTTCCTAAACATCATGATGGCTTCAGCCAAAGCCGTGATGGATGGCGCCAGAAAAATTCAAGAAGGAACGATCGTTACAGCGATGTGCCGCAATGGCCATGAATTTGGAATCCGAATCGCAGGGATGGGGGACGAATGGTTTACCGGTCCTGTTAATACACCAAAAGGCCTGTACTTCTCAGGATTCAGCGAAGCAGACGCCTCACCGGATATGGGGGACAGTGCGATCACAGAAACCTTTGGTGTTGGCGGTATGGCGATGATCGCAGCTCCGGCAGTTACTCGTTTTGTCGGCTCCGGCGGCTTTTATGATGCCTTGAATACTAGTAATGAGATGACTGAAATCTGTATCGACAGCAACCCGAATTTTCCTGTCCCAACTTGGGATTTCAAAGGAATCTGTTTAGGGATCGATGCGCGAAAAGTAGTGGAAACGGGTATCTTACCAGTAATCAATACTGGAATAGCCAATAAAAAAGCTGGGTTAGGACAAATTGGAGCGGGGACTGTAACACCGCCGATTGATTGCTTCGAAAAGGCTGTTTTAGCTTATGCCAAGAAACTAGGATTCAACGAATAAGGAGAGAAAAGTGATGCTGATAGAGGCCTGCTGTTTTGATCAAGAAATATATAATCGTTCGCTTCCCAAAAGCTGGTGGCGTGTTCACAGCAAATTTGGCAGCAGCTTTAATATTCAAGACGAAACCGGCCAGCATTTAGCCGTCGTTTCGACTGAACAAAGCGCTGTGGTCCCAAACGGAATCTACTTAAAAACAGCAGATTTCAACACACTGTCAGCAGAAATAAAGATCGACGATTGTTTAATTATCCAAAATCAAACTCTTCGATTTGGAAAAAGCCAATTACTCTTATCTGGAAAAGGCTATCAGACATTTCAAAGCCAACAAACAAATAAGATTAAAGAATCCGTTTGGACTGATTACGAATGCTGCATTCGAAGGCTTGCCAAGGAAACTGGCTACCAGGAAGAATTGAGTTTGATTTTCTCTAGTAATCATCGATTTGTATCCGCAATTGATGATTTGTGTTCTGAACAGCTGTCTCAGCAGCGGCAAGCACTGCACTTTTTAATCGGACGAGGTCCTGGATTGACGCCTTCTGGAGATGACATGATTATCGGGCATTTCGCTGCTCGTTTATTAATGGGAAAAAATAATCAGAAGCTGCAAACCTACTTGCGGACCAAAATGACTGCGGTAGAGGACTTGACCACTGATGTCAGCAAGCATTACCTGTTGTGCAGCTTGAATCAGCGCTTTAATCAATCTGTTTTAAGCTTGCAGGAAGCTTTATTGACTCCAAACAGTCAGCTGGAAAAAGCTATCCAAACTGTTTTGAAAACGGGGCATACTTCAGGGGCCGATTTTTTAGCAGGCTTTACTAGAACTCTTTATTGGTTCAATGAAGCTGATGGAGTGAGCAATAAGAAAATTTACGGAATAAATTAACTGCTTTGGAATTTAGCAAAGGCATGGATACCACCATGCCTTGCCTTAGCAGTATTCAAAAAAGTAGGAGGAAGAACATGGCAAATCGTGTAGTGATTGCTCTTGGCGGGAATGCCATTTTAAAACCAGGACAAGCAGAAACAGTCGAAGCACAATTAGAAAATATCAAAATAAGTGCTGAAATGATTGCAAAAATTGAAAAGCTTGATTATCAAATCGTGGTAACTCATGGGAATGGACCGCAAGTAGGAAATATTTTACGGCAAAATGAAGAAGCAAAAGACATTGTACCGCCATTTCCATTAGATGTCTGCAACGCGGAATCTCAAGGATTTATCGGTTACTTAATGGAGCAAACGATTAAGAACAAGATCGAAGAAGAAGGTTTGACTAGCGGAGTCGTGACTCTTTTAACGCAGGTGGAAGTGTCTGCAGACGACGAAGCCTTCCAAAAACCGACGAAACCAATCGGTGTCTTTTATTCAAAAGAAGAGGCGGAAAAAATGTCGCGAGAACGAAATTGGAAGATGATGGAGGACGCTGGACGCGGGTATCGTCGAGTCGTACCATCGCCTAGACCTTTAACAATCCATGGCGTGAACTCGATTGTAAACCTATTGAACCAAAATACCATCGTAGTGGCTGGTGGAGGGGGAGGTATTCCGGTTTCCAGAAATGAACATGGCCACCTAAATGGAATTGAAGCCGTCATTGACAAGGATCGCACTGGTAAGAAGCTTTCTGAGCAAGTCGATGCCGACGTCTTCATGATGTTGACAGACGTTAGCAATGTATACATTAATTACGGCAAACCAAACCAAGAAAAATTAGAGACGATCACACCGGAAACTGCCCAAAAATATTTTGAGGACGGTCATTTTGCTGACGGCAGCATGGGACCGAAGATTGAAGCAGCGATTCACTTTGCGCGCCAAGGTAAAACCTCAATCATCTGTGCATTGGAAGAAGCAGACCGAGCGCTATTAGGCAAAGCAGGTACACGAATAGTTGGGTAAAACGCCCACTTTTCGTGTACCTAAAAGTGTTTATAAATTATCTTCCTCTGAAAGCTCTAAAGCCAAACGCAGATCAAGACTGACTCCGGAATCATGGATATTTTTTCCGATGATCTCATTGCATTGATCGATTCGGTATTTGATCGTATTGCGATGAACGAACAATGCTTTAGCTGTTCGTGCAATTTCACAATGAAAATCGAGGTAGTATTTCAAGGTTTTTCGCAGTTCAATCAAGGAGTCTTCTTTCGGGTAGGCAAGATCCTTTAACGTGATCTCACAAAAATAGGTAATATCCGAAGGGCCCATCTTCTCAAAAAGACTGCGCATGCCTTTTTGCTGATATTGATAGATTAAAGGAACCGTTGAGAGCAGTTGCATCTCTTCGAAAGCCGTTTTTGCTTCAATATAAGATTTCGCAATATCATCAATAGCGTCGTAAATCGTCCCTATACCGAATCTCAGTTGGATTTCTAACCGATCAAACAAATCTGTAGCAACGGCAGTTAAGATACTTTCCAGATTTTCCTGCTTGTGCTGCACCAATATGACATAGTGAGCCGTATCTTTGACCTTAAATAAGGTGACATCCTTGATATGATGCTCAAGCTTATCGCTTAGCCAGTTGAAGCCTAATTGGCTGACTTCTTCTTGGTATCTGATTTTCGAATAATGCTGTTCCTTTTGCTGGCAAGCAACATAGACTACACGATAATGTCGTGCTTTGACAAGTCCATAAGTCGCACCAGAATCCAGCCAATCACGAGGTTCTTGGTTCGGTGCCTGCTGTATCTCGATCATGCGGGTCAAAAAATCCGTTTTCAAAACATCGTAAGATTCTTGAATTTTTTGATTTTTATACAGCATAAAGGACAATACTAGAGCCGCTTGCTCCAAGGCAAAATTTGATACGGGATAAGGAATTTTTTCTGGATTAAGAATAACTAAAGAGTGGGGAAAATAGTGATTCGGCTCCACAGAAAAATAGGAGACCAAGAAAGTTTTCTGATCCAAATCCTTGATCAAAGTGGAACCTTCCTTCTTATTTACGAAATTAGGGTCTTCCAATTTGAGTTGATCAATATAGTATTCTGCGGGTTTAGTCGTTTTTGAAAAATGTTTTGATGCCGCATGAACACGCTGATAAGGGTCTACCAAAATCACCGGAGTATTGATTAAACGGCCAAAATCAGAAATAAAACGTGCGATGCTTACGTCGTTTACCAGCATATTAGAAAAGCGGCGTTGGATATCTAGAGCATAGTTTAACTGCTCCGTCTGTTTATCCCACAACAAATTCAGCATTTGATGGAGCAAACTACCTAACGGGATCGAAATCGGGATTTGGACGATCGGAAACTGCTTTTCATTGGCATAATCAATCACTTGCTGTTCGATTTCATCAATGAAGCGTCCGACCTTGATACCTAGTCCGGCAGCATTTTTTTCCTGAAGCGAATCAATCAACTCAAATATTTTGCTTTGATCCTCACGGTAAATCATCGCGGTAGTTAATAGAAAGGTTTTTTCAGGAATATAGAAAGAAATATCTGGCGTCTCACTGATTTCAATGCTGTCTACCTGCAAGTTTGCGTAATCAGGGTTGGTTAGCAGGATCAAATCAGAAAAACGCGGAATTTGTAATAAATCAAGTATTGTTCTCATAGCATCCTCCTAGCTTAAAGTATATTCAACGCAGCGAGGATTAACAAGAGCGAGTTAGCTATTTTGACCATTAGCATTAATTTTTTGTGCAAAACAAACAAATAAAAGAAAAAGAGGGATTTTTATGTTTTCAGAATTAGTAATACCAAGCCGTACGATTATGACACCCGGACCTGTCGAAGCTCATCCAAATGTTTTGAGAGTGATGAGTTCAACGATTTTAGGACAGTTCGATCCAGCCTTTTTAACGATCATGAATGATGTCAAAGAAATGATCAAAGTACCCTTTGGAACAAAAAATGAGCAGGCCTTTGCCATCGATGGAACATCGCGCTCTGGTTTGGAAGCTGCATTAATCGCTTTGATCGAACCAGGCGATAAGGTTTTGATTCCTGTTTATGGCCGCTTCGCGTATTTACTGGGAGAAATTTGCGAACGGGCTAAAGCCGAAATCAAGTATCTCGAAAAAGATTGGACCGAACCGTTTGAGCAGGCTGAGATCATCCAAGCAATCGATGACTTTCAACCAAAAATCGTGGCGATGGTTCACGGTGAAACGGCTAATGGACAAATGCAGGCATTGGATCAAATTGGTGCTGCTTGTCGTAAAAGAGATATCTTCTTTGTAGTTGATATGGTCGCGACTTATGGCGGTGTACCGATTTTTGTTGATGACTGGTGCGTCGATATTGCGATTGGTGGAACGCAAAAATGTGTCAGTGTGCCATCAGGGATGTCCTTAATTACTTATAATGACCGCGTGGAAAAGGTTCTCACCAGCCGTTATCAAAAAGAATTAGGGCTAAGTAAAGTGGATCGCAATGAAAACCACATCAGCAGCAACTATCTAGATTTAAGTCAGCTGCAGCGCTATTGGAATACTGAACGTATCAATCATCATACTGAAGCAACCACTATGATCTATGCCTTACATGAAGGTTTACGGACAATGATCAATGAGGGGATCGAAAATGTCTGGGCTCGTCATAAATTGAATGATGAAGCGATCGTAGCAGGGATAAAAGCGATGGGACTAGGTTTCTTCGGAAATATGGGAACAAAAATGCCGACAGTTACACCGATCTTGATCCCTGAAGGGGCAGATGACGGAGAAGCGATCCGCAATATGCTGCTGGAAGTGTTTGGCGTGGAAATTGCTTCATCCTTTGGTGATTTGAAGGGAAAAGTTTGGCGCATCGGGAATATGGGCTACAGCAGTCGCCGGGAAAATGTTCTACAGGTACTAGGCGCTTTGGAGTCTGCGTTGATTTATTATGGCGCGACGATCAATAAAGGTGAAGCAGTCAAGGCTGCCTTGAAGGTTTATGAAGTGTAACTAAAGCGATACGAAAAATTTGGTTAGTTTGCACAAAACTTTTTTTACATTTGTTTTAAGTGTCAATGTATCTAACCATACAAAATTTTACAATGGGGATAGGTAATGAAAAGGGATACATTACCTATCCTATAATTATAAACGAACGTCATGGAGGAAGAATGATGGAAATGAATAAAGAACGAATCGGTATGGAGTATTGGAAGAAAATTATTATTTTACTTTGCTCTGGGTGGGTATCGATTTGGATTTATCGCTCAGCATTATCACCAGTCTATCCACAGATCAATGCCTCTTTAGGGGGAAACGTTTCGGATACAGCTTTAGGCTCCATCTCGAGCTTCTATTTCTTAGGGTATGTCATTATGCAGATTCCTGCTGGTTTTTTAGTTGATAAGATTGGGAAAAAGAAAGTACTTATTCCAGGATTTATATTTTTTGCTTTAGCAGCATTCATAATTTCCCAAGCGTCAACGATTTCGATGATCTATCTTGGCAGTTTTATCGCAGGGATCGGCTGCGGATCTTTCTACGGTTCAGCCTATTCGCTGACTTCCCAAAATATTCCAGCGGAAAAGAAAAGCTTTTCTACGGCGATCGTTAATAGCGGTTCTGCGGTTGGATCAGGATTGGGGATGATTCTTTCCAGTTATCTAGTTGTTCAATTAGGTCTTCCATGGCAAATCATGATGTACATTTCAATGGCAATGACCTTAGTGATGTTGGGTGCCTTCAGTATTGTTATTCGCAGCAATAAAGATGATGTGGCCTTCAATCAGCCGAAAGAAAAAGTGGAAGAGAAGCCGAAAGAGGCTGTTTCAATGAAGTCACTGTTATCACCAGCCATGCTGTTTACCTATATTTTGTATTTTGCTACGTGTTACGCGTATTACATGACTGTTACTTGGCTGCCGAATTTCTTAGGAACAGAACGGGGATTTCAAGGTGCCGCTATTGGATTTTCATCTTCTTTAGTAGCGTTCGCATCGATTCCTGGAGCCTTATTTTTCAGCCGCTTAGCCGACAAATATATGGATAAAAAGGTTCGCTTTATCGTCATTTTAGAGATCTTAGCGGCAGTGATGCTGCTGATTACGGTACAGTCTTCAACCTCGACCTTTTTAATGATTGCTCTGATTATGTACGGATTCTTAGGTAAATTAGCTGTGGAACCGATCATTATTTCTTGGTTAGGGGAGAATGCGCCGCAGGTCGGAATTGGAACGACATTAGGTGTGTTTAACTTCTTCGGAATGATGTCATCAGTTATCGCTCCAACCTTGACCGGATCGATCTCAGATGCCACAGGCTCAAAGGTGATGGGCTTTTACATTGCGATCGTTCTATTGATTGCAGGTTCATGCCTATTTCTACTATCCAATCTTAGAAAAGCAAATAGCCAACCGTAAAACTTTTTAAAAAGATAAAACGTGAATGAACCTATTTAGTATTCAATAAAGTATTAAATAGGTTCTTTTAAAAAATATGTATATTTACATAACTATAGTTTTTAATGCTCTTGCCTAGTCATATCTTTGATTGTCTATCCTGTACAAAATGTTGTAAGCGCTTTTGTATATTCAGCCAATGCGCTGATTTTTCGAAACGCTTACACTGTTGGTAACAAAGGTTATTAAAGTCAAGTTTCAGAGGAAAAAGGAGGCGCAATAGTGGAAAACACAGATTATCAGGTTTCAGAAGAAGAAGTTGCCCGCTTTAGAGAGCGAGGCTACAACGATGACATGCTGCCTAAGACACCAGAGAAGCGAAATATGGGAATGAAAAACTATTTTACTCTTTGGATGGGCTCCGTACACAATATTCCTAATTATACTGCGGTCGGCGGATTTTTATTCTTAGGTTTATCACCGATCAATGTCATGATGGCATTAGTTATCAGTGCGCTAGTCGTTGCTCTTTTCATGACTATGAACGGTCGGGCGGGATCGAAATACGGAATTCCCTTCGCACTTCATTTACGATCGACTTATGGTGATGTTGGGGCAAAGCTACCAGGATTTTTACGTGGGTGTGTGGCAGCGATTGCTTGGTTTGGGTTACAGAATTATACAGGTTCTCTTGCACTTTTAGTATTGATTGGAAAAATTTGGCCCGGTTTTTTAGCACTCGGCGGATCAACCAGCTTTTTTGGAATCGGGATTCCCGGTTTAATTGCCTTTACTCTTTTCTGGGCACTTAATATGCTGATTGGCATCGGCGGCGGCAATATTCTAAACAAATTTACAGCGATTTTAAGTCCGCTTATTTACATCGTGTTTGGCGGTATGGCAATTTGGGCGATCCGAGCTGCTGGCGGGATCGGCGCGATCATGTCCTTTGACACTAGCGGCGTAACGCAAAGCATCAATCCTATTTTCGCTTATTTTATGATTATCAATTCAGTGTTAGCCGTTTGGGCGGCTCCTGGAGCGAGTGTTTCTGACTTTACTCAAAATGCTAAGTCCACTAGAGATCAAACGGTCGGACAAATGGCCAGCTTGCTTGTTGCTTACTTGATCTTTGCTTTTTCAAGTGTCGCAATTCTGATTGGCGGATCAATTCATTACGGAATCCAAGAATGGAATGTGTTGAACATCGTTGATCGGTGGGATAATTTTCCAGCGATTATTATTGCGATGACCGTCTTCTTATTAACGACGATCTCGACAAATGCTACAGGGAATATTATTCCGGCTGCGTACCAGCTTTCAGCCTTATTCCCGAAAAAGGTCAATTACAAAAAAGGCGTCATCATTGCCAGCCTGATCAGCTATGTGATCATGCCTTGGAAACTAATGGAAAATGCCGACAGTATCTTCATTTTCTTAAACTCGATTGGTGCAGTTTTAGGACCCGTCGCCGGCGTTATGATCGCTCATTACTTCTTTATCAAAAAGCAAACGATCAATTTGGATGCTCTTTACATTGATCCAAAGGAAGACAATACCAAAAATGTTTATCGCGGATTAAATCGGCAGGCCTACATCGCAACGATTATCGCCTTAATCGTTTCATTAAGCGGGCAATTCATTCCAGCTTTGCAGGCAATTTCAAATGTATCATGGTTAGTTGGATTTTCTTGCGCATTTGTTATCTATTTCGTTTTAAGGAAATTAGGCTCTAAGGATGCAACCGAAGAGGCTTTTGATTAAATTATTTTAAGAGAGGATGAACACAGAATGAATCATGATTTAGTTATCAAGAACGGCCTAGTAATTTTAGAAAATGGAGAAGTCGAAACAGATGTCGCGGTCAAGGATGGGGTCATTGTTGCCATCGGAAAAGATCTAGAGGGCGACAAAGTCATCGATGCTGCTGGCTTGGTTGTCAGTCCGGGAATGGTGGATGCTCATGTGCATATCACAGATCCTGGTGGCGGGTACCGCGATGAGTGGGAAGGCTACGTAACAGGTACAGCTTCATGTGCGAAAGGCGGCGTTACTTCATTTATGGAGATGCCATTGAACCAAGTCCCTGCAACGACAGATGCTGAAAGCTTGAACATCAAATATGAAGCAGGTAAAAACAAGCTGCGCTCAGATGTCGCATCCTTTGGCGGTTTGACTCCGTTAAATCTCAAAGGCGGGATTCAAGAGCTGAAAGATGGCGGTGTAGCAGCATACAAATGCTTTATGGCAACCTGCGGCGATCGTACTATCGATGGCGATTTTATGAATGTCGATGATTATTCTTTATATGAAGGAATGAAGCAAATTGCTGAAACGGGCAAAGTGTTGGCTATTCATGCTGAAAATGCGGCGATTACTGACAAATTAGGTGAAATTGCTTATAAAAACGGTGAAACAACCTTGAAGGCGTATGTAGAAAGCCGTCCAGTATTCACAGAAGTAGAACCGATTCGCCGCGCGATCCTTTTAGCAAAAGAAACCGGCTGTCGAATCCATATCTGCCATGTGGCTTGTCCTGAAGGGGTAGAAGAAGTAACTAAAGCGCGCGCTGAAGGGGTGGATGTGACGTGTGAAACGTGTACTCACTATCTATACTTCCATACTGATGAGTTGGATGCCATTGGACCAGTAGTGAAATGCTCACCGCCGATCCGTGATTTGGATACTCGTGAAGCAATGTGGGAAAAAGTATTATCAGGTGAAATCTCATTTGTTACATCTGACCATTCACCTTGTACACCAGATTTGAAGGACAAAGAAAATGCCTTTGAAGCTTGGGGCGGTATCTCAGGCGTACAAAATAATGTTGATGTTATGTACGATGAAGGGGTTCAAAAACGCGGTATGAGTCTGAAAATGTTTGCGGATATCATCGCAGCAAACCCAGCGGATCGCTATGATTTGGATTCTAAAGGCCGGATCAGTATCGGTAAAGATGCCGACTTTGTGCTGATTAAGCCAAATGCGCCATATACTTTAAAAGCTGAAGATTTAGAATACCGCAACAAGATCAGTCCTTACATTGGACGCGAAATTGGTGCGCAAGTTGTTCAAACTATTTTGCGAGGCGAATCAATTTATAGCCAAGCAGATGGCGTCACTGCAGAATTTCCTGGTGCGTTTATTAAAAAATAGCCATCAGCAGCTTCGATGGACTGTGCTGAGCTAAGTGCAGTCCATCGAGATTTTTGATTTAAGGGAGGACGTAAAAATGGAAGAATCAGTAACAAAAAAGCGAGCTCCCTATTGGAAGCAGATTATCTTTGTCTTGACTGCAGGGTGGATCGTGATTTGGATTTACCGGATGGTTTTGACGCCGATCTATCCGATCATCAGCGACTATTTTGGCGGAGCAACGGATTCGGAATTAGGCACGATTTCAAGCTTTTATTTTTTAGGTTATGTGAGTATGCAGATTCCATCAGGCATTCTTGTAGACCGCTTCGGCAAAAAACGAATCCTGATTCCCGGCTTTTTGCTTTTTGGAATAGGGACATTGATTGTCGGGACTGCTGCTAGTTTGTCGACGGTCTTTATTGGCAGTGTCTTGGCAGGATTGGGTTGCGGAACTTATTATGGTGTAGCGTATTCTTTAACCACTGAATATGTGCCCGCAGATAAAAAAAGCCTCGCAACGGCCATCGTAAATAGCGGAACGGCGGTCGGAAGCGGACTAGGCTTAATTTCTTCGAGCTTTTTAGTTGGTGAGGGAATCTTACCGTGGCAATTCTTATTATTTATGACCGCAATTTTGATCGTCGTGATGCTTGTGGTCTTCAAAAAGTTTATTCGTGAAGAAAAAATCGTCAATAAACCAGAAGCTGCCAGCACCTCGCAGAAAAAAGGTTCCATCAAAGATCTCTTTAAGCTGCCGATGATCGCAGCCTATGTCCTATATTTCGCCACTTTGTATACTTATTATTTAATTGATACCTGGCTGCCTAACTTTTTAGAAACGGAACGAGGTTTTCAAGGGACTGCGATCGGTATTGCTTCTTCGTTAGTCTTTTTTACGGCAATCCCGGGAGCGCTGTTCTTTAGCCGAATGGCTGATAAGATACCACATAAGAAAACCACAATCATCATCCTGTTGGAGCTTTTAGCTGCCAGTGTCTTGTTCCTGACTATCACGACGTCTAATCAAACGTTACTAGTTGTTGGGATTATGGCTTATGGCTTTTTAGGTAAATTAGCGGTGGAACCGATCATCATTTCTTGGTTAGGGCAGTTCGCACCAAAGAAGAGTGTCGCTACCACTTATGGCGTGTTTAATTTCTTTGGAATGTCTGCTTCTGTTTTGGTGCCATCGGTTACTGGATTGATTTCTGATGCGACGGGCACAAAGGTGTATGCCTTTTACCTAGCCATCGGGATTATCTTTGCCGGAACGCTCATCTTTTATCTAATCAATAAGGTCTGTCAGAAAAGGGAAGAAAAGGCAGAAGTAACTGAATCAACCTGCTAAACAAATAGCAAATTAAATAGACTACTAGGTTGCGGGTGCTTAACCCTCAGCCCAGTAGTCTATTTAGTATTCCTTTAAATCAGTTAGCGTCCGGCTCGGATAAAAATAAGGCGACGCGCAATTGCAGTGAAAATTCTGGATCATTGATGCCGGTATTTAAGAGTTCTTCGCATTTTTTGATTCGGTATTTTACTGTATTACGATGGATAAACAGTAGCTCGGCCGTTTTAGTTATTTCACATTGCATATCCAGATAAGTCATCAACGTTTTTCTTAGTTCCTTATCCTGTTCATTGTCTGGATAGGCTAGATTTTTCAAAATGGAAACACAGAAGTAACGCATATCCTCATTGGAGACATTCTCTGTGATCCGTTTGATTCCTTGAATTTTATTGTAAGAAACAAATGCCGTTTTATCCTCCGATTCTTCCAATGCCTGCTTGCTTTCAGTATAGGAAAAGTGCAGGAGATCGATATTATTCACCGGATCACCAATGCCGAAGCGTGCATACACGCCGAACAGCTCAAATAATTGTTGGTGAATGTCTTCCAAAATTGGAAGAATCTCAGTTTTTTTCTGAATGACAAAGATCCATTGATTCAATTGCTCAGTAGGAAACACCATAATATCTTTGTATTCAGCTTCGACGCGCAAAAACAAATAGTCATAGGTCAGTGCATCCAGCTCTTTAGTATAAAAATGCTGCTCTTTTTGAATGAGGGCTTCGATATAAACCACGCGATAATAATTGGAACTTAAATTAGGAAAATGCCGCTTGTATTCTAACCAATCCGTATCCTGCGAAGCGGTCTTCCTATTCAGTAGATAGGTGAGGAAGCTGCGGCGCTCAGCTCTTTTTTCATTTAACAGCGTCTGTTCCTTATAAAGGGCCAAGGTCAACACCGTTAAGGATTGCTGGATGGCAAATTGGGAGAACGGATAGGGCAGCTCATCTGGATCAAAAATGATCAGCATGTAAGGCAAATAACGATCTGAACTGAGGGGAAAGATATTAATCAGCATTTTTCCCTGTTCCGTATCAACTAAGAGTCGTTCACGGCGTTTCGCTTTCTGACATTCGCGAACTTTTTCCAAGAATGCTGCTTTTTTATTTTTCAGCATATCAAGATTGGAATAGGGCATTTGAGAGCTGACAATTTCTCCAAAGGGATCAATTAGCAAAACTGATTGTTTGATCATCGAACTGAGCTCTTTTACCAACGTATCAACCGAAGCTCCGCGGATCATTAGATTGACAAATTTCTGCTGGATCTCTAAGGCAAAAAAGATTTGCTCCGTCTGGTCATGCCACAAAAAGCTAAGCAGCTTATGAGAAATATCTCCCAACTGATGACTGACCGGAATTTGCAGAATCGGAAAATTCAATTCGTCAGCGACCACTAATACTTGAGGATCAATTTCAGTTAAATAGCGCCCAACCTTGATCGCTAATCCCGCAGATGGCACTTCAGCAAGGGAGCGAACCAAATTACATAACCCTTGCGTATCATCGCGAAATGCCATGGCTGTGGTCACTAATAGGGCGTTTTTTTGAATGTAGTAGGAAACGTCTGGTGTTTCGAAAATTTCGATCGTATCCAATGGCCGTTCTAGGTCAGCCTGTTTATTCAGTAACGATAGTTCAGAAAAACGTGGAGTCTGAAGGATTTCTTTGATTGACGTCATATTCTTCTCCTATTTTCTTGATTGTTTTGCTTCGCTGATTGTCTTAAAAGTTACAGGCAAAAATTCTGAGTGACATGCTTTAAAACTTCGACTGTTTGGCTGATTTTTTCGCTGCTGGCACGAATCGAAGGCATGGAAACGCTCAGTGTCGCAAGCAAGGTCCGCTGTTGATCCATTAATGGAATCGCCACACATTTCACGCCCAGCTCGCATTCTTCATCATCCATCGAAAATCCTTGTTCTTTAACTTTACGCAGTTCTTTTTTCAGATTGGCTGCAGTTATTATCGTTTGATCGGTCAAGGTGACTAATTGGGTTTGAGCTAAATAATCATCCAGTTCTTCTTCCGGCATTTTGCTTAAATAGAGCTTGCCAGCACCAGTGCAATATAAAGGCGCGCGTTTTCCGATTTTTTGTGTGACGTTCAACAAATTGTCCTGACTGTCGATGGATTCAATGTAGACCAGCTCCTGTTTGTCACAAAGAGACAAACAGGTTGCTTCATTCAGTTCACTCGAAATTTGCTGCATATATGGTCGAACTAAAGAAACAATATCGTGGCTGATCGTCGTACTGTTGGTGAGCAATTTAAATTTTAGGGTCAAGGAATAATCTGCTGTTTTAGGGTTCTGCTGAGCATAGCCCATGGTCATTAAAGTATAGAGAAGCCGCGATGCCGTAGCCTTTGGCAGGTTTGTCTGCTTCGAAATATCGTTTAGCGACATCGGACTTTCGACTGCCGACATATTCTCAATAATCGCGAAGACTTTTTGGACCGAGTGATTAATCTTAAGCTGCTTTTCTTCCATATTAGAAGCTCCTTTTAAATTTTGATGATTTCTGTGTTTGTCCAAACTGAACAAATCGATTTTTCGCCTGACAAAAATATAGCGTTTACATTGTTCAGCTATTGCTCACATGGTAACATGCAATAAAGTGAAATGCAATATCACATAGTGAAATACAGAAAAGGAAGAAGGAATGAATATGAAAGCAGCAGATGCGATCGTTCAGATTATGGTAAAGGAAGGAATTACAGACGCATTTGGTATCCCAGGTGCAGGGATCAATCCTGTCTACAAGTATTTAGAGGATGCGCCCATCGAACATTTTTGCATGCGCCATGAAGAAGCTTGTATGCATGCGGCGGATGGTTATTATCGTGCTTCCCACAAAATCAGTGCAGCACTTTGTACGTCAGGCCCTGGAGCGACCAACTTTGTTACCGGATTATACACGGCCCATATTGATTCTATTCCAGTTTTAGCAATTACAGGTCAAGCCAATAGCTGGCAAATGAAGCAGGATGCCTTCCAATGTGTGGATATGGAAAGCATCGCGAAAACAGTTTGTAAGAAAGTATTCTGTGTTCTAGAGGCTGAAAAAATTCCTGAGATCATGCAGGAAGCTTTCTATCTAATGCGTAATGGAAAACCTGGTCCCGTTTTGCTGGATCTGCCGTTAGATATCCAGCAAGCCGAAATCGACTTTGACATTGACAGCTATCAGCCAGCCGAAAAGGAAATCGTTAAACCTGAAATTTCTGAGATTCAAAAGGCTTTAGACATGATCCAAAAAGCCCAAGCGCCGATTATCATTATGGGCGGCGGTGTAATTTTATCTCATGCAGAAAAAGAATTAATTGAATTTGCGGAGCTGTTAGAAATTCCCGTGATCACTACTTATATGGCCAAAGGCGGTCTGCCGGAAGAGCATCAGCTAAATGCGGGGCACGCTGGAATTCAAGTCGGGCAGCCGATCGGTAATAAATACTTCTTGGACTCTGATTTAGTAGTCGGGATCGGCAATCGCTTCACTGATCGCCACACAGGTAACTTGGCGGTTTATCGTGAAGGTCGTCAATTCATCCATATCGATATTGAAAAAGGCCAAATCGGAAAAGTCTTTGATCCTGATTTGGGCATCGTTTCAGATGCTAAAGAGGCTTTAACTGCTTTGATCGCAGAAGCAAAAACTCGGGAAGCAAAACCAATCAATCCAAAACGGGCTGCTGATTTGCCAGCTGCCAGAAAAGAATTGGCTCGCAAAACAGACTTTGACAGCCGCCCAATGATGCCTCATCGTGTGTTCCACGAAATGAACGCTGCCTTTGATGATTCCACCATGTTTACAGCCGGCTGCGGGATCACTCAGATCTGGAGCGGACAATTGCAAAAAATCAATCGTTCGCGCCGTTACTTGCCCTCAGGTGGTGCAGGAACTCTAGGCTATGAAGTCCCAGCAGCTTTCGGCGCAAAGGTGGCCGATCCTGAGGCACACTCAGTGACTGTATTAGGCGATTTCGGTTTTACCTTTATGGGTGAAGAGATTGCGGTAGCAGCGGCCTTCAAGAAACCGATCATCGTGATCATTGTCAACAATGCTTACCTTGGCTTGATTCGTCAAAATCAAAAAGGGGCTTACGGCTTTGAATATGCTGTTGATATGCCTTACAACCAAGACGGCACGATGGATTATGTAAAAGTCGCAGAAGGCTTCGGCTGTGTCGGCGAACGTGTATTTACCCCTGACGAGCTGAAGGGCGCGATCGAGCGGGCGAAAAAAGCTGGAAAAACTTATGTGATCGATGCGATTTGCAAGCCTGAGCAATTGTGTGATATGGGAAATGCCTTAGACAATGTGAAATCATTTGTTTAAACCGCAAAAAAACAATAGAGAAAGAGAGTGACTAGAAATGAAAGAAAGTATTCATAAATATTTTGATATGGGATTGATTCAATGGATGAGCTATCCGCCGCAAAAATACCCGTTGTTAGATACATTAACTAAAGTAGCTCGTGATCCATATTTTAACGCGATCGAAATGACTCAAGTAAAAGAGGATCAAGAACGGGAAAATGCCCGCGATATTTTAGCTCAAAGTCATATGCGTGTGTGTTATGGTGCCCAGCCGCGACTGTTAGGGCCCGGTTTGAATCCCAATGCGATCAATGAAGAGGATCGGCTGTTAGCAGAAAAAACATTACTGGAAGCCATCGATGAAGCTGAATATTTAGGAGCGAAGGGCATTGCCTTTCTTTCTGGCAAATGGGAAGCTGCTACGAAAGAGGAAGCATATCAACAATTACTAAAGACTACTCGCAACTTGTGCAGCTATGCTGCGAAAAAGGACATGATGATCGAATTGGAGATTTTCGATTATGACATGGATAAATGTTCATTGATTGGTCCAGCTCCGTTAGCGGCACAATTTGCGGCGGATGTCTGCTTGACCCACAATAACTTTGGTTTGATCGTCGACTTGTCGCATTTTCCGACTACTTATGAAACCAGCAAATTTGTCATTCAGTGTACGAAACCTTACATTACTCATTTGCATATTGGCAATAATGTGGTTAAGGAAGGCTGCGAAGCCTACGGTGATCTGCATCCGCGCTTTGGCTATCCTAATAGCGCGAACGATGTACCAGAATTACTGGATTTCTTCCAAGTATTGAAAGATGAAGGATTTTTAGATGCGAAGGCGCCGATGGTTCTGTCGTTTGAGGTTCAGCCAAGACCAGATGAAGATGGCGATATCATTGTTGCCAACACGAAACGAGTCATTGAACGTGCATGGGCGTTATTGGAAGACTAACAGGAAAGGAAGAAGCTTATGAAAATCGTTGTTTTAGATGGCTATACAGAAAATCCCGGCGACTTGAGCTGGGATGCGTTAGGCCGCTTAGGAGAATTAACCGTTTATGATCGCACACCACAAGATCAAGTCATTGAGCGCATCGGAAATGCCGAGATCGTTTTAGTCAACAAGGTGCAAATGACCAAAGAAATCATTGAACAAGCAGCCGGCGTTAAATACATCGGCGTTTTGGCAACCGGCTACAATGTTGTGGACGTAGATGCTGCTAAGGCAAAGGGCATCACCGTGACCAATATTCCGACATATGGAACAGATGGTGTCGCACAATATGCCATCGCACTGCTTTTAGAGCTGTGTCACCGTATTGGGGATCATTCCAATACAGTTTCCGCAGGCGACTGGACCAATAATGCCGACTGGTGCTATTGGAACTCTCCGCAAATGGAGCTGGCTGGCAAAACCCTTGGCATCATCGGTTACGGGCGAATCGGTCAAAAAGTAGGCGCGATTGCCAGTGCCCTTGGCATGAATGTCCTTGCCAATGACCGAGGGAAAAAACAAGACACATCTGCCGGAGCCAAATTGGTGGACTTGGACCAATTATTCAAGGAATCCGACGTAATTTCTTTACATTGCCCGTTATTCCCGGAAACAGAAGGGATCATCAATAAAGAAAATATTGCGAAGATGAAGGATGGCGTGTATATCATCAATGATTCTCGCGGACAATTGATCAATGAAGCCGATTTACGTGATGCTTTGAATAGTGGAAAGGTTGGCGGCGCGGCAGTCGATGTCGTTTCAACTGAACCGATCAAGATGGATAATCCTTTACTAGAAGCGAAGAATATGATTATCACCCCTCATATGGCTTGGGCTTCTCGTGAAGCACGCTCGCGCTTGATGGATATCGCTGTCGAAAATGTTGAAAAATTCCAACAGGGTACACCAGTAAATGTTGTAAACTAGCAAGTTAAGAGAAATGATAGGCAGCTTGAAAAAATACGAATAAGGAGGAGCGTTATGAAAATAGTAATCGCGATGGACTCCTTCAAAGGCAGTGCCAGCTCATTAGAGGCTGGTGCTGCTGTAAAAAAAGGAATCCAGCTTGGGATGAAGCAGCCTCAAGACATCGAGATTTTACCTGTAGCCGATGGCGGAGAAGGTACCGTTGAAGCCTTCATCGCAGGTACCTCCGGTTCAATCAAAACAGCCGAAGTAACCGGTCCGCTTGGAAAAAAAGTAAACGCTCAATATGGCTGGTTAAACGATCAAGCGATCCTCGAAGTCGCAGAAACATCAGGGATCACACTAGTAAAGAAATCAGAACTAGATCCTTGGCAGGCGACTACCTACGGATTGGGCGAATTGTTGAGAACACTGATCAAAAATGGACAAAGAAACTTTTTGATCGGTTTAGGCGGCAGTGCGACAAATGATGGCGGTCTGGGAATGCTTCTGGCTTTAGGTTATCGCTTTTTAAAAGCGGATGGGAAAGAAATCTCTCGAAGTATTTGTGAAATAGAACACATTACAACAGTTGATGATTCGCAGGTACCAAAGGAATTAAAGGAATGCCAGTTTACTATCGCAAGTGATGTGACGAATCCTTTATGCGGTGAGCACGGTGCCACAGCAGTCTTCGGCCCTCAAAAAGGAGTCATGTCAGCCGATGTAGTTAAGCTCGATGTACTGCTGCAGCATTTTGCCAAGATTACAGCGGATTATTTGAAAGAAGATTTCTCTCACGTAGCGGGAGCTGGAGCGGCCGGCGGATTAGGCTTTGCCATTCTTGCCTATTTAGGCGGGGAAATTTTTCCAGGCTTCCAATTATTAGCAAAGGAAAAAGGCTTTGAAGAAAAAATTCAAGCCTCTGATCTCGTAATTACAGGTGAAGGACGATTAGACGCCCAATCAGTCATGGGAAAGGTGCCGTCTTCCTTAGCCAAGATCACTCAGAAGTACAACAAGCCATTGATCGCGATCGCAGGCAGCACCTCCGACGACGCTTACCAATGCAACGACCACGGAATCGATGCTTTCTTTTCAATTATTCATCGGATTGGCACCGAAGATGAACTTTTACAGCCGTCAGTCACAAAAGAAAGTATCCAGCAAACAGCAGAGCAATTGTTTCGCTTTTACGAAAAAATGAAGGCGCTTTAAGGAAGGATGAGTAGTATGTCAAAATCTAAAATTGAAGAACGATTATTTAAAATAGACGAAGTCGCTTGTTTTGATCCAGCCGAAGGAAAAAAGAGCTTCTTTTACGAAACGGATAAAACAGCCGGCGCTTTATGGTGTCTAGAGCCGGGGCAGACTGTCTTTAAACACTCTCACACAACATCAGATGACCTATGGATTTGCATTCAAGGTACCGGGACCTTCTATCCAGGCTTTGATGAAGAAATCGAAATCACGAAAGGCGATCTGATCATTTCGCGGCCAGGCGAGCAGCATGGCATGAAAAATACCGGCGATGAACGATTTATTTTTGTGGGAGTAGCTGGACCGCATCCAATGGATTTGATTATTAGTTGACAATACACGAAAGAGGACATTCAGAATGAGAATGTCCTCTTTTAAAACTAAAAAATAGTGTTCTTGCTCTAAACATTAGATTTACAGAATCCAATCTGATAAAGTACATGAACCCTACTTTCATGCTATAATATCAGTATAAATATAGCACGAAAGTAGGGTTTGCTATGACTAAAAAAGAAATGGTTTTAAGAATGGCTGCTGACAATAATGGTATTATATTAACAAAGCAACTAACTGAGGCGGGAATTTACCGAAGTGTATTGAAAGACCTTGAAGATGAGGGAAAATTGACCAAAGTACAACATGGCGTTTATGTTACCGAAGACGGATATGTTGATGACTTCTTCCTCTTGCAACATCGTTTTCCAAGCGGTATCTATTCGCACGAAACCGCATTGTATCTATTAGGTTATTCTGACCGAACACCGATTAGGATCACAATGACTTTCCCGCAAGGAACATCATCGAAGCGGATCAAAGATGAAGACATTCGTCCAATCTTGATATCGAAAAATCTTGATGTTGGAAAAACAGCGTTGTATCGGAATGGGAATGAAATTGCCGTTTATGAAATAGAACGCACCTTAGTTGATCTGATCAAGCCAAGATATGAAGCCGATATGGAACAACTAATCCCAGCTTTAAAACGTTATGCCAGGAATAAAAACGATATCAATAAACTGTTTAAATATGCCAAACTTTTTGGTGTTGAACAAAAAATGCACGATTACATGGGAGTTTTGCTATGATCTTTAAAAATGCAATGAGCTATAAAGCGAAAATTAAGCAACTTGCCAAGGAAAAGGGAGTATCTGCTCAGCAGGTTCAACAAAATTACCTAATCGAAATTTTTTTTAGAAAAAATTGCAGCTTCGAAATACAAGGACAACTTTATAATTAAAGGTGGTTACTTGATCGGCAGCTTGATTGGTCTGGATCTGCGAGCTACTATGGATTTAGATGCAACTATAAAAGGATTTGAACTGACACCAGAAAAGCTACTTGAGATCGCACACCAAATCGTGAACATATCTACAGAAGTCTCCTTTAAGCTTTCTGTCATTGGGGTTGAAGAGATTCGAGAAACAGATGATTATCCTGGTTTTAAACTAAAATTAGCAGCTGATTTTGAACGCATACATGAGATCATAACAATTGACGTTACAACGGAAGATGCTATTACTCCAAAGGAAATCGATTTTCGCTTCAGACGACTTTTTGATGATCAACGTATTGAATTATGGTCGTATCCTGTCGAAAATGTTCTTGCGGAAAAGCTTGAAACAATTCTTTCCCGTGGCGTAGCAACAACTCGACCTCGTGACTTTTATGATGTATTTATCCTAAGCAAAATGAAAGCAGAACAGATTGACTACACTATTTTAACAACTGCGCTCATCAATACGAAAAACAAACGAGGTTCCGTGTTCGATATCAAGCAGTCCTTAGAAATTTTAACCGAAATCAGTCTGTCAGAATTCCAGCAAAAACTATGG
>Ga0153923_100169_pt1 | contig 29254 bp, 22 predicted proteins | sample TSNJ007MetaG_FD_104682 | JGI IMG/M metagenome (GOLD analysis project Ga0153923, IMG submission 104682) | Attine ant fungus gardens microbial communities from New Jersey, USA - TSNJ007 MetaG | ecosystem: Host-associated > Fungi > Mycelium > Unclassified | place: USA: New Jersey, Brendon T. Byrne...
AAGAATCAGCTTCAGTACAATGCAATTAAGAAAGCGCTAACAAAATGCGGCGCAGGGGAGATGGTAGTATGAATGAAAATCAAATGCCATGGAGAGAGCGAATCAGTTATGGGCTAGGGGATACCGCGTCAAATCTGATATTCCAGATGACAACACTTTACCTCATGTACTTCTATACGGATGTGTTTGGTCTGAACCCTGGTGCGGTAGCTGTGGTATTTCTTGTTGCACGGGTAATCGACGCGATCGTCGAGCCGTTCATTGGTGTCATGATTGACCGCACGCAAACAAAGTGGGGGAAATGCAGACCCTATTTTCTTTGGCTTGCTGTTCCTTTCAGCTTGACTGCAGTACTTATGTTTTTGACGCCGGATTTTGGTGATACGGGCAAACTTGTATACGCATACATTTCGTACACCGTGCTCGGTATTATGTATTCCGGTATTAATCTACCACTGTCTGCAATCCTGCCAAGTCTGACTAGTAATTCTAATGAACGTACAGTGATCAATACGGTTCGTATGATATTCGCCGTGATTGGGGTTGTTACAGTTAGTGCTGGAACGATGCCGCTTGTGAAAGCTTTTGGTGGTGGCGATCAAGCAAAGGGTTTTCTGGTCACCATGATCTTGTTCTCAAGCATTGCACTGCTGCTGTTTCTAAACATGTTTGCGAACACTAAAGAACGCGTAAAAGCCATTGATGAAAAACCGCTTCCGATGCGAGAAGGTGTTAAAGCGCTCAAAGGCAATGTACCTTGGTTGATCATGCTTCTGATGAGCTTGTTCCTGTGGATCACAACATCGATACAAGGACAGACCAGCATTTATTATATGACCTATTATATGAAAAAGCCTGAACTCATTCCTATCGTGAATTCGATGCAATTGTTGATGATATTTTCGATGGTGATCGCTCCTTTTGTAGTGAAGAAAATTGGGAAAAGGAACACAATTATTATGGGATCAGTGGTTTCTATCATTGGCTACCTTATTGCAATTACTGGGGGGAATGCCCTTTCTGTTCCGGTGCTGTTGGCAGGGCTTCTTATAAGCGGGCTTGGCATGGGAGTAGGAGCAGGTCTGATTTTTGCAATGATGGCCGACACGGTTGATTATGGGGAGTGGAAATCAGGTGTTCGGGCACAAGGCCTACTTTATTCAGCTGCTAGTTTTGGGGTTAAGGTGGGGATGGGACTCGGTGGAGCACTTGGTGGGGTGATATTGTCGATGGGTGGTTATGTAGCTAACTCCACGGCGCAGTCAGAATCCGCATTAGCTGCGATTTCATTTAACTATTTGTGGGCACCGATTATTGGCCAAATTATTATGATTACTTTGCTGTTGTTCTATCGTCTTGACAAGGATCAACCCGTTATGATGCGTGAACTCGAGGAACGTCGCAATTCTTCTATCGCTATGTAAAGAAACTAGTCATTCATAAGGAGTGAAATGAACATGGTACCTAACATTCAAGAAATTATTGCACAAATGACTTTAGAGGAAAAAGCAGGTCTTTGCTCAGGACTAGATTTCTGGCAGACAAAAGCCGTCGAACGACTAGGTATTCCATCCATCATGATGACAGATGGTCCACATGGTCTGCGTAAGCAAAAAGCTGGGAATGATCATTTGGGTATATTCGATAGTGTCCCTTCTACTTGTTTTCCGGCAGGAGCTGGAATGGCTTGTTCTTGGGACCGGGAGCTAATCAAGCAGGTAGGCGCAGCCATTGGGGAAGAGTGTCAGGCAGAAGATGTCTCTATTTTACTGGGGCCTGGAGCTAATATTAAACGTTCACCCTTATGCGGCCGCAATTTTGAATATTTCTCTGAAGATCCGTATTTATCCTCCGAGATGGCAATAGGCCATATTGAAGGTGTTCAGAGCCAAGGCGTTGGAACTTCGTTAAAACACTTTGCTGCAAATAATCAAGAGCATCGGCGTATGTCTGTAGATGCAATTGTAGATGACCGTACACTAAGGGAAATCTATTTGGCGAGCTTCGAAAGCGTGGTGAAAAAAGCGCAGCCATGGACCGTTATGTGCTCCTACAATCAGGTGAACGGTGAGTATGCTTCAGAGAATCCGTATTTACTCACGGATATATTAAAAGAAGAATGGGGACATGAAGGGTTCGTAGTTTCTGACTGGGGCGCGGTGAATGAGCGAGCTAAAGGCTTAGCGGCAGGTTTGGAGCTAGAAATGCCGTCAAGTAATGGTGCCGGTGATCAGAAGATTATCGATGCGGTTCAGAGCGGAACATTATCTGAAGCAGCACTGGATCGTGCGGTGGGTCGCTTGCTTTCTATTATTTTCAAAGCTGTTGAGAATGACAAAGAAAATGCTTCCTATGATCCTGAGGCACATCACCAATTAGCTAGAGTTGCTGCCAGAGAAAGCATGGTACTCCTTAAAAATGAGGGTAGTCTTCTTCCTCTGAAACGTGAAGGCTCCTATGCTGTGATTGGTGATTTTGCCCGTAATCCACGTTACTTAGGTGGTGGAAGCTCACATATCAAGCCAACTAGGTTGGATGATATATATTACAGCCTTCTAGAAGAAGCGGGTTCATATGCAAAATTGAGTTATTCTCAAGGTTACGTTTCTGATAGCGATGAGCCGAGTCTGGAACTTATTGGGCAAGCCATAGAAGCCGCTTCACAAGCAGATACGGCGATTGTGTTCGTCGGATTGCCAGAGCGCTATGAGTCTGAAGGCTTCGACCGGACTCATCTTCGTATTCCAGAGAGTCAGATCCGCTTGATCGAAGCAGTCGCTGATGTTCAGCCTAACACTGTCGTTGTGTTGAGTAACGGATCGGCCATTGAAATGCCTTGGATCAGCAACGTCAAAGCTGTGCTTGAGGGTTATCTAGGTGGGCAAGCGCTTGGTGGTGCCATCTCCGATCTGTTATTCGGAAACGTAAGCCCATCAGGTAAGCTGGCAGAGACCTTCCCTTTGCAGCTGGAACATAATCCTTCCTACTTAAATTTCCCTGGCGAAGGAGATACCGTTGAATACAAGGAAGGATTGTTCGTAGGATACCGCTACTACGATGCTAAGCGAATTGCACCTTTATTCCCGTTTGGTTATGGTCTCAGCTATACAACATTTGCATACTCTGATCTTTCGGTAAGTTCGCACTCTTTGAAAGATACTGACACGCTGCAAGTAAGCGTGAAAGTTACCAATACTGGCGCTATGCAAGGCAAAGAAGTAGTACAGCTATATGTAAAAGACGTACTCAGTAATATGGTGCGGCCAGAGAAGGAGTTAAAGGGCTTCGCGAAGGTAGATCTGCAGCCTGGGGAAACGAAGCAGGTAAGCTTTACGCTTGATAGCAGAGCGTTTGCTTATTATAACGTGAAGCTGAAAGATTGGCATGTGGAAACCGGTGAATTTGAAATTTTGGTGGGAGCTTCTTCCCAAGAGATCCTGCTTGTTGAGTCTGTGGTTGTTGAATCAACTGTATCCCTTGCTAAATCCTATACCCGTAATTCAACTATAGGTGATCTTATGGGAGATCCACAGGCTGCTGCTATTATTCAAGCCATGCTGTCACAAGCTGGTGAGATGATGCCCATGCTTCAGGATGGCTCGGATATGATGATCGAGATGATGCGCAACATGCCGATTCGTGCAATGGTTATGTTCAGTCAAGGTGCTATGACGGAACAAGGGTTAGATGAGCTGATTAATCTATTGAATTCCAATAAATAAATCTGGGAGAGTGAGATAAAAGACATGATAGATTTGAAAGCTAAACCGTTTCATCTAGATGATGAGGGGATTAAATGGGTAGAACAAACCTTAGCCTCTCTGGATTTGGCGGGCAAGGTCGGGCAGTTATTTTGCCCGATCGGGTTCACCGATGATAAGACGCAGCTGGCACTTTTGACACAAGGGATTAAGATTGGCGGGATTATGTTCCGTCCCGGTCCAGGAGAGATGGTGCAAGAAACACATCGCTACTTGCAGGATACATCGGATATTCCGCTTCTAATTGCAGCTAATCTTGAAGCAGGAGGTAATGGTTCTGCGGCAGAGGGTACTTTCTTCGGCAAGCAGCTGCAAGTGGCGGCGACGGATAACACCGAAATGGCTCGTAAACTTGGTATCATTGCCGCGCGGGAGGGTGGTGCTGTAGGCTGTAACTGGGCTTTCGCACCCATTCTCGATATCGACTATAATTTCCGTAACCCGATAACCAACGTTAGAACATTTGGTTCTGATCCGCAGAGAGTAGCTCGCATGAGCAAGGCTTATACCGAAGCGATTCAAGAGCATGGCATGGCGGTATCTATTAAACACTTCCCTGGAGATGGCGTTGACGAAAGGGACCAGCATTTGTTGACCTCTATTAACTCACTTTCAGTGGAAGAGTGGGATGCTACCTTTGGAAAGGTATATGCGGATTGTATAGAAGCTGGCGCGCATACGGTTATGGTAGGGCATATCGCTCATCCCGCCTATTCTAGAGAATTACGTCCGGGGATTACAGATTTGGAGATTATGCCTGCAACGTTAGCTCCTGAGCTTTTAAATGATTTATTGCGTAACAAGCTCGGCTTTAATGGATTAATTACTACAGATGCTACGCCAATGGCGGGATTCACGATGGCAATGAAGCGGGAGCTAGCGGTTCCGACATCCATAGCTGCAGGTTGTGATATGTTCCTATTTAACAAGAGTTTAGAAGAAGACTTTGCCTATATGATGAAAGGAATTGAGACCGGCATTCTGACGGAGGAACGCGTGAACGAAGCAGTGACTCGTATTCTTGCAGTGAAAGCTGCGCTGGGACTTCATAAGAAGAAACAACAAGGCACGCTCGTTCCAGAAAAAGAAGCCCTTTCCGTCCTTGCTTGCGAAGAGCATGTGCGTTGGGCTCAGGAATGTGCAGATGAGTCAGTTACATTAGTGAAGGATACACAGGAGATGCTCCCCATTAGTCCTGAGAGTCACAAACGTCTACTGGTATTCACACTAGGAGGCGAGGAAGGATTATTCGGAGGGGCAGATATTGCACCGTACTTCATTTCCAAGCTAAAAGAGGAAGGATTCGAGGTAACGCTCTTTAATAAGAGTGAAGTTGATTTCAGTGCCATGTTCGGAGGTGTAAAAGCGTTAACGGATCACTATGATGCTGCGGTCTATATCTCAAATCTGGAGACCCATAGTAATCAAACCGTTGTACGGATTAATTGGGCACCTCCATTTGGGGCAGACATGCCATGGTTTATTCAAGAAATGCCAACGATGTTCATTTCTGTAGCGAATCCTTATCATTTGATCGACGTCCCGCGTATACCAACGTTCATTAATGCCTATTCACCAAGTAATTATGTGGTAGATGCACTGATTGAGAAGCTTGTGGGACGTTCCTCCTTTAAAGGAATTAATCCTGTGGATCCGTTTTGTGGCTATTGGGATACACAACTATAATCAGAATTTATAGTCATCTGTAATAGTATCAAGCGATTGAATAGGATAGTTCTATTCAATCGCTTTTTTTATAATATAATAGGGCATAAGACATTTATTGAGAGAGTGAGAGGAGGGTGCTAGTTGCAAAGCTACACCTACGAAAATATTGAGATGGACGATCATCTTCCGGTCCACATGTTTTTGCACAGTACCCATCAGGTCCCGAATCATTGGCATGATAGCATTGAAATATTATTCGTACTCAAGGGGAAACTTGAACTTTTCACAAAGGACAGATTTAGAGAGTTAAATGAAGAAGATTTGTTCTTGATTAATGCTAATGAAATTCATGCGATTAAAGCTGAAGAGAATAATTTGGTGCTAGCGCTGCAAATTCCAGTTTCTTATTTACTTCTGATTGAACCTCAGATCGAAAGAATGTTATTCGATTGTAATTCTGCGGCTGCTAGCTATGAAGAACAATCTAAGTTTGATGAACTTCGTACATTGCTGGCTGAGATGATGCTGCTCCACAATAAGCGCCCACAAGGGTACCATCTACGCATACAGTCCTGTCTTCTTAATTTAACTTATTTACTCATGCAAGGGTTTCGTGAACAAGACCAAAGTCCTGAGAAACATGATGATAAGCATCGTGAACGGCTATTGCGAATTACCTCTTATGTCAAAGAGAACTACAATCGGGCAATTAACATCCAGCAGTTGGCTCTTCAGGAGTATTTGACCGTTCCGTATTTGTCGCGTTTTTTCAAAGAGTATATGGGTACTTCCTTTACCAAATATGTGAATGCGGTGCGTTTGGATAAAGCTGTAAAAGATTTGACGCTTACCAATCTATCTATCACACAGATCGCTCATGATCATGGGTTTCCCAACCTGAAATCCTTTAATGCGGTGTTTAAAGAGTTCTATCGACAGACGCCTGGAGAATACCGGAAGACGGTCTTGGACGGACGCAGTTCATTTCAGAAAAGCAGTGTGGCCCAGTTTAACTACTTTGACATGAATCCCACACAGGCGTTTGAGTCGCTATTCAAATATCTGCCTAACAAGAATTTATCAGCTACTTCCAATCTACTAGTTGCCCTTCATATACATAAGCAGACCCATGAGATTTCGGTAAAATCTAACCAAAGCAAGGAGCTGGCGCATACTTGGAAGAAGCTCATGACGGTGGGAAAGGCCAATGAGGTATTGTTTGCAGAGGTACAAAGACATATCAAGCAAATGCAACAGGAGATTGGGTTTCAGTATATACGGTTTCACGGTATTTTTGATGATGAGATGATGATTTATGGCGAGAATGAGCGGGGAGAAGTGAGCTTAAACTTTGCTTATAGCGATTCATTATTTGATTTTTTACTGTGCTCCGGATTGAAACCGTTTTTAGAGCTTTCTTTTTTACCACGCCAGCTTGCGGGAGAGGGAGCTAGTTCTGTTTTTTATAAAAAGAGCTTGGTGGGGAGTCCTAAGGACCTCGGTAAGTGGAATCAGATGATTCATCAGTTTATTACACATTACATCCATAGATATGGCATTCATGAAGTGCGGCAGTGGTATTTCGAGGTGTGGAACGAACCGGAAATCCATATTTTTTGGCCAGATACTTATGAAGCTTACTGTGAACTGTTCATTTCAACATTTCAAACCATCAAATCCATAGATTCTGAGCTACGTGTGGGGGGGCCAGGTGTTTTATCTCTTACGTTAATGCAGTCAGATTGGCTGACAAGGTTTATGAATGATGTGTGCAGACGAGGCGTAAAGCCTGATTTTATATCCTTTCACAGTTATCCGTATGATGAATCGTTAAGATCAACTCAAGTGATTCAGGTGGATTATGAAGAGAATCCGGATGTGTGGTTTCAGACAATAGAGCTTTCAGCGGATACAGAATATTTATCGCGAGTCATTATTAAATTGAAGAAAACCGTATCGGAAGCTATGGGAAGTGATGTTCCTGAACTGCATATGACAGAATGGAATGCCACAGGCTCTCACCGTGATTTAGTGAATGATACATGCTTTAAGGCAGCCTATATCGTGAAAAATGTACTGGAAAATATGGATGGTCTCCATAGTTTTGGTTATTGGACGGCTACGGATTTGCTAGAGGAGTTCAAAATGTCGTCAGAAACGTTTCATGGAGGTTTGGGGCTGATGACATATAACGGGATACCAAAGCCATCCTTCTACGCGTTTAAACTGCTTGCAAAGTTAGGCCGCCAATTCATTCATCAAGGGAAAGGATATTACATTACTAGTAGTGATATGGGGCTGCAGGTGATGATGTATGCTTACGCGCATATCGATTCATTGTACCAAAAAGGTGATGCCTCGCTCATTAATCGCATGAATAGATACGATGTGTTCGAAGAAAGTGGAGACATAGAGTTGACGTTGGAGCTTACAGATATTCAGCCAGGCTCGTATACGATCAAAAGACATACAATTAACAGACAAAATGGAAGCGTTTTCGACCTGTGGGTACGAATGGGGGCGCCTCATCCTATAGATGCTGACACCCTTAATTATTTGAAGCAAGCGAGCTGCCCGCAACTGACCTTTGAACAAGTCGAAATAACGAGCACCTATTCGTTAATTAGTAAGTTGTCTCCGCATGAGGTGCAGTTGGTGGAATTGATGCGCTTATGATGGGGCTACTTACAACTGGACAGAATCCAGGGTTTGTTAAACATAGTTCCTCGGAGTATTGAGGTTGAAGCTTGGAGAGCTCTGTGAAATAGTAGCTGATCATATGATTACCACTCGCCGATCCATTCTGAAATGACAGTGATAAAAAAGTGTGGACATGACTGTAATAGTACTTCGTTTCCCGTTTAGGTAGCCTGTATACATGTGGAGGCGCGTAGGTAACAACATCAAAGAGATTGGCATAACGGTAGCTCTTGCGGACATATTGTTTAAAAGCATTAACGAAGTTCGGATCGCCTACACGTGGTGAGCCATAGGTGAACAGATTCGGTGAGATGTGCGAGGTGTTGGCCGCAAGATCAATAGCACATAAAGTGGCGAGTGCTCCGCCAAGGCTGTGACCAGTAATGTATAAGGTCTTATCGGGAGATAACTTAGCGAGTGTAGAGATAATCCCATCGCGCGCTGATGAGTAGATATTCGTGAAACCGCGGTGGGTAAGGGTATCTTCTTTAATGTAATTGAATCTCTCTTGTGAGGCCATAACGTTTGACATCCAATCGGTTGTGGAGCTGGTTCCTCGGAAGGCAACGATAATCTCTTGTGGAGATTCCAAAATAAATCCAAAGCGTTCCCACACCTCGCTGATGGATCTTGCTTCAATCGTATCTACAATCTGATAATCTAATGGAACGACGAACGAACCATCTTTATTTGAGAACTGCGCATAGGTCTGTCCGCAGATTGCAGCTAGAAAGATAGCCCTTTGCTCTTGATCTTTTTTGGTACCCATGTGCATCCCACCCTTCTTCCTAAACTATATTAGGGGGACGAGGGAGAGATTCCTATATCATGCGAGACCCTGTACTAATGAAAGGGCTAAATTCTACACCGCTTGAATACTTATTTCAGATGATCTGTTATTAGGAGGTTTAACGATATGAATCTAACTTTAGTGTACGTAAATGATTAAATTACTTCGAAAGTCAAAAGTACAGCGACGCTTAATGATTTCATTTCTGCTGCTGGCTATTATCCCACTGTGCACCTTCGGCTTTCTAGCTTACCATAAATCGAATGAAGCAATCACCTCTAAGACAACTACCTTTGTAAATGATATATTACGCCTCTTAGGAAGTAAGATCGGAACAGAAGTGGCCAAATATGAGACTTTCGCCGATCAAATCATGTTGAATGGAGATATTCAGCAAGCACTGCACCGCTACAATAGATTGAGTGATCTTGATATTAGTAACATACATAAGAAGTTTGAAGACACTGTGTTAAGCGATAAATTTTGGCTGTTTGCTACAATCAAAACACTACAGATTCTAACTAATAATGGACAAGTTCTGTACGATTATGGATACGAAGAATTTACTACAGAGGATAAACAGCGAATATTTGCTCAGGCCAAACAGAATAAAAGTGCAGATATCTGGACCACAGCCCATACGACAGCTGGTGATAATATCCTTTCATTGGCTAGGAGGATTCCGCTTTCATATGGATCGGGTGAAACTGTGGGGTTTATCATTATGGGGATTGATGAGGAATTATTCTCACAGATATTGTTTGGAAGCATTAATATGGGACAGGGTAGTGAACAAATCATTATGAATGATGCAGGAGAAATATTGACGAGCAACAACCACTTATTTCAGTCGGATCAAGATTTGGAAGCTAATCGTACTTTAAATCATTTGATTAATTCCCGTATGGAGACGGGGACAGTAACGCTGCGGGCGGAACCCTACTTTTTCTTAAATACACATAATGAGGTACTTCATTGGAATGTAATTAGTTTAATTCCGCAAGCCTACTTGAATATGGGATCTGTAGAGATTAGAAATGAAATGTTCTTCATTGCCGTCATATGTGTAGTTGTTTCATCCTTATTTGCAACCTTCATCTCTGTTAGTATCTCCACCCCCCTTAAGAAGTTAGTGAGTGGAATGAACCAGGTCATGCGAGGTAATTTAAAGGTAGAAATAAACGACAATCATCCAGATGAAATCGGATACCTTTCAGGGAAATTTGAAGCCATGATCGAGGAAATCAAACTATTGATTGACCGTGTGGAGCAAGAACAGGCACAGAAGAGGGGTATTGAGCTACAAATGTTGCAGGCACAAATTAATCCGCATTTTCTATTTAATACATTGAGTTCGTTAAAATGGACGGCGATGCTAAGTCAGGCGGATAGTGTAAGCAATGGTTTAGGTGCACTGGCTGAATTACTTCGAAGTACAATTGTTCAGAAGAATGAACGGATAACGCTTGGGGAAGAGCTTCGGAACATCAAGAACTATGTCGTTATTCAACAAATTAGATACGGGATGTCATTACAGGTTGATGTGCAAATTCCTGAACAGTTATTAGATACTCAAGTGTTGAAATTTTTGCTTCAGCCCATTGTAGAGAATTCGATTATTCATGGACTAAGCGGCGAGAATATGGAACCTAGAATTACAATGACTGCTGAATTGAACGGAGAGGTGTTAAAGATTAAGTTAAGCGACAATGGGAAAGGGATGAGTGCTGAGAAGTTACAGGAGATATTGCAACTTAAAGATAATCATTCAGAGAATCGATTAGCAAATATCGGTATTGGAAATGTACGGGAGAGAATCAAATTACATTATGGAGACCCCTATGGATTAGAGATTTGGAGTAAGCCTGATCAAGGCACGGATGTTATCATCACGATACCTTATATTTCTACACTTCAGGAGGACTCAGCTGATGCGGATACTAATTGTGGATGATGAGAAAATAGTGAGGATTGCACTTAGTACACTAATTAAATGGGATGAATATGGTTTTAAATTAATGGGTGCTGTTGCAGATGGATACAAAGCTCTTGAGGTCATAGAGACAGAATCGATCGATATCGTGATTATGGATCTAGTGATGCCTAACATGGATGGACTTGAATTAATCCGAACGCTCAACGAACGCAAATTCACTGGGAAGTTTGTTGTGCTTAGTAATTATGATGATTATGCTTACGTACGGGAAGCCATGAAGCTTGGAGCAGAAGATTATATGTTGAAACTGACGCTTAAGCCAGATGAGCTGATTGTCTTGCTGACGAAGATCTCGGAGCAATTATTAACGGAACGAGAGCTTAAAGAACAGGACATTCATATGAAAATTAAGCTTAATGAAACGCAGCTTCAGCAACGGAACAGCATATGGAGAGAGCTTCTTTTAGATCAGGAGCAGGACATGGTTTATTTGTTACAAGAAACACAGAAGTACGGGATACCCTTCGATAGACTTGCTGGTAATCTTATTATGATAAGAATCGATGATTATGTGGAGGCGCTAAGTAACGGCAAAATTAATAACAAGAGGCTACTTAGCTTTTCTATAGCGAATATTGTGAAAGAAACCGTGTCTGATCACTTTGCATTTGATTTCATAGAGATGGAGAGTAATCAGTATATTGTTATAGTTTATGAACAGAGCGGTTATTCTGACGAACCCAGTTGGTTACTGTTGATGAATAACTTAGTGCAGATGCTTAAGCTGTATTTGAATTTAAGTGTCAGCATTACATTAAGTGATGCATTCGTAGGTTTGAAGCAGTTGAGAGAACAATACACTTTGTGTCTGCGAGCATCTACAAACAACTTTTATACGGGGCCTGCATCTGTCTTGGTTGCTGGGCATTCAAAGTTAACCCAGTCACTACACTCCATTAATTATGTGGAATGGTTGGATCAAGTCAAAGCAGCAGTTGAAGTAGGGAACACAAAGCTAGTATTGGAGAATATAAGCATATTATTTAATGAGGCAAAACAAATCAAATGGGACCCTTCAGCCTTAAAATTTCACCTTTTGGGATTATTATCTGACCTAGACAACTTGATCTTAAAATGGAACACACAAGTACTGTCGTCCACTGAACAAAATAGGGTAGGGGCAACAACGCTCTTAGAGAGTTTTGAGAGTGATATTTCACAAGCTGAGTCTATGGAAGGGCTTAGTCTATCTATTGAACAAGCGATGCAGGAAGCCATTAATCTATTGTATCAAGCTAAAAGTAATATTTATCGCAAAGAAGTACTTCGAATCACGGAGATTTTGCAGGAGAATGTTGAGAATAAAATAACGCTTGACCGTCTCGCTCAAGAAGTAAATATGAATGTTAATTACTTATGCCGTGTATTTAAGCAAGATACGGGTAGAAGCATTGTTCAATATATGAATGAACTAAAAATCAATAAAGCGATTGAATTGTTAAAGCTTCCGGATACGAGGATTAAAGAGGTGGCTTCACAGGTGGGGATAGATGATCCGTTTTATTTTAATCGGGTATTTAAGAAGATCGTGGGGCTTAGTCCTTCAGATTTCCGTAAGAAATTACTCGCAACTAAATAAGTCCAAGGAGGAGGCACCTGTTATGAAATATGTGGAATCTATTAAAAATAGTTTAATATTCGCAGGTGTGATCCTATTATTATGGGCTAGTGCAGGATGTACTCCTTCAGATTCGAGCCTGAGCAAAATACAATCCTCCCAAGTGAAACATGAGTTCGCGAACAAAATTCTGAACTTAGCTGTATTTGAGGGAGGGCAAGGAAAGGATTATTGGCTTGCGGTGAAACAACGATTTGAATCAGACTATCCAGGGGTAACTGTTAATTTGACTGCAAGCCCCAAGATCATGGAAATACTTAAACCGCAAATCGCAGTTGGTAATCCACCCGATATCATTTATATCTCACAGAGTGAGACGACAGGTATGATTGAAGAAATGTTAAGAGATAAATTATTACTCGATTTGACGGAAGTATTTGAAGGGAATGCTCTCGATAATCAAGAACCTCTTAAGAATAAAATGCTGGATGGTATTTTAGATTATGCTAATCCCTTAGGGGATGGAAAAATTTATGCCGCACCGTTCTATACCTCTCCAATGGGGCTAATCTATAACAAGACTCTTTTTGAGAAAAAAGGCTGGAAGCTCCCAGAGACATGGGATGAATTCTTGAAGTTAGGTGAGCTCGCTAAGAAGGATGGAAGATCACTATTTACCTACCAAGGTTTGTTTCCGGGTTATTTAGAGTCTATTTTCTGGCCGTCAGTGGCATCTGTAGGGGGAATGGAAGACGTCTGGAAGGCGGAAAATTATGAGAAGGATGCATTTAGGTCCGATTCCGTCAGACAAATAGCTGAGGTGTTGAGTGCTATAGCACAAAAAGGTTATGTCATGCCAGGAACCGTTAAGTTAAGCCATACACAAGCACAGGCTGCTTTTCTACAAGGTAAGGCATTGTTCATTCCCTGCGGAATATGGATAGAGAATGAAATGAAAGGCACTCCACGCGAAGAAGGATTCGAATTTGGTTTTCTCGCACCACCTGTGTTTAATAAGGGGGATCAGAGGTATGTCATGTCCTATTTGGATAGCCTGTTTATACCCGCCAAGGCGAAGAATATTGAACTTGCCAAGGAGTTCCTGCGTTATCAATACAATGATGATATCGTTCAATTAAATGCGGAGAAATCCAAAGGTATAGTCACGGTTAAAAATGGTCTGGAAATCGTAAAGCCATACACTTCTCCAATATTCTATGATTCCGTTCAAATATCTCAAAAAGATGTAGCACCGATTGTTTTTCAATGGAAACAAGCATCGCAGCTAATCATCAAAGACGTAGAGGCAATATGGAATCCCATAACTGGCCTAATGAGCAATACGCTGACTGTTAAACAGTGGCAAGATGAGGTTGAGAAAATAACCAAGAGTGTGCGGGAATTAAGTTCTTCTAAAGAATAAACCTGTTTATTCAGTGTCCTAAATCGTACAGGTTTTGTTCAATTCTGTTAATGGTAGCTTTAGCATTTAGCAGTGTAAAATTGGATTAACTATACGGGATTGGATGTGACGTGAATGAGTGTAGTCATTTCAACATTAACTCTTGATGGTGCATTATTAGAAGGAGAGAATCCTCTTCCAATGTTCAGAAACAGAGACCATCATACAAAAGTAGGGGATAATGGTACTCTTACGCCAGAATTGAGACAGCAGCTGGGTGAACATACAGGTGGGAGATATTTACCTTATCGCATGCAGGATCGATATACACGTGAAAGAAAACCGATGGTTATGAAGTCGATTGTATTGGAAAATGACATCTTAAAAGCAGTCTTTTTACCTGAGTATGGAGGTAGACTCTATTCGCTTAAAGATAAACGTACGAACAAAGATATACTATATACAAATCCTGTCTTTCAACCGGCTAATTTAGCGATTCTTAACGCTTGGTTCTCTGGAGGGATTGAATGGAATGTGGGACAGGTAGGTCACACCTTTACGACCGCATCTCCCGTACATGCTGCCAAATTGATGGATGATAATGGCAATGAATTTCTAAGAATTTATGAATATGAGCGTTGTAAGAACATTTTTTGGCATATTGATTTTCATCTTCCTCAAGGGGCTAAGGAACTCTCTGTCTATGTAAGAATCATTAATGATAGCAAAGCGTCGGTTCCTATGTATTATTGGACAAATATTGCAGCACCGGAAACCTTGCAATCAAGAGTATTCTCATCCACTAGTAAGGTTATCTATATTGATCACCAAGTGATGGGTTTTGGATTGGGAGATTTGCCAGAGCTTCCTTCAGTTCCAAATGAGGACTCGTCATATCCAATGAGAATTCCTTTCTCTAACGAGTATTTTTTTCAGACAGAAGCAGATTATAAATCCCCGTGGGAAGCGATTGCCTATGAGGATGGTAGTTTATTCTACGAACGTTCGACTAGCCTCTTAAGATATCGTAAGTTATTTTGCTGGGGCAACCATGCAGGTGGTAGAAGATGGTGCGATTTCTTAGCGAAGCCAGGCGAAGGTAATTATGTTGAGATACAAGCAGGGCTTGCTCCAACACAGATGCATGGACTAGATATGCCTGCGAATTCAATATGGGATTTCACGCAAATATTCGGTGTTACTCAGGTGGATGCACATAAGGCAAATCAAAGGGATTGGTCTGAGGCTCGGGATTTTATTGAAACGCAAGTCAATGAACAATTGCAAGAAGATGAAGTGTATATTCTTCATGAGAAGTTGCAAGCTTATGCTAATTTAACACCATCAGAACTATTGCACTCAGGCTCAGGCTGGGGAGCACTCGAGGATATTCGCAGAAAAGCTCATGCTGAAAGGTCGATTCCGGATGGATTTTTATTCTTGGAATCCAGTATTGCAGCACCGCAACTTCCATGGTTAGGCCTGTTACAAGAAGGTGGTTTGCCAGAGGGAGATGTGCAAGATATTCCGGCCTCTTGGATGGTCCAAGAAGAATGGATGGAATTGCTTCGTACCAGTCTAGAGCATGCAGATAATCAAACGTGGGATTCCTACTTGCATTACGGCACTATGCTCTATGAGCATGGATTGGAAGATCAAGCTGTAACTGCATGGCATCAATCGCTTGAATTGAAGCCATCTGCTTGGGTTTATCGTAATCTGGCGATTACCTCTGAACAGAGAGGAGAGGCAGATCAGGCTCTGGTCTATTATGAACTGGCGTATTCTTTATACAATGGCTTTCCAGACAGAGCATTTGCAGATGAGTATATTAGCATGTTGATTAGAAATAAACAATTTGCTAAGGCTTGGAGTGTGTACGAATCACTTCCTGAAGAGTTCAGGCAAAGTGATCGTCTCCAAATTATTATTGGAGCTGCAGCTCAGGAGTTGGATCATAATGAATTCCTATTAAACTTATTCCAGAAAGAATTTGCTGTGATTCGTGAAGGTGAAGTTACGATCGTGGAGCTGTGGTATAAATATCAAGCTAAGAAGCTAGCAGAGAGCCGAAACACTGTATTATCTGAAGAATTAATGAAGGAAGCTATAACCTTAAATCCACCGCCTAATAACATTGATTTTAGAATAGTTGGAGCTTAAACCAAGAGAGAGTTTCGATGATTTTAATCGAAGCTCTCTTTTTTTTAGGATGCTGAAGGTGATTAAAATTTAGATAAAATTGTGCATGCTTTGTTCAATATCGTCGATGTTAGACCTGAGTTGCTTCGTTATATACTTACTTGTGAAAGCACTTTCATATTTGAGGGGGATGCTACACACGTGAAAAAAAGACAAAAGAAGCTCACAGGTTTGTTGCTTGCTATGTCGATGGTTCTAACATTATTGGCTGGTTGTGGATCAAGCAATACAACGAACAATGCTGCCCCGCCTGAAGCAACTAAGGAGAACACCCCTACAGCTACAACTGAGGCTACCACCGAAGTTAAAGCTTCTGGACTAGAAGGTAAGGTAGTATTCTGGTCGATGTGGAGCAGCACAGAACCACAAGCGAAGGTTATTGAGTCTGCAGTTGCTGAATTCAAGGCGGCTAATCCAGAAGTTGAAGTGGATCTGAAGTTTACCGGTCGTGATATCTTAAAATTGATCAAGCCTGCTTTGGATGGAGGAGAGCAAATTGATATCTGGGAAGCCGATCCAGGTAGCCCAGCTGGTATTCAAGGGATGAAAGATTACGTTATGAAGCTTGATGATTTGCTTGCGGAGCCATCCATCGGAATGGAAGGCAAGTCAGTAAAGGATTCAATGATTCCAAGCTTGTTAAGCTGGATACAATCGCTATCCACAAAGTACGGTTTAGAAGAAGGTATTTATTCGATTCCGCAGCAACCGTATGCAGTACTCTTTTTCTATAACAAGGAAGTGTATGAGAAGGCTGGGATAACAAAAGCACCTGCCACTTGGGACGAATTCCTTGCAGATGCTGAAAAAATCAAAGCAGCAGGTTCAGCACCGCTTACCTTTGATGACGCATATCGGGACTTATTTATTGGATCCTATCTGGCAAATGCGATGGGGGCAGATTGGGTAAGCCAGCTTGTGCAGGATAAGACCGGTGAGATGTGGAATGATCCAATTATTCTTCAATTCGCTAAAGATATGGCTAATTTAAACGCTAAAGGTTTTTTCTCTAATAAAATTGCCGGAAGTAAATATCCTGCGGCTCAGCAAGATCTCGTGCTTGGTGGTTCTGCCGCTTATCTTAATGGAACATGGCTTCCGAATGAAGTGCTTGCCACCTCAGGACCAGATTTCAAATGGGGCACGTTTCAATTCCCAGATGTTCCAAATGGAAACGGTAAAGGTGGAAAACAAGGGTTGATCTTTGGATCTCAAGGGATGTTCATTAATAAATCGAGCAAGAATGCAGAGGCTGCTTTTGAGCTTATCAAACATATCGTTAGTAAGCAGATACAAGAAAAAATGGCGAAGGATGCACTTGCGATCCCAGCAACTATTGATTCTGAATGGCCTGCGATGCTTGCTGAAGCAGAAGCTGCTTTTCTAAATGCAAAAGAAAATATGCCTTGGGGTGGAGGTATTGGTGATGGAGGAGACTTTACGCTTGCTACCATTGTGCCTACCTTCATGGAACTTATCACTGGCAAACTGAAGCCAGAAGAATTCGGGCCGAAGCTAAGTGCAGAAGCTAAGAAATTCTACGCCGGTAAATAAAACATAACAGTTCCAAAATTCCCCTCCGTCACTTCGTTCCCTTTTCTCGAGTCTTTTTGTTCAATCTAGATTTAATGTAAATCTATATGTGGCGGTCAATAGCGGCAGCTGCATATAGATTTTTTAGAGTATAAGGAAGAATAAGTTGCACATTATGATGCGGGGGATACAAAGATGAGAATTAGTAAACCGATTATGATGCTATTCCTTCTGCCTGCTATCCTGGTTTATATGTCGATCTTTTTTTATCCAACCTTGCGGGCAGTGTTTATGAGCTTTTACGAGATATCTAATATAAACAGTAGTATCAGTGAATGGAAATTTATTGGTTTAGACAATTACTGGGGGTTATTTCATAATTCCTATTTTTTAAATTCTTCATTAAATGTGCTTAAGATTTGGATTATTGGTGGACTCATTGTTTTCGTTATGGCTTTTTTCTTCTCCGTGCTTATTTCCTCCGGCGTTCGTTTCAAAGGCTTCTGGAGAGCCTTGATTTACCTGCCTAATACTGTATCTGTTGTTGTCATGTCAGTAATATGGCTTCAGTATGTGTATAATCCAACCTTTGGATTGTTGACACATGTATTTCGCCTTCTTGGACTTGAACAATTAGCCAATATTCAATGGACGGATGACCAGCATTTATTTTTATCCATGCTGATCGCTTTTTGTTTTGGATCAATTGGTTATTTCTTATTAATTCTTGGTGCGGCCATGGATCGGATTCCTAATGATTACTACGAAGCAGCATTATTGGAAGGAGCAAACACAGTATATCAGTTCTTCCATATAACTCTTCCGTTACTCCGTGATGTGTTTAAGACCACGCTGGTGTTATGGACGGTTACAGCCATTAACTTCTTTGTATGGTCTTCCATTTTCGGGAGAAATGATCCACATACGATGACTCCTGGCTATTATATGTACTTGAAGGTATTTGGTGGGGAGAGAATTTCTGATACGCAAGCTTTTAATGTTGGAGCAGGGGCTGCGATTGGTGTATTGATTACTGTTGCAATTATTGGCTTTTCCTTCTTGATTGGTCTGTTGTTTAGGAAGGATCGTTTAGAATACTAGGAAGGAGGAGACAATATGCGTCTTCACTCAATCACTCGAATCATTCGATATGTTCCATTAGTAGTCTGGCTTATCTTTACAATTATTATTTTTGGATACGCATTCCTTGCTTCACTCAGCACGACAAGAGAGATATTTACGAACAAACTACTGGTGAGCGGATTTCATTTCTCTAACTATACCCGATTATTCGAAGAAACGAAGATCGGCTTGTACTTTTTGAACAGTCTAGTTTATACGGTAACCTCTTGCGTAGGTATTATTGTTGTTGCAGCTCCGGCTGCTTATATATTGGGACGAATTCAGTTTAGGGGAAAAAGGTTAGTTGATTTAATGTTTATCTCGGCATTATCAGTTCCGGGGCTATTGATCTCGATCCCGTTGTTTTCGTTATTTTATTCATTGAATTTAACAGGCTCAACATTTACGTTAATCTTTGTATACATTTTTACGAATGTCCCTTTTGCTGTATTTTTGCTTACAGGGTTCTTTGCATCCATTCCGAAAGAATTGGAGGAATCAGCAGCGATCGATGGATGTGGGCCGATTAAAGCTTTTATCAAAATCATCTTACCTATGGCACAGGCCGGTATTTTGACATTAACGATTTTTAATGTGATGGGGATTTGGAATGAATATTTTTATGCTCTGATCTTTGCTAATAATCCGGATCGACATCCAATAGCATTAGCTCTTCAATCCATCGTAGTAGGATATACGAATACTGGTAATTACTCGGGTATTTTTGCTGCGTCACTTCTGGTGTTCCTGCCCACGTTTATACTTTATCTTCTTGTGTCCAGAAAGATCGTTGCTGGGATTACAATCGGTTCTGTAAAAGGTTGAGGTAATAACCACCTAATAATATAGGTGGTTATTTGGCACCCATAAGGATTTCTTAGGAAACTTAACTTGCGACAAGGAAACCCATACAGTACACTTTCTTTAACTAGTACAAACCTAAGATAGCTTGGGAAAGAACTCTGAAAAAGGAAGTGTTAAATAGTGGATTTAGAGATGGTCATGCAGGAGCTGGAAGCGCTTGGCAAGGAACGAACCAAGAAAATATATATGTCTAATGGAGCAAAGGAACCGCTATTTGGCGTGGCTACCGGAGCAATGAAGCCAATTTTCAAGAAAACCAAAATAAATCAGCCATTGGCTGAGGAACTTTACGCGACAGGGAACTATGATGCCATGTATTTTGCTGGCATCATTGCTGATCCCAATGCAATGACGGAAGCGGATTATGACCGATGGATGGATGCGGCTTATTTTTATATGCTGTCCGACTTTGTAGTGGCAGTAACCTTGGCAGAAGCAGATATTGCACAACAAGTTGCCGATAAATGGATCGCGAGTGGTGAAGAGCTGAGAATGTCAGCGGGCTGGAGCTGTTACTGCTGGCTGCTTGGCAGTCGGCCGGATGTTGAGTTTTCCGAAAGCAAGCTTGCTGGTATGCTTGAGATGGTGGAAAATACGATTCATGATTCTCCAGAACGTACCCAATACGCAATGAATAATTTCATGTACACAGTGGCCGTATCTTATTCGCCACTTCATGATAAGGCCAGTGAAACCGCAAGAACTGTAGGGCCAATTGAAGTTGATAAGAATAAGGCAAAAAGTAAATTGATTCACGCGTACGCAAATATTCAAAAAGCAGTCGACAAAGCTCGGCTTGGTTTTAAACGCAAGCATGTAAGATGTTGATCTAGCAGAAGCTTCTAGAGAAGAAAAAGGAAAAAGGATTCCCTGAAACTTCACTCTGCGTTACTATATAGAAATGACTCCAAGTGGGAGAGAGAAGGGGGAAAAGCATACATGGGCAACTTATTGGAAATTTTGCACAAGGAAGTCGTACCGGCAGAAGGCTGCACAGAGCCGATCGCAGTTGCGTATGCCGTCTCCTTGGCGGCAGAGCTTCTCGAGGAAGAAATAACGGGGATTCAGCTGCATCTCAGTGGTAATATTATTAAAAATGCAATGGGAGTGGGCATCCCTGGGACAGGCCAGACAGGTCTGCCTATCGCAGCAGCCCTTGGTGCGGTGGTCGGACGTTCGCACAAGGAGCTGGAAATCCTATCAGGTCTGACTCAGGATGAGCTAAAGCTGGCAAATGACCTGCTTGATCGAAAGCTGCTAAAAGTGGAGATAATGGACACTCCTGAGAAATTATATATTGAAGCACAGGTGAAGACAGAGAATCATACAGCGACTGCCATCCTTGCTAAAGAACACACTAATATAGAATATCTGGCTCTGGACGGAAAAAAAGTGACACCTAAGAAGTCTAAAGCAGATTGTGGCAAGCCTGGACTTTCTGATACTGAAGCCTATGAAGGCTCTGTAGATCGGATATTTGAGTTTATAACTACGGCTCCATTTTCAGACCTTAGCTTCCTCTTGGAAGGCGCTCGGATGAACAAAGCGATTTCCGAAGAGGGACTCCGAGGCGATTATGGGTTGCAAGTAGGGAAGAAGATGAATCAGCAATCTGCTGTGAATTTGTTCGGCAATGATGTAGCGAACAAAATTATAGCGGCCACTGCTGCGGCTTCAGATGCTCGTATGGATGGCAGCGCAATGCCTGTGATGACAACAGCGGGCAGTGGAAATCAAGGCATCGCCTGTACGCTTCCTGTTATATCTTTGGCGGAATTACTTGGCAAGGATGAAGAGACGCTGGCTCGGGCGCTTGCACTAAGTAATCTGGTCACTGTGCATATCAAGCATTATATTGGGCGGTTGTCGCCTTTATGTGGTTCAGGAATTGCAGGTGGAGTTGGAGCGAATAGCGGGATCATCTATCTCATGGACGGCACTCTTGAGCAGATCAAGCATGGGATACAGAATACGATAGCCTCTTTAACAGGCATGATTTGCGACGGTGCAAATTCAACCTGTGCGTTGAAGATATCCACCTCCACCAATACGGCGATTCAGGCAGCCACACTGGCGATGAACAATATTGCTCCTACAACCAAGGATGGAGTTATTTTCGAAGAGGTGGAAGACACTATCCGCAACATGGAGCGGCTGGTTCAGGAAGGTCTGGCGGATACTGACAAGACCATCTTAAATATCATGCTCTCCAAAGGCGGAGCGAATTAGCTTCCTTTAAGGTAATAACAGGTTAGAACATCATAATTTAAGACCGTCTGGTTCCCTACATGAATGGCAGGAGACTGGGCGGTCTTTTTATCTATTCAGTAAGGGTATTTGTTATTGCGAAGATTTGCATTAAATTTTAACATAACTTATTCTGAGATCATAAAGGCATAGACTGATGGTATAAAAAGGAGATATTATGACGGAGAAGATAGATATAGGATGGAACTTTGAGAACAGTTATGCTCATCTGCCGGAATTCATGTTTACAAGGATCAAACCAACTCCTGTGCGTAAGCCGGAGCTAGTTATTTTAAATGAACCATTGGCTACTGCCTTAGGGCTGAATAGCACAGCACTACATAGTAAGGAGGGGGTTCAGAATCTTGCAGGCAATGAAGTCCCTGAAGGTACTGTGTCCCTTGCTCAAGCGTATGCTGGACATCAATTCGGACATTTTACCATGTTAGGTGACGGCCGAGCTGCGCTGATTGGTGAGCAGATCACACCCCAAGGTGAACGCGTAGACATTCAGCTTAAGGGCGCGGGAAGAACACCATATTCTCGTGGTGGCGATGGCCGAGCCGGACTTGGACCGATGCTTCGTGAATATATCATCAGCGAAGCCATGCATGGTTTGGGTATTCCTACCACTCGCAGCTTGGCAGTGGTAACTACTGGAGAAACGATCATTCGAGAAACAGAGCAGCCTGGTGCTATTCTGACCCGAGTTGCTGCAAGTCATCTACGGGTGGGCACCTTTCAATATGTTGCAGCGTGGGGTACTGTTGAGGATGTCCGTACTCTGGCAGATTACACATTACAAAGACATTATCCGGAAGCTGTTTCTCAAGAGAATCGTTATCTTTTCCTGCTTCAGGAAGTGATTGGACGTCAGGCTGAATTAATTGCCAAGTGGCAGCTGGTAGGATTTATTCACGGAGTAATGAACACCGACAACATGGCGCTTAGCGGAGAAACGATTGATTATGGTCCTTGCGCCTTCATGGATGTGTATCATCCAGAAACGGTATTCAGTTCCATTGACCAGCAGGGTCGTTATGCTTATGGTAATCAACCGGGTATTGCCTCTTGGAATCTCGCGAGATTCGCGGAGACTCTCCTGCCATTGCTGGCTGATGATCAAGAACAGGCGATTCAGCTCGCTGAAGAGGAAATTGCAGATTTTAAAGAGCGGTCTTACCATCACTGGCTCTCAGGTATGAGGGCGAAGCTCGGAATCTTCAACGAAGAGGTAGAGGATGTAGCGCTAATTGAGGATCTGCTAGATTTGATGCAGAAATATCGGGCAGACTATACCAATACCTTCCGAGCCCTAACTTTAGAGAAGCTGGAAGAAACCGCTCTGTTTGGTGCAGCGGAATTTACGAAGTGGCAAGAGTTATGGCAGGCTAGACTTAGCAGACAGCAGCAATCGAAAGAGGTTTCGCTGCAGCTAATGCGCAATAGTAATCCGGCGATCATTCCGCGGAACCACAGGGTAGAAGAAGCGCTCCAAGCGGCAGTACAACAGGAAGATTACAGTGTGATGGAGCAATTGCTTAAAGCTCTTTCCAATCCTTACGCTTATTCCCCTGAACAGGATGAATACTCGGCACTACCTGAGGAGTCAGCACGTCCATATCGAACCTTCTGCGGCACTTGATTTGCTGATAATGATCTAAATAATGAGGTGAAGTAAGAATGTTTCATGCATATGATGTTCTGGCTAACCAGTTGCTAGCTAATGCGAATGATCCAAGTTGGTATGTGCCCTTTGAGGTAGCCGTAAAAGACTTAAGCGAAGAAGAAGCATTTTGTAAAGTAACGGAAGAAAGCAATAGTATTGCTGAAATAGTGCAGCATTTGCTCTACTGGAATGAAACTTGGCAAACAAGGTATAAAGAAAAGAGTATCCATGCGGTTCCTTCAGTGGATAACAATAATACCTTTGTCGTTGCAGAAGGAGTAAAGTTCCAAGAGCTTCAACAACAACTCTTAGAAGTTCTTTTACGTTGGCAGGAACTGATTACAAAGGAACAATTGGATGCCGATGTTCAAGAATTCCAAGGCAGTCAGTGGTGGGAAGTAATAGGCAATGTGACAACACATAACGCGTATCACGTGGGGCAAATCGTTTTTATTCGAAAGATCCAAAAGAGTTGGAATCGCACTATGAAGTGAATTGAAGGACGTTAACGGATGTACATTCATCTGGCTAACGTCTTTTTTGCGAATATCAATGAAGATAAGTTGCGAAAAATACTTACATATACTTATGATTACGTATTTAATACTTGCAAATACTTACTTAATAACTTATGATGACTTTAGGAGGTGCATACATGATGTTTCAAGAGGAGAGATTGTTAAAAATACTCGAATATTTGAAACAACACCAATCGATGAGTGTTCAAGAGATCTGTACGCAATTTGATGTATCCAGAGATACCGCACGTAGGGATATTGTTAGATTAGTACAAGAAGGTGTTGTGATCCGAACGCATGGAGGGGTATCGTTACCTGAGTTACAAAAAGAATTGTTATCTTATCAGGATCGATTGATCGATGAATCTGAGAGTAAGCAGAGGATAGGGAAGGCTGCGGCGCAGCTTATCCAAGATCATGAGACTGTGATTTTAGATGTATCAACCACCGTGCAGTTTGTAGCAGAACAGATCAGCGCGAAGGATATTACGGTTGTCACGCACTCGATTGATAACGTAGGGATCTTGTCACAGCGGGAGGATCTGCAAATTTATGTTCTTGGTGGTTACTTGAATGTGAAAAACCGCTTGTTATATGGCCCTTCTATTATCGATAAACTTAGTGAAATCCGTGCTGATAAAGCCTTTATTGGAGCATCCGCGATCCGTGCTGATGGACTCTATTATCCATATGAAGAAGATGTGCGGGTGAAGAGAGAAATGGCCCGAAGATCAGATCAAGTCATCTTAGTGGCTGATCACACCAAATTTATTGGCAAATCATTTTTCCGTCTAGACTTTGAGTTCGTTGACATTCTAATTACCGATCGGGAACTCCCCAGTGAGATCAGAGAAATTCTAGATCAGAAGAACATCACAGTGATTGAATGTCCAGAAGAAACTGAAGAGGCTCGAGAGCAAGACTGATAACAAAACAGAGGAGGATATTTATGTCTTATATTCTGCAAAATGTACAAGTGGCGCTTCAGAATCGTATTGTCCCAGCGGCTAATGTGTGGATTTCTGAAGGGAAAATCATAAAGATAGATACAGAGGATCTTTCGATTCCAGAGGGACAATATGAACGGATCGATGGTGGTGGCCATTTATTAGTACCCGGGATGATAGATGTTCATATTCATGGCGCCAATGGCTTCGATATGATGGACGGTACGGAAAAGAGTATTCAAGAGGTCTCAAGTGCTTGTGCTTCATCTGGCTGTACCTCATTTTTGGCTACCTCTGTGAGTTCTACGCTAGAAGATCTTTTAGAAATGATTCGTAGTGTCAAGCGTGTGATCGGACATGAAGTGGGCGCAAAGATCGCAGGTATTCATTTAGAAGGACCTTACTTGAACCCGAAGCGAAAAGGAATGCAGAACGAAAAGTATCTACGCCACCCCAACTTAGAGGAAATGAACTTGATTTTTGAAGAAGCGGGTTCACTCATTAAGATGGTTACAATTGCTCCGGAGTTACCGGGAGGGATGGAGCTCATTTCCTTTTTGAAAGAAAAGGGTGTAGTTATAGCCATCGCTCATTCGGATGCCACATATGAAGAAGCTAAACAAGCCTTTGCGTCGGGGGCAAGTCATGTTACGCATTGTTTTAATGGCATGCGGCCTATCCATCATCGAGATCCAGGGGTAATTGTGGCTGCTTTTGAAGAGAAGCATGTAAGTCTTCAAGCGATTGTGGACAACGTCCATCTGCATCCTGCAATTATTCGATTAATGCATACCTTGAAAGGACCAGAAGGAATGGTCTTGATTACAGATGCACTGCAAGCTATGGGACTAGGTGATGGGGATTATATGTTCGGAGGCCATCATGTTACGGTATCCGAGGGGGTAGCGAGACTGAAGGATGGAACGCTAGCTTCAAGCACAGTGACTATGAATGAAGCTTTACGTTATACTGTCGAAACTGGAATTCCATTGATAGACGCCGTAAAGATGGCTTCAACTACGCCGGCCAATATTCTTGGACTTCAACAAAAGGGGACAATAACATCTGGCTTTGATGCGGATATGGTCCTCTTGGATGATGAATTTAAAGTGTGCTGGACAATGGTGGATGGTCAAATTTTATAAATCATGATGAATACAGGTTACTTCTGCTCAATGCAGTTGTAACCTGTATTCATGTGCGGTTATGCCAAATACACTTTTAAAATGCCGGTTCAAATGAGTTAAATCCACAAATCCACAATCTACTACAGCGGCATAGATATCCTTAGTTTTCTCAATGGACTGCTTGGCATGCTCTACCTTGCAATTTAAGAAAAATTGATAAGGTGATATTCCTGTATGTGTCTTAAACTCTCGGATAAATTGATATTTGGAAAGTCCAAACTCTTTACAGAGATCATCTAGTTTCAATACATGTTCTAAACTGCAGTACATCATTTCCTTTGCTTTTTTGACAAATTTATTATTTATCCTGTGCTCTGTAACTAGTTCAGTATTAGATACTACATGAACCAGGTTTAACAACAGCTCACTGCACAAGGACTCCTCTTTGCCATTCTGGATGGCATGACTTAGCGCTAATATGCACTGTGCCAATTTGTCATCGTATAGGATGGGAGAGGAGAAGCGAAGTTCTTTTTTTCCTAGGATCTCTTGTATCAAAGTTGGCTTGATATATAGCATGACATAATCAATACCTGCTTTATCATATGAATTGCCGTCATGCGTTTGCTCGGGATTAAATAGCATTACGCCATTTTTATGAGAGGATTGCAAGCTACCATCAAGGTTATATTGCTGAATGCCACGTAAGGTGACACCGATTGCGTATTCCTCATGGCAATGTTTTTTATAAGTGAAATCACTCATACTAGCTGACAATGTTAGGATATCTGCTGACTTTTTATAGTTGAATTTCTCCACGCTCTTAACCTCCACGACTTATAGGATTCCCGATATCATAATGGCAGAGTATACTAAAAATAGTGCCATCAAAGTATTTAGAACTTTTTGGTGATTTTGCAGAAATGCTCTGAAGATTGCCCCAAATACAACCCATGTCGTAAAAGCAAAAAATCCGATCACAGTTATAATTATAACAAACATAAATAAGGTGAGAGAAGAAGTATAGAATGGCATTACATAGCTGGGAATGACTGTTAAAGTAAATAAGAGCACTTTAGGATTCACAAGCTGCATAAGTAAACCCGACCGAAAATTGGCATTTGGATTAGGCTGGTCTTCCATTGCACCCATTTTAAAGATTTTATAAGCAAGATAGAGCATATATATACTTCCGACGACTTGCATAATGATCAGGATATTTGGGATGACCTCCACCAGAACACGATTCATCAAGGTAGAAAGGACAAGCAATAGACCAAAAGCCATCGTAGCCCCGTATACATACCGCATGGTTTTCTTAGCCCCTGAATGTTGCACGGAAGAAAGAATAACAATATTGGCAGGACCGGGTGAACATGTAACTACAATGCAATAGAGAAAAAAGGAAATTATATTCATGATGACCTCCAGTAAAAGTTGTCTTATGAATATAAACCTCATAACTTGATTGTTTATAGTACATTATTGCAGAGGAGATCAACATAATGAATGAGACAAAGCATTTAACTATTAGTACACTCACCGAGGGCGATTATGTATCTACATGCCGGGTATTTGAAGAATCAATATCGGATGCCTTTAACAAAGAGGGATTAGGTCACTTACTAGAGGATATACAAAGTGAAACCGATCATAAAAAGCAAAAGGCGCTATCTTCACTGGAACAGGCAAACTCGGATATTTATTTCTTTATCGCTAAAATCAATGAGAAGGTTGTGGGTACGATTTCCTATGGTCCCTGTGGTGAGACTATTCAAATCTGTACAGAACATCAGTTGGATCATTTGGGGGAATTGGGGAGTTTATACGTGTTGCCAAGCTATCAGGGGCAAGGGATTGGTTCGGCATTAATTAAGAAAATGATGATATTTCTAAACGAACAAGGGATCGAGCAATTTTGTTTGGACAGTGGCTATAAACGTGCACAAATCAAGTGGAAGCGTAAATTTGGGGAGCCTTATAAGGTAGTAAAAGATTATTGGGGACCCGATTCCGATCATATGGTTTGGTTGTGTAATGTAAGAAGTGATTAAATGGAAATTGTACATCATATGAAACGATCGTGTCGTAATATTATATATTAGATGTCGCATTTTCCTACTAATAAAGGGTTTTGTTCTGTGATATTTTATTAGTAGATGTCAGAATAACATATATACGGGAGGCACAAGCAAATGACGATTAGAATTGGTAAGATTAGCTATTGGCATGTACATGCTTGGGACTATACGAAGCAAGCTCAAGAACATGAGGATACTGTATTGGCTGCAGTTTGGGATGAAGATGCAGAGCGTGGGAAAAAAGCTGCCGAAAGCTTAAATGTTCCTTTTTTCGAATCACTGGATGACCTGCTTGCGCAAGAGGATATAGATGCCGTCATAGTGGATGCGCCGACCAATGTGCACAGAGATGTAATTGTTGCTGCGGCTAAAGCGGGCAAACATATTTTTACGGAAAAAGTAATTGCCCCCACACATAAAGAAGTTGAAGAGATCATAAGCGCAGTGGAAGAGAACGAGGTGAAGCTAACCGTATCCTTGCCACGTCTAAATGATGGATACGCATTAACGATTCAAGAAGTTCTAAGTCAAGAACTGCTCGGAGAGATTACTTACGTTAGAGTTCGCTTATCCCATAATGGGGCTACAGAAAACTGGCTTCCCGATCATTTCTATAGCTTGGAACAATGTGGTGGCGGAGCTTTGATTGATCTGGGCTGTCATCCTATGTATTTGACGAAGCTTTTCTTAGGTCAAGATGTGACCGGTGTAAGTGCTAATTTTGGTTATGTAACGGGCAAGGAAGTAGAAGATAATGCAGTGGTAACATTATTTACGGATTCAGGAGCAATTGGTGTGGTCGAGGCTGGTTTCGTGAATAGTCATTCGCCGTTTACCATCGAGGTACATGGAACCGAGGGGACTCTTCTTTACGGAACACCAGAGGATAAGCTTCTTCTTAGAAGTAACAAATCCGCTGACAAAGAGGAAGGATGGAAAGAAGTAGCGCTACATGCTAATCGTGAAAGCGCATTCCATCAGTGGGTTAATCATATCCAAAAGGATACTTACGCCACCGAGAATGTTCAAATTGCTGTGGAGCTTACGAGATTAATGGAGGCGGCGAATC
>Ga0153923_100170_pt1 | contig 29240 bp, 30 predicted proteins | sample TSNJ007MetaG_FD_104682 | JGI IMG/M metagenome (GOLD analysis project Ga0153923, IMG submission 104682) | Attine ant fungus gardens microbial communities from New Jersey, USA - TSNJ007 MetaG | ecosystem: Host-associated > Fungi > Mycelium > Unclassified | place: USA: New Jersey, Brendon T. Byrne...
GGGAACGGCAGCAATGCACGGTTAAAGAAATTGGTGAGGCGCTATTTTTGGATTCGGGTACGCTGACACCTCTTTTAAAACGTCTACAAGCTGCAGGGTTGATCGTGCGTGAACGTTCGACACAAGATGAGCGAAAAGTTCTGATTTCACTAACGGAACAGGGCTGGGCACTTCAAAGCAATGCGGCTTGTATTCCTGGAAAAATGATGGAAGAAACGACTATGTCCGGCGATGAAACTGTAGAGCTGCTTGAGCAGTTCAAAAGCTTGTTAAATCGTGTTCATGAAGCGAACACTCAAGATAGTAAAAAGTAAGTATAATCAGGAGTCTATGCGATCGTTCGCATTCCGGCATGAAATCAAGCGAAAAAATGTGTACAAATCATGAATATATTTAAGGAAAGCGTTTTAAAAACATGTTACACTATTCTGGGTTCCTTTATATGGCATATAGGTAAGTATAAGCTTAGTCTTATAGATTTACTCAATGTCTCTCACAGAAATAAGGCCATTCTTTTACGAGTGGTAGAGCAGTTTCTGTTGGTTCCGGAATAGTGCTGCATGTTTAGCATCAGCCTATCCCTAACCCCGCGGCAATCAAAACGGAAGGCGAGATGACAACAGGCTGCCTGTTAAGTCACCACGCTACTTTAGGAGGCTACCGCTATGAATATCCACGAGTATCAGGGAAAAGAAGTGCTTAAGAAGTACGGTGTGGCCGTACCGAATGGAAAAGTAGCTTATACAGTGGAGGAAGCGGTAGAAGCCGCAGAGTCACTGAGTACACCGGTTGTTGTAGTTAAAGCTCAGATTCATGCAGGTGGACGAGGTAAAGCTGGAGGTGTAAAGGTTGCTAAGAATATCGATGAAGTGCGTACTTACGCAACCGAAATTCTCGGTAAGACTTTAGTTACTCACCAGACTGGTCCGGAGGGTAAGGTAGTAAAACGGCTGCTCATTGAAGAGGGCTGTCAAATTGTTAAAGAGTATTACATCGGTATCGTTGTTGATAGAGGAACTGGCCGAGTGGTTATGATGGCATCTGAAGAAGGTGGCACAGAGATTGAAGAGGTTGCAGCTACACATCCGGAGAAGATTTTCAAAGAAATCATTGATCCGGCAGTAGGTTTGCAGACTTTCCAAGCTCGTAAATTAGCTTACAGCATCTCTATTCCTAATGAACTGGTAGGCAAGACTGTTAAATTCATGCAAGCGCTATATCTAGCTTTTGTGGATAAAGATTGCTCTATTGCCGAAATTAACCCATTGGTAGTTACTGCGGATGGGAATGTGATGGCTCTAGATGCTAAATTGAATTTTGACCCCAATGCCTTGTTCCGCCACAAAGATATTCAAGAGCTTCGGGATCTAGATGAAGAAGATTTGAAAGAAATCGAAGCCTCTAAGTATGACCTGAGCTATATTGCACTTGATGGCAATATTGGTTGTATGGTGAACGGTGCAGGCCTAGCGATGGCAACAATGGATATAATTAAATATTACGGAGGCGAACCCGCCAACTTCCTTGATGTAGGGGGCGGTGCAACTACCGAGAAAGTTACAGAAGCCTTTAAAATCATTCTATCGGATGAAAAGGTAAATGGAATTTTCGTTAATATTTTCGGCGGTATTATGCGCTGTGACGTTATTGCTAACGGTGTTGTGGAAGCGGCAAGTCAATTGGGATTGACTAAACCGCTTGTTGTTCGTCTTGAAGGAACAAATGTTGGATTGGGTAAGCAAATCTTGGCAGGATCGGGACTTAACATTGTAGCTGCTGATTCTATGGCGGACGGTGCCCGTAAGATTGTATCTCTTGTGCAATAATGGCTCGGAAGTTGAAGCCAGTTATCGTATTTGACAATATAAGTAGGGATGTGACTTAAGGCATGAGCATTCTTGTAGATAAAAATACGAAAGTTATCACGCAAGGTATTACGGGAGCAACGGGCTTGTTCCATACTAAGGGTGCGCTTGATTATGGAACTCAGATGGTTGGAGGGGTAACGCCGGGTAAAGGTGGAACGACAGTTAATATCACCCTTGAAAATGGCAGTGAAGTTAGTCTTCCGGTATTTGATACAGTCGCAGCTGCTAAGGCAGCTACTGGTGCAACTGCTAGTGTGATTTATGTACCGCCAGCATTCGCAGCAGACTCCATCATGGAGGCTGTAGATGCAGAGCTGGATTTGGTTATCTGTATTACCGAAGGTATTCCAGTGCTTGATATGGTAAAAGTCTCACGTTATATGGAAGGTCGTTCTACAGTGTTGATCGGTCCAAACTGTCCGGGTGTTATCACTCCTGGAGAGTGTAAGATTGGAATCATGCCTGGCTATATTCATATGCCTGGTTATGTAGGAGTGGTCTCGCGTAGCGGAACGCTAACCTATGAGGCGGTTCATCAGCTGACCACGCGTGGAATTGGGCAATCTTCGGCTGTAGGTATTGGCGGAGACCCGGTTAAAGGCTCTGAGTTTATTGATATTTTGAAGCTGTTTAATGAAGATCCGGGTACGAAGGCAGTTATTATGATCGGAGAGATCGGTGGAACTGCAGAGGAAGAAGCAGCAGAGTGGATTCGTGAACACATGACCAAGCCAGTTGTAGGCTTCATTGGAGGAGCAACTGCACCTCCAGGCAAGCGTATGGGGCATGCTGGTGCTATCATTTCTGGAGGGAAAGGTACAGCAAGCGAAAAAATTGCCGTACTGGAAGCTTGCGGAATCAAGGTAGCCCCTACACCTGCTGAAATGGGTTCAACACTCGTAAGTGTGCTTGAAGAGCGCGGTATTCTCAATGCTTTTACATCGCACTAATTAGTGTAGTTAAGACAGAGAAATCACTCCACGTAGTGAGGTTATTTCGTGTATAATTAATTAAAGAGGTAAGCAACCTTTTGTTCCTATTTAGGGATGAAAGGTTGCTTTTTTTATTTTAAATAGAAATTTATTGAATTTAAAGAAATGCTTGCGTTTTCATGATGTGTAACACAAAATAGGGAAGGCTAGGCCTTCCATGTTAAGGGGCGAAAAATGATATGGAAGAACGGGAACTACTATTCGGCTTTAATGAAGTGGAAGGCATTGGCTGGAAAACTATCGACAAAATTCGCAGAGCTGGGCTTTTGTCAGAAAAAGCATTTTCTTGTAGCTCAGAAGACTGGGAAAAGGTTGGATTGAGCGAGAAAGTGTCGATTCAACTTGCTTCAATATATACGTTGGAGTGGATAGCAAACCGCCGCTTACTAATGGAAGAAAGTGCTGTGAACATGGTTACGATTTTTGATGCAGACTATCCCCATTTATTGAAGGAGACGGCTCAGCCACCATGGATTCTTTATTATCGTGGGCGTTTGGATCTGTTATCGACACCTAGTGTAGCGATGGTCGGTACTCGTGTGCCAACAGCTTATGGACGAAAGGTAGGGGAGATTCTCACAAAAGAGCTTAGTGAAGCAGGTCTAACAGTGGTTAGCGGATTAGCTAGGGGGATTGATAGCGTCTGTCATGAAGCTGCGCTAAGAAGCGGTGGGGGCACAATAGCGGTAGTGGCTACAGGACTTGATCGGGTCTACCCGCCTGAGAATAAGGAGCTCGAACGATTGATTTCCCGTGATGGGTTAGTGCTAACAGAGTATCCCCTTGGAACCAAAAGTCATCCTGGGTTATTTCCGCAGCGCAATCGAATTATTGCAGGCCTCACATACGGGACAGTGGTCGTAGAGGCGGATAGTAGAAGTGGATCACTCATTACTGCAGATGCTGCCTTGGAGGCAGGACGGGATGTTTTTGCTGTCCCTGGACCTATTACATCTCCCAAAAGTAGAGGTGCTCTTGATTTGATTAAACAGGGGGCAAAGCTGGTAACCGGTGCACTAGATATTTTAGAAGAATACACTTCTTTTCTCCCGACAAACCTCTCAAAAACGGGTGAAAGCGGTCCCTCTAAACAGGTGGCTGACGATTTGTTAATTGAAAAGAAATTGACAAATGAGGAGTTACACCTATACCATATACTGCATCAAGGCCCCTTTATTTTGGACGATCTGCTTGTGAGGACAGGATGGGATTTTGGACATTTGCATTCAGTTCTGTTATCTTTAATCATAAAAAAAGCGGTAGCACAATTACCAGGAGCTATTTATAAGGTAATTTAATATAGAGGTACGAGTGTTAACGAGGAGGAAGAGTCTATGGCAGATGCATTGGTTATTGTCGAATCGCCCGCGAAAGCGAAGACAATTGGCAAATATCTAGGTAGTAAGTATATTGTAAAGGCATCTATGGGACACATCAGAGATCTACCGAAGAGTCAAATTGGTGTTGAGGTCGAGAATGATTTCAATCCCAAATATATTACGATTCGTGGTAAAGGTTCTATATTGAAGGAATTAAAAGACGCTAGTAAAAAAGTGAAAAAAGTCTATCTCGCAGCTGACCCCGATCGCGAAGGAGAAGCAATTGCTTGGCACTTGGCACATGCCCTGGATTTAGATAATACACAGGAATGTCGAGTTGTATTTAATGAGATCACCAAACAAGCGGTGAAGGATGCTTTTAAGACGCCACGCAAGATTAACATGGATCTTGTGAATGCACAGCAGGCAAGACGTATACTGGATCGGCTAGTAGGTTACAAGATTAGCCCTCTATTATGGAAGAAAGTCAAAAAAGGGTTATCTGCTGGACGTGTTCAATCTGTAGCTGTAAAGATCATAATGGATCGTGAGAATGAAATCTCCGCTTTTGTACCTACTGAATATTGGAGTATTACAGCTAAACTTGGGATTCGAGATTCTGTCTTTGAAGCTAAGTTTCATAAGCTGAATGGTGTGAAGAAGGAACTTAATCAGGAAAGCGATGTTCAAGAGGTCCTTGAGGCAATCAAGAACGCAGCTTTTAAGGTAAGTAATGTGAAGGAGAAGGAAAGACAACGGCATCCTTCGGCTCCTTTTACAACAAGTTCCCTTCAACAGGAAGCAGCTCGTAAGCTTGGATTCCGTGCAGCTAAGACAATGTCTGTTGCCCAGCAATTATACGAAGGTGTGGAACTAGGCAAAGAGGGAACCGTAGGTTTGATCACCTATATGCGTACGGACTCGACACGATTATCTGTCACTGCACAGGATGAAGCTAAAGAGCTGATTACTGCTAAGTATGGTGAAAAGTTCTTACCTGATGCCCCTCGTCAGTATTCAAAGAAAGCGGCTGGAGCGCAAGAAGCGCATGAAGCGATCCGACCAACTTCAGCACTTCGTGAACCGGAAATGGTCAAAGAGTTCTTAAGCCGGGATCAATTCCGTCTTTACAAACTGGTGTGGGAGCGGTTCGTATCCAGTCAAATGGCGTCGGCTCTTCTTGATACACTCTCGGTTGATATAGAAGCAGGTACAGCCACATTCAGAGCGGTGGGTTCGAAGGTTTCATTCCCAGGGTTCATGAAGGTTTACGTGGAAGGTAACGATGATGGAACTACAGATGAAGATAAGTATTTACCGCCTCTTGAAGCGGGAGATGCTTTAAATAAGCAAGAGATCGAGCCGAAGCAGCATTTTACACAGCCACCACCGCGATATACAGAAGCAAGGCTTGTAAAGACACTTGAGGAATTAGGGATAGGACGCCCAAGTACGTATGCACCAACGCTTGAAACGATTCAGAAACGTGGTTATGTAGCGATTGAAGAGAAGAAATTTATGCCTACAGAGCTTGGAGAACTTGTCATCGAGCAGATGGAACAATTTTTCCCGGAAATATTGAACGTAGAGTTTACGGCTAATATGGAAGGCGATCTTGACCATGTGGAAGAAGGCTCAGAAGATTGGGTGAAGGTTCTTGCTGAATTTTACGAGTCTTTCGAGAAACGCTTAGTGTTTGCCGAAGAAGAAATGAAAGAAATCGAGATTGAAGATGAAGTCTCTGATGAGATCTGCGAGAAATGTGGTAAACCACTTGTATATAAATTAGGACGCTTTGGGAAGTTCCTAGCATGTTCTGGCTTTCCAGATTGCCGAAATACGAAGCCGATTATCAAAGATATTGGTGTAACTTGCCCTAAATGTAATGAAGGAAAAGTTGTAGAGCGTCGTAGCAAAAAAGGGCGTGTCTTCTATGGATGCGATCAATATCCAGGGTGTGATTTCGTCTCTTGGGATAGACCATCCACTAAACCATGTCCATCTTGCGGGGCTTGGATGATTGAGAAACGCAATAAGCAAGGCACCAAACTGCAATGTACGTCTTGTGACCATACAGAGGCAGTTTTAGACAACGAAGAAGAGTTAGCAGAATAATAGTCTCTACAGGAGGAAATAAGACAGTGACAGATACAGCAAAGGTAACAGTAATTGGAGCAGGTCTCGCAGGTAGTGAAGCGGCCTGGCAAATAGCCTCTCAAGGCGTACCGGTAAGATTGTATGAAATGAGACCAGTGGTGAAGACGCCAGCACACCACACCAATCAATTCGCAGAACTAGTATGCAGCAACTCCTTGCGTGCAAATGGTTTAGGCAATGCGGTGGGTGTATTAAAGGAAGAAATGCGACGTTTAAACTCTCTTGTATTAGGTGCGGCTGATCGCCACGCTGTACCTGCTGGCGGTGCACTTGCCGTGGATCGGGATGGTTTCTCGGGAGAAATTACGAGTACATTGCATAATCATCCGCTCGTGGAAGTCATAAATGAAGAACTTACGCATATACCGGAGGAAGGGATTGTTGTTATTGCAACGGGTCCACTAACTTCCCCTGCATTATCTGCTGAAATTAAGGGTCTATTAGGTGAAGAGTATTTCTATTTTTATGATGCTGCAGCACCGATTGTTGAGAAGGACAGTATTGATATGAATAAAGTGTATCTGGCTTCCCGTTATGACAAAGGGGAAGCAGCATATTTGAACTGTCCTATGACTGAAGAGGAGTTTGACGTGTTTTATGACGCGTTGATTTCTGCAGAGACGGCGGCACTCAAGGATTTTGAGAAAGAGATATACTTTGAGGGCTGTATGCCTATCGAAATCATGATGAAGCGCGGTAAGCAAACTGCATTGTTTGGTCCGATGAAGCCTGTTGGGCTTATCAATCCGCACACAGGTAAGCTACCTTACGCGGTAGTGCAGCTTCGTCAGGATAACGCTGCTGGAACGCTTTACAATCTGGTGGGCTTTCAAACGCACTTGAAATGGGGCGAACAGAAGCGGGTATTTTCGCTGATTCCAGGTCTTGAGAACGCTGAATACGTTCGGTATGGGGTAATGCACAGAAATACCTTTATTAATTCTCCTAAACTCTTGCATCCTACTTATCAAATGAAGGGTAAAGAAAGGCTGTACTTTGCTGGACAGATGACTGGCGTGGAAGGTTATGTGGAATCAGCAGCTTCAGGTCTGATTGCCGGCATTAACGCTGCTAGAGCCGCACTCGGTCAAGAAGGACTGATCTTCCCACAAGACACGGTGCTTGGTAGTATGCCTGCTTATATCACTTCCGCTGATCCGGAGCATTTTCAGCCTATGAATGCCAATTTTGGTCTTCTGCCGAAGGTGGAGAAGAAAATCCGTAATAAGAAAGAAAAGAATGAGATGTTAGCGCATCGTGCACTAGATAGTCTTGCCGAGTACGCCAATCGTACGGGCCTTGCTTATATAGAGCCGGAGGCTATCGACAACCAAGAATAAGCGCCTTGGGCGTCCTTATAAGGATGATAAGCGTTAGCGTTTAAGTGAGAAATATAAGGATAATGTATAACGTGAAACGTATACTTCTTATTTTTGAACAAAGCCCATCTTAAGGAGGTAACTACAATCATGGTACCCAGCTTTCATGCGACTACAATTTGTGCTGTAAGACATAACGGACAGGCAGCTATAGCAGGTGATGGTCAGGTTACATTCGGAGAGAGTGTAATTATGAAGACGACGGCCAGAAAAGTTCGTCGCTTATACAGAGGACAAGTAATAGCAGGGTTTGCAGGATCTGTGGCCGATGCTATCACTTTGTTCGAAAAATTCGAAGGCAAGTTGGAGGAGCATCATGGAAACCTGCAACGGGCAGCCGTAGAATTGGCGAAAGACTGGCGTCAAGATCGTATTCTTCGAAAACTTGAGGCATTGATGATTGTTATGGACAAGGAAGGAATGCTCTTGATCTCCGGAAATGGTGAAATTATCGAGCCAGATGATGATGTGCTCGCTATTGGTTCCGGTGGTAACTTTGCACTTGCTTCCGGTCGCGCGCTCAAACGTCATGCTCCAAATCTTGCTGCTGCGGATATCGCTCGTGAAGCTCTTCAGATTGCATCAGAAATATGTGTGTATACTAACTCCAATATTATTGTTGAGCAATTATAGGCTCAGTGCCATAGAGACAAGGAGGAATTCACGATGGTGAATCAATCGCTAACACCCCGTCAAATCGTAGCTGAATTGGATAAATATATTGTAGGTCAGAAACAAGCTAAGAAATCGGTAGCTGTTGCCCTTCGTAATCGTTATCGGCGCAGTCTGCTGGCTGAGGAACTGCGTGATGAAGTTGTTCCTAAGAATATCTTGATGATCGGACCTACTGGTGTAGGGAAAACTGAGATTGCTCGGCGTCTAGCTAAGCTCGTTAATGCTCCGTTCATCAAAGTGGAGGCAACCAAATTCACTGAGGTGGGTTATGTAGGGCGAGATGTGGAGTCTATGGTGCGTGATTTAGTTGAGACTTCTATTCGTATGGTGAAGCTAGAGCGTACGGAAAAGGTGAAAGACCGTGCAGAAGAACTGGCTAATGAGCGGATTGTCTCTATTTTAGTGCCTTCGTCTTCAAAAAATAAATCTCAGAAGAATCCTTTTGAGATGATTTTTGGCGGGAACTCTTCACAAGAGGATTCTAAAGAAGATTCCGAACCAGATGGAAGCTTAAGCGAACGCCGTCGCGGGGTTAGATTTAAGCTGCTTGCTGGTCAATTGGAAGAAGATATCATTGAAATAGATGTTGAGGATACAGCGCCATCTATGCTGGATATGTTTGCAGGGCAAGGGAACGACCAGATGGGGATGAATATGCAAGAAATGTTTGGTAGCTTGCTTCCGAAGCGGACGAAGAAGCGCAAGCTTCCTATCCGTGAGGCTCGTAAAGTGCTAATTCAAGATGAAGCAACCAAACTGATTGATATGGATGATGTCATTCAGGAATCTGTGACACGCGCTGAACAATCGGGTATTATTTTTATCGATGAGATTGATAAGGTTGCAAGTCAAGGAAAGGGTTCGGGCCCTGATGTATCACGTGAAGGTGTGCAAAGAGATATCCTTCCAATTGTAGAGGGTTCTACAATCATGACAAAATACGGTCCTGTGAAGACGGACTACGTGCTCTTCATGGCTGCCGGGGCTTTTCATGTTGCTAAACCTTCTGATCTGATTCCAGAGCTTCAGGGGCGTTTTCCGATTCGCGTAGAACTAAGCAGTCTGACACTGGAGGATTTTGTTTCCATCTTAACAGAGCCAGAGAACGCTTTGACGAAACAATATGTTAATTTGTTAAAAACCGAGGACATTGAAGTGGAGTTCCAGAAAGATGCTATTTATGAAATTGCCAAAATAGCTGCTTCAGTGAATCAAAATATGGAGAACATAGGTGCTCGACGTCTTCATACGATTTTGGAGAAGTTATTGGAGGATCTTTCTTTTGAAGCACCTGAGCTGACGCTGGACACTATGGTTATTACACCAGAGTATGTGCGTGAGAAATTGGCAAGTATTGCGCAGGATCGTGATCTAAGTCAGTATATTCTTTAATGCGACAAATTCTTATTCTTTTGGATTTGGGCATATTGAATTAGAAAATTACAATTTAGTGTCATTAATAGGTAAAAAAATGTAAAAAGATGCAATTAAAAAGATAATTTTGAGTTAAAAAAGGAATAAAATAGCAATAAAGTGCTAAAAGCCCTGTCTTTTCTAAAAAGATAGGGCTTATTTCTTATTGTAATAATATACAAATTAAATGAAAATCAATGTATGTGAAAATACTAATTAGTTATACTTTGCGACAAGGTTCGACGTAGAAACTGATAAATAGAGGACTTTTATACTTTATTTGTCGAAATCAAGCAGGTTTTTTAAGGAAAGTTGTGGAATTCATTTCATTATGATAGCTTTGAAAGGAGGAATTATCTTGGGATTGCTGAATAGTGTCAGTTTTCAACGATTGCAGGGAGGCATTGATGCTGCCTACAAACGACAAAATGTTCTAGCGAATAATGTGGCTAACGAAGATACGCCAAATTTCAAACGTTCTGATGTTTCATTCGAAAGTTTCCTTCAGCAACAAGAAAGTGGAATAAAACCTACACTTAACGCGAAGGTAACGGACTCCCGACATTTTCAATTTGGTAGTAATAGAATTGTACCAGCAGCTGTCGTTAGTACGGATGAAACTACCTCGATGAATAATAACGACAACAATGTGGATGTAGAACGAGAAATGGCGTTAAGTGCTGAGAACCAACTCAGGTATAGTTCTTATGTCGAGCAGATCAACAGTCAAATTTCGATGATGCGAGCTGTAATTCAAGGAGGATAAGATTGCATGAACTTTGGGAGTAGTTTTGGGATAAGTGCATCAGCATTAACAGCTCAACGATTGCGGATGGACGTGATTTCCTCCAACGTGGCCAATGCGGAAACTACAAGAGCATCGGTCGTTGATGGCAAAGCCGTTCCTTACCGTCGAAAACTTGTTGTTATGGAAGCTACCGAAAGCAATAAGTTCTCGAATATACTAAATTCGAAATTGAACGGTAGTAGTAGTGAAGGTGTAAAGGTGCAGTCCATTATAGAAGATACTTCACCGTTAAAGCCAGTTTACAACCCAAGCCATCCTGATGCGGATGCCGAAGGTTATGTCTATATGCCAAACGTAGATATTACCAAAGAAATGGTAGATATGTTATCTGCATCACGTTCTTATGAAGCCAATGTCACGATGCTGAATGCATCTAAAGCTATGGTAAGTAAAGCACTCGAAATTGGGCGCTAAACGTAATTAACACAAGGAACGCTTCCACAGTGAGTTTTGTACGAAGTGAATCTAGGAAGCATATGCTTACAAAACTTTTAGGAGGGAAACAGTTGATACAGAATATCACTAATGGGGTTCAAGCTGTACAGCAGCTTGCCATGAAACCAACATCTACCGAAGTTTCATCCACTCCTGCTAATGCCATGGAGAGCTTTGGTTCTTATCTTGAGAATGCACTCACTAAAGTAGCAGATCAGGAACAACAAGCAAAGGATATGAGTAATAAATTTGTATTGGGAGAAGTGAACATAGACGAGGTGATGATTTCTTCCCAACAGGCTTTACTGAGTTTGCAGTTGACTACACAAGTCCGGAACAAAGTGATAGAAGCCTATCAAGAAATTATGAGAACTCAAATTTAATTAATTCCTAGCTTAGTTCCGGATGGGGTGACACTGTGAATGAAAGATTTGCCCAATATCGGGAGAAGGTGACCCTGTATTGGAACAGATTTAGTGGTAAACAGAAGATTTTATTCTTTTCTACATTGTTTATCATTCTAATAATAATCGTAGTATTAACCATGCAGCTTTCAAAGACAGAATATGAAGTAGCGTTTCAAGATTTGGACAGCACAGATTCAGCTGGAGTAATGAACTACTTGGATACAGCAGGTGTTTCATACCGATTAAGCCAAGATGGAAAAAGCATCTCCGTGCCAAGCACAGAAGCGGCTCGAATAAAGGTGGATATCGGTTCTCAGGGGATTGTTCAGGGGGGCTCTATCGGTTATAAGGTCTTTAATGAAAATTCGTCAATGATAGGGACGACAGATAGTGAGTTTAATGTGAAGTATAATAATGCATTAAACGGTGAAGTAGAACAGTTAATGAGACGTATGCAAGGAATTAAGGATGCTAAAGTGCTGATTAATCTGCCTAAAGAAACAGTTTTTGCTTCCCAGGCTGACCAAGAGCAAGCATCTGCATCCGTTGTGCTTTCATTTAATCCGGGATTCAGACCCACTCAAGATAATATTGATGGGTACTTTAACCTTGTAAAGACGGCTGTTCCAAATCTACCAATCGATAACATTACGATTGCTAATAATGAAGTCGAGTTAATGCCTACGGCCAAAGGTGGACAAACTGGAGTTTCCAGCCAAGTCGAAGAGAACTTCGCTCTTCAGAAGAAATTCGAAGAAGAAGTAAAGAAAGATGTGAAACAATTCCTTAGCACTCTTACGGGTCCAGATAAAGTTGATGTTCTTGTATTTTCGAAGCTGAACTTTGACAAGGAAAACCGGAAGGAGAATCTCGTAACCCCTGTGGATACAGAGAACATGAAGGGGATTGAGATCAGTTCACAAATCATTAGTAATTCGTATTCGGGTCAAGGAAATACAACTGGTGGAGTGGCAGGCACTGGTTCACAAGATGTAGCGGGCTATCCTTCACAAGCCGGTACGGATACTTCTACTTCGGAAGAATCTTCTGAAACGAGGAACTATGAAGTAAACCGAATTACAAAGGATGTTATCGCAAGTCCCTTTACTGTTAAAGATTTAACCATAAATGTTGCAGTTGAACCACCTACAGGACAAAATACTTTGGACGCTGCTACATCAGCAGCAATTCAAAACATTTTGGTAAATATTGTTCGTGCTTCGCTCGCAGATTCAGGTACTACATATACAGACGCTGATTTAACCAAAAAGGTTTCGGTGTATTCTCAACAATTTGGCGGAACCGCTGCTAATACAACACCAGGTGGTCTTGCCACATGGATGTTATGGGCTATCGGAGCAGCTGCATTGCTGGTTGGAGCAGGTGGAGGATATCTAATCTATCGGAGTCGTAAGAAGACTGTGGAAGAGGAAGATGAAGACATTCCATTGCAGGTTCCTACCGAATTTCCATCTATTAATTTGGAAAGTGTGACGAATGACAGTCAAGTTCGTAAGCAATTGGAAAGTTTGGCTAAGAAAAAGCCAGACGAATTCGTAAATCTGCTGCGTACATGGCTTGCAGACGAACAGAGGTGAACTAATGGCAAAGGCTAGTCAGCAGGGGCTTAGTGGCCGTCAAAAGGCCGCGATCCTGCTTATCACACTAGGGCCCGAGGTATCGGCGCAAATATTCAAACATTTAAGAGACGAGGAGATTGAACAATTAACTCTTGAAATTGCCAATGTCCGTAAAGTGGACAGCAGTGAAAAAGAGTCGATCATGTCTGAGTTCCATCAGATATGCCTCGCCCAGGAATATATATCACAAGGCGGTATTAACTACGCCAAAGAGATTCTGGAGAAAGCACTTGGTTCCGCAAAAGCAATGGAGGTCATTAACCGTCTGACTGCGACTTTGCAGGTAAGACCTTTCGATTTTGCACGCAAGGCTGATCCAAACCAGATTTTGAACTTTATTCAGAATGAGAATGTCCAGACTATCGCACTTGTATTGTCTTATCTGCAATTCGAACAAGCCGCAGCTATTCTCTCCTCATTACCTCAAGAGAAGCAGGCGGAGGTGGCTAGAAGAATTGCTGTAATGGACAGCACCTCTCCGGAGGTCATTACACAAATTGAACGAGTGCTAGAGCAGAAGCTTTCTGCTACAGTAACTCAGGATTATACAAATGCTGGCGGTATCGAATCAATCGTACAGATCTTGAATGGTGTTGACCGTGGGACAGAGCGCACAATTCTGGATTCTCTCGAAATTCAAGATCCAGAGCTCGCCGAGGAAATCAAGAAGCGGATGTTCGTATTCGAGGATATTGTCAATGTGGATAACCGTTCGATTCAGCGTATTATTCGTGATATTGATAATGCGGACCTGCAGCTTGCCCTTAAGGTTGCAAGCGAAGAAGTACGAGATGTTATTTTCCGGAATATGTCCAAACGTATGGCAGAGACATTCCGAGAAGAAATGGAGTACATGGGTCCTGTGCGGTTGCGTGATGTAGAAGAAGCGCAAACGCGCATTGTAGGTACGATCCGCAGACTCGAAGAGTCTGGAGAAATTATCATCGCTCGTGGCGGAGGAGATGACATCATTGTCTAAGCTGATTAAGCATTCTCAGTATGTTCCAGTTGATGTACTGAAAAGATTGGAGCAGGCCCGGCACTATGCGGGCCTAACTGAGGAGCCCGTTCCAGAGGAGACTGTAAGCGAGACTCACTATCATGATCCCGCTCGTGAAGAGGCTGAAGTGGCACGTAAGCAAATGCTTAAAGACGCCCAAGAATTTGCTGAAGAGCAAGTACGGAATGCCTCTCTTGAAGCGGAACAGATTGTTGAATCCTCAAAAGCGGAGGCTGAAGAGTGGTGGAAAGAGCGGCGTGAGCAGGATGAACATCTAGTTGAGGCCGTCAAAGCCGAGGCTTATCAGCTAGGGTATCAAGAAGGTGTTTCTCAAGCTGAGCAAGAGATGAAGCTCAAAATTGCAGCGATGATGGATGAAGCTCGTGCTGTTTTAACTGAAGCCTATAAGGCAAGGGATGTCATTATTCAGGAAGCTGAACCTTTCTTGGTTGAGCTAAGCTGTGATATTGCGGAGAAAATTGTGGACAGACAGTTAACGGTTGAGCCGCAGTTTGCAATGGATTTGATTCGGAAGAATCTAGCTCGTAAACGTGAGCAGGGGCTGATTTCACTGTGTGTATCACCTGCGCAGTTCGCTTTCGTAAACGCAGCAAGGGAAGAATTGTCATTAGCGGTTGACTCGCAGGCTGAACTACAGATCTTGCCTGACTCGACTGTGAAAGATCAAGGTTGTGTAATCCGCTCCTCCTTTGGCAGCATAGATGCCCGAATTGATACTCAGCTTGCAGAAATCAAGAAAGAGCTGGTTAGAATCGCGCTGGACACCGATGAGCAGAGAAATGGGGAAGAAGATGCTTGATAGTAACCGTTATAAGGAGCAACTTCGTAATCTCGATCCGGTGAGGATCAATGGGAAAGTGACGCAGGTTATCGGTCTTATGGTTGAATCTGAAGGACCTGATGCTAGCATTGGTGATGTGTGCTATATCTATCCTTCTAAAGGAAATAAGCCGCTGCAAGCTGAAGTCGTTGGTTTCCGTGACAACAAGGTGCTATTAATGCCACTTGGAGAACTGCAGGCAATTGGACCTGGTTGTGATGTAGTGGGAACAGGTAAGCCGCTTAGTGTTCAGGTGGGTTCAGAATTGCTGGGTAAGGTACTGGATGGTCTAGGGCAACCGCTTGATGGTTCCCTGATCCCAGCTCGAATGCCACATAGTTCGACCTTTAACATTCCGTCCAATCCACTCAATAGACCACGAGTGCAAGAACCTATTAGCATCGGTGTAAGAGCGATAGATGGTTTGCTAACAATTGGTAAAGGTCAGCGGGTGGGGATTTTCGCTGGTTCAGGGGTCGGCAAAAGTACGCTCATGGGAATGATTGCACGTAATACATCAGCAGATGTTAATGTTATCGCTCTGATTGGGGAACGTGGCAGGGAAGTACTGGATTTCATCGAACGCGATTTGGGACCTGAGGGTTTGCAGAGGTCAGTTGTTATTGTCGCTACATCTGATCAGCCTGCATTAATTCGAATTAAGGGAGCACTTATTGCTACTACGATTGCTGAGTATTTTCGGGATCGTGGACTTAATGTGATGCTGATGATGGATTCGGTCACTCGTTATGCTATGGCTCAACGTGAAGTTGGACTTGCAGTCGGAGAACCACCAGCTATGAGAGGTTACACACCATCTGTATTTGCAAGCTTACCTAAACTACTAGAACGCGCCGGAACTGGTCCTACAGGCTCTATCACAGCTTTTTACACTGTATTGGTTGATGGTGATGACATGAATGAGCCGATCGCTGATGCAGTGAGAGGAATACTCGATGGACATATCGTCCTTAACCGAAGTATTGCGAACAAAGGACATTTTCCAGCAATAGATGTGCTTTCCAGCATTAGTCGTGTAATGAAGGATATTGCGCCAGAAGAACAGATCGCCGCAGCAGAGAATGTTAAGCGACTAATGGCCGTGTACAAGGATTCAGAGGATTTAATTAATATCGGAGCGTATCAGAGAGGCTCCAATGCTCAAATCGATGAGTCGATGGAGTATATAGACAGTATATGGGAATTCACCAAACAAAGAGTGAATGAAAAAGTTACGCTGGCTGAAGTTCAACAGTCTTTAATTTCACACTTCTCGAGGAGTTGATTCAGTATCATGAGATTTCATTATACTTTTCAAAAAGTCGTTGACTTGAAGGGCAATGAGAAGACACAGGCAGAATGGATGCTCTCAAGCGCGCTTGGAGAATTGCAGGCACAAGAAAGAAGCCTGGATGAACTCACCTTTCAGCGGAGCGCTATTATGTTATCTTTACAAAATGCCGCAGAACAAAAGGCACCTATGGCGAAGATTCGTGAAATGCAAGAATATGTAGAATACCTGGATATATGCATTGCCCGTAAACATACGGACATTAGAAGTGCACATCAGGAAGTCTTGAAGAAGCAAGATCAGTTAAGCACAAAGGTATTAGATGAAAAAGTATGGTTAAAGGCAAAAGATAAGGCTGAGACACAGTTTCAGCAAAGTATGATTTTACGGGAACAAAACGAACTGGATGAGATGGCAACCGTCCGCTTCGCGATGAAATCCCTCTAACCCGGGAGGTTTCCGCTAGTGGCTAATATTGATAATGACATGGAACTTGAAAATGAAGGGTCAGCGGGGAAATTTGAGCGGTTCTTATTTCTAATGATACCGATTATCTTCACGCTAGTACTGCTTGGAGTACTGTTGACGCTTTTTAATATGGACATTCGTAATAACGTGCTTGAAGTTGCGAATAAAATTCCGATTCTGGAAAAATGGGTTCCTGATCCGCCAACAGATCCTTCTAAACCGAAGGAAGAAAGCAAAAAGCAGGAAGTGAGCTCAAACTCAACGATTAAGGAGCTCAAAGCTCAGCTTGCCCAGCAGGCAGATGAGTTGAAGAAGGTCACAAATGAAAAAACAGCCCAGGATACCAAGGTTCAGGCGCTAGAGTCGCAAATTGAGGGAATGAAGACGGAAGCTGCTGCAGCTGCTGAAATAAACAGTGAGGAAACAGAAGACCCTTATCAGAAGCAGGTTACTGATCTGGCGAAGCTGTACGCGGGCATGAAAGCTTCCAAAGCTGCACCGATTATGGAGAATTTGACTACAGAAGAGATGGTGCAGATATTCAGCGTAATGAATAAAGCGAGTAAAACTGCGATTCTGGAAAAAATGGATCCTCAAAAAGCGGCAGATGTCACGATTAAGTTGAAAGAAACTACCTCTTCGGGTGATATGGCAATTGCTGCTCTTCAATCTAGATTGAAAAAAGAAGCTGGTAGCACTACTCAAACGACTAAAACTAGTACAAATCTGGATAAGGAAAAGTTGAACCAAACCTTTAGTTCAATGACGCCTGCCAATGCAGCTTCTCTACTAGGAGAAATGTATAAGATTAGCCCTGATAAAGTAGTAACGATTATGAATACCGTTAGTGATAGTGTTCGTTCTTCGATTTTGGGGGAAATGACTAAAAATGATAGTGCGCAAACCGCGAAGATTGTTAACCGTTTGATGGGTGCTAAATAAATTTTGAAAGGAGGTGAAAAATAATATGAGTTTAGTGGTTCAATCGCTTGTGAGCGCAAATGCTACAGCCGCAAGTGGTAGCTCATCAACTTCTACTGGCACAACAGCTGCTGTACCTTTCGCGCAGACTTTAGTGCAAACTATGGGAGGAAACACAGCTAACACCACATCGGTACCTACTGATCCGCTTCTGGGAAATCTAGCCTCTTTATTGCAAGGTCTTTTAAAGGAAGTGCAGACAACTGGAGAAGATCAAGGGGGACAAGATACGCAGAATTCTGATCTTATCGAGAAGCTAACTGCTGATGTTGAAAATCTAGATGAAAGCATCAATAGCGATCCTGCTGTGCTGGTAGCTTTGCAAGCTTGGCTTCTTCAGGTATCAGCTCTTCTATCGGGAAGTCAAGCGACTGAGGGTGATGCTACATCTGATACGGAGTCGGCAGGAAGCTTGTCGCCGTTAGCTAAGCATGCGGATACACTGCGATTTGCTGTTCAAGATGATTTGCAAAGTTTAGTTAATATGATTCAGGAAGCTGCTGTCAGTGGGAACGAAGAAGCTGCTAGTAAAGGAATAAGCCTGTTAAATAATTTCACAGCAATACTAGAACAGTCCTCCGCTAACACTATTAAGGGGAAGGGAAAGAACTCCAGTACAAATGAAAATTCTGGTGTATCTGTACAACAACCTATAGTGACTGAAAGCAAAGGTAATACGACGGACAAAACCATTCAAAACCTTAGTAATCGTGCTGGAGAAGCAGCTGCAATTAAGAATGAAGCAGTCCTAACTTCGCCTGTGACCTCAGGAGCTGTTCAAGATCCTGAAGCAGAGCTTACCGCTCCATTGATTAAAAGCAGTGCAACTGGAGAGACAAAGCAGGCAGAATCAACTCAAGATTCCACATCAGGAACTACTATCATAGAAGGAGATCATGAGGTTGTAACTGCTGGTCAATTAGCTCTTCGGGGAGGAATTACTGCTCCGTTGAAGGCTGAGGTTCCAGTAGCTCCTGTACCCGTTCATCAGTTTGCACAGGAAATGACCGGTTTTATTACAGGTAAATTGGAGATTGTGCAAAAAGGCGGAGTAGCTGAGGCTACGATATCACTCTTTCCAGAAAATCTCGGACAAGTAGATGTTAAGATTACTATGCAAAACGGCCATCTGGTTGCACAGTTTATGACTGAACATTCCGGAGCAAAGGATATGTTGGAACAGCAGATGAACCAGCTTCGAGCGGCATTGCAGTCTCAAGGCCTCCAAGTAGAAAAATTGGAAGTCACACAAAATAATACCCCCCTCAATTCAGGGTGGGGTCAAGAAGGACGCCAACCTGGTTCTGGAAGTGGTCAGCAGGGAAGACGCTCCAAAGAAAGTCGTGAGGAAGCTAATGATGCCATTCTTGCCGCAGAGCTAAATGGTGAATGGAAAGATTGGGTTTCAAACGCAGGGCAAGAAGATGATAATCAAGGGAACTCCTTCTCTGCCAAAGCTTAAACTTATCACAAGTGAAAGAGAGGTGAACGGTTATGACGACAACAACAACTCCTCCTGTTTCTACCAAAGACCAGTGGAATTATACAACTCCTGAATCTACTAAAACGACAGGGAATTCTGTATTGGGTAAGGATCAGTTTTTGAAGATATTGATCACCCAGCTGCAGAATCAAGATCCGATGCAGCCGATGCAAGATAAAGAATTTATTGCTCAAATGGCACAGTTTACATCTGTTGAGCAGCTGATGAATATCTCTACACAGCTTACATCAATGAATCAGTCTCTTGGATCAGTATCCGGCTTGATTGGTAAAGATATCACATGGACGGATACCGCCACAAATCTACCTAAGACAGGGAACGTTGAATCAATCGTTGTCAGCAAAGGTATTCAATATGCGGTTGTGGGGAAAGACAGAATTGCTTTAACCGATATTACACAAATTCAGAATCCCGCAACAACAGAGAATGGTTCTGATACAGATAGTAATACTCCGGAGAATAACGGAGGAAGCGAGGCGACAATATGAGTGACAGGCTGACCATAGGCCAACTGTATCCTGCGTCGTCCCTACACTCCTCAACGTTACAGCGATCTTCGATACCGAAGCAGACTGTGACTGGAGAAGCCACCTTTGAGAGCGTACTGCAACAGAAGCTACTAAAATTCAGCAATCATGCTGCTAAGCGTCTTGAACAAAGAGGAATTGAACTTGGAAGCAGACAACTGGATCAGATTTCTTCTGCTGTGGATAAAGCTGCTGCCAAAGGCAGTAAAGAATCCTTGATATTAATGAAGGACTTGGCATTTATCGTAAGTGTCCCGAATCGTACGGTTGTAACCGCTATGGATGGAAATTCGATTAAAGATAACGTGTTTACGCAAATTGATAGTGCAATTGTGATTTCATAACCGGCTGGTCCTAACGGAAAGCCGAGGCGGCCGCTGACCGACTGACGCGGTCCCATTCACTTAGTAAGTTATTAGGACTCTATAATCTGGGAGGACAACACAAATGTTAAGATCTATGTATTCAGGGGTTTCGGGGATGAGAGGCTTTCAGACTAAGCTTGATGTAATCGGTAATAACATTGCCAATGTCAATACAATTGGTTTTAAATCAGGACGGGTTATGTTCAAGGATATTATGAGTCAAACTGTTTCTGGTGTAACTGCTCCTAGTGATGATGGTGCAGGTGGTATGAATGCTAAACAAATCGGACTAGGCGTAAGTATCGCTTCTATCGATACACTCCATTTACCCGGTAGTGCTCAAACTACTAATAACCCGACAGATTTACGCATTGACGGAGATGGTTTTTTCCTAGTAAAGCTATCAGAAGATCAAGAAACACCTTTCTTGACTCGTGCAGGAGATTTTCATGTAGATGCTGCACGTAATCTTGTAACATCTGACGGACTTCATGTGCTAGATTCAGATGGTGGACCCATTCAACTGGGTGATGATGTAACAGCGTTCTCCATTTCCAATGATGGAACGATTGTTCAGACCATGTCTGATGGAACGACTGAAGCAGGTGTGAAGATCGGTGTAGCTAAGGTTACTAATCCATCTGGATTAGAGAAGATTGGTGGCAATCTATACCGTATGTCGCTTAATGCGAATGCAGAAGGTGAGCTTGTTCCGACTACAGCGAATAATACAGAAGATGGCACTGGGGCGATCATATCTGGTCAACTCGAAATGTCCAATGTGGATCTTACGAATGAATTTACAGAAATGATCGTATCGCAACGTGGATTCCAGGCGAACTCCCGTATCATTACGACTTCTGATGAAGTGCTGCAGGAAGTAGTTAACCTGAAGCGTTAATTTTATCAATAATTTAATATCTTTTTTTAAAGATTAACGCGGAGTCGTGGGGGAGATACCCCTCCCCCTATTTTTGTTAGGAGGCCTGTTATGATATCGGTAACGAGATTAAATGGAACACCGATGTGGATCAATGCCCTACTGGTAGAAATGGTAGAAGAAAGCCCGGATACATATATTACGCTAGTAACCGGAAAAAGACTGATCGTGCTTGAAAAAGCTGATGAAGTTATTACGAAGATCCGGGATTATAACAGGGACATAGGCACATATGCTGCCACCATTAAAGTCCAGTCAATGGAGGAGCTAACATGAAGAAGATGCTGCCATGGTTACTTACGATTTTACTTGCGATTACACTTATCGTGATCGCCGCATTTTTATTAATGGACAAGATCTTTCCGAAAGATTCGAATGATGTAAATGCTGCGGTTCAAAGTGTGGAAACCAAGTATTTAACTGCAGATGAAATCGTCGAATTAACGGCAGAGATCAAAGATATCAAAACAAATCTTGCTGATCCCGATTATATCGTTCAAATAGATTTCGCCTTCCAACTGAATTCTGCGAAATCAAAGGAAGCATTCGAAAAAATAAAAGAGATCAAAATCAAACCGATTATTATCAAAACGCTTGCAGATACCAAACCTGAGGAGCTTAATGGAGCAAATGGCAAAGACCAGCTTAGCAGCAAGCTTGTTAATCTGATCAATAAGACATTGACCGAAGGCAAAATCACTCAGATCGAAGTCACCAAATACCTTTTGGCTTCTATGTAGCTTCAGGCATGATAATTCTTTGATAGGGGGGTGATTGAATTGGTTGATGTACTATCACAAAACGAAATAGATGCTCTACTTGCTGCACTTTCTTCAGGTGAGATGGATGCCGATGAACTTAAAAAGGAAGAAACTCAGAAGAAGATCCGATCTTATGACTTTAAACGGGCTGTTCGATTTTCTAAAGATCATATTCGTAGTCTTACAAGGATTCATGACAATTTCGCACGCTATCTTACAACGTACTTTTCAGCCCAATTACGCACCTTTGTGCAGATTAATGTCGTTCAAGTAGAGCAGCTCCCTTATGATGAATTCATTCGTTCCATTCCGAAAATGACAATACTGAACATTTTTGAAGCCGAACCTTTAGAAGGTCGAATGGTAATGGAAGTTCATCCAAACATCGCTTTCGCTATGCTGGACAGATTGCTGGGCGGTTTTGGGACTGCGCCATCTAAGATTAATGCTTTAACTGAAATCGAAACAACGATTATGGAGCGTATCTTCAGCAGATGTTTTGAGAGCTTGCAGGAGGCTTGGAAGACTGTGCTGGATATCCATCCGCGCATGGAAGCGCTCGAAACGAACCCACAGTTCATGCAAATTGTATCGCCAAATGAGACCATTGCATTGATCTCGTTAAGCACCAAAATAGGAGATACAACAGGTATGATCAATCTGTGCATACCGCACGTCGTTCTGGAACCAATAATGTCTAGACTATCTGTTCACCAATGGTTTGTAACAGAGAAGAAGACGCGGGATGCAGATGAACTTGAAGCTATTAAAGCTAGAGTTCATAAGGCGAAACTGCCGATTGTCGCTGAACTTGGAGAATCGAGCTTATCTATATCTGAGTTTCTTGGGCTTAGCGTCGGTGACGTGATCTCACTAAACAGGAATGTAGATTCTGGACTCTCGATTAAGGTAGGGGAGAAGCTTAAGTTCATCGGAAGTCCTGGAATGGTGAAAGACCGGGTAGCCGTGCAAATAGACGAGATTGTCAGTGAAGGAGTTGAAGAATTTGACGAGTAAAGATTATTTATCCCAAGAAGAAATCGACGCCCTTCTGAGACAATCTGCGGAAGGCTCATTGGCTCCTTCAGAGAAAACGGTAAATGACTATTTAACACCGTTTGAACAGGATGCTTTGGGTGAAATCGGTAATATAACGTTTGGTAGTGCAGCGACAGCTCTTTCCACATTACTAGGGAAAAAGGTTGATATTACAACCCCTCAAGTTTCCATCATTACACGCGGGGAATTTGAAGTGGCTTTTCCTAAACCACATGTAGCTGTACACGTGGAATATGTAGATGGATTTCAGGGTATTAACTCTCTTGTTATTAAGATTAGGGATGCACAGGTCATCGCAGATTTAATGCTTGGTGGAGAAGGCGAACCTAAAGATGAAGAATTGAATGAAATTCACATTAGTGCTGTGCAGGAAGCAATGAACCAAATGATGGGTTCTTCTGCCACATCAATGTCTACGATCTTTAATCGGTTTGTTAATATTTCGCCTCCGGGTATCGACATTCTGAACATGTCCAGCGGTGAAGGTGTCGGCAGCTTACCCAATGACGAAACCTTAATTCGAATCTCGTTCCGACTTAAGATAGGAGATTTAATAGACTCTACTATTATGCAGCTCTTGCCTGTCCAGTTTGCTAAGGATATGGTAACGATGCTTCTGGGTGATGTAAGCCCTGCAGCGCAGGAGGCTGCAGTTACGTCGACAGAGACTCCTGCTAAGCCAGCTCAAGAGACACCTCCTGTAGCTCCTCCAGTGCAACAGGCGCCTTCACAGCCGGTAGGAGAAACACCTCCGCCGTACCCGCCGCAGGGGATGCCTGGTTATCCAGGGATGCCAGAAAGCGGATATTATTATCCTCCAGCAGGAATGCCGGCGTATGGCATGCCAGGGATGCCACCCTACGGAATGCCGCCTCAAGGCATGCCTTATGGGCAGACACCACCGCTTAGTCCTGAAGCGAATCGCAATGTAAATGTACAGCCTGTACAATTTGCTAACCTTAACGGTGGGGCTTTTGGTCATATTGATGAAAACAATTTAAATTTATTGATGGACATACCGCTTAGAGTAACCGTAGAATTAGGAAGGACCCAGAAGCAGATTAAAGATATTTTAGAAATGTCTCAAGGCTCGATCATTGAGCTGGACAAGCTCGCCGGTGAGCCTGTAGATATTTTGGTTAACAACAAGCTTATTGCCAAAGGTGAAGTCGTAGTTATCGACGAAAACTTCGGCGTACGCGTTACGGATATCGTCAGCCAGTGGGACCGAATTCAGAAATTACAATAAGCATACTTAGGGAGGATTTTGTAAAAATGGCTAACCGAATTCTAATCGTGGACGATGCAGCATTTATGAGAATGATGATCCGTGACATTTTGTCGAAAAACGGATTTGAAGTAGTGGGCGAAGCTCAGGACGGTTCTCAAGCTATAGAGAAATTTAAAGAACTGCGTCCGGACCTCATCACGATGGATATAACTATGCCTGAGATGGACGGAATCGCCGCCCTGAAAGAAATCAAGAAGGTAGATCCGGCTGCTAAGGTCATCATGTGTTCAGCCATGGGCCAGCAGGCTATGGTTATCGATGCTATTCAAGCAGGAGCAAAAGACTTTATTGTGAAGCCTTTCCAAGCTGACCGAGTTATCGAAGCTATCAACAAAACGTTGGGTGTGTAGGAAAAAGACATGCCCCTCAATTCAGAACCGCTCGGGAGCAATAACACCCTGCTGAATTTGCTTAACGTTATTATTGTCCTTGCGGTAATCATTGTACTTATTGTGCTGCTGATCCGTTTTCTTGGACGTCGTAATCAGACCTTTATGAGCGGGCGCTCCATTCGAACGCTTGGTGCTGTAGGGCTGGGACCTAACAAGTCGATGCAGGTTATTGAACTGGGAAGCAGCCTTTACTTAATCGGGATTGGTGAGAACATATCCATCTTGGATAAAGTCACTGATCCGGATGAGGTGGCTTTGATCATTGCAGCATTTGAGGATCAGTCCTCCAACCAGAATAATTTTCTCGCACCGCTTATTGCCAAGGTTAAGGTTAAGCTGCGTGGGGAGGTTCCATCAGAAGAAATCGAGCTTAGTGAAACATCATCTTTTTACGAGACACTGCAATCCAAGCTTCGTTCTGCACCAGAGCGAAAAGAGAAAATGGAAGAGCTGTTACGGGATGATGTTACTAAGGATGAGTCGAGGAATTTATGAAAAAGAAGCTAATTCTTGCTATTCTGCTATTCGGGTTCATTAGTATAGTTATGATGCGGCCGATACATGCTGATCCTATACCTAATGTTAATATTCAGGTCGGTAATGAAGATGGTTCAAGCGGTGGTACCAGTTCCATATCGATTCTTCTTCTCGTTACGGTTCTGAGTATTGCTCCGGCGTTTCTAGTTCTTATGACCAGTTTTACTAGAATTGTAATCGTGCTCGGTTTTGTTAGAACCTCACTTGGTACTCAGGCCATGCCTCCGAATCAGGTGCTGGTAGGGCTTGCTCTGTTTCTGACCCTGTTCATTATGTCGCCAACTTTGGCGCAAGTGAATGAAACGGCATTACAGCCGTATATGAAGGGCACGATTACCCAGACTGAGGCTTTTGATAAAGCTGCTGATCCGATGAAAGAGTTTATGTTTAAACAGACCAATTCCAAAGACCTTTTGTTATTTATGAAATATACCGGTTATACGGGATCGGCTAAACCGGCTACATACAGTGATATTCCACTGACGGTGATGGTGCCAGCTTTCGCAATTGGAGAATTGAAAAAAGCTTTTACAATGGGCTTCTTAATTTTCATTCCATTTCTGATTATTGATATTGTTGTGGCGAGTACGCTGATGGCTATGGGGATGATGATGCTTCCCCCGGTCATGATTTCATTACCTTTTAAAATTATGCTCTTTGTACTGGTAGACGGCTGGTACTTAGTCATTAAATCACTACTTCTTAGTTTTAACACCTGACCTTAAGAGGAGGCATGAGGATTGAGTACGGAGTTTATTATCGGTCTAGCAAGCCAAGCCGTATATTTAGTGCTGGAAGTCAGCGCTCCCATGCTGATTCTTGGTCTGGTGGTAGGGCTAATAATCAGTATCTTTCAAGCTACGACACAGATTCAGGAACAGACGCTAGCGTTTGTTCCAAAAATCGTCGCAGTACTGCTGGCTTTATTGCTATTTGGACCGTGGATCATCACGAAGCTAATTGACTTTACTAGCCAAATTCTAGGCAGTCTCTATATGTATATTGGTTAACCAATGAACATGGATACCTTATTGCAAAGTTTACCCGTCTTTTTGCTTATTTTTTGTCGAATTACAGCCTTTTTTGTTGTCGTTCCTGTATTTTCTTCTCAAGGGGTACCGACAACTTTTAAGATTGGCATATCTTTTTTTGTAGCATTGGTAGTCTTTAGTGCTAATGGAACAGGGATTACGATTCCGCAGGATTTTAGTTATATTTTGCTGATTATGAGAGAAGTATTAATAGGCTTATTGCTAGGTTTCATTGGATATTTGATGTTTATGGCGATTCAGACAGCAGGTTCTTTCATTGATATTCAGATTGGCTTCGGTATTGCCAACGTCATTGATCCTATGACAGGAACGTCAGCACCTATTCTCGGTAATTTCAAATATATGATAGCCCTGCTAATGTTTTTGAGTATGAATGGACATCACCATTTACTAGATGCCATTGTGTACAGCTATAAATGGATTCCTATGAATAATGATTTATTTCTACGCATGGTTGATGGTAGTTTGTCAGAGTTTCTGGTCCGAACATTTGCGCAGTCGTTTGTATTAGCTTTTCAAATGTCGGCTCCATTAGTAACTGCACTGTTTCTGACCGATGTTGGTCTTGCTTTTTTAGCGAGAACGGCTCCGCAATATAATGTATTTGTTATAGGGGTTCCTCTAAAAATCATCATAGGTATTGCACTTCTTTTAGTGCTGATGCCAGGTCTGGCTGTGTTGTTTCAGAATCTCTTCGAAATCATGTTCGAATCCATGGAGAATTTACTGGGTCTCATGGGGAAGAAGCCGTAGGTGACCGTAAGGGGAGAGTATTATGCCTAAGACGAAGCGTTATAGACTAGATCTTCAACTCTTCGCCGGTGAAAAGACGGAAAAAGCAACCCCGAAGAAACGGCAGGATGCTCGTAAAAAAGGCCAAGTAGCCAAAAGTGCTGAGCTGTCTGGTGCGGTTGTATTGCTAGCTGCGGTAGTTAGCTTGATGATGTTTGGTGGTTTTATGAAAGAGCGTTTTATGAAGCTATACACGGACGTATTTCAGAATCGAATGATGCTGGACGTTACGCCTGAGAATATAACGCTGCTATTTAATCAGTATGGCTTGCAAATCTTGATTTTGTTAGCTCCATTACTTGGAATTACGTTTGTTATGGCACTTGTTTCCAACTTGGCGCAGGTGGGCTTTATGGCTACAGGAGAGGGGATTACTCCTAAATTCAGTAAGATTAATCCGATAAAAGGATTCAAAAATATTTTCTCTATGCGTTCGTTTGTAGAATTCCTGAAATCAATATTTAAGCTTCTAATTATTTCTTATCTGGTATATAGCACATTATGGGGAGAAAAGAAGAACTTTGCATCCCTGTCGCATATCAGTGCGGAGGGAATTTTTAAGTTTGCGGCCAAGCTGACGATGAGTCTTGGTTTGAAAATCGGGGTTGCCCTGCTAATTATGGCTTTTCTAGATTTTATGTATCAGAAGTACGAGCATGAAAAAAGCCTGAAAATGTCTAAGCAGGATATCAAGGATGAATACAAAAAAATGGAGGGTGACCCTCTAATTAAAGGTAAGATCAGGGAACGCCAACGCAGAATGGCCATGCAGCGTATGATGCAGGAAGTTCCTAACGCGGATGTAATTATTACAAATCCAACTCACTTTGCTGTTGCGCTAAAATATGATGGTTCCAAAATGGAGGCGCCACAGATTATTGCAAAAGGGCAGGATTATGTAGCACTTCGTATACGGGAGCTGGCTAAAGAACATGGCGTCGTGACTATGGAAAACAAACCGCTGGCACGGGCATTATTCCAAAGAGCAGAAATTGGAGATGTCGTTCCAAATGATCTGTTTCAGGCTGTAGCTGAAGTGCTGGCATATGTATATAAACTTAAAGGTAAGAGGAAATAAGGCGGGGGGTTAGGACATTGAAAGCTAAAGATTTAACAGTTTTGCTAGGCATCATCGGTATTGTGCTTATGATGATTCTGCCTATCCCGTCCTGGCTTTTGGACGTTTTGCTAGTTATTAATATTTCTATAGCATTAATTATCATATTAGTTGCTATGAACACGAAGAATGCGCTCGAATTTTCAATTTTTCCTTCATTATTGCTTGTTACGACATTGTTTCGTCTGTCACTAAACATTTCGACAACGAAATTGATCCTGACTTACGCAGATGCCGGTTCCGTGGTATCTACTTTCGGAAGCTGGATCGCCGGTGGACAAATTGCCGTTGGATTTATCGTGTTTCTGATTTTGGTAGTGGTTCAGTTTATTGTTATTACTAAAGGTTCAGAGCGTGTAGCTGAGGTAGGGGCGAGATTTACCTTGGATGCGATGCCCGGCAAGCAGATGAGTATTGATGCCGATCTTAACGCAGGCATGATTAATGAAACACAGGCACGTGAGCGTCGCCGCAATGTTGAACGGGAAGCGGATTTTTTCGGAGCCATGGATGGTGCGAGTAAATTCGTTAAAGGAGACGCGATTGCGAGTATCATTATCCTGTTAATCAATCTTATTGGTGGATTTATTATCGGTATGGTTGTGCATGGAATGGATTTCTCCACTGCGTTATCTACTTATTCCGTATTGACGATCGGGGATGGTCTAGTCAGCCAGATTCCTGCTTTGCTCATTTCGACTGCAGCAGGTCTTATCGTTACTAGAGCTTCATCGGAAGGTAATCTGGCAGAAGAATTAACAGGGCAGTTACTCTCCTATCCAAAGTTATTATATATTGTTGCAGTTACTGTTGCTTTTCTAGGTCTCTTTACACCTATACATATGATTACTACGCTCCCGCTAGCTGGTTTGCTGGCTTTTGCAGCCTATAGTATGGGACAAAATTTAAATCGAAAACAGATTGCCGAAGAGCAGCTTGTTGAAGAGAAACAGATTGAAGAGGTACGAAGTCCGGAAAGTGTAATTAATTTACTCTCTGTAGATCCTATTGAATTCGAGTTCGGCTACGGTCTTATACCTTTGGCAGATACAGGTCAGGGTGGAGATTTACTAGATCGTATCATCATGATTCGACGGCAATGTGCACTTGAAATGGGTCTTGTAGTGCCTGTTATTCGCATTCGCGACAATATTCAACTAAAACCGAATGAATATGTCATAAAAATTAAAGGAAATACTGTCGGCGGCGGTGAATTATTACTTAATCAC
>Ga0153923_100171_pt1 | contig 29181 bp, 20 predicted proteins | sample TSNJ007MetaG_FD_104682 | JGI IMG/M metagenome (GOLD analysis project Ga0153923, IMG submission 104682) | Attine ant fungus gardens microbial communities from New Jersey, USA - TSNJ007 MetaG | ecosystem: Host-associated > Fungi > Mycelium > Unclassified | place: USA: New Jersey, Brendon T. Byrne...
AGATCGGCCTGTTCCCGAACATGACCATCGAAGAGAACATCGTCGTGGAGCCGAAACAGCTCGGCTGGGACAAACAGAAATGCCACGACCGCGCTCGCGAAGTGATGAGCATGATCAAGCTCGAGCCCAAGCAGTATCTGCATCGCTATCCGCGTGAACTGTCCGGCGGCCAGCAACAGCGCATCGGTGTGATCCGCGCACTGGCGGCGGATGCGCCGCTGTTGCTGATGGACGAGCCGTTTGGTGCGGTCGACCCGATCAACCGCGAGATGATCCAGAACGAGTTCTTCGAGATGCAGCGCGCGCTGAACAAGACTGTGATCATGGTCAGCCATGACATCGACGAGGCGATCAAACTCGGTGACAAGATTGCGATTTTCCGCGCCGGCAAACTGCTGCAGATCGATCACCCGGACACCCTGCTCGCGCACCCGGCGGACGACTTCGTCAGCAACTTCGTCGGCCAGGACAGCACCCTCAAACGCCTGCTGCTGGTGAAAGCCGAAGACGCGGCGGACAATGCGCCGTCGGTCAGCCCGGAAACCCCGGTGGCCGATGCGCTGGAATTGATGGACGAGCATGACCGCCGCTACGTGGTGGTCACCTGTGCCGAGAACAAAGCGCTCGGTTATGTACGTCGTCGCGACCTGCACCGCCAGACCGGCACCTGCGCGCAGTATCTGCGCGAGTTCAACGCCACGGCGGCGTACGACGAACATCTGCGCATCCTGTTGTCGCGGATGTACGAGTTCAACCGCTCGTGGTTGCCGGTGATGGATGCCGAGCGGGTGTTCCTCGGTGAGGTGACGCAGGAGTCGATTGCGGCTTACTTGAGCTCGGGGCGTTCGCGCGGGATGAAGACCAATATCGTCTCGCCGGCTGAGGCCGTGGTCGCCTGATCGATAAAAGGTCGTACACCGAACCTGTGGCGAGGGAGCTTGCTCCCGCTGGGTCGCGAAGCGGCCCTGCTTTTAAAAAAAAAGCGGGGACTGCTGCGCAGTCCAGCGGGAGCAAGCTCCCTCGCCACAGGTTTTCAAAGGCCGGAAAAAAATATCAACACCCACGCGTCTTCCGACCCTGCCAAACCACCCGCCTCACCCAACAAAATCCCCCTCACCCCCGCCTCTCGCCGCCAACGTCGCCGATGTTGCGCCGATCACACTTACCCACGACTTCGCCGACAAAAGCTGCGAACGTGCAGGTATTTTTAACACTTCAAAAATCGCAGGGAACATCTGTCCGTCATCTCGGTCGGCTACAAAGAGTGATATCCGCGACGTACGTCAGAAGCGTGCAGAAACGCGACATTTTTAGTTGATCTCAGGCCCCTCACGCCCTAAAGTTCGCGCCGAACGTCCATGCTGGAAACGATCCATCCGGCTCAAGTACTGACGACGAGACAGCAAGGCCAAGGGCAGTTACGCCCGTGGCCTTTTTGCTTTCGGCGACATGCCTTGGGAAGTAGGCGAACCAAAGTGGGGATACGGAGGACGTTCATTTACACCCATGTTTTTACCCGTTTGCCCATAGGAGCACTCCAGCATGTCGATCCAGGTCGAAGACTATTTCGCGCGCGAAACCTTTCAGAAAATGAAGGCGTTCGCCGACAAACAGGAAACCCCGTTCGTGGTGATCGACACCGCGATGATCAGCCAGGCCTACGACGACCTGCGCGCCGGTTTCGAATTCGCCAAGGTCTACTACGCGGTCAAGGCCAACCCGGCCGTCGAAATCATCGACCTGCTCAAAGAGAAAGGTTCGAGCTTCGACATCGCCTCCATCTATGAGCTGGACAAAGTGCTGAGCCGTGGCGTCAGCCCGGATCAGATCAGCTACGGCAACACCATCAAGAAGTCCAAGGACATCCGCTACTTCTTCGAGAAGGGCGTGCGTCTGTACGCCACCGACTCCGAAGCCGACCTGCGCAACATCGCCAAGGCTGCACCGGGCTCGAAAGTCTATGTGCGCATCCTCACCGAAGGCTCGACCACCGCTGACTGGCCGCTGTCGCGCAAATTCGGCTGCCAGACCGACATGGCCATGGACCTGCTGATCCTCGCCCGTGACCTCGGTCTGGTGCCGTACGGCATCTCCTTCCACGTCGGTTCGCAGCAGCGCGACATCAGCGTCTGGGACGCGGCGATCGCCAAGGTCAAAGTGATCTTCGAACGCCTGAAAGAAGAAGACGGCATTCACCTGAAACTGATCAACATGGGTGGCGGCTTCCCGGCCAACTACATCACCCGCACCAACAGCCTGGAAACCTACGCCGAGGAAATCATCCGCTTCCTCAAAGAGGACTTCGGTGATGACCTGCCGGAAATCATTCTCGAGCCGGGCCGTTCGCTGATTGCCAACGCCGGTATTCTGGTCAGTGAAGTGGTGCTGGTCGCGCGTAAATCGCGCACTGCTGTCGAGCGTTGGGTGTATACCGATGTGGGCAAGTTCTCCGGCCTGATCGAAACCATGGACGAGGCGATCAAGTTCCCGATCTGGACCGAGAAGAAAGGCGAGATGGAAGAAGTGGTCATCGCCGGCCCGACCTGCGACAGCGCCGACATCATGTACGAGAATTACAAGTACGGTCTGCCGTTGAACCTGGCGATCGGTGATCGCCTGTACTGGTTGTCGACCGGTGCGTACACCACCAGTTACAGCGCAGTCGAGTTCAATGGCTTCCCGCCGCTGAAATCGTTCTACGTGTAAGCGTCGCCGCCGAAACGCAAAAAGCCCATGACGTGTCATGGGCTTTTTTGTATCTGCTGATCCCTGTAGGAGCTGCCGCAGGGCTCATGCGCAACGGCGGGCGTATTCCGTTGCCAAGGCTCGAAACCTGGGTTCGGCTGCGGCGGCCAGCGTCTGACTTGCTACCCGCAGGAAGTTCTGATTACCACCCGCCAACGCTTTCTCCAACCACACAACTGCCTCATCGACCAAGCCCTCATCCGCCAACACCGCCGCATGACTGAACTGCCCTCGAAAATCCCCACCCTCGGCCGAACGCCGATACCAGTCGTGAGCCGCTGTCAGATCCCTCGGGCACACCCGCCCTTCTTCCAGATAACGTCCCAGCAGGTTCATTGATTTGGCATGGCCGGCTTCAGCGGCGCGTCGATACAGGTCCAGTGCCTGAAGTTGATCCTCAGGTATCCCGCGCCCGGTGGCGAGCAGATTGGCCAGGTTGTACATCGCCCAGTCCAACCCGTTTTGCGCAGCGATCCGATAATGCCGCGCGGCAACCGCAGCATCCGCCACACAGCCCCAACCATGCTCATGGCAGCGACCGAGCATGTTGCGCGCCATCAGGTGACCCTGCCCGGCAGCGATACCGAACCAGCGTAGCGCCAGCGGTTGATCCTGAGCGATGCCGCGACCATCGAGCAGAATCTGTCCGAGCAGCGCTTGCGCTTCAACAATGCCCTGCCCCGCCGCCAGCAGAATCGCCTGAGCGGCGCGGGCCGGGCTTTCTTCGAGCATGGCGCTGAGCTGGGCGCCGTCGAGCACTTCTTCGCGCCGCAGTTGAAAACTCATACCTCGACCCAGCGCCGCAAAAGATTGTGATAGGTGCCGGTGAGGCGGATCAGTGACGGGTGATCGGGCATGTCTTGAGTGAGTTGCTGAATTGCGCCGTCCATCTCGAACAACAAGGCGCGCTGGCTGTCTTCGCGCACCAGGCTTTGTGTCCAGAAGAACGACGCATAGCGTGCACCGCGGGTGACGGCATTGACCTTGTGCAGGCTGGTGCCGGGGTACAAAACCATGTCACCGGCGGGCAGTTTCACCCGTTGTGTGCCGAAGGTGTCCTGGATCTCCAGCTCGCCGCCGTCGTAGTCCTCGGGTTCGCTGAAAAACAGCGTGGCTGACAGATCGGTGCGCACCCGCTCGATGCTGCCTTTGGGCTGGCGCACGGCGTTGTCGATGTGAAAATCGAAACTGCCGCCCGCCGTGTAGCAGTTGAGTAACGGCGGGAATACTTTGTGCGGCAGCGCGGCGGACATGAACAGCGGATTTTTCCACAGCCGTTCGAGCATCGCTGCGCCGATTTCCTTGGCCAGTGGATGACCTTCAGGCAATTGCAGATTGTGTTTGGCCTTGGCCGACTGATAGCCGGCGGTGATCTTGCCATCGGCCCAATCCGCCTGCTCCAGCGCCTGGCGGATGCGCTGCACTTCTTCTTTCGCGAACAAGCCGGGAATGTGCAGCAGCATGGCAAACGTACCTGATGGCAAAGGGGCGCCAATGGTATTGATTCTTATTGGCTGTGTAAAACCCGCATGACGAATGAATCGGTAAAAACCGTAAGGTTAAATTGTAAAGAATGTAAATTCGTCGCGAATAACAATGTTTCGCAATTGATACGAATACCTGTTTACCCTATATTCCGCCGCCTCAAATCCTTGGGGAGGGGAAATAAAAATGTCACGTCAACACGCACAATTGCCGGTCAGTACACCGCGCCTGCTCGCTTCGGCCATTGGTGTCGCCATCACCGCCGGTTCCGCTGGCCACATGGTGTTCGCCGCCGAGAAGACCGACAGCAAAGCCTCCGGCAATGCCATCGCACTGGACGCTACCGCCATCACTGGCGAAGCGCAGGACCCGACGTCCTACCAGGTCGAAAAAGCCTCCTCGCCCAAGTACACCGCGCCGCTGGTCGACACGCCACGCTCGGTCACCGTGATCCCGCAACAAGTGCTGAAGGACACCGGCGCCCTGAACATGCAGGACGCGCTGCGCACCGTGCCCGGCATTACCTTCGGTGCCGGTGAAGGCGGCAACCCGCAGGGCGATCGCCCGTTCATTCGTGGTTTTGACGCCCAGGGCGACACCTACCTCGACGGCGTGCGCGACACCGGTTCGCAAAGCCGCGAAATCTTCGCCGTGGAAAACATTGAAGTCAGCAAAGGCCCGAACTCGGCCATCGGCGGTCGCGGCGCGGCTGGCGGCAGCATCAACCTGGTGAGCAAGAAAGCGCACCTGGGCAACTCGTTCGATGGTGGTTTCACCTGGGGATCTGACCAGACCCAGCGCTACACCCTGGACGGCAACTACCAGTTCAGCGACACCGCTGCCGGCCGTCTGAACCTGATGAGCCACGAAAGCAACGTCGCCGGTCGCGACAGCGTCGATTACGACCGCTGGGGTATCGCCCCGTCGCTGGCGTTTGGCCTGGGCACCGACACCCGCGTCAACCTCGATTACTACCATCTGGAAAGCAACGACACCCCGGACTCGGGCATTCCGTACACCATTCCGGCCGGCGGTTCGGCGGCACGCACCAAATCCAACCCGGACAAACCGTACTCGGGTGGCGATCACAGCAACTTCTACGGGCTGGACGGCCGCGACTTCCGCAAGGGCCGCGCCGACACCGCGACCTTCGCCATCGAGCACGACCTGAGCGATTCGCTGACCATCAAGAACACCCTGCGCCACGGCACCAGCATGCAGGATTACATCCTGACTCAGCCGGACGACAGCAAGGGCAACGTCAACAATGGCAGCGTCTGGCGCCGTGCCAACACGCGGGTCAGCAACACCGAGACCACCACCAACCAGACTGATCTGTTTGGCAATTTCTACGTCGCCGGCTTCAAGAACAGCTTCTCCACCGGTGTCGAATACACCCGCGAGGAAGGCCAGAAGTCCTCGTACAACGTCAACACCGACACCACGCCGCGCACCAGCGCCGCGACCACCAACTGCACCCCGTCGATGATTGGCGCATCGAGCGGCTACAACTGCACCTCGCTGTCGAACCCGAACCCGAACGATCCGTGGAACGGCGCGATCTCGCGCAACTACGCCGGCACCGACACCAAGGCCAACACTTACGCGCTGTACGCGTTCGACACTCTGGAGTTGTCCGAGCAGTGGCTGGTGAACATGGGCCTGCGTTACGACCACTTCTACACCGACTACAAAACCTACACCAACGCCGGCACCACCACCTCCAAGGGTGATGACACCAGCGAATTCGTCACCGGTCAGTTCGGCGTGGTCTACAAACCGGCACCGAACGGCAGCATCTACGCCTCCTACGCGACCTCCGCGACACCACCGGGCAACACTCTGGGCGAAGGCATGGAAGGCAACCCGCTGGGTGGCACCCCGGATCGCAATGGCAACCTGCTCAAGAGCGACATGGAGCCGGAAACCACCAAGAACTACGAAATCGGCACCAAGTGGGATCTGTTGAACGATCGCCTGTCGCTGACCGCTGACGTGTTCCGCACCGAGAAAGAAAACGCTCGCGTACAAGTCGACACCACCTCCTACGAGAACGCCGGCAAGACCCGCGTGCAGGGTATCGAGCTGTCGGCCAGCGGCAAGATCACTGACAAGTGGCAAGTGTTCGCCGGCTACGCCTACATGGACAGCGAACAGGTGGACGGCGGTGACCTGCCAGCCAACAAAATCAACAACGGTAACGAGTTGCCCAACACGCCGAAAAACAGCGCCAGCCTGTGGACCACTTATCAGGTCACACCGAAGCTGACCATCGGTGGCGGCGCGTTCTACGTCGACGACGTGTACGGCAGCGTGGCCAACACCACCATGGTCGATTCCTACGTACGTTACGACGCGATGGCTGCCTACAAGCTGAGCAAGAACGTCGACCTGCAACTCAACGTGCAGAACCTGACCAACGAAACCTACTACGACAAGGCCTTCTCGACCCACTTCGCCAACCAGGCGGCGGGCCGTACGGCGCTGTTGAGCACCAACTTCCACTTCTAAGGAACCTGTAGGAGCTGCGGCACGCTGCGATCTTTTGATCTTGATTGTTAAAAACCAACATCAAAAGATCGCAGCCTTCGGCAGCTCCTACAAAGAACAAAGCCCCGTTCATTCATGTGAACGGGGTTTTGTGCGTAATAAAGAACGCTTCTCGATAACCCACGGCATAATGCGCGCCGTGATGACAATTTTCGAACGGACAAGGCGAGCGACGTGTTGAAGAAAACCCTGTTCCAGTTGCACTGGTTTTTCGGCATCACTGCCGGGCTGGTGCTGGCCCTGATGGGCATTACCGGTGCCGCCTATTCGTTTCAGGACGAAATCCTGCGGGCGCTGAACCCGTCGGTGTTGCAGGTGGAAAAGCAGGTCGCTGGCGTCCTGCCTCCCGTCGAGCTGGTGGAACACATCGAAGCGAACTCCGGCAAGAAAGTCGGGATGCTCTGGGTCGAAACCGACAGCGGCAACGCCGCGCGCGTCTACTTCACCCCGCCCAAAGGCGAGCGTCGTGGCGAGATGCGCTACTTCGATCCGTACACCGGCGAGTTCATGGGTGACGCGGTGGGCCAGGACTTCTTCGGCCTGATGCTGCAACTGCACCGCTTTCTCGCCATGGGCGACACCGGGCGCAACATCACCGGCGCCTGCACCCTGATTCTGCTGTTCTTCTGCCTCTCCGGGCTGTACCTGCGCTGGCCACGCCAGTGGAACAGCTGGCGCGTGTGGCTGACCCTCGACTGGAAGAAAAGGGGCCGCAGCTTCAATTGGGACCTGCACTCGGTGGCCGGCACCTGGTGTCTGCTGGTGTATTTGCTGCTGGCGTTGACCGGGTTGTCCTGGTCGTACGAGTGGTACAACAAGGGCCTGACCAGACTGCTTTCCGATGCGCCGCAAAACGAGCGTGTGCGCGGCGGTCGCGGCCCGGCGCCGGAAGGTCCGGCACCGACTGCCGACTACGCGGCGATGTGGAGCAGCATCTACAGCGCTGCCGGCCCGGGCCTGTCGGCCTACAACATCCGCATGCCGCCAGTGGCCGGGCAACCGGCGACCGTGTTCTACCTGCTCGACAGCTCGCCGCATGATCGCGCGCTGAACCAGATCACCCTCGACCCGGCCACCGGCGTCGTCAAACGCGTCGACCGCTATGCCGACAAGAGCTTCAAGGCACAGTTGCTGACCAGCATTTACGCGCTGCACGTCGGCAGCTATTTCGGTCTGGTCGGGCGGATCATCATCACCCTCGCCGCCGTGTGCATGCCGCTGTTTTTCATCACCGGGTGGCTGCTGTATCTGGATCGCCGTCGCAAGAAAAAGCAGATTCAGGATGCGCGCAAAGGTCTTCAGGCACAGGTGGGTGATGCACCGGCATGGCTGGTGGGTTTCGCCAGCCAGAGCGGTTTTGCCGAGCAACTGGCGTGGCAGACCGCCGGGCAATTACAAGCCGCCGGGTTGCCGGTGAAGGTGCAGCCGCTGGCGAATGTCAGTACCGAGGATCTGCGCGCCTCGAACAACGCGCTGTTCGTGGTCAGCACCTTCGGCGACGGCGAAGCACCGGACAGCGCGCGTGGTTTCGAGCGCAAAGTCTTGAGCAACGCTGCAAGCTTCGACGGCCTGAACTACGCGGTGCTGGGCCTCGGCGACCGCCAGTACCAGAATTTCTGCGGTTTCGCCCGACGCCTGCATCAGTGGTTGGGCGACCACGGCGGCAAAACCCTGTTCGCCCCGGTCGAAGTCGACAGCGGCGACCCCTACGCCCTGCGTCATTGGCAAACCCAGCTCGGACAGTTGACCGGGCAGGCGCCGGTCGATACCTGGCAAGCGCCGAGCTACGACAACTGGACGCTGGTCAGCCGCGAACTGATGAACCCCGACAGCAGCGGCGCGCCGGTGTACCTGCTGGGCCTGAAAGCGCCGAGCACCAGCAGCTGGCTGGCCGGCGACCTGGTGGAAGTGCTGCCGCGCAACTGCCCGTGGGCCATCGAACACTTCCTCGACGGCCTCGGCATTCGTGGCGAAACCACGGTGAAGATCAACGGCCTCGAAGAGCCACTGGAGGTCGCCCTCGCCAGCCGCCAGTTGCCCGAGCATCGCGCGCATCTGGTCGGCCTGCATGCGCAAGCGCTGGTGGATGCGATGGTGCCGCTGGCCATGCGCGAATACTCGATCGCCTCGATTGCCGCCGACGGCGTTCTGGAGCTGATCGTGCGTCAGGAACAACACAGTGACGGCAGCCTCGGCATCGGTTCCGGCTGGCTGACCGAGCATGCGCCCGTGGGCGGCAGCATCAGCCTGCGCGTGCGGCGCAACAGTGGCTTCCACTTGCCGAACCAACCGGTGCCGATGATTCTGCTGGGCAACGGCACCGGCCTCGCCGGGCTGCGCAGTCTGCTCAAGGCGCGCATCGCCGACGGTCAGCAGCGTCACTGGCTGCTGTTCGGCGAACGCAATCGCGAGCACGATTTCCTCTGCCGGGCGGAGCTGGAAGAGTGGTTGATCAATGGCGACCTGGCGCGACTGGACCTGGCGTTTTCACGGGATCAGGCGCAGAAAATCTACGTCCAGGATCGCCTGCGCGAATCTGCTGACGAACTGAAGAAATGGCTGGCTGACGGTGCCGTGATCTACATCTGCGGCAGCCTGCAGGGCATGGCCGCTGGCGTCGATCAGGCACTCAACGACATCCTCGGCGCCGCTGAAGTCGAGCACCTGATCGAACAGGGCCGCTACCGCCGCGACGTGTACTGACTCAGCCAAAGAGCCCCTCACCCTAACCCTCTCCCGCAGGGAGAGGGAACTGATTGGGGGATGCCGGATAAATACGCCGACCTGAAGGTGATGTACCGAATCCGTAATCGACTCGGTCTTTCAGGTCGATGTACAACTCGATACAACTCCGTAGGCTCCCTCTCCCCGAAAAAGAGGAGGGCTGATTGGGGATGCCGAATTACGCCGCTATGAAGGTGATTCACCGAATCCATAATCGACTAGGTCTTTCAGGTCGATGTACAACTCGATACAACTCCGTAGGCTCCCTCTCCCTCCGGGAGAGGGCTGGGGTGAGGGTCCTCGTCTACAGTGAGATTTCCAGCCACTTCACAAGGATCGTGAAGCATGCAAAATCGCCTCACTCTCGCTCAGTTCGCCCGCCAGTTACGCGCCAGCCAAACCGATTGCGAACAATTACTCTGGCAAAAACTTCGTTCACGCCAAGTCGCCAATCTGAAATTCCGCAGGCAGTTTCCATGTCCGCCCTATGTCCTGGATTTTTACTGCGTAGAGCTGAAACTGGCGATTGAGCTGGATGGGGGTCAACACTATGAAATAGCGGGCTTGATCCACGATCAACGTCGGACGCTTTTCCTGGAACGTCAGGGCATTGAAGTTGTGCGATTCAGTAATCTCGAAGTAATGCAGCAGATCGATGATGTACTGGAGCAAATCACAAGAATTGCCGCGAATCGAAAAACACCCTCACCCTCCAAGCGGTCCGACATTTCGGGAGGGCCGGGGTGAGGGTTGTTTTTGAACTTCAAACTGGCTGCAATTTCCGCTCGAAAACCGCCACCCCATTCAAATCCCGCAACACCACACTCATCTCCCCGCTCTGCCCTTCGATGTTCACCTCGCCAAAGAACTGAAACCCGGCAAACGGTGAAGCATTCTGGGTCGGGGGTGCCTTCTGGAACACCACTTCCGGGCCGAAGGTCTTGTCCAGCGGATTAGGCCCGAAACTCCCGGCATTCAACGGCCCGGCGACAAACTCCCAGAACGGTTCGAAGTCCTGAAACGCCGCGCGATCCGGGTGGTAGTGATGCGCCGCGCAGTAATGCACGTCCGCCGTGAGAAACACGAAATTGCGCACCTGCTGCGCCCGCAGAAAACCGAGCAGTTCAGCGACTTCCAGCTCGCGCCCCTGGGCCGGGCCGGGATCGCCGTTGGCCACCGCTTCCCAACGCGCCACGCCCGGGCTGACTTCACCGTCGGGTACGCCGAGGCCGATCGGCATGTCGGCGGCGATCACCTTCCACTGCGCCCTGGAGTGCTTCAAGCCACGCTTGAGCCAGTCCAGTTGTTCGCGCCCCAAAAACGCTTTGGCCGCGCCGAGGTTGTCGTCATTGGCGCCGCGATAGCTGCGCATGTCGAGCACGAACACATCGAGCATCGGCCCGTAGCTGAGCTTGCGATAAATCCGCCCGCCGCCGTCTGCCGCTTGCAGGCGCATCGGCGAATATTCCAGCCAGGCCTTGCGTGCGCGGCCGACCAGGGTGTGGATATCTTTTTCCTGATAACGCTCGTCGAGCTGCTTGCCCGGCGACCAGTTGTTGACCACTTCGTGGTCGTCCCACTGCCAGATCTGCGGCACTTCGGCGTTGAAACGGCGGATGTTTTCGTCCATCAGGTTGTAGCGGTAGTTGCCGCGATAGTCGTCCAGCGTCTGGGCAACTTTGCTTTTGGCTTCGGTGGTGAGGTTGCGCCAGATCCGCCCACCTTCGGTGGCCAGTTGCGCGGGCACCGGGCCGTCGGCGTAGATGGTGTCGCCGCTGTGGATAAAGAAGTCCGGCAGGCGCAGGCGCATGGATTCGTAGATGCGCATGCCGCCGATGTCCGGATTGATGCCGAAGCCCTGGCCGACGGTGTCGCCGCTCCAGACGAAACGGATATTGCGCCGCGCCTTCGGTGCGCTGCGCAAGTGGCCGAGCCACGGCTCGCTGGGGACGCCGGATTGCGCGTCTTTGAAACACACCCGATAGAAAATCGCCTGATCGGCAGGCAGCCCGGTGAGTTCGACGCGGGCGGTGAAGTCTGTGCGTGCATCGACCAGTGGCGAGACCACGCGGCGCGGGTGACGAAACTGACTGCGGGTGTCCCACTCGACCACCATCCGCGCCGGCCGGTCGCTGCGGCTCCAGATCATCGCGCGGTCGCCTTGCAGGTCGCCGGACTGCACGCCGTCGGTGAGTTGCGGCCGATCCTTGACCGACGCAATCACCGCCGGCGCCAGCCCCGGCATCAGCAGGCCGGCACCGACCACTTGCATGACCCGTCGGCGGCCAATATCGAAATCGCTCATGCGTGTTCTCCCTGAAAAAAGGAAAACTTAAGCATGCGCACATGACCCGGAAATGACACCAGACACACCACACAACCCATGTGGGAGCGAGCTTGCTCGCGAATGCGTACTATCAGTCGAAATCTTATTCGCTGACACACCGCTTTCGCGAGCAAGCTCGCTCCCACAGGATTTTGTGGAGCCAGTTAAGCCTTCGCCGGTTCCAGCGCCAGCTCTACCGCTTCCGGCCGTTTGACCGCCGCGTAAACCACCGCCGTCAACAAACTCCCCGCGACAATCGCCAGCAAATACAACAGCGCATGATTGATCGCATTGGGGATCGCCAGCACAAACAAACCACCGTGCGGCGCCATCAGTTTGCAGCCGAAGTACATCGACAACGCGCCGGTCAACGCACCGCCGGCAATGCTCGCCGGAATCACCCGCAGCGGGTCTTTCGCGGCAAACGGAATCGCCCCTTCGGAGATGAAGCACAGCCCCAGCACCAGCGCCGCTTTACCGGCTTCGCGCTCGGTCTGGGCGAACTTGCGCCGGGCGATGAAGGTAGCGATGCCCAGCCCGATTGGCGGCACCATGCCGGCAGCCATGGTCGCGGCCATCGGTGCATAACTCTGCGAAGCCAGCAGCCCCACGGAGAACGCATACGCGGCTTTGTTGATTGGCCCGCCGAGGTCGACGCACATCATGCCGCCGAGCAACACGCCGAGCAGAATCGCGTTGGTGGTGCCCATGCTGTCGAGAAAATGCGTCAGCGCCGCGAGCATCCCGGCAACCGGTTTGCCGACCACGTAGATCATCACCAGACCGGTGAACAGGCTGGCGAACAACGGGATGATCAGAATCGGTTTCAGCGCTTCGAGGCTCTGCGGCAACGCCACATAACGACTGATCAACTTGGCCGCATAACCGGCGATGAAACCGGCGACGATCCCGCCGATAAACCCGGCCCCCAGCGTACTGGCGAGCAAGCCACCAATCATCCCCGGCGCCAGGCCCGGGCGGTCGGCGATCGAGTAGGCGATGTAACCGGCGAGCAGCGGTACCATCAGCTTGAACGCGGTCTCGCCGCCGATCTGCATCAGCGCCGCCGCCAGCGTGCCCTCTTCCTTGAACGCGGTGATGCCGAACACGAACGACAAGGCGATCATCAGACCACCGGCCACCACCATCGGCAGCATGAACGACACGCCGGTCAGCAGGTGTTTGTACACCCCGGTTTTCTCTTGCTTGGCCGGTGCCTTGCCATCGCTCGCAGCGCTTTCCACCTGAGCTTCGGCGAGGGCTTTTTTCAGTGTCGCTTCGGACTGTTTGAGCGCAATGCCGGTGCCGCAGCGATAGATTTTCTTGCCGGCAAAACGCTCGGTGGCGACTTCGATGTCCGCTGCCAGCAACACCACATCAGCCTCGGCAATCGCCGTCGCGCTGAGCGGAGTTTTCGCGCCGACCGAACCCTGGGTTTCAACGTGCAGTTCATAGCCCAGACGCTTGGCCGTCTGCTGCAACGCCTCGGCCGCCATGAAGGTGTGGGCAACCCCGGTCGGGCACGCAGTGATGGCGACGATGCGTGGCGCACGTGGCGCAGCGGCAACCGGAACGGCTTCGCTGGCGACGTAAGCTTCAGCCTCTTGGGCACCACGGCGCAGTACCGCTTCGACGTCTTGCAGGGCTTGCGCCGGGGCGATGCGGAACACGCGCTTGCCGACGAAACGGCGCATGTCGACGTCACCGGTGGCAACCAGCAACACCCACTCCGCCGCCGCGATGGTGGCAGCCGACAGCTCACGTTCCGGGTGCGACGCATCCACCACTTCAACGCTGGTGCTCCAGCCCTGACGCTGGGCCGCCGCATCCAGCAGACGGGCGCACAGCACACTGGTGACCATGCCGTTCGGGCAGGCCGTGACAATGGCTAATTTCATGACCAACCCTCTTATTGTTCTGTCAGGGGACGCACGCGTACGCCCTGTTCGAGCTGCGCCAGTTGCGCCGCATCGTTGATGCCGAAACCGATCTGCGTCACCGCCATCGCGGCAATCGCCGTGGCCGTGCGCAGGGTCTGCTCGGGAGTCTCGGCACTGAGCAAACCGTGGAGCATGCCGGCCAGCAGCGAATCGCCGGCACCCACCGTGCTGGCGACCGTCACCTTCGGCGGCGTGGCATGCAGCGCCGAGCCGACGCTGAACCAGTTCACCCCGTCGGCACCGTGGGAAATCACCACGTGCTCGATGCCTTTGGCGTGCAGGCACGCCGCTGCCTGGGCTTCGGCGGCGTGCGAAACCACATCGCAATCGAGCGCATCGGCGAGTTCTTCGGTGTTCGGCTTGATCAGCCACGGGCGCGCTTCAATGGCGGCGCGCAAGGCTTCGCCACTGCTGTCAAGGGCGACTTTCAGACCGAGACCGTTCAGCCGTTCGATCAACTCGCGCAACCACTGCGCGCTGACGCCGCGCGGCAGACTGCCGGCAACCACCACCGCGTCATGCCCCGCAGCGATCTGCAGCAGACGCTCGAGCAACGCCTGCTGCGCTGCCGCGTCGACCACCGGTCCCGGGCCGTTGATGTCGGTAATGCGTCCGTCGTGCTCGGCGACTTTGATGTTGCTGCGCGTCTCCCCCGGCACGCGAATGAACGCGTCGACAAAACCACGCTTGGCGAACAGGGTTTCGAAGGCTTGCAGATTGTCTTCGCCGAGAAAGCCGCTGACCGTCAGTTGATGCCCGAGATCCGCCAGCACTTGCGCGACGTTCACACCTTTGCCGGCGGCGTGGGTGTGCATCTCTTCGCTGCGGTTGACCTGACCGGCCTCCAGACGTGGCAGCTCAACCGTGAGGTCCAGCGCCGGGTTGAGGGTCAGGGTGAGAATCTTGGCCATTACAGGGCCTCCACTAATGCACGCACTTCGTTCGCGCTGCCCACGGTGAGGGCTTGTTGAGCAAGGGTTTGTGCCTGGGTCAGGCTGAGTTCGCGGATGCGCGCCTTGACCTCGGCGATGCTGCGACCGGACACGCTCAGCTCATCGACGCCGAGGCCGACCAGCACCGGCACCGCCAGCGGATCCGCCGCCAGTTCGCCGCAGACACCGACCCACTTGCCATGGGCATGCGCGGCGCGCACGGTGATGTCGATCAGTTGCAGCACCGCTGGGTGCAGGCCATCGGCCTGGGCCGACAGCGTCGGGTGACCGCGGTCGATGGCCAGGGTGTATTGCGTCAGGTCGTTGGTGCCGACGCTGAAGAAATCGACTTCTTTCGCCAGCACCGGCGCCAGCAAGGCAGCGGACGGTACCTCGATCATGATCCCCAGTTGCAGATCGGCGACCGGGATTTCCAGGCGCAAGCGCTCGGTCATGTCGCGGGCCTGACGCCACTCTTCAACGCTGCCGACCATCGGAAACATGATCCGCAGCGGACGGTTGTCCGCCGAACGCAGCAAGGCGCGCAATTGCGCTTCCATGATCTGCGGACGCTGCAAGGTCAGGCGAATGCCGCGCACGCCGAGGAACGGGTTTTCTTCCTTGGCGATCGGCCAATACGGCAGCGGTTTGTCGCCGCCGACATCAAGGGTGCGCACCACCAACGGTCGCCCGGCGAGGCCATCGAGAACGCGACGGTATTCGGCTTCCTGAGTGGCTTCGTCCGGCGCTTGCGGGTGGGCCATGAAAATCAGTTCGGTGCGCAGCAGGCCGATGCCTTCGGCGCCCTGCTCCACTACGGCGGTAACTCCGGCGCTTTCACCGATGTTGGCGAACACTTCCACGGCGTGACCGTCCGTGGTGTGCGCCGGTTGATGGCGTTGTTCGGCGGCAGCCTTGAGGCGCTGCTCGCGGGTATCGCGTTCCTCGGCGGCGCGTTGCAGGGTCGCGGCATCGGCGTCGACGTGCAGGCGACCGCGCTGGCCGTCGAGCAGCAACGGCGTGCCCGGTTCCAGCAGCAACACCGCTGCACCCGCACCGACCAGCGCCGGGATTCCGAGAGCACGGGCGACGATTGCACTGTGCGCGGTGGCGCCGCCGCGAGCGGTGAGAATCCCCGCTACCCGCGTCGGATCCAGCCGTGCGACGTCCGACGGGCCGACTTCGTCCATCACCAGAATGTACGGTTGCTCCGGCTCGTTCGGCGTTTGTACGCCGCAAAGTTGCGCCAGCACCCGGCGCCCGATATCACGCAGGTCTGCGGCCCGCTCAGCGAGCAACGCGTCCTGCAGCGCTTCCTGTTGCTTGGCTGCTGCTTCGATCACCGCCATCCACGCCGCTTCGGCGCTCTCGCCTTGCTTGAGGCGCGTGTCGACTTCGTCGGTCAGTTCCGGGTCGTCGAGCATTTCCTGGTGGGTGATAAAGATCTCGCGGATGGCCTTGGCCTTGCTGCGTTCGATCAGCCCCTGAATGTCACTGCGCACATCGCTCAGCGCTTGTTTGAGGCGCTCGCGTTCAATGGCGGCGGACTCGCCGCGCAACGGGTAATCGATGGCCTGCTGCACTTGAATATGTGCTGGGCCGATGGCGATGCCCGGCGCGGCAGGGATCGCCTGCAGCTGCGTGCCGGACGCCGGGGCGATCAGCACTTCGGCGATATCGGCGATGACTTCGCGTTGCTGGCTCACGGCCGGCAGCGGTTCGACTTCTTCGCCGAGGCCTTCTTCGATAGCGGCCAGCAATGCAGGCAAGGCGTCGGCAGCGATGCTCGGTTCAGCGATCAACTCCAGCACTTGACCACGCCGTGCGCCGAGGCTCAGCAGTTTGCTCAGGCTTTTTACCGACACGGCGCTGTCCGCGCTGTCGACGATGCGCACACGGATTTCACCGTCGAAACTCTTCGCCAGTTGCGCAAGGATCTTCGCCGGACGTGCGTGCAGACCGTGGGCGTTAGCCAAGGCAATACGCGCGCTCGGCCAATCCGCCGGCAGTTCGCCGCCGAGCACTTCGAGGACTTTCCGGCTGCTGGTGGCGCGGCCCAATTCATGGCCGCGCCCTTCGATGAGCAGCGCACACAGACGTTCGAGCAGCGCCTGATGCGCCTCACCCAGACTGGCCAGACAGAACAGACCGCTGAGCGGCTGGCCGAGGTAACGCATCGGTTTGTCCGGAGTGACGAACGCCAGGCCCGGACGCTTCACGGTTTGCTCGCTGTGCAGCCACCACAGGCCATCGCCCAGCGGCAGCGCTTCGACTTGTTGCAACACACCGGCAAAACCGTTGCTCACACAATCGGCCTGCCGCAGCAGACGCGCGCCACGCCAGACCAGTTCTTCGAAATCATCAGCCGACACGCCGAGGCCGATCATCTGCGCATCCAGCGCCAGTTCCTGTGGCGCGCCTTGCAGCAGTTTCAGCAGCGCTTCCGGCGAGCTGGCGCGGCGCAGGGCCTGACCCAGATCGGTCTCGCCGAGGGCGCGGGTCAGCAGTTGCAGCAGACGCAGGTGTTCGTCGGATTTGGCGGCGATGCCGATCGCCAGATAAACGATCTGGCCGTCGCCCCAATCCACGCCCTCGGGAAACTGCATCAGCCGCACGCCGGTGGCGAATACCTGATCACGGGTTTCCGGGGTGCCGTGAGGGATGGCGATACCCTGGCCGAGAAAGGTCGAGCCCTGGGCTTCCCGGGCCTGCAAACCGGCGAGGTAGCCATCGGCAACCAGACCGTCGGCCACCAGATGATTGGCGAGCAATTGCAGGGCGGCGGGTTTATCCACAGCCGATTGGCCCATGGATATCTGCTCTATAGTGAGCTCGAGCATGCGATCTCCTTTTTGGCACATGGATGCGCCAGGATATTGTTTTGAATGGTCACAGCTTAGGCGCTGGTCAGCCTGCTTTTCAGCGGCAGTTTTGGCGGTTTCACGGCAGAACCGGCCAAAGGCGTCTAAAACGTAGAAAATACGCTTGCTGAAACGTTTAATCTAGATTGATCGGCACGTTACTCGATAATGTCTCATCCTTGAAGTCCAACTTGTCGGATGCGCTGCGACAATAGTCGTCTGCCCGAATCGGGTAGGATTGGCGAAAATGTGGCGGCAAGCTCGAAAAAACAAGGAAATCCCGGGTTGAAACTCAGTGATATCGCGCGGTTGGCCGGAGTGTCCGTGACCACCGCCAGCTACGTCATCAACGGCAAGGCCGAACAGCAACGCATCAGCAACGCCACGGTCGAGCGGGTGCGTGCGGTCGTCGAACAGCACGGCTTCACCCCCAACCCGCAAGCGGCCGGGTTGCGCAGTCGGCACACTCGCACGTTGGGCTTTATTCTGCCGGACCTGGAAAACCCCAGTTACGCGCGGATCGCCAAACTGCTGGAGCAAGGCGCGCGGGCGCAGGGTTATCAGTTACTGATCGCCAGCTCCGACGATGCGCCGGACAGCGAGCGCCAGTTGCTGCAACTGTTCAAGGCGCGCCGTTGCGATGCGCTGATCGTCGCCAGTTGCCTGCCGGCCGGTGACGACAGCTATCGCCAGTTGCAGGCCAAGGGCTTGCCGATCATCGCCATCGACCGGGTCATGGAACCCGAGCACTTCTGCTCGGTGATCAGTGACGACCGCGAAGCCAGCCTGCACCTGACTCAGAGCCTGCTCGACCCGCAGCCGAAACAGATCGTGCTGCTCGGCGCGCGTCCGGAGCTGAGCATCAGTCAGGAACGTGCTGCCGGTTTCAAACAGGCACTCGCCGACTTCAAAGGCGAAGTGCTGATCGAGCACGCCGAGTCCTTCAGCCGCGAATGCGGCAAGCAACTGATGGAAGAGCTTCTGCAACGTCTGGGGCATTTGCCGGATGCGCTGGTGACCACGTCCTACGTGCTGTTGCAGGGCGTGTTCGATGCGCTGCATGACTTCCCGCTCAAATCCCGTCCGCTGCGCCTGGGCACCTTCGGTGACACGCAGTTGCTGGACTTCCTGCCGCTGCCGGTCAACGCCATGGCCCAGCAGCACCAGTTGATCGCCGACAAGGCCCTGGAACTGGCGCTGGCCGCCGTCGAGCAATCGCAATACAAGCCTGGCGTGCAGGCCATCGCGCGGACCTTCAAGCAGCGCATTCATCGGGACTGAACCGTGGAGCTGATCGACAGCCACACCCACCTCGACTTCCCCGACTTCGACGCCGATCGCTCGGCGTTGCTCGCCGAAAGCCGTGCCCTCGGGGTGCGGCGGATGGTGGTGCTGGGGGTTTATCAGGGCAATTGGCAACGGGTGTGGGAGCTGGTGCAGAGCGATGCCGACCTGTACGCGGCATTCGGTCTGCACCCGGTGTACCTCGATCAGCATCAACCCGAAGATCTACGCGCCCTCGGCGACTGGCTGACCCGGCTGCGCGGCCATCGGCAATTATGTGCGGTAGGCGAGATCGGTCTGGATTACTTCATCGAAACTCTCGACCGTGAGCGCCAGCAGGCGCTGTTCGAGGCGCAGCTGCAACTGGCGGCAGATTTCGAACTGCCGGCGCTGATCCACGTGCGTCGCAGCCACGCCGCCGTAATCGCCACGCTCAAACGCTTCAAGCTCAAACGCGCGGGGATCATCCACGCCTTCGCCGGCAGCCGCGAAGAGGCCCGCGAATACATCAAACTCGGTTTCAAACTAGGGCTGGGCGGCGCACCAACCTGGCCGCAAGCGTTGCGCATGCATCGGGTATTGGCGGATCTGCCGCTGGAGTCGATCGTGCTCGAGACCGACTCGCCGGACATGGCGCCGGCGATGTTCCCCGGAATACGCAATACCCCCGCGCACTTGCCGGCGATCTGCGCGGCACTGGCTCAATTGATGAAAATCAGTCCCGAACAACTCGCCGCCTCAAGCACCGCCAACAGTTGCGAAGTGTTCGGCTGGTAACACAACCTCTGTAGGAGCTGCGGCACGCTGCGATCTTTTGCTCCTGGCCCTTAAAACAGGATCAAAAGATCGCAGCCTCGTTTCACTCGGCAGCTCCTACAGACAGTTCGCGTGAGCCCTGGCTGCGTCAGGGTCAGGCTGGTAACACAACCTCTGTAGGAGCTGCGGCACGCTGCGATCTTTTGATCCTGGCCCTTGAAACAAGATCAAAAGATCGCAGCCTCGTTTCACTCGGCAGCTCCTACAGACAGCTCCTGCAGTCAATTCGCGTGAGCCCTGGCTGCGTCGAGGATCAAGGTCATGTGCTGGCGATGATGAACGAAACGCAGTAGCGCGAAGTACGCGAAAAGCACGATCAGTGACGCATTCAACTGTTCAGTCACACTGAGTAGCCCAATCCACTCCATGACCAACGCCACCAGCAGCGCAGTGCACACGGTTACCGAGGCGCTGAAGCGCAGCAATCCCAGCGAATCGAGGGACTTGAAGCGTTTGATCTGTCTGGGGCAGCGCAACTCCAGCGCTTTCTGGCAGTGTGCGCAGGTGAACGGTTCGTTGATCGCAATGGCGTTGAGTTGCCACGGTTTTAGCAACTGCGTGGTCTGGCAATGAGCACAACGGCCCTGGATTCCCAGGGTTGCAACGGACATGAGCGGCCTCCTCGACGCAATCAGCGGAACTCGGATACTGGCTCATTAATGACGAAAAGCCAGTCGTCGAAAGAAAACAGGATTTGGCTTACAAGCGTAAGTATCAATGCATTACAAAATGTTCTGACATTTCCACGCCCCTCTGTAGGATCGAAGCCTGTGGTGAGGGGATTTATCCCCGATGGGCTGCGCAGCAGTCCCTCATCACTGACTGGGGATTGGGGACGCTTCGCGTCCCATCGGGGATAAATCCCCTCGCCACAGGTTTCTGACAAGGGGTGGCGCAGCAGGATTCAGACGCGGAACGCACTGATCAGTTGCTTGAGTTCCACCACCTGCGCCGACAGTGCCCGGCTGGCGTCTTCGGTCTGATGTGCACCTTGGGCCGTGCGCTCGCCGGCGCGGTTGATCTCGACGATGTTCTGGTCGATGTCATGGGCCACGGCGGTCTGCTGCTCCACGGCGGCGGCGATCTGCTGGTTCTGGTCGACGATCATGCCGACCGCGCCGAGGATGTTTTCCAGCGCCTGCTGGACCTTTTCCGACTGCCCGACCGTGCCGTTGGCCATCTGATGGCTGATGCCCATGGCTTTCACCGCCGCGCCGACGCCGCCATGCAGCTTGGCGATCATCTGCTCGATTTCTTCGGTCGATTGCTGGGTGCGTTTGGCCAACGTTCGCACTTCGTCCGCCACAACCGCAAATCCCCGGCCCTGCTCACCGGCCCGGGCCGCTTCGATGGCGGCATTGAGCGCCAGCAGGTTGGTCTGCTCGGCAATGCTTTTGATCACTTCCAGCACGCGGCTGATCGACTGGCTGTCGCTGGCCAACTGGTTGATCACCAGCACCGATTGATCGATCTCGCTGGCCAGCGCGGCAATGCTGCCCTGCTGCGACTCCACCAGCGTGCGGCCGCTGACGGTTTCATCGTTGACGCTGTGCGCGCTGCTCACCGCTGCCGCTGCGCTGCGTGCAACTTCCAGCGAGGTCGCTGACATCTGGTTCATCGCGGTCGCCACTTGCTCGATCTGCGTGCGCTGCCCGGCCACCGCCTGATTGCTTTGCGCGGAGACGTTTTCCACCTGCCCGGCCTGACGCTCGACTTCAGCCACGGTCTGCCCGACTCGCTCGATCAGGTCATGGATTTTCCGCACGGTGCCGTTGAACACCTCACCCAACTCGCCCAGCTCATCGCGGCTGTTAGCCTTGAAGTTAACCGTCATGTCCCCGGCCGCGACCTTGTCCATCATCGCGCCCAGGCGCTTGAGCGTGGTGCGGGTCGAGGCGTAGAAACCACCGTAGAGATAGAAAATCAGCACGAACACCACCGACAGCGCCACAGCCTGCAGGACCATGTGCGTGCGGTTCTGTGCCAGCCGCTGTTGCAATTGGGTATCGAGGAATTTCAGCGTCGCGTCATTAAGCTGGTAGGTCTGCGCCATCAGCCCGGTAACCTGATCGTAGAACGCCTGCCACGGGGTATCGAGGGTCTCGGCCACCACGACTTTCGCCTCAAACAGTTCGCCGGCCTGTTTGAGCGAAGCCTTGCTGCTGTCGGCCGGCGCGCTGAGGCTGGCGCGCGCGACCTGGCTGGAGTCGAGGGCGTCCTGCAGTTTCAACGCGTATTCAGCCTGGAGCTTTTCGATCTGCGCCAGCAACTCGTCGAAACGGCTGCTCGACGAACTGTTGAGAAAGCCTTGCCCCAACGAATACGAACCGATGGCTCGACCTTCACCGAGAGTCTGGGTCACGGCCGGAGTGATGTTGGTGAGCAGATCGCTGAGCTGACGGATGTCGCTCTGGTTGTCGCGGCTCAAACCTGCCTGACTGGCGATGATCTGGCTGAAAATCTGCGCGTTGCCGAGCAGCTTGCCGATCATTGCGCTTTTGCTTTGCAGGGAGCTTTCCACCTGTTGAGCCTTGAACGCGCTGAGCATTTCATCGCGTTTACCGTCGAACAACTTGATCTGCTCGGGATCGTCAGTCATTGCCTGCAGACCTTGCAGACGCGCCAGCACGGTTTGTTCCAGACCGCTGATCTGCGCTTCGAGGTTGTCGGCCTTGCCGGACTGCCCGATGACGACGTTGATCTGCACCAGATTGTTCAGCGTCTCCAGGTCCCGGCGCAGGCTCAGGCTGCTGCCCAGCAGATCGAGGCTCTGCAATTCGACCCGGGTGCCCTGGAATTCGCGATAGGAATCGCGCACCAGATAAAAATTGGTCACCAGCATCGGCACCAGGAACAGCACGCTGATCAGACTGAACTTCATGCCGAAGCTCAGACGGTTCATCAGCGAGACGGCGGGATAGAGCAAGCTCTTCACTGGAGGTCTCCCTTGGCTTTTCTTGTTTTTATTGGCAGGCGCGGGGCGACAGCAGATAGCCACTATCGGGCGCTGTCTCTGTATAGCTCAAATCGGGGGGAGGTTTTGTAACTTAAGGTTAACGACTGTCTGGGGCAGATCGCTCACCCTGTGGCGAGGGAGCTTGCTCCCGCTCGGCTGCGCAGCAGACGCAAATCGCTTGGACGCGTTGTTTATGATGAACAGCGAGGGCGGCTTCGCCACCCAGCGGGAGCAAGCTCCCTCGCCACAATGAATTTCACCGAGGGTTCAGTGAATCAAGACTGTCCACAAGGCAAACCCGGCATACCACAACACCGCCGCGCGCAGCAGCAGTTCCCACAGGCAATCGAGAGTGTTGATGCCTTCAGGGCCGACTAACGGCGGCGGGATCTCACCCGCTGCCAGCCCGACCTTGTTGATCAGCTGCGCGGCGCTGATGTTCCAATTCAGCAGCTCATGCAACATCACCCGGCTGACCGCAACGAAGTTGCCGACCAGTGCAAGGCTGGCAGCCAGCAGGCGCACCGGCAACCAGTCAAAGGCGTGACGCAACTGGCCGGCGCGTTCGGCGAGCGCCGGGTTCTGGCTGTTTTCTTCGGCCAATGCCAGCAAGCGATACGCCAGCGCCGCGACCGGACCGAGCACGAAGTACCAGAAGATCACCGCGAAGAAGCTCTGATAGGCCTGCCACAACAGGTGACCCTGAACCCGGTCCAGCAACTGCTCGCCGCTGTCGGCGCAGATGTTCAGATCACGCTTGGCCACATGCGCGGCCGCTTGCAGGTCTTCACGACGCCAGGCGTCACGAAACGGCCCGAGGCCGCCAAGCAAATCACCGCGGCCCAAGGCGTAAATCACCACCAGCAAGTGCACCGGCAAAGCCAGCAAGCCGTACGCGACGGGTTCCAGTACCACCAGCAACAAGCCGAGCAGTGCCACCGGCAGCAACACCAGAATCGTCAGCACCAGCCATGGTCGCTGGGCCAGGCGCTCGCTGGTTTCGAGTTTGTGCAGTTCGCGGATCCATCCGCCATCGCGTTGAACCCGATGGCGCAGGGCCGAGAATTTCTCGATCCATACCGCCAGCAGTAACACCAGAAAACTCATTGTCCTTCCTCTTGTGCCAGGGCTGCGCGGTAACGCGCCCAGTCGAATGCCGGGCCAGGATCGGTCTTGCGCCCGGGTGCGATGTCGCTGTGCCCGCAGATACGGGCGCCGGTGATGGCCGGAAATGCTGTTTGCAACTGACGCGTCAGCGTGATCAGCGCCTGATATTGCGCATCGGTAAAGGGCAGATCATCGGTGCCTTCGAGTTCGATGCCCACGGAAAAATCGTTACAGGTTTCCCGGCCTTCGAACATCGACACGCCAGCATGCCACGCCCGCTCAAGACAGGAGACAAACTGGGTGACGCTGCCGTCACGTTCGATCAGAAAATGCGCCGAGACGCGCAGGTCGGCAATCCCTGCAAAATAGGGATGCTCGGTGACATCCAGACGATTCTGGAAAAATTCCTGCACCTTGCCGGTGGCAAACTGCGCCGGCGGCAGGCTGATGTTGTGGATCACCAACAGGGAGATTTCGCCCGCAGGGCGTTCATTGAAGTTGGGCGATGGGCAGACCTGCACCCCGTGACACCACCCGCTAGCGGGATCCAACTGCATACCGATTCCTTCAACGCCGACTGTGTTGGCGCCCAGTATGCCGTGATCGGCCCCCGGCGCGCGATCACTTGCCGCGATTGAGTCGCCGCAGATTGCCGAGCACCGACTCCAGCGCCCGGTCGAACAGCAAGGTGTCATCCAGTACCCGCACCGCGCCACGGCGGAACTCCAGGGCCAGCTCGACGCGGCTGCGCTCCAGCACTTTCATCCCGGTGCGGTCGACGAACACGTATTTGCCGGTGGCTTCGATGATGGCTGCCAGCTTGCAGCGCAGGCTGTGCTCGTCGTCTTCCTGGAACGCCACCCAACTGCCCAGGCGCAATTGCTCCACCTGTCGCAACCCGGCGTCGTCATGGGCAAGGCCTGTCGGATTCAGGCTGCTTGATTTCTCGTCGGCGGATCGCAGGGTAATGTGCTGCGACACCTCGACCAGCGTCGCTGGGTCGGCCGGTTCCTGCCCGGCAGCAGGGTCGAGTGCCCGCACATGCAGCGCTTCCAGCTCGCTAAAAAACTCGCTGGTGGCAAACGGGTCGAACGCTGCACTGCTCAGGCCGTCACGCAGTGACTTGAGCAGGCCTGGCACCAGTGCCAGCAAACGCAGGCCGGCGTCCGCCTCGTCGTGACGCTGCACGCTCCAGATCAATTGTTCCATGGTCTGTACATCGGCCTGCCACTCAGCGCAGTGGTCGCCATGTTTGAGGCACGTCAGCAGCAGCACTTTGCTCCACGCATCACGTACAAAGGTCACTACCGACGGCGGCAGGACTTTGCCCAACAGCGCCTGATTCAACGCTTGCTCGACGCGCTGGCGGGCCAGTTCGGTTTTCGCCCGCCCTTCTTCGGCATCGCGCAAACGCTGCTCGAGCAACTCGCTGCGCCGCCGCTCATCGCTGGTGAAAGCCAGGAAGTCGGCAAGCAACTCGGAGAAAATCGCCGGGTCGTCGACGAACTCGCTCAGCAAGCGCTGCACCACTTGTTCAATGCGCAGATACAGGCTGTCGCGCGCCTCGCCATTGCAATCACCCCAACCCATGGCGGCATCGGCGATTTCATTGAGCAGGCGCCGCGCCGGGTGGCTGCTGCGGCTGAAGAAACTCTTGTCGAGTACTGCCACCTTGAGCATCGGAATCTGCAAACGCGCGATCAACGCCTTGAGCGAATCGGGCAGGTTACGGTCTTCGAGGATGCAATCGAAGACCATGGCGATCAGGTTGATCACGTCTTCATCCGCGCCGTCGACGATGCGTGATTTGCCGCTCCTGACGCTGACCCGCGTCAGCAGCTGCTCGAGCTGATTGCGCAGATCGAAATCGTCCTGCGCCGCCAGCGCCGGGACGTATTGCTGCAAGTGCGAGAGCAGGCGCAGTAGATCGCGGGTGCTAATCGGTTGCGCCGCCGCACTCGGCTCCAGGGTCGGCGCGACGCTGCCGCGCACGTGCAGCAGCAGTTCCTGCAACGCGGCGAAGACTTCCTGCACGCCTTCGTCGGCGGGCGCGGGTTCATCACTTTCTTCGCTGCTGATGCTAGCGGCCGCACGCTCGATTGCGCGGCGTGCGGGGGCCGGTTTCAACTCAGGCAACACGCCGGTGGCGACCAGCAATTGATTGGCTTCGGCATACAACTGCTCGGTATCGGCCAGCACGTAGCGTTCGAACAGCTTGAGCAGGATCAGCTTGACCTTGATCTCCACGCCCAGGTTACGTCCGGCCTGCAGAAAGAACTCGCAGAGCATCGCCGGGCCGAGCGGGTTGTGTTGGTTATCGAAATCCTTGCCCAGCAATACGTTGAGCCGCGCGGTCAGTTGATCGAGGGCAAAGCCGTCACGCTTGAGCACCCGGCCGACCATGGTTTCGACCGCCACGCTGCGCTCCATGTCATCGGTACGCGGTGCCGAATCCTCGAATATCAGCGTGCCGGGCAATGTAGGTTGTGCGACTTCGTATTGAATCAGCGCGACGAAGGCTTCGAAGAATTGTTCGAGAAAACCCCGTTCGATGTTTTTGCGCTTGAGGCGCAGGTCGCGCATGGCTTCGAAAAAGATGTTCTGTTCGACGTCATTGCGCGCCCGGTCGGCCATTTCGAACAGGGTGTCGTCGGCGTTATCGAACAATTCCTGCAAGCCGTGGCGCAGTTGCTGGGCGGCCTTGTCGCGGACCTGAAGCAGAATCACAGGCAGGCGGGCGAGCGGCGAATGATTCGCCTGATCGGTAGCGGCCTTGTGTAAAGGCACTACATTCCCGTCGTTGTGCATCCAAGCCTCCTGAAACGGTGATTTCACTGGGCATTTACCGCGCAATTCCCTGTGGGAGCGAGCAAGCCCGCTCCCACATCGGCGTCAAAGCCATGACGTCAAATGCAAGGCGGATTATCTTGCAAAACTTGTCCCGGGCGCTATAGCCGTCAGGGTTTCCCCTATGCACGCGACACCTTCCAGTGACCACGAAAAACCGCGCTTTGCTCACAGAAAATCGACCAGTTGCAGTCTGGCACGCACGTTCTCGCCTTGGGTTGGCTCCTGCCATGCCCCTATAATCGGCGCACTTAGTTTGTGGAGCCCGTTATGCCGAATTTACGTCTCGCCGATTTGACCGCCGAAATCGAAGCCAACGTGCGCCGTGCGTTGCTCGAAGATGTCGGCAGCGGCGATATCACCGCACAACTGATCCCGGCCGAACGTCTGGCCAAAGCCACTATCATCACTCGCGACGAGGCAGTTATCTGCGGCACGGCGTGGGTCGACACGGTGTTTCGCCAGCTCGATCCGCGCGTCGCGGTACATTGGCAGGTACGGGACGGCGAACGGGTCACACCCAATCAGCCGCTGTTTCATCTGGAAGGCCCGGCCCGTTCGTTGCTGACCGGCGAGCGCAGTGCGCTGAACTTCCTGCAACTGCTGTCCGGCGTGGCGACGCGCGCGCAATACCTGGCGGACTTCGTGGCGCAGACCCAGGTCAAGCTGCTGGATACCCGCAAGACCCTGCCGGGCCTGCGTCTGGCGCAGAAATACGCAGTGACTTGCGGTGGTTGCCACAACCACCGCATCGGCCTCTACGACGCGTTCCTGATCAAGGAAAACCACATCGCCGCCAGCGGTGGCATCGCGCAGGCCATCGCCGCCGCGCACAAGATCGCGCCGGGCAAACCGGTGGAAATCGAAGTGGAGAGCCTGGAGGAGCTGAAGGAGGCGCTGGCAGCCGGCGCCGACATCATCATGCTTGACGAGTTGAGCCTGGACGACATGCGCGAAGCCGTGCGTCTGAACGGCGGCAAGGCGAAGCTGGAAGCCAGCGGCGGCATCAACGAAAGCACGCTGCTGCCGATCGCCGAGACCGGGGTGGATTACATCTCGATCGGTGCGATGACCAAGGATGTGAAGGCAGTGGATCTGTCGATGCGCCTGAGCCTCTGAAACCGTCACACAATAAAAAACGCCAGCCCGGTTGAGGCTGGCGTTTTTGGTTCAGACCACCAGATTGTTCATCTCGCAGTACTCTTCCCAGTCGACACCCAATACTTCGGCCGCCTCTTTGTGCAGCTCCAGACGCTTGGCCTCGAACTCCTCCGGGGTGCTGGTGTACTTGAGCGTCAACTCCCACGGCTGCAAGCCCTGGGCTTCGGCTTCGTCCTCGAACGCCCACTGGATCTGGTCTTTCTGATCATCAGGGCTCAGGTCCTTGATCTCTTCTTTCAAGTCCGGTACGTCCAGAATGTACTTTGCCAGCGCTTGTTCGTGTCGTTGCTCTTGAGTTAATTCGGTCATGGCGTTCTCGCTGATCGTAAGAATGGAGGATGGATCTGGATCATCAAGGATCTCTCTGACGCGGATTGTCCGGCCTTCGGAACCATTCGGGATCATCTGAAAACTGCTAAGCGATGCTCATGCAGGCACCGAATATAGGACGTTTGCATGACGAATTACACGGCTCTTTACATCTCTCGCACAAAAAGTTGACCTGCGGAACATAAATACGGTTTTCGAGTCATAGCGATGTGCCATAACGGCACTCACCCTCGCTGTCCACAAGGAAAAACCGTGATGCGCAGCTTTTCGAAGATTTGTACCGTTGCGTCTGCCAGTACCCTGCTCGCCGCCATGCTGTTGCCGGCCAGCGCCATGGCGCTTGAATTGAGCAACAGCAGCTCATCCTATGGCGACAAGGTTTCGCTGATTCACAATGACTACGGCAAGAATGTTGTGATCGAAAGCGATATCAGCATCGACGAACTGCAAAAGATCCGCGATACCGTCCGCGATCAGTCACGCCAGATTGAAGAACTAAAACGCAGCAGCGGTTCGAGTTCGAACTCCAGCAGCAAGGAAATCGATGACCTGAAGAGCAAGGTCAAGGATCAGGAACGGCAACTGGATACCCTCGGACGCCAGGTCGAAGACCTCAAACGCAACAGCGGCTCGAGCTCGAATTCCGCCAGCAGCGAGATTTCCAGCCTGAAGCAGAAAATCAATGATCAGGATCGCGCCATGGATCAGCTCAAGCGTACCGTCGAGGATTTGAGCCGCAAGGTGAAATAATTTTTGCCCGAGACAGGAATCGAACCTGCGACCTTCGCGTTACGAGTGCGCTGCTCTACCGGCTGAGCTACACGGGCGGTGGGCTAAACCTAGCACCGGTCTCGGGCTGCGGCAAATTTGAGCGTGTTTCTGCTGATTATCACTTGTGGCGAGGGAGCTTGCTCCCTCGCCACAAAGGCGTTTATGGCAGACAAAAAAATGCCCCGCCGTTTTCACGGCGGGGCATTTTCATTGCGCTAAAGCTGTGGGGTGATTAAACGCCCGAAGCCTTGGCTGCTGCCACGTCTTTGATGGACAGCTTGATACGGCCGCGGTTGTCCACGTCCAGTACCAGCACTTCCACTTCCTGGCCTTCTTTCCGGATGTC
>Ga0153923_100173_pt1 | contig 29023 bp, 31 predicted proteins | sample TSNJ007MetaG_FD_104682 | JGI IMG/M metagenome (GOLD analysis project Ga0153923, IMG submission 104682) | Attine ant fungus gardens microbial communities from New Jersey, USA - TSNJ007 MetaG | ecosystem: Host-associated > Fungi > Mycelium > Unclassified | place: USA: New Jersey, Brendon T. Byrne...
CATCGACAGCATTTCCCATAGCGACACCGATTCCGGCGTATTCAATAATCGAACGGTCATTATGGCCATCACCGAATGCGATCATATTATAAGAATGAATGCCTAATTCAGGGAAAACAGTATTTAACGCTTTGGCTTTATCGATTCCTTTATCTGTGAACTCAAAATAGAAGGGAGCCGAAAATGCGGCAGTGACCGTTTCCTTAAATGGGGCATAGATTGCTTCAACATTCTCTTGTAGATACTCCGGTTGCGCTGCGATCAAAATCTTATTGATCGGGAAATCAGCGAAGTTCGCCAGATCGTCGATTTCACAAAGCTTAAAGTTACCGCCGCGAGCTTCATACTCAATAATGTTGAAATCACCATCAGGTAAATGCAGCGTCCCGTTGTAAACGTCATTTACATAAAGATAGTCTTCTTTGTCAATCATCGGCATAACATCGAAATGTTTCAAATGATCTAAGATCGCTTGTCCTGTTTCGACACTCATCGCTTGATTGAAAACAACTTGTTTTGTTAGGCAATCCGTTACTTGCGAACCATTATAAGAGACTAGATAGCCTTCATATTTTGTCATTTCCAGTTCTTCTGCCAGTTCAAACATCCCCGTCGTTGGGCGACCTGAAGCTAAAATCACCTTGATGCCTTTTTCTTGAGCCGTGATCAAGGCCTGTTTAGTTTTTTCTGAAATGATTTTTTCTGAGGTTAATAGCGTACCATCAATATCCAGTACGATTGCTTTGATATCCATTCCATCACATCCTATTTATTCTTACTTTAAGTCTACTATCAGCAAGAAGGGAAAGTAAATGGTTTCATTTGTAAATAGCATTGGAAGTTATTGCCATTAAGGAACGTTTGCCCGAATGGTTTCTCTTTCAAAATTAATACCGAGAAGAGTATTCAGACTTTACTGGAGCCAGACCCAAAATAAATAGCTAAAGCTAATGGACGTATCGATCGTACCATAAACAGCATCTAACAGATCTGCTGTATTCATGAAACTCATCAGTGTTAGATCAAATTGCCAAATAAAATCTGTAGACCGAGAATAGTACGCTATTATCAATTGTTTCCGCGAACATCTCAGATTTTTCTTCAATCCAGATCGTTTCTGCAGGAGTTCCATTTCTATTTGTCCCAATCAAGAGTTTGACTGCGATGAAACAAATAAAACTTAGATAAGATCTTTGAGAGAAGGAGTTTTTAGCCAAAGGATGGAAAGTTGATATATTCGCTTTCTCACTGGAAACACTAGATATGAATGAAACGGTCGACAACCAGAATGTTTGGTTCAACGATGAAGATTTCCAAAGTTCCAAAGACCCAAAAGAAAACATAAACCACGTTAGTATCGCTGGATCATCAATAGGTATTGGATATGGAACGATCGTATTAAAGGAGTACTTTTTTTAAAAGGACAAGAACATATTGACAGGCTAACGATTGTTCGCTAAACTATAGAAAAGAGAACGATCGTTAGCTAAAGATTGAAAGGAGATCACAATGAACCTCTATTTTGGTGATGCAATCAGCATCCAAACAACTGTTTTACTAGTAGTTTTTCTTGTCTTTCTTGGTGTGATGGTTAAGAAGAGAGCAGAAGTTCGTCATTGGGGACGGTTTGTGCTAAGTGTTTGTCCGGTTGGTTTGTACATTTGTATTTTAGGAGCGACTAGAGATGGCCTGCACCTTACCGTTCAGCAGGCGATTGATGGTTCAGTTGATCCAGGGCTTTTTCCACTAGTTAGTGCACAAACGATTGTTGGAGCAGTCTTAGGAATCGTGATTGTCATTTCTGCTATTCTTTGTCTATTTTTAAAAAAGCAGCGTGCTAGAGAGGCATTGTTTTTCATTATTGCGGGGAGCATGCTTTTAAAAATTGTTATGATCGAAGCATCCAGAATCATGCTTGCTGTCACTTCAGCAAATCTATTTTTATAGGAGGCCATCATGTCAAAACCAAATACAAAAGAAAAAATATTACTTTCTGCCTTAGAGCTCTTTTCAACAAAGGGCTATGAAGGAACCTCGGTACGTGATCTTGCAAGAGCAGTGGGTATACGAGAAAGCTCGCTGTATAAGCATTTTAAGAGTAAGCAAGCGATTTTTGATGCGATCTTAGAGTATATGGAGAGCTAGTACAACGAAAAAATGAAAGAAATGGCGATACCGCTAGGAAAAATTGAAGAAATCGCAGGTGAGTACAGTGAGTTTTCATTAGATCATCTCTATCAAATCAGCTCAGTCTTATTCTTAATGAGTTTCAAGGATAAAGTGGAAATCCAATTCAGACGGATGCTGACCATTGAACAATTTTCAAATCCTGAAATAAAGAAAAGCTACAAAAAATATTTTATCGCGGATATTTTAAACTACCAAACGGCACTTTTTTCTAAGATGATCCAGCAGGGCCGTTTTATTGATTGTGATCCCAAAGTACTAGCTTTGCAGTTTTATTCTCCAATTTATACCTTATTAGCTCTATATGAGGGACAACTGGATAAAGAAGACGAGGCGTTAGCCATTCTTAAGGAACACATTTTTCAATTTGATAAAAGATACAGCAGCGAAGGGAAGTGAAGAGTATGAATACGTTGATTGTCTATGCCTCACATAAAGGCAGTACAGCTGACTGCGCTAACTATTTGAAAGAACAGATGATGGGTAAAGTCACTGTGTTGAATGTGAAGGAGAAAATTCCCGAGCTTGATGAATTCGATACGATTATAATCGGCGGTTCTGTTCATATGATGAAGATCCAGAGAAAGATTGCCTCCTTTTGCAAGCGAAATAAGCAGCAATTACTTGAAAAAAATCTTGGATTATTTGTTTGCTGCTATACAACAGTAGGCGATGCCGAGTTTTTCGAAGCCTTTTTTGATAAATGTTTATTGACCCATGCTAAAATGATTAGCATTTTTGGCGGAGAAATGAGGTACGATAGCTTAAACGTTGTTTACCGTCAACTATTTCAATCGTTGAATAAAATTGAAGATTTCCGCAAAGGTTTTGTAGAACCAGAAATAAATTATGGAGAGATAGATAGATTTGCCAAAGCTATCTATGAATAATGAAAGAAAGAACAAAGACGCAAAAAATTTGTGTCTTTGTTCTTTCTTTTTTCAATGTGGATGATAGGAATCGAACCTACACCTCGTATTAAATGAAACAAACCGTCGTTTTAAGTCCCACTTCTGAGTTTAAACACCAAGTTCATCCACAACAAGAGTGTACGTCGACTAGCTTATAGAAAGCTTAACTAGAAGGTAAGAAATGGTAAAGTGTTTTAAATAAAAAGGGAAACGATTCGAATCGTTGTTTTCACTAATCATACTTCTCAACTTCTGCTTTTTCTTGCTCAAAATCGATAAACAATTGAAAGCCGTGATCATTTTGGTCTTGATCCCAGATTTCGACTAGTTTAGGAACTATTTCAATCAAAATTTCACTGTCTTTATGAGGATAAGCATTGTAGCTTTTTTCCCAATATTTTTGATACAGACTTTGAAAAGACTGGTCTGCTTGCTCAACGACTAAGCCATGATTGACGGCGATGCCTTCGATTTGAATGCCCCAGTAGCAAATCGCTACTTGCGGATTTTCGAGTAATTGCTTGGTTTTACGGAAATTTTGATCTGTTTTAAAAAAGATTTTTTCGTCATGAATGATGACACTGACATTTCGCACCATGACGTGGTCGTTTAAGCTTGTAGCCAAAGCCATAATTTTTTTCCGACCAAGCTTTTTGTAAAACTGCTTCACTGCCCCTTGAAATTCCATTATAAAAACTCCCTTCTGAGAAAAATTGCCCGCAAGCGGTCTAAAGAAAAATAGACGATCGCGGTGGTCACACCATACTTGATTAAGTTAAAAGGGATAATCCCGATCACGACTAATTTCCAGACACTGTCTACCATTGGATTGACTGCCTGAGTCATGGCGATAATAGCTTCCATCGACAAGCCGTACAGTTTGGTATAAAACGGGATAATAAAATAGACATTTGATAGACAAGCCACAAAAGTTACAACGGCTGTGCCGGCTAACATGCCCTTTAACGCCGAACCTTTGTTCGTTGTACGCTGATAAATCAAACCAGCCGGTAAAATAAAACTAACACTCAAAAGAAAATTTTGGATTTCTCCGGTAAACATCGAAGCAGTACCAACGGTGGCCAGCTTGATCAGGAGTTTGATCAGCACGATGAAGATCCCTGAAACAGGACCTAACAGAAATGTTCCTAATAATTCTGGCACACCTGCCAAATCGAAATCCATAAAGGGCGGCATAAACGGCAACGGGAACTTGAAGAGCATCAATACGTAGGAGAGAGCACCAAAAATCGCGATCATTACTAGCTTTCTTGCAGTAAATTTCATTTCAACACACCTTTCTTGAAACATAAAAAAGAACCTTACAACAACATTTGCAAGGCACAGTCAAAGTAGAAAAAGGGTGTATTGATTCGTCAAATAGCGTTTGTTATCTGAACGATCAACAAACACACGCTTTTCTTCTTCCATCCAGACTGTACTGTCGGTCTCAGAATTGCACTGAGTCAGCCAAAAAAGGCTCGCGGACTATCACCGCCGGTCGGGAATTAAACCCTGCCCTGAAGAACTTATTGTGTTTATTTTCACATGACTTCAACAAAATTGCAAGCGTTTTTTAGATTGCCTGCAAATAAAACGGTGCTTCATTGAATAGGAGAACTAGCGATAAATCATATTCCAATATGCATCACGAATTTTTACTTCATGGACTTTTTCCCAGCCTTCTTTTTCATAAAAGGCCAGAGCTGGGGTGTTCCGTGATAAGCATTTCAATTTTAACGGCCGAGTCAACTGTTGTTTTGCTTTTTCCAAAAGCAGGTGACCGGTCCCTTGACCTTTGAAGCTGCTGTCGACAAATAAGCAATGAATGAAATTATCTGGCACGTATAAAGAAATAAAGCCGATGATCGTCTGCTGGGATTTCGCGACAAAGATGAGTTCGTCCTCAGTATCACGATCAAAATCTTCTATATGCATCAGCTCCGGATCATCCCAATAAAAAGTTTCTCGCCGACTTTCTAGATAGAGCTGCCGTAAACTTGGTTTATCCTGTGTTGTCATTTCACGAATCTGTATCAAACGAACACTCCTTTTGCTGATTATTTAAAGTGAATTTTATCATTTTTTTGACAAATCGCAATGATTAAGGTAGGGGATTTTTTCGAAATAGGTACTAGAAGAACTCCTACTAAATGACTAGCTGAAAAATGGTTCTTTTGACCTATGACGAAACATCGGAGCTTCGGCATAATATAGTCATAAGATAAAAACACATCGCAAGTGGGAAAATAAAAGGAGAAATTTAAAATGATGAAAAAAATGACGAAATCACAAAACGATCGGGTATTAACGGGTACATTAGCAGGAATCGCAGAATATTTTGGAATTGACCCAACATTTGCACGGGTAATCTATGTCCTTATGAGTTTCTTCTTGATCGGCTCGCCGATTATCCTTTACATTTTATTGATGCTGGTTGTGCCAAATGCAGAGAGCACTCATCAAAACCATGCAGCTTACGGATATTCTGCTGGCAATGGAGGAAACGAATTCTAAATTTTAAAATTTTCAGGAGTCATCTCCTGTTTTGAATAAATCATTTCACTTTCTTAGTAAACAAACGTAATTTTGAAACCTCTTTTTTAACAAGCGCAGAGGGGATCATTATAGTGAACCAGAAATCAGGTGTTTCGCAAAGCAAATTGCGGAGCACCTTTTTTGGCGGAGGGATTTATCAATTTTTTCTGATCAAGAAAACTAGAAAAATTCCTGCCAAATGACTAGACAAAAAATCAGTCTTTCGCCCTATGACGAATCAAAGCAGTTTCGGCATAATATAGACATAAGATAAAAACACAGCGCAATTGAAAATAAGAATAAACAAAATTTAGGGTAGATAGGGTTTTTCGAAGTTAGTAGTTCGGGAAAATTAAAGGAGAGAATAATCATGATGAAAAAAATGACAAAATCACAAAACAATCGAGTATTAACGGGGGCATTAGCAGGAGTCGCAGAATACTTCGGAATTGATCCGACTATTGCGCGTGTAGCGTTTGTCTTCAGCTGCTTTTTCTTAGAGGGAGCACCAGTTTTACTGTATGTTCTATTAGCGGTGCTTATGCCAAAAGCAGGCAGCAGCAAGCAAACATACGAAAAAACTTATACGCATTCGACAAATGGTCAACCTAAACAGGCAGAATCAACTTCTGATGATGCATGGAGTGACTTTTAGAATAGAAAACAACGATTGATTACTGTCAGTCTTATAATAGAGCAAAAGAGTGAACTGTTAGCGGTTCACTCTTTTTGTATGGCTGCAGCAGGCTGCTTTAGAAGTTTTAGAAAAAGATAGTCCTTTCGACCCATGACGAAGGAAAAATGTTTGTGCATAATAGAAGCATAGAACAATTCGTTGAGGAGCGATGATCATGAACGAACGGGGAAAAATATTAGAATCAATTAAAAAAGGCATCCTTTCACCAGAAGAAGGATTAGATTTGTTAGAAAGTCTTGGATTAAAAGATACAGAGACAAAAACGGCAGAAACGTCAGAATCGCGAGCTGAAGACATGGCAGAACCTGAAACAACCGAACTTGAAAAAGTGGTTGAATTAGAGGAAGTTTTGGAAGCTGAAGAAGCCCTTGAAAACGAAGCGGTAGCGGATTCTGAAGATATAGCATTTCAAGAAATACCCAAACAAGAGTATGAAGAAAAAATCATTTCAGAAGCAGTGCCGGAATTTAATGCAGAACCCGCACAGGAATCTGAATTGGAAGTCGAACCAACCGAAATCAAGCATGAGGAAAAGCAGCCAGCGGACAGTGTCGTCAGCATGATTGATGAATGGGAAAACAAGGCGGAGCCTGAACCAGAGGAAACCGATCCGGTCAGATCAAAAATTGATGAGTTCGACCTTGCGTTGCAAACGAAAATTGAAACTCTTCGGGTGAAAAAAGAAGAGTTTAGAGAACTAAACCTTGAAGCTGAATTAGGGATTATCTCTGCTGAGAATGAAGTTTTATATAATCAAATGAAAATCGAGTTGAAGGAACTCGAAGAAGAGATCGAATTATTAAAGCATGAGCGAAAAGCAATCGATGAGGACCTGTTCGCTTCGCCGAAAAGACCGTATATATCCGATGGATTTTTTGAAGTGCCGGATGATTTTGAAGAACAAAAATACCGTCCAATGGATCGCCCACAAGTCGAGCCGAATGATTGGGCTAGTCGAATTGGGCGCGTGGTGAGTCGAGCAACGAAGACTGTCACCGATACGGTAAATAATAGCGATTTTGATTTAAAGAAAATCAATCAGAAATTTTACGGAACCGCCAAGACCCACTTTAGCCATCAATTTACCTTTGAAGATATTGATGCTCAAACAATCGATATCAAACTGGCTAAAGGAAAAGTGATCTTGAAAACCTGGGAAGATGAAACCATCAACGATGTTAAAGTAGAGGCAACAGTGTCACTACTCGGCCAAATGGAAGAACCAGACCCTATTGATGCATTCTTGGAACGCAGCCGAATTGATGTGAATAACTATCAAATCCTATTTCATGTACCGAATAAAAGAGTCGATGCCAAGCTGACGTTCTATTTACCAAAACGTCAGTACGATAACTTGACGCTTCGTTTATTAAACGGTGACTTGATGATTGAAGCGTTATCCCCGAAAAATTCATCGATCAAAGCCACCAATGGAACAATCTTGATTAAAGAACTGGATGCTTCGATGCTGGAATTTGAAGGAGTAAACAACGAGATTGAAATTCGTGAAGGTCAGATTTTAGACGCATCAATCGAAACCGTTACCGGAACGATCATCGCAAGAGCGGACATTGCACGATCAGAGTATTCGTTGATCAATGGTGATATCAAAGTGACCGCTAAGAACAATAATTTGAAAAAACTTGAGGCGCAATCAGTCAACGGCGATGTGAAGGTGTCGTTGCCACAAACAATCGGGATAGAAGGTTCCGCTAAAACAGGAATCGGAACCATCAACTATCGGTTTGCCAATTGTGAAACTGTTCAAGAACGCAGCGGCAATACACAAAAAGTTTTACATTTTCAACGGGTGGCAGAAAATGCTGCACAAATCGAAGTTTCTTCTAAGGCAGGCAGCATTTACTTAAAGGACTTCGATAAATAGAAGGGGACGACTAAAATGAGAAAACGAATGACGAAATCAGATACAAATCGCATGTTAACAGGGACGATTGCAGGGATTGCGGAATATTTTGAGATTGATCCAACGATTGCACGCGTTATCTTTGTTTTCCTCAACTTCATCTTAGCTGGGACGCCAATCCTACTATATATATTATTAGTGTTGATTATTCCAAAGGCGAACAGCGGGGAGAGTGCTTATCGCGAAAACTATGAACGCCCTAGAAGAACCAAAGCACAGCGCAGGCGAGCTGACATAGAAGAAGAGGAAAATTGGAGCGATTTTTAATTCAATATCGTCGGTCTAATGACGGAATCTAATATCACAGGACATTTCTATTTTTAGGAATGTCCTTTTTTGCGCAAATGGATAGAGTTGTTATATTTAGAACGCTTCGTTAAATTATAGTAACGATTACTCATCATATTAATTTCGAATAATTAAAGATAATTAACGATAATACAAGTGCATATAAGTTCATTTTAATAATATTATTGTAAAATACATTCAAAAAACACTATATATTTGAAGTAAAAAAAGGTAAAATAAAAATGGGATAACACTTCCTAATAAAACACGGAAGTTATTTTATATCTTTTGAAAAGAACGACTTTAGCTTAGCAGCTAGACTTTAAAGATAGAATCATCAACCTACGCACATACAACTTTAATTAATTTGGAGGAGAAAGAATGGATTTTCGCCAGGTTCTAGGAGTAAGCAACAGACGCAGATTAAAATTGATTGAGATATTGTATTATAACCGTGAGGGAACGCCAAGCGAGAATCTCACCAGCGAATTGAATTGCTCGCTGCCGATTTTATTGAGTGATATAAATCTGATAAATGGACAACAGAATAAATATTTTTTGGTTGAGAAGGATAAAGGCGTGTATCGTGTCAAGCTTATGGAGGATATCAGCATTGGAAAACTCTATGCTGAAGCCCTGATCAGTTCACCGGAATTTCAGATTGTTGAGCAGCTGTTGTATGAGAACTATGATAATATTGGTGAATTATCAAAATCGCTGTTTTTGAGTTCATCCAACACACAACGCTACTTAAAAAAGCTCGAGCCTTCATTAAAACAGGCCGGGATTTATCTAGGCTACCGACCACTACGCCTAGAAGGAGAAGAAAAAACCATCCGTCACTTTTTTTATCGCTATTTCCTCGAAAAAAATTACTCATTGAAAACTATTTTGCCTAATTTAAAGGAATATCAGTTGCGATCAATTGAAAAATTTGTTCAAGAGTTTATTACGATTAATGGCTTATATAAAAAGCATATTTTTCAAAAACGGCTGACTTACAATGTTTTTATCAGCTTATGGCGGATAAAAAACGGTCATACTTATCCGAAGGAAGAACTGCGTAAGAATGGTTTATTGTTGCCGAAAGGTGAAGCGTTCAATACTTTTAGGAATTCAGTTGCGGAAATTTATCAGCTAAATTTAACGGCTGAAATCATGCGTGATTGTTTGTGGCTTTCGTATTCGGATGCAGTGGTCTTTAGTGAAAAACACAGGGAATACGCTTTAGCTGAAAATCCGCGTTATCGTCAATTATTTGAAAAACATTTAACACTGGTGAAAGCATTTATGAAATTAATGGGAGTCCCTCATGACGAAGAACGGGTTTTGAATCTAACGACGGTTCTGTTGAACGATGTTTATCTTTATGATGAGGCTGGAGAATTTTTGACTATTCTGCGAAAAAATCGAACGATCTTTTTGGAGATGGTCAAGATTATGCACCAGCATGCGGTAGAGAAGGTCACGGAAATTTCGCAGAGGTTTGTTCAAAAATATGGAATCTATCAAGACAAGGATTTCATCACCAATTATGCCTATTTATTATTAACAGCGGAAGTTGATAGCTTAGAACGATTAGTGTCACAGGACAAGACACTTCATTTATTGCTGATTTCGGATCTTTCGCCAACGGAGGAGGAGTTTATTTCGAAGGTCATTACCCAAATTGTTTATGGAAATTTTGAGATCCATCATTTCGAGGACAGTTGGGATGGGGATAAAGAGCTGATTGAGAGAATTTTGACCTATGATGGATTGATCACCACCGGTTCAAGAGAAGGGCTGCCAAAAGAATTTCCTTTGGTATCAATGGACCCTTATGTAACGCCGCAGTCAATTGTCGCAATCCAAAACCTGGTGAATGAACTTTCCGAAAAACAATTTCGAGCTTCGATGATAGAAGAAGATTCATTTCTTCAGGAAATCGCTGATTAATAAATACAAGATCCTTGATGATTCGATGGTCTAGATTATTTTCAAGTAGTTTATTTGATTATAATCTAGGCTATTTCTATTCTATTAGGCTGCAATAATGAGTATGATGAAAGTAGAATACATGTATCAAAAAGAAGGAGAATCACTATGGAAAAACTATTTTATCGAGACAATGAGCAGTGCTTTATCAATGTTGCCAAACCAAATGAAGTGACCCAAACAGATTTAATTATCCTGATCCATGGGGGATACTGGCGCGTCGATAAAACTTTGGAAACAGTTGCGGACATTCAAACTTATTTTACGAAAAAGGGGTATGTGGTTTGCAATATTGAATATCGAAGAGGAGAAAATAATCCGTGGCCAACCCCATTACTTGATGTAAACAGTGCCATTGAAAAAATAAAGCAGGAACTTCCTACCGATAACTATGTTCTTATTGGTCATTCTGTCGGTGGTCAGTTAGCCTTATTAAACGCGAAAGAACAGGATCGAGTGATTGCGTTAGCACCGGTGACAGATTTGCTCTTCACTAGGGATCATCATCTAGGAGATGATGCTGTTCAAGAATATTTTGGCGAGGAAGTGAGCGACGCAGAGCTAGTGAAAGCTTCGCCATGTCATCATCTACCCTTGAAAGCAGCTTCTTGTTTGATTATTCATGGAGCCGATGATGTCAGAGTGGACGTTGGAACGAGTATCCGCTATTTCCAAGAAAATCTGGCTGTTAAAAACAATATTGAACTGCTGATTTTACCTAAAATGGCCCATCAAGAAATTATCAATCCGATGCATGATCATTTCAGCTATTGCTTACAGTGGATCGAAGGGACTATGAATAAATGATTAGATAGCAGTTCGAAATTCTTATTAATCAATTTTTTTTCAATAATCTGGCGTTTTGGGTAAAAGAAATCGTTTTTTAGCTGGCAACGTTTCGCAGGCTTTATAATTTTTTGAGATAACAAGATTTTAAAATAACGACCATTATATATTAGCGGTTTTTTAACTTGTCAGAAAGTAGTTACAATCTGCTAAGTTATCATGATGCTTGATTGTTTCAGCTACAAAGACTCGATAGAATTATAACTGAGCTAGCTCGAAAAAATAAAAATGCTTTTATCAAAATTCAGGGGGATGCTTTATGAAGAAATTGAGTCATTGTCTAGTTGCTACTATTATAGTGTTTGGTTTGTTTGGGTTTGCTGTGCCGGGATTGGCACATGGGTATGTAACTTCACCGGGAAGTCGTGCTTATCTAGGAACGTCTTCAGGAGGAAGGCTAAATCAAAACGTTGGACGAGCACAGTGGGAGCCGCAAAGTATCGAAGCGAAGAAAAATACGTTTATTGAAGGAAAAATCGCCAGTGCTGGAGTCAGCGGTTATGAGCCGTTGGATGATCAATCATTATCACGCTGGCACAAAAACTCTATCTCATCGGGAAACCTAAATATTTCTTGGTTTTTGACCGCGCCGCATAAAACAAGTACCTGGGATTATTACATCACAAAACCCGGTTGGAATCCTGACAAGCCATTGAAAATTAGCGATTTCGAACTGATTAAGCAAATTGACGATCATGGCTCTCTGCCATCAAAAGTAGTCAATCAGCAAATCAACATTCCAAACAATCGAAAGGGCTACAATGTTATCTTGGCTGTTTGGAACATTAGTGATACTGTGAATGCCTTCTATCAAGTGATCGATGTGAATATTCGCTAACTATTGATCAGTCAAAAGGTTAAATTCCAGTTAGTCTATTCACGGCAATAGGCAAAAAAAATCAAACCATCCATTCTGATAGTGTTCCTTCAGAATGGATGGTTTTGTGATGTTAATTTTCTTGGAAAAGCTGGTTTAAAGCGTTCATTTTTTCAAGAGCGCTTTTTATTTTTCGTCTAGAGATCATGCAGGACTGACTTTTATCAAAATAAATCAACCCTTCAGCACGATTTATTTGAGCAATATTTTCTAAGTTCACCACAAAGGAGCGATGGACTTTGAAAAAACGGGGATCTAATTTTTCGATTTCACCAAGAGTCGCATAGAAATTCACTAAGCGATTCTTACAAATGAGACGAAGCTTATGAGAAATATCAGTCGTCTCAAAATAAAGAATATCGGAAAAAGGCACTTGAAAGCTGGTGTGCTGATTGTTGAAAATGAACAGTTCTTCTTTTTTTCCAGTCGTTTGAACGTTAAAAAGATTCTCAAAGCAGTCTATTAATCGCTGCTTCAGCTCATCAACAGGGCTGTCTTTAGCAATAAAATCGAATGCTGAAACCTTATACGCGTAAGTGATCGGGGCAAACTCTGAATGCGTAGTAATGAAAACAATTACCCCATGAGGGTCTATTTGCCGAATCTGACTAGCGACCTCCAAGCCTTTTCGCTTCTCACCGTTTAACTCAATGTCCAAAAAATAAATATTTTGATCAACTGTTTTTTGAACCTTTTCTAAAAGAAAATCAGGTCTTGCGGTAGTGATGATCGATTGTGCTGACCAGCGTTTTTCCAACAAAATTTCGCGAATGATTAAGTCTAGTCGTTGTTGCTGTAAAATGTCATCTTCTAATAAGAAAATATTCATTGTGGGAACTCCTCCTTAATCATCAGAACCTGTCGAAACACACCGAGTTGATATTCTGTTTGTAATGAAAGATTGGGATAATTTTGTAAGATCGCTTGAACCGTCGCTAAACCTACCCCGCGATTTTCACCTTTTGTTGAGTAGTCTTTTTGAAATATTTTGGTGATATCGATCACTTCATCTGGACAAGAATTTTCAATAATCAGCTGGATTTCTTTTTTTCGATCATCTCTCAAAAAGACAATCGTCAAAAAAGGATTTTGCGCTTTTTCGGCTGCCTCGATCGCATTGTCCAGCAGGATCGAAGCTATACGGACATAGTCTAAAATATCGATTGCTTCATTTTGAATGACATCATCAATTTCGATCGTTACCGGAATATTTTTCTGCCAAGCTTGGATAATATGGGTAGAAAAGATTCCTTTGATCGGCAGCGTCTTTAGATTATTCAGGCGCGTGAGGGAATAATGCTCATCATCTAAAGTGATCCCTTCCTGATTCAAGATCTGATTGTACGTATCTTCAATAATGGAAAGATTTTTTGTTTTGAGACTTTCATTCAAGCTGATCAGAACATTATGATAGTCGTGACGAAATCCTCGAAGCTCCCCGTACATCGCTTCAATCTGTTGGACATAGGAGGTAAGATCTGCCAATTGATTATCCTTCAGCTCTTGAATGCGCTGTTTATCCATTTGCCGTGTCTTAATATTCAAATAGACGATTAATAGGATAATCACAAGGATAAACACGACGATCAGATATTTCCGAACAGGATTTTCACCTTTTAAAATATATTCTTCAATCCAGTAATTGCTAAATTGAATAATACAGCAAAGTGTTAGTAAAACATTAATGATTAAAAGAAAAATCTGGTTCCAATTGTCTTGGTATTTCTCTAGAAAAGAAATACTAGGTCTAATCAAGCGCAATAAAATCAGATTACATATAACTGAAAAGACCGGAGATATTGTCATGCTGATTAGATAAATATAACGGTCAAATAGTTCTTCTCCAATAAAATGAAGCATCGAAGAGTTAATAAAATATCCAAATATGGCGTAAGAAAACGTTGTATATATTCCAAAAAACCATATTAAATTAATAGAGTAATCTTTATTCAGTCTTTTTCCAACGACAAAAAAATAAATCATAATTGCTACAAAGACCCAGTAATTAAAAAGAAGGTAGACAACTGTTGAAATTACTGGAAGTATAATCATAAGTCTAAAAGGGATCTTTTTGTTTATTAACTTAGAATAAAGAAAAAGTTGACAAAAGTTTTCTATAGAATTTAATAGGAAAAGAGTAAGAACATTCATTCTATTTTTTTTGAATTAAAGTCTTCAATTTTGGATTTTTGGGTTCGTATGTCCAAATAAGACATGGGCGGTCTAACAATATTATCGATGCTGCAATAAGAATCTTCGAAATGTTTCTCAGTAAAAAATTAGGGTTGGTTTTGATAGTTTTCATAGTTTTTATAGCTCCTTTTGTTTAATTTATAAAATAATGGGTGGATCATTAAGATTTCCACCAGTAAACCAGTGATTAGCAGAGTACCCACTTGAGCGCCTGCAAGGAACAGGGATACACAAATAATTGAGAACGCGCTGATTAAAGCGAATAACTTCTTCCTTTTCCGTTCACTTACGCTAACTAAGGGGTTCTTTTCTGTATCGGCCGGCGCATAGAGAAAGACGCACAGCAGAATAATTACAGATAAAATTAGCATCCATGGAGTGGATAAGGTAAAACTCGTTTCTTGGAGGACGAAGGGAATGCCAACAAATGTAGCTATTCCAAAAAGTGAACAAGCGATGGAAGACTTGGCATGCCAACCATTCGCATGCCATCTTAAAAGAACATACGCCAGGTTCATGATGAACGTTTCAAAAAGTAAACCGAATAAAAAGGAAATAAAGTAAACCTGAATACTTTTTAGAATATTGATCAATAAAATTTCTAAAGAGTATTGGACGTTTTCGTATTCTTCTTCGGTCATAAAATTTTGCATCCGAAGTTTATCTAATATGAATAATGTGAAGTTGTGTGTCATTTTTAACTACCTCTTGTGATATAGTTCTCATTACTTTTTGATTGTAATCCTTTTTTTCCTTCACTACAATGCAAATGGGTATCAGACTTCTTGTTCAGTTAATAGAATGTCCTTCAGCGATTGCTTTAATGGTGCGTATTTTCTTCGTGAGAAGGGACAGTTATTATTGAAGGAATCGTCCAAAAAGTAAACACGTCTTTCGTATTTATTGATTTCCCGAATGGTTAACAGGTTAACGATAAAGGAGCGGTGACAACGAAAGAGCCAGTTTTGATCCGCATCTTCGTAAGTGTTCAAATCTCCTGTGCAATAATAAGTTTCTTTTTTTGTTACAAAACATAAAGAATGATCTTTAGTCGCATCTACCGTGATATAGAGTAAATCAGCAGCTTGGATAATAATGGTACCTTTTTTTGTTTCAAGAATAATCGGTGCTTTCATGTGAAGAAACCTCCTTGGCGCCCATTGTAAAGAATTTGTTTTATTTTGATAAGAGTTTTATCGTGAATGGTCTAAAATTGATCGCGAATGGTCGTTGTTTTTGCATAAAAGTATTCAAAAGTACATTTTACCTGCTTTGTATGATTCTTATTTAACAGAGAATGACGTGTTAGATTAGAAGTGAATAAAATTGATCAAATGAGAGGATGTAATTGAGCCAATATTATTGTACAATGTTTTTGGAAATTAGTTATTTTATATAATTGAGAACATCTACGAACTTTGAAAATAGATATGGTTAATTTACGGAAATTCAAAATATTACCAATCTGTTAATCTGGTTCAAAAATAAAAACAGGAGTTATTTTATGAAGAAACATATAGGTTTACGATTGTTTAGCACCTCTTTGGCATTAATAGGCTTGATTACACTGGGAGCTACAGAGCTTGTTGCTGCGGAAAGTATTGACTCGACGATAACAAGCAGTACTTCAAGTCTGAGTTCTAAAGAAACCACTCAGTCTGCCAATGCAACGGATATAAGTGAAAGTTTGGCAAAATCAGATGATTTGGAAAAAAACAAGGCCATCCAAGCAGGTTATTCAGAACAGCAATTTGAACAAATCATGAGTATTCCAAAATTATCGGCAGCTGATTTACCTACGATGCCGCGATCTACAAGCCAACAAAATTCTGTTGTGGCTAAAGCTAGGGATCAAATCGGCAAGCCCTATGCGTGGGGTGCTTCAGGGCCCAATGCATTTGATTGCGGCGGTTTAGTTAAATATGTGTATAAGCAGGCGGTAAATGTTGACTTGCCAATGGGAACAACAAATCAGGAGAAGTACGGAACTGAAGTAAGCTTGAATACTCTGCAACCAGGCGATCTGCTTTTTTATGGTGATAGAGGAGCTACTTATCACGTTGGAATATACATTGGAAATAATCAGATGATCCATTCACCTCAACCAGGACAGACAGTCACAGCTGTTGATATCAGCTATTTCTACCCAAATTTCGCCAGAAGAATTCTAAATTCTAATGGGACTGATCCTAATGTTTATCCTTCAACTGATGGACAAGCAGCAAACGAACGCTTTATTTTTAGAATGTACAATAAAAACGATGGGCAGCATCACTATACACAATTAACAAGTGAAGCAATCGATTTAATAAATGCGGATTGGAATTACGAAGGTGTCGGCTGGGTATCGCCGTCATCGGGTGCTTCTGTATACAGGATGTACAACCCCAACAATGGCAGACACCATTACACTCCCCATACTTACGAAAAGAATGACTTAATAAAAGCAGGCTGGAAGTATGAGGGTGTTTCATGGTATACAGGAGGGAATGTTCCCGTCTATCGTCTGTATAACCCACAAGCCGCACCAAAAGAGGACAGCCATCACTACACGCCATTAGCTTCTGAGCGGGATAGTTTGATAAAAGCAGGCTGGAAATCCGAAGGTACGGCATGGTATGCGACAAGAATTCTGAAATAAAAAGATACACTTAATAGGCACTTGTGGTTGAGAAATCGCAGGTGTTTTTTTGATGAATTTTACTCAAAAAAATAATTGAGAATTTTATAGTGCGTTCAGGATTAAAAAATGACCGTTGAGGATTGAGAGGCTTCATTTGCTAAAAAGTATTCTATTATAGTTTAGGTACAGGAAATAAAGCAGCTTAGACAGAAAGTGAGGAATCAAGAGGCAGATGAAGCTCATAAAACAGCTTGATGCATGGTTCTATCAAGTATGGAAAAAATTTAAAAAGCTGACCCAAAAACAGCAGAAAATCGTTTATGGCTTACTGATTCTTTTCGCATTCTTTTTATTCAATTTTATCAATGCGCAGTTTGTTGACAATGCGCTGTGGGTGGAAGGGGATTGGTCTGGTCAATCTAATTGCTATACGATCAAGACTAAAAATGGTGAGAGTCACTACTGGAATCTTAAACAAAATGACTTTTTTCTGATGGAGGATGCTCAAATTGCTGTGAATTCTTCTAAACGAAATATTATTTTAACAAAAAGTGGTAGTAAAACAGAATATCACCTCATTAAGATCGATAAAAATCACTTAGGATTGCAGATATTTAACAATCAAAAGAAAATAAAAGAGCTGAAACTAAAGCGAGTAAAGTGAAAGTTTGCGTAAAATACAAGATAGTTAGCTCAAAATTTCGACAAACAAAAGAATCTATTCGTTATTGTAAATCATGAAATAGCCGAAGAACCCTAGATTATCGCTAATGATAGTCTAGGGTTCTTCGGCTTTCTTTTTCTGTTTTAATTATTAAACAGACTTTTTGGACGGACGGCCTCAGTTGTGGAGGTTTCCATGTATTTCAAATGGTTTTGATCACCAAAACACAAACCATGCTAATAAAATTTTTTTTGAAAGATATTCATCAATTGGGCAAATAGCTGCTGCTCTACTTTATCTGTGAGTCCACTGATAGGGACCAAGAAGAATGGGACATCGAGATCAGGGACTTGCTCCTTGAACGGACTGATGAACAGATCAATGTCAGGGCTGGCTTTGTCTTCGAAGGTGATGTTGACAAAAGACAGCAGTGAAAAGAGCTGAAGCAGTTCTTGGATCAGCTGTGAATTAGGAATCGGCGTGATACCGACATTAACGACGACGCTTTCCGGCCGCCAATAGGGCTGGATGATGTAAACAATTGTTTCTGTGAGTTTATTGATTGACGGTGCTGCCCATTTGAACTTTGTTCTTCTAACGATTTTTGTCAGAAAAGTTTTGATCACACTTGCTAATTGGGGATTCAATTTGATTGTCAGTGCGTCTTCTTTCTGAAATTCACGCAGCGCTGGAGTTGCAAGGCTTTCTAAACGGAACAGCAGAAAGACAGAATAAAAATTGAGTGAGATCAATCGCAAACTGTCAGGATCTGAGATGTCGCCTTCGTCTTTGAGCAGCGTTAGGAGTTCGTCTAAAACTACTTGCAGCTCTTCATTTTGCTTCGTGAGTGTCTCCATATAGATGGTCAGATACGGAACTCTGAAGTCTTTGATGTCCAAAAGCATTTCTGAATAAAACATTTTGTACGTCAGAGAGGCCATCTCGGTTTCAAGAAGCGGAGCTGGAACCTTGTGTTTTTTCAAGTACTGTCTCATAGGGCCTGTTTCTTTAGGCGGGTAATAGACTGCCTTCAATGGAAAGGTATCGATATAGTGCTTTTGCTCGATCCGCAGTTTTGAGATTAGTAAGAAGACGAGGGCTTCATTTGTATTAATATGTATGGAGTCATAGAAGCCGATTCGTTTCAATAATGTCATTTCATCCTCTGAATCCAGAATCGCCATGATTTCGACGCCTAAAGAACCGATCCAAAGAATGGAATGGAACATTGACCGAATCTCAAATTCTTGTCCTTCAACCGTCATTGACGATAAGCGAATTTTAATATCGTATTCTTCCAAGGAAGCAATGAAGGGTCTCAACAGTCTGCGCACGGAGGACACACTGATAAAAAACTTTTTACTGAAGTCCCTTAAAGTCATTTTTGGATAAATCAACATATGTAGTATGAATTGATAAGGCAAGGATTTTTTAACTAAAAATTGATTGTACTTATTTATTTCAAAAAAATCTTTTGACCAGTTCACTTTGTGTTGCGGAGTTAATAGAAGATAACCGAACAATTCTTGAAAATCCTTGTTGATTTCCTCGATTAAAAAGAGAGTTGTTTCTTTAGAAAAAGGGAGTCGTTGAACCAGTTGATTTATCGAGTAAGTCCCGTCCTCTAATTCAGTCAATAATGCTATGATTTGTTGCTTTTTGTTTTCTTCGCTAAATAATATGGAATTCATCCGTTCCTCCTAAAAAAAGAATAATGACACTAAGCTATAAATAAACTATCACAACAACAAATCTAAAAATTTCCAAATTCCCAACAAAAAAAAGTTTGTATTTAAAAAAATGCTCTACAGAAAAAAGTGAAATAACTGAGAGACATAGCGGTCAGTAATTATAATTCCCGTATCTTCAATAAGTAGTTAAGAAATACCATAACTATTATAACAAACGTCATACTGTTTAATAACTGATAAAGTTGTTTTCTAATAAAAAATTCTACTCTTATCCTCATTTTCAAGTTATAGAATGACTAAGATTAGAATGTTTTCTAATCCGATCATTGGGTCGCTTTTTTTTGGTTTGAAATTGTTGATCATGGTCGAGTAATAAAGTGAGTGGTTACAAAAGCAAGTGTTGTGTACAGGTATAAGGAGGTGTTTGAAGTGAAAAGGGGGATGTTTAGACAAATTTTCTTTGCAGGAATGGTGGGTGTGAGTTTAGGCATTGGAGTCACTGGGGACGCGATTACGAATCAAGCTGATTCGGAAGGGAAGATCAAGTTGATTCCACATGAATCTCCGACTGATCCCAAAGATCCTGCAGCTCCATCTGAACCGCAGGAACCAATTGATCCGAATAATCCGGCGACGGATAATATAGGTCCTTTATCGTTGGATGTGGTACCAAATGGCTTCTATTTTGGTGCACAAAAAATGTATCACGCGGCTCATAAGTATTACGCGGTTGGAACAGTTGACCACAAGCAGTATGTACAGGTGGCTGACAATCGTGATGGAAGCTACGGCTGGACGCTAAAGGTTCGGCAGGATGGCTATTTACGTACTAAAAAGTCAGCGTATACATTAAAGGGAGCCACTTTGTTTCTTCCAATTGGAGAGGCAAGGAATCGAAACAATTACGAAGGTGCTGCTGAAATTGATCCTGATCTAACCACGCATGGCGTGGAAGTCACAAATGAGGAAAAAATCATTTTCAGCGCACCGAACGATGCTTCAAAAAAGGCAGGAAAATCTGTCTCGACGAATTCTTGGCAGTCACAAAGTGTCTCGCTGACGATTCCAAAGGATACAGCCAGAGAAGGCGAGTATTCAAACAAGATTTACTGGATCCTAACTGATGGCGGTCCAACAAATTAAAAACAGAGGAGATACTATAAATATGAAAAAAACGAAATTAATAGTTGCAGGTATAATGATGAGCACGATGCTGATTGGCGGCGTTTCACAAGCGTTCGCAGCGGATTCTACAGGTGAAATTACCTTCACAGAAAACCAAGGTGGCGGAGATCCAAGCCACCCAGAGGACCCATCAAATCCTAAGCCCGATCCTAAGCCAGACCCGACTCCCGAAGTTGGTCCACTGATTATCAAGGTCGTTCCGAAGTTTGATTTTGGGACGCACGAAGTAGAACAAGCAGGTAAAACCTATGCTGATACTGAAACAAAAAACACCTATCTTGAAGTTCGCGACAACCGTAGTGCAGGGACCAACGGCTGGGAAGTTACCGCAAGCCGGACAGAATTTTCTGATGGTTCGAAAGAGCTGACAGGTTCAACCTTGGCATTACCAAAAGGTGTGGTACGTAATAGTATCGCCAGTACCGAACAGGGAAATACTACAACAGCTGATGAAGTTCCAGCAGCTTCGATCAAAGCCTCAGCTCAAGATATTCCTTTGACCGGCTCATCTGCGAAGGTCTTGGAAACAGTGAAAAAACATGACCTTGTAGGTAAAGCCAATACGACCAGCAATATCATTGAGACGGACCGTACCTCATTGACAGTAGCACCAGGGACGGCCGCGTCTGGAACGTTTACTTCAACGATTACTTGGACGATTACAGCAGCGCCATAAAAAGGTTTAGAAGGGAAGAATACTGTGAAGCGTTTAAAACAATTTTTTTTAGTCTTTCTTTTGGCGATTTCCATTATGCCGTTTTCGCAAGTGTTTGCTGAAGAGGAAGAAAGTGCAGGATATAGTGTAGCAAAAGTAGCGCCTACGACACCGCAGGTAAATGAGTCGAGTTCCTTTTATGATCTGTTAGTAACGCCTGGAGAGGAGCTTACGATCCAGTCGGAATTGACGAACCATGATTCAGCCCCTGTTAAGGTGAAAATGGCGGATTACACTACCTATACAAATGCGAATGGAGAAATTAATTATTCAGCAGCATTGAAAAAGAAAGAGGCAGACAAAAGCTTGAAGTTTCCTTTTTCTGAAATGGCGGAAATTGAAGGCGATCCGATCGTTACGCTTTCACCAGGAGAAAAAAGAATTGTTTCGATGAAAATCAACATTCCGCAGGATGCTTCTGAAGGTGTCATTTTAGGATCGTGGTATTTTGAAAAGGAAACAGAGGAGCAAACGGGCGATCAAAAGAAAGATACTAAGAAAACCGGTATCACGATTGAAAATAAGTTTGCTTATGCAATGGCAGTCAAATTGACCGTTGAAAAAGAAATCAGCGCACCAAATTTGAAGCTGTTAGAGGTTTCATCGGATTTGAACAATTATAAAAAGGTCATTAATGCCACGGTGCAAAATGATCAGCCAGCGATTGTTTCTAATTTGAATTTTAGCGGAAAGGTAACGAGAAAAGGAGAAACGACTCCTTTGATTACTGGAACGCTAGAGGATCGAAAAATGGCACCGAATTCTAACTTCCAAGTACCATTATTTTTAGGAAAAGAGCAATTAAAATCAGGCGTGTATACCCTTCATTTGAAGGGAACCACTACGGATACGAAGTGGGAAGAAAAAACATGGGTGTGGGAAAAAGATTTTACCATTACTAAAGAAGAGGCAGACAAACTGAACAAGGAAGCAATCAACGATCCTGAACCAGAGCGAAGCTACTTGATCTATCTTCTATACGTCATTATTGGTTTGCTGGTCTTACTCTTATTACTGACTCTTTTCCATAGAAAAAAGAAGGAAAAAATTGAAAATGGAAAGTGAGGAAAGCGATGAAACGTTTTACAGTAATTGTTTTTGTTTTACTGGGGTTTCTGACAGCGGCTTCTCCTATTCCGGCAGCGGCTTCTTCGAAAGCGGAGTCGGAGGCAACCATTCAATTATCTGGCTGGGGCGATGATACCCATGAAAGAAAGAGCAACGGGCTGAGTATGGGTTCGGAGAATTCGGCTCTTTCTTCTGCGGTAGCTAAGATATTGCCTAAAACAGGCGAAATTTTAAGCAGCAGTTTCAGACTGTTTGGGCTTTTATTTGTTTTAGGTGCGCTTTTTTTCGTTTTTCTAAAGCGGAGAAAGGGGGAAACAAAGGATGAAAAGTAGATTTTTCAACTTGTTTTTTTGTGCAGCCCTATTGCTAAACTGCTTGTTTCCCATAGCGAGTGTCATGGCTGTGGAAAATGATGCTGATACGATAGACCCGCAGATTCAGATGTCATTAGGCGGGAAAAAAGAGTTTTCTGTCATAAAAAGCCTAGAGCAACTCTCTTTGGCTATCAGCTATAAGCAAATCCAGCTAGGCGAACAGACGAAGCAAGCGGATCAGCTAGTGATCGAGCTTCCATCCGGCGTAACCTATTCGGATGGAAAGGCGGAGTCTGTATCCTTTGATGAGGCTTCAAGAGAAATGGTGATTGATCTAGCGAAGACACCTGTGCAAAGTATTGCGCTGGACCTTAATTTTGACCAACTAGCGGATCAGACTGTTTTGCAGGGAACCCACTATCTAAATAATCAAGCAGTCGGAACATCAGAGGAACTGACACTTTCTAAAGAGTTAAGCAGTGAATCGGTTGAAGCGAATACCGCGGAGCCGCAAGAAATAATTGCAGCTGAAGGCACTGAAGCAGCAGAGTTCGGAACGACACCCGCACCGAGAGCCAATCTGGACCTTGGGATAGCAACGTCTCGCCAACTGCCTGTTCAAGCAGTGACTGATGGACAATTTGGAAATGTCAGCTACTTTGATGTGGGCACCTACGATGAGTGGGCCGCCGCTCTTAGCACTGCTAATAATAATAAACAAGAGATTACGTATATCAATCTGATTGGCAGCTTTGCTTTGGATACGGGTACCCATTTTGAAAATGTAGATGCCAGTAGTCGTAGCTACTCAACGAATAAAACCGGTAAAAAATTAATTGTCAATGGCAATGGACAAACCATCGATAATCGCGGTCGTCGGATGGAGTTTGACGGCAGAGCTTGGGATGTCGTTTTTCAAGATCTAAAGATTCAAAGCGCAAATGCTTGGGGAAGCATCGATGGGTATAACTCGCGTGCTCGCGGAACCTATACATTCCATGACGTAGATCAATACGGTCATCAGTTTTATGAAGGATCTAGAGGCAGAGTCATTTTGTCTGGAAATACCTCCGCAGTGATGGCACCTGAAATGAAATATTCATCGAATATTGATGGCCAGGATATTTATATCAATACCGGTTATGGAGCTGGAAACGGCAATATCAATGCTGGCGAAATATATATCAAAGCTGACGCACAGGTGTTGCTGAAAAACAGTCATCTAGGTGCTGATTTACTTGTTTTTAAAGATGGGAATATCTATTTTGAGGAAGGGGGACATACTTCTTTAACTTTAGATAACACTGAAAAAAATACAAAATGGAGCAAATGGGGCGGAGTAGGAGACTACACAGTAGGTGCGATGTCGATAACTGACCGGGTAGTCTCAGGCGAGCAATGGAGTGCTGCTGAAATTCCAAGCGGATCTTCTCTTGCCGGGTTGAAAAATTCGATCCATCTAGCAGAGAATACACAGCTCACTATTCGAAATGGCGAGCAGCGCAAAGATTTTGCTGCCGCTGTCCAAATTTTCGATTCTAGCGGAACATTCAGAGTAGGAAAAAATGCGACTGTCGATATCCTTGTGGAGGAAGACAGCAGTAATGACTCCAGCTCTCAATGGTCTACCCGAGGGAACAGCCAAGTTCCGGTGTTCTTAAGCAAAGGTGCTCGTTTTGAAATCGCTGAAAACGCAAAATTTAACATTGAGGTTGGTAAGAGTATCACCACTGGAAATCCAGTGAGCTCTTTAGGCCCAGTGATCAGAGCAGGCAGCGGAACAGCAGCTAAGCTGGATCTGACGATCGGTGAGGGTGCTCAATTCGAAGTCAAGGCAGCCAATGATAGTTCTCTTATCCAAGATAATAGTAACGGCGGCAGTATCATGGTCGCAGATCAAGCAACACTGGATTTAGGCTTTACTGTAGCTTCGAGTAAAGGGCTGATCGACCTGAAAGCGGGTACTGTGAATATCCCAGCAAGCGGAGAATATATTCATCGTATCCAGCAATGGGCTTATGGGAGTTATGACGAAGCGGCGCCAACAGAGGCATATCATCCGATTGATGGAACAAAAATTTCCTATTCAGGTACAAGCATTACTAATCGAACGACTAACTTAGCGACCGGTTTTGCTGATAGTTCGCCAAGTATCAAAGAGAAGTTTGAGAATAACTTTACCTCAAACGCGCAACGCGTCGTCGTTGATCCTGTCGTGTTCAATGTTAAGACGCTTGATGAGCTGACGAACGAAACGAAAGCAGAATATAGCGTTAAAGGAACCGCTGAGCCGCCAGGCGGAAAAATAGAATTATCAGGTGGACCATTAGATCAACTACCAGTTGCCGACAGACAGTTACTCGTACAAACGGATGGCAGCTACGAATGGAAAGGAACGCTCTCACGCCCATTTTATTGGGGCGAAACGATCCGCGCCAGCTATGTTGGCCATTCGGACAAATATGCAGAAACAGTTGTTAAGGATGTGACAAAGCCAACGGGGATAGGGCGAACGATCCACCTTGTCGAAGGTGAAACAATTCCGCTAGATAAGGCATTTATCGCCAGTGTCGAGGATACTAATGCGTTAGAAACGAATAAGGACGCATTTGACTATTCCTTTTTAGGCTCGGCGATTAATTCTGGCGGAGCAGCCACGATCACCAACGGCCAAGAGTCGCAAGAATTTCTAGATCAAGTGATTATTGACGACACTCGCGGGAATCATTCCGATCCTGTCGAGGTACGCCTGATCGTGCATAAAGCCAATACGATCAATTCGATTATGGCGCAGGATTTGATCGTGCGTTGGAGTGATGTTTCTAGCTATACAGTGGGGGCGATCGATTATCAAGCCTATCTTAAAAATGGGATGCAGGCGAAAGCCCAAACAATCATTGACGGAAACTTGATCGATCTGTCTTCAAGTATTCAAATCGACAACATATCCTCTATCCCTAATACTGTTGGGGGTACGTATACTGTTCGATTCATTGTAATCGCTGACGAGGCAAACAAGCTAGGAGCAGATCTGGTCAAAGAGGTACAATTAACGATACTGCCTAATTTGACCGATCCTCGCGATCCATCAACGCCTGATCCGACCGAAAATGAAAATGAAGGAACCGGTGAACATGGGGGACTTCGTTTGGATTATGTTCCATCAAGATTTGATTTAGGAAGCAAGGAACTTCAGTGGAAAGATATGGAGTATCAAGCGATTGGTACTTCTGACCAGTGGATTCAGATTGCGGATGAACGACCAGCAGCTACCGGCTGGACATTAAAGGCTGCCGCGACACCCTTTGATTCTGGAACGGATCAATTAATTGGGGCAAGCTTGATCATCCCAAAAGGCGACATGTATAACAAAAAGACAGCAGGTGCGGCTAATTCAAGCGGACTGGTGTCAAAAGGCGATGTCCCATTGACTACTACGGCCTCGGCTTTGTTTACAGGCGACGGAGTAAACTCTAAGAATGAATCGACCTATGTTTGGAAGAAAAACCAAGTAAAGCTCAAGGTGCCAAAGAGTCAAGGAAAAGTCGGACAAACCTACAGGTCCACAATCACATGGACTGTAGAAGCTGGTGCAACAAACTAAACCAAGGTGTAAGTGGCTAAATTTATAGCTGCTTACTCAAAGCGAAAAGATCGAGAGCTGTTCTAAAGGGGATAATGCTCTTCAATAGGCTTAGGAGGCCGCAGGATTTAAGGCTTTTTAGACTATTTGATCGGCATGAAAGCAATTAGCTTTTTGTTTTTCTTTGGCTGCACCAGAAATAAACTAGCTCAACCATTTTGATGATGGTTGAGTTTTTTTGTTTTAAGGACGGTTGGTATGATTCACAGAATCATTCATGATAAAAGGCAATTATTTTTTATTTAGTAGTACATATTTGTTTTGTCTTGCAAAAATGGTGCCAGAAGGTTCTTAATGATTTCTTTCCAACAACAAATCTGTTATTTTAAATATAGATATCTGTGTTTTCTCTGCCTCCAAAAGCTTGTGAATAGTAATGTTTTTAGTTTTGGGTAAGGGAAAGTCAGAATGATCCATGTTGACAGTTTTTTGTACTAGTTTTTTTAATAAATAGTATTTGTTTTTTATTATGAAGTTTAAGGGAGAGAAAAGGATGAAGAAAAGCGTTTTGTTTTTAGCGGCATTAGTGAGTTTACTGGCATTTAGTGGATGTACAGACAAATCGGCGGAGTCGACAGACAGTTCAACCAAAGTCTCAAGCAGCCAAAAGGCAGAGAGTAAGGCGACGATCACTTTATTAGATGGAGAAAAAGAGCTTTCAAAAAAAGAGATCACCTTTGATAAGGGCGAAAATTTATATAATGTGCTAAAGAACAATTATGCTGTGGAGGATGACGATGGCATGATTACCTCGATCGATGGCCATGCTCAGGATGCTAAGCAGAATAAATATTGGGTCTTTACGAAAAATGATGAACAAGTCAATGTTGGTGCAAAGGATGTTGAGCTGAAAGAAGGAGATCGAGTGGTGTTTAAGCTTGAACAATTCTAAACGAACGATCTATTCGGTATTTTCATTAGGGGTAAAGGAATTGAGCCTGCTGTCAATGATGGTGGCACTATGCGTAGTCAGTCGAACATTTTTTCAATTTATCGTGAATGTGCAGCCGGTTACGGCGATCCTGCTGATTATCACGATCTATTGGGGAACCTATCAAGGGTTGTTAGTGGGACTTCTTTCAATTCTTATCACTAATTTTTATATGGGGATGGGCGTTTGGACGATCGCCCAAATTACCACGTACTCTTTGATTATCCTACTGACTGGACTATTGAAGAAGATACCTAAATTTAAGCAAAGTATTATGGTTCAAGCGATTTATGCCGGAATCACAGGTTTGCTATTTGGCTTGCTTATTTCAGCTGTTCAAGCCCCTTTTTTAGGAATATCCGCATTTCTGCCTTATTATTTAGCCGGAGTTCCGGTCGATGTGATGCATGCGTTTGGAAATGTCGTGTTCTATTTGCTGTTAACCCCGATTTTGCGGAAATTACTAACACAAACGATCCAAAAATGGTATGGTGGAAAGACCAATATTTAGGCAGCCCATGGATGGTTATTTGTTAAGGGGATGAAGAAAACGAACACAATGGACGAACTCTATCACAGGATAGTCAAAATAATTGAAGAAGAACTCCAGCAGCCAGCTAAAAGCTATTCCAGCGGGAAATTTACTGGTGAAGGGTGGTTATTTCCGGACGGGGAAGGATCACCGCTGATATCGGTGAAGCAATACGAAAAGACTGTGAATCTTTATCTCTTTCTATTTGAAGATGGTCAATCGGTTATTTCTCAATATGAATCAGTCTTCAAAAAAAGTAACATCGGAAAAAGCTGTATTCGGTTAAAAACATTAACACCTGAAAAAGAAGCAGCTATACGTGAATTGATTCAGAAGGCTAAGGAGAAAATTTAATAGAATCCCATCTAAAGATTCCCCCCTTGCGATCGCAAAATCGCAGGGGGATTTTATCGTATAGTCATCATGGATCACGTCCACTTAACCAATTCTTAAAAAGTGCGATGACCAAGCTCACAAAGAGCGGTGCAAGGACGTATCTTATCAGCTCACTCAAGCTTGCAGCACCTCCTTTCCGGAATGAGAGGTGATGACTTGAGGGGGGATAGGCTTACTTAATCATTTTTAGAAGTTCTTCATGAAGACTCATCCTTGTTTTTGCCTTTTCTTCCCCAGAGTCGGGAGAGTTTTTGTTTTAGTATGCCATTGTTCTTATTCGGCACTTGGGATGGTTCTTGGGAGATTGAGGTTACTTCAGAATCCGATTCTATTGGTAAAGAAACGTTTGACTCAGGTAGATCGTTAATTGGTGACGCCTCTGGTAAACTTAGTGATTCAAAATTTTGTTCAAGATCCTTCTGTGATAGTTTCTCTAAGGCAGGTGGACAGGCTAAATCAACGAATTTCTCATATTTCGGTTTTGAATAATTGGCAGTAGGGACATCAACTGACTTCGGTGCGACAGGTAGTTCAATGGCTTCAACTGGATGCTCTGGATCAAACTGGATATATTTAGTGGTTTCGACATATTTACAGGTATCAACCTCCGCATAGGTCTTCACGCCGTCTTCTTCTTCAAAAATATCCAAGGTCGTTAATAACTCCAACGCTTCGCGAATTTCTTCTGCCGATTTATCGACTGTTGGATTTTTGACAATTAGATTGTGTTTCTTGCCGTTGCTTTTATAAAAAGTGGAGACTAATTTTTTGGTTTGGATCGTTTTTACAGCGTACATAGTTTTCATTCCTTTCTTTATTCAAC
>Ga0153923_100175_pt1 | contig 28944 bp, 13 predicted proteins | sample TSNJ007MetaG_FD_104682 | JGI IMG/M metagenome (GOLD analysis project Ga0153923, IMG submission 104682) | Attine ant fungus gardens microbial communities from New Jersey, USA - TSNJ007 MetaG | ecosystem: Host-associated > Fungi > Mycelium > Unclassified | place: USA: New Jersey, Brendon T. Byrne...
GCTGGACAAATGGAATGGACTGAGCTGGCTCCGGATGGATATCATCCCAATGATGACGGACATGCGCTGTATGCTTCTTTTTTACAGGAATATTTGGATGCAGCTCTTGTTCCTGACAACACACATTCAAATACCGGAAGCGCGTTAAGTATTGCTCCTTTGGAGGAGCGAAATTATGAATACGGTAATTTACTGGATTTCAGAGGCGCTGATCATGCAGATGGGTTCGAGCTACGCGAGCTTACCCCTGATGATCCACTGATGAACTGGCGATTTGGAACGGAGCATTTATATACAGACAGCAAAGAGGCATCTTTTTCTTATACAGTAACCGGACAGAGTGTGGGTCTGCTGCTGCTCTACGGCCCGGACAGTGGGATATTCGAATATTCGCTCAATGGCGGTCCCTTTCATGCGGTTAACTTATTCGATGAATGGTGTCCGCTAGCGTTTCGGCCTATTATTGCTATGTTCGGAATCGAGGAACAACGTCAGGAATTGCAAGTAACCGTGCGAATTACAGGGGAAAAGGATGAACAGAGTAAAGGCACCAGTCTGCGCATTTTGCAGCTAATGTACAATTGATTATTCTAACCTAGAGGATTATACTGCCTCTTATTAAGCGTTTACAATTCTAAGAAAGTGGGTGTTGATCATTTCTTTTACAGAACACATCGTCGATTCTTCTCCTATCGTAATCTGCCTGACTGATTTTGGTGTTCTGCCGGATTCCGGCTTGGATGCTCAGCCAGCCATGACAAGAGCTATTGAGGCAGCCGCCGAAATAACTGGGCCGGTCCTGCTGGATTGTCCAAAAGGCTGCTATCATTTCTATCCGGAAGAGGCCATCCGAGCACCCTACTACATTTCCAACACAACCAGTGAAGAAGAGAATCCAGATGTCACCAAGACTATAGGAATTCTCTTAAAGGGGCTGCACAATTTAACATTTGAGGGCAATGACTCTACATTTATCTTCCATGGCAAGCAGACTATGTTCTTGCTGGATGGATGCAAAAATATAGAGATTCGTAATTTACATACCGACTATGCCCGGCCGACTGTGACAGAGATGACGATTACTGAAAGCGGTACTCATTATTTCGATGTCCAGGTTCACCCCGATTCGCGGTATGAGATCAGGGATGACAAGCTGGTCTGGATCGGTGAGGGCTGGAGCTTCTCGGAAGGACCAATGCAGACCTATGATCCACTTAGCAATACGACTTGGCGGGTGGACAACTGGTCGGAGCTGGCTGATTCGGTTGAAGAGCTGGAGCCGATGAAGCTCCGCTTGCATTTTGATCATGGGCCTGAGGTTGTCCCCGGGCAGGTCCTGCAAAGCCGTGATGGTATTCGCGATCAGGTAGGTGTCTTCATTGTGGAAAGCTCTAACATCACCTTCAGCGATGTGGGGCTGCATTTTTTACACGGACTTGGGGTTGTAGGGCAGTTCAGCGACAATCTCACCTTTCAACGTATGGATATTTCGCCGCGCCTGGAGACAGGCCGAACGGTTACTGGCTTTGCGGATTTCATCCATATGTCCAGCTGCCGAGGTAAAATAACTGTTGCAGACAGCCGTTTTGCCGGTTCTCATGATGACGTCGTCAATGTCCATGGTACCTATCTACGGATCGTGGAGAAGCTGTCTGCGAATAGGGTGAAGGTTCGGTTCATGCATCCGCAGACTTACGGTTTTATGGCCTTCCATCCAGGAGACGAAATTGAATTTGTTCGTTCTGGCTCTCTGACCACCTATGCTGCTAATGAAGTGATAGAGGTTACGCGTCTCAACCCACGCGAGCTAATATTGACTTTAGCACAGTCTATTCCTGAAGGAATTGGCAGCCATGATGTGATCGAGAATGTAACCTGGACACCGGAGGTTGAAGTCGTAAATAATCACCTCGCGCGGGTACCGACCCGCGGTATCCTTGTGACAACCCGGCGTAAAGTAGGGATTAAGGGGAATGTTTTTGATCGGATGCAAATGAGTGCGATTCTGGTTGCCCTGGATGCGGAGTCTTGGTATGAGTCTGGCAAGGTGGAGGAGGTAACCATCGCTGAGAATCATTTTATTGAATGCGGGGGCATCGAGCATCCGGTTATTTTCATTTCGCCAGAGAACACAGAGGTTGATGAGAGCACTCCTGTTCATGAGGGTATAGTTATTAAGAACAACAGGTTCGAGACTGGTGAAACGTTAGTCCTTAGTGCCAAGAGCACCCGCGGACTGGTCTTCAGTGCTAACGAAATTGTCATGGGTGGGGAAAGTACGAACTGTCTTTCCAGTGTTGCGGATGCGATACGTTTAACCGCCTGTAGCGAGGTCGATATTCAGGATAATTAATTCAATGAGCTAGGGCAGGTTGTGTTAGATTGCGATATGGATCGGTAGATCGATGTATAGAAAACGCTTTATCTGATCTTTATAATGAGGGCAGACTTGGGGGAATACATTATTTAATTCATGACAGATCGTGAGGGAGAGAACCAATGAAACTTCAATATGACAAGCCAGCAAATGTATGGACCGAAGGGCTTCCGATTGGGAATGGCCGTCTGGGTGGTATGATCTTCGGCGGTGTGGAGCAGGAGAAAGTCAGTCTAAACGAGGATACATTATGGTCGGGATTCCCGAAGGATGGGAACAATCCAGGTGCTAAGGAAGCTTTGCCAAAGGTTCGAAAGCTGATTCAGGAGGGCCGGTATACAGAAGCGGACACCCTGACTAGAGAGATGCTAGGTCCGTACACCCAATCGTATCTGCCTTTTGGAGATTTACTACTTCGTTTTGAGCATGGTGGTGTTTATCAATCCTATCGGCGGACATTAGATATTGAACATGCGGTTCACCGCATTGAATACAAGATTGGTAATGTTACTTATACCCGTGAGATGTTCGCTTCACATCCTGATCAGTTGCTCGTGCTGCGTCTGACTGCAAGTGCACCGGGAGCGCTGAATGTACATGCTACGCTAGATAGTTCGCTTCGGCATAGCCTTCACGCTCAGGGTGATAACTTTGTACTCTCGGGAACTGCACCAAAGCATGTTGATCCAAGCTATTTTTGGAGTGACAATCCGATCCAATACGGAGAACCTGGCAAGAGCAAGGGCATGGCCTTTGAAGGACAACTCTCCGTAGTAGCAGAGGATGGGGAAGTTACCGTTGACGGTAGTGGAATTCATCTGTTGGGAGGAACGGCTGCAACCTTCTATTTCAGCGCGGCTACAGGCTTTAATGGCTTTGACAAAATCCCGGGAGCTGAGGGGAAAGATGCTTCTGCTATAGCAGCTTCTTACTTGGCAGATGTGAATGGAAAGTCTTACGACAGCTTGCTTCAAGCGCATGTCGAGGATTATCGATCACTTTTTGACAGAGTGAAGCTCCAATTAGGTAAGACACAAGCCCCGGAGTCGATGTCCACGGAGCAACGGATTACGACATACGCGGCACAAGACCCTGGTCTTGTCGAGTTGCTGTTTCATTATGGGCGCTATTTGATGATCGCAAGCTCGCGCCCCGGAACACAGGCTACTAATCTGCAGGGAATATGGAATGCGGTTACCCGTCCGCCGTGGAGTAGCAATTATACACTGAACATCAATACAGAGATGAATTATTGGCCAGCTGAAATTTGTAATCTGGCGGAATGTCATGAGCCGTTGCTGGATATGATCGGAAATTTGGCGAAGATGGGTGCGGAGACTGCTCAAGTCAACTATGGTGCCCGAGGCTGGGTGGCTCATCATAATACGGATATTTGGGCACAGACAGCACCGGTGGGGGATTATGGTGACGGAGATCCAAGCTGGGCTTACTGGACGATGAGTGGCGTTTGGCTGACACAACATCTCTGGGAGCATTATGCTTTTGGCGGGGACGAGGAATATTTACGGACTTCCGCTTATCCTGTGATGAAGGAGGCGGCTCTGTTTGCACTGGACTGGCTTATTGACGATGGTAACGGAAGGCTTGTGACCTCCCCATCCACTTCACCAGAGCATAAATTCCAGACAGCGGAGGGCTTGGCTGCAGTCAGCGCAGGTGCTACTATGGATATTTCGCTCATCTGGGAGCTGTTTACGAATTGTATCGAGGCTTCGGAAACGCTTGGAATGGATGAGGATTTGCGTGCAGAATTGGTAAGTGCTCGTGAACGTTTATTGCCACTGCAGGTTGGTAAGTACGGACAGTTGCAGGAATGGTCCTTAGACTTTGAGGATGAAGATATGTATCACAGACATACCTCACATTTGGTCGGTATCTATCCGGGCCGGCAGTTGTCAGAAGAAGAGACCCCTGAGCTGTTCGCTGCCGCCAGAACTTCGCTTGAACGGCGTGGGGACGAGAGCACGGGCTGGAGTCTGGGCTGGAGAGTTGCGCTCTGGAGCCGCTTCCGGGACGGCAACCGCTCACTACGACTGCTCTCAAACATGCTGCGGCTGGTGAAGGACGGGGAGTCCGAACAGTATAGTCACGGCGGGGTTTATGCCAATCTGCTTGGCGCACATCCACCGTTCCAAATTGATGGTAACTTCGCCGCTTCTGCCGGAATTGCTGAGATGCTACTGCAATCTCACCTGGAGTATCTCGATCTGCTGCCTGCACTGCCAGATGAATGGCAGGAGGGAAGCGTGGCGGGGCTACGTGCCCGCGGTGGCTTTGAAGTTAGCATTCAGTGGGATAAAGGTCATCTCGTGGAAGCACAGATTACCTCCCTTCTAGGCAATGAATGTGTGATCCGCACAGATGCTTCGCTTATGGTGAGTAATGGCGGCAGCGAGATGAAGTATGAACGTTCTGCAGATGGAATGTTGAGCTTTCCTACGACCGCAGGCCAGACCTACAAGCTTATAGTTGGTAAGTAATAGTAGTCAGTTTCATACGAATATGGACAGCAGCAGGGATCTGAATTACAGGTTCTGCTGCTGTTTTTTTTGTACGAATATAATGCTGATCAAGAATTAGGGAAAAACTCCCTGAAATTCGGAGATTTTTGCTCGTAAGACTAACAATCAGGGAATTTTTCCCTGAAATTCATCCGATCTGGTGGTGAAATTGGAATTCGCTCTGTTTTTTAGGGAGGAATTCCCTCATTACAATGAAATATAGTGTTTTCTGGCTTTTTTTAGGGAGGTTTTCCCTAATCTATCTCTTCTAGCTGTCCGAAGGTGAAAACGGAGTGTGGATACGAAATTGTTGAGCATGAGCAGTATTTTATGTACAGCCTCTTCTTCTTGTCATCGACATGAATACTAGGGGGATTTAGGCTTGTGCTAGATGTGTTAGATCGCGGTATGGATCGGAAGATCGTTGTATAGAAAACGCTTTATCTGATCTTTATAATGAGGGCATACTTGGGGGACACAGGTACAGAGCCTGCCGCCTTCAAGGTCCAAAACGCAGTAACAAGGAGGCAAATCATGCTAACTGATAGTGCTACAACGGTAAAAGTGAATACGGACACAGCATCTCTTATCCGTGTAACCAATGATGAGGTGAATCTAGAGATTGATCTCGGGACGGGTGAAGCATCCGTTGCCCGCGGGAACACTTCTCATGTAAAAGGGATTCGTAGTGCATTCCGCTGGCAGGGCCGGGAATATAACACTGAACATTATCAGAGCCACACACTGAAGTCTCAGGAAGTGGTAGTTCGTGAGGGCTTTGGAAAAGGTGTTCACGTAGTCATTTTGCACGAAACGTCCCTGCTGCCACAGCTGGAGCAGCATTTCTATATTTATGAATCTTCATCATTTGTATTGATGCAAATCGTAATCGCAAGCGCAAGCGATGAAGAGATCAAGGCAAACCGGATGGCAGTCCTTCAGACCAAATCGGTGTCACTTGGCGGGGAGTCAGGGCAACCCGAAGAACCGAGCATTCTGCGTGTGCCGTACGACAACGACAAGTGGGTCAGATATACAGTAGTGAAGCCGCCGATGGATATGGAAAGCTATGAAGTAACTGCATTGTTCGCGCCGGAAAGCCGGCAGGGAATTATTATGGGTTCCATTACGCACAAGGTGTGGAAGACTGGGATTCGTATCAAAAGCGAACGGAGCGGAGGGATCGAGGAGCTGGATCTTTACGGCGGCGCTGTAAGTGAAATGACCCGCGATTTCCAGCCACATGGTTATGTGAAAGGAACAAGAGTAGAGTCACCGCTCGTTTTCGTAGGGTTCTATGATGATTATAGAAAAGGGCTTGAAGCGTACGGTCAGGCTAATACCTGGATAGAGGCTCCTCTGTCATGGGATGGCGGCGTTCCTATCGGCTGGAATAGCTGGTCTGCGGCAATGGCTGAGCTTGATTATGATCTGTATACATCCACCAGTAATTTTCTGAAAAATGAAGTGCAGCCGCTAGGATTCCAGAATGAGGACACACTGTACATCAACTTTGATGCTTTCTGGGACAATTTCACACCAGAAGAAATGAAGAATGCACTGGACCTGGTTCGGGAGAACGGTCATAGACCGGGAACTTACTGGACGCCTTTTGCCTTCTGGGGAAGTCCGGCTCAGTTTGGAGATCTCGTGGAAGGTACAAACGGCAAATACACTTATGGTGATATCTTGCTGCGAGACAGCGAAGGAGAAATTTTGCCGGATGTTGATGGAGGGCTGGCCATTGACCCGACACATCCAGGCAACCTGCAAAGAATAGATTGGTATACGAATAAATTCATCTCGGAAGGCTTCGAGTATGTCAAGCTAGACTTCTTGGCACATGGTGCACTGGAAGGGCAACATTACAATCCGGAAATTACGACGGGAATTGCGGCATATCACTATGGGATGACTTACTTGCAGAACAAGCTCTCACCAGAGGTGATCGGTCGGCCGTTCTTTATCAATCTATCCATCGCGCCATTGTTCCCTTATGCATTTGCGCATAGCCGCCGGGTATCCTGTGATGTCTTCGGCACGCTACAAGATACGGAATATTTGCTGAACTCGTTGACACATGGCTGGTGGATGAGTCATACCTTGTACCATTACAATGACCCGGATCATTCCGTGCTCTACAAGAGCCACAACCAAGATGCCACTGGCTGGCATGAAGGACGGAGCCGACTGACTGCTTCGGTCATCGCTGGAACGGTACTTCTGCTAGGCGATGATTTCCGAAAAGAAGAAGCTGCCGCACGGGCCAAAGCGTGGCTGGGCAATAAAGAGATTATGGATGTCGCCCGCCTAGGGAAGACTTTCCACCCTGTCGAAGGGGATTTTGGCAAGCAAGCTTCCGATACTTTCGTACTTGAAGATGCAGAAGATGATGTATTCTATCTTGCTGTCTTCAACTATGATGCTGCGAATTCTGCTCATAAATCTATCTCCTTGGAGCGTGTAGGGTTGAAGGGTCAAACAGCTTACCAACTGCTTGATCTATGGGAAGGCACACAAGGGGAAACAGCGGGAGAGCTTGTAGTTACGCTCGAACCGGCAGAGTCCAAAATCTTCAAATTAACGGCAAAAGCCAACTGATTATACACATTGAAAAAAGAATACGCGTAACCGCTTCTCGCGGATAGCGCGTATTCTTTTTTGTTGGAGTCTTACATTCGTATTCGGCTTTGCGGATTAAGGCGGTATTGTGTTGGATTAATGCCGTAGCAGGTACTGAAATGTCTGGAGAAAGGATGGATGGAAGGATAACCCAGCTTCTCAGCGATCGCAGTCACACTAAGCTCACTCTCCAGAAGCAGTCCTGCCGCCCGCCTCATGACTAAATTATGATGATAGACGCGCGGCGTCATTCCGGTCTCCCGTAGAAACAGCTCATGGAAATATGTCCGCTTGAGCCCACAGAACTGTGCCCAATCTTCGATAGACTTACCACGCTCGGGGTGGGTGTTCAAATATTCCAGCAGGCGGACAATACGATAATCACTTGGCTGATGCTGATGGAGGGCATTATACCAGCTCAAGATCCAGCCGTACAGATAGCTATTGGCCGTCTCATTACGATAGAACAGCGCGTCATTGTAAGACTTGGCAATCATCACAAGACTATCGTATAGCAGGGGATATTTAGCTAGTGGAAATACGCAAGGCAACTCATTCAGCTCGGCACAGGGTGCTTCGGTGGCTTTTTTTTCAAATTGTAAGACTTCAGGGGCATGGATAAATGAAAGGTTATTGGATACTGGAGAGCGGTTGTCCCATAAATCAAAATAGATGTTGTAGGACGACAGTGGATGAGAAGGCATGATATGAAAAGCATGGGGTTGACCGGGACGGAGAAAGACAAGCGTCCTCCGTTCAATCGGATAACGTATTCCGTCGATTTCCATCTCACCGGGGCCATCTGTAAACAAGTGGAACGCATATGCATTACCGACTCTCAGATGCTCATTGCTGCTGCCGTCGTACACATAAGGCATGATTGCGCCGACATACGGAGTCATTTCAGATAGTTTATTCATGCGGCCCCTCTTTTCTTAACTTACCGTACAAATCATCAAATAATCGAACAGGTCAACAAAGACAGTAGTTCATCCAAATGATACGATAAATACAATAAATCCGCAACATATTGGATAGGTTTAAGAAAGTATGATTCATCTTGAAAGAGATGGAATTATGAATATTTTTACACTGTATAGCGGATTAATTAACAACATTTTTTAGAGGGTTGTCGCGCTTGCACAGATTCTACTATGGACAGGAGAAAATAAAATGAGCGATTTTAGATTATGGTATTCTACCCCTGCAACAGATTGGTCACAAGGATTGCCACTGGGCAACGGAAGAATAGGTGCAGTAGTGATAGCTGCTCCGTATCGTGAGGTATGGAACATGACCGAGGTTACCTACTGGTCGGGTCAAGCTGAGTCAGAGCCTGCTCCTTTCGGAGGCAGAGCTGCGCTGGAAGAGATGCGGAAGTACTTCTTTGCTGGCGATTATAACGAAGGTGACCGTCTAGCCAAACAACATCTGCAGCCGAAGAAACGAAATTTCGGTACGAACCTTGGTTTATGCGAGGTTGTCATTGACTTTGCAGAACAGGACACGGATTCCGGGTCAGCAGCGGCTATCGAGCGAGAGCTGGATTTGACCTGTGCGGTAGCCCAGACAGTGGTTCAAAGTAGTGGAACAACGCTGCATCGTGAGATTTTTGCCTCCCATGCTGATGATCTGGTGGTCTCAAGAATTTGGAGCGATGAACCGGGAGGTGTATCCTTTACGATCGGTCTGGAGGGTGGTTCAGAGTCGTTTACGACTCAAGTCGTGAATGACGACACTATTGAATTCAGAGGACAAGCCACAGAGAATGTGCATAGTGACGGCACTTGCGGGGTATGGGCAAAGGGACAAATTAAGGTAAGCATTTCCGGTGGTACGATGTACAGAGGGGACGGTCAATTGAGAATTGCCGGAGCCAATGAGGCGCGAATTTATTTTGCCGTCAGCACCGATTACAACCGTAGTAACTCGGAGTGGGAAATGGAGAGCGGCAGCACATTACAGCAGGCTTTGATTAAAGGATATGCGCAGTTAAAAGAAGATCATATCGAAGATTATGAGCAAGAATATGGTAAGGTGGATATCCAATTAGGTACCACTGGGAAGGTGAATCTGCCGACTGACCAACGTATTCGATTACTGGCACAGGGCCAGGAGGAGGATTCGCAGTTGTTCGCGTTGTTCCTGCAGTACGGACGTTACCTGACTATCGCTGGAGCACGGGCAGACTCCCCGTTACCGTTGAATTTACAGGGAATATGGAATGATGGTGAGGCTTGCCGTATGGGGTGGAGCTGTGACTATCATTTGGACATCAATACGCAAATGAATTACTTTCCGACGGAAGTCGTAAATCTTGGGGATAGTCATTTACCATTAATGCGCTATATTGAGGGTTTGTCTCATGCTGGAAAGTCAAGCGCTCGCGATTTCTATGGCAGCAAAGGCTGGGTAGCACATGTATTCTCGAATGTCTGGGGATTCACGGCTCCGGGCTGGGAGACATCTTGGGGGCTAAACGTTACAGGTGGACTATGGATTGCGACGCATCTGATGGAGCATTATGAATACAGTCAGGACCATGTGTTTCTGGAGCAACAGGCATATCCAGTGCTAAAAGAAGCCGCAGCATTCTTCCTAGATTATATGACCATTCATCCAAAATACGGCTGGCTGGTGACCGGACCTTCTAATTCGCCGGAGAATCATTTCTATCCTACGGATAGCAGCGAGGGCGCACAGCAGCTGTCTATGGGTACCACTATGGATCAGATGCTGGTGAAAGACCTTTTTGAGTTCTGTTTGAAGTCTGCGAAACTACTGAATACGGATGAGGAACTACAGGAGCAGCTGGAGCAAGCGATATCCAAGCTGCCACCATTTCAGATCGGCAAGAGAGGACAGCTGCAAGAATGGCTCGAGGACTACGAGGAAGCGCAGCCGGAGCATCGGCATTTGGCCCATTTGTTCGCGGTATATCCAAGTAATCAGATCACACCAGGTAAGACACCTGAACTTAGCGCTGCGGTGAGAGTAACACTTGAGAACCGGATGGTTCAGGAAGAACTGGAGGATGTGGAATTTACCGCAGCATTGTTCGGTCTCGGCTTTGCCAGATTGTATGATGGGGAAAAGGCCTTTAATCATATTTCTCATTTGATTGGTGGACTCAGTTTCGATAATTTATTTAGCTTTTCCAAATCGGGCATTGGAGGAGCGGAGTGCAATATTTTTGTGATCGATGGGAATTTCGGGGGTACGGCTGTTATTGCCGAGATGCTGCTGCAAAGCCATGAGGGTGAGATTCATCTGCTGCCTGCACTTCCAAAAGCATGGGGTACAGGATCGGTATCTGGACTGCGGGCCAAAGGAAATGCTGAGGTTGATGTAGCTTGGGACAATGGTCAATTGGTGAAGCTACGATCCGTACCTACTCGCCAGGAACCGTGACACTTCGGTTGGGAGATAGAAGAGCTACTGTTCAAGGAGAAATAGGAGGAAGCTACTATTTTAACAGTCAGTTAGAGTTGGTATAATGATTCAGCGGGGGTGATATGAACCCCCGCTTTAATTATGCTGGGTTATTAGCGCATGATTAAAGGGCTATCCGGTCTGTTATGGACCGGATAGCCCTTTTGCCGATGTCTGCAAATTAACAATTCATGCCTGAAAATAACTTTCATTTATTTGGATCATAGTAGCCTAAGGGGAAAAGAATATAATAGAAGAAACAGATGCAGACAACAAAGAGGAGGGGACATCAGTGTATAGTATTTTTCTAGTTGATGATGAAGAAATAGGCCTTGAGATGATGAGAGATTATATCCGCTGGGAAGAAATGGGCATTTATGTCGTCGGAACTGCGAGTAATGGTAGAGAGGCTCTAGAGAAGATAGAGGCCATTAGACCTGATATTATTCTTACAGATGTCCAGATGCCGATTATGAACGGTATTGAAATGGCTAAAAAAATACATGAGAGCTATGACTGGATGCAGTTAATGTTCCTGACTGGGCATGACGAATTCAACTATGTAAAATCGGCTCTAAATGTAGGTGCTGTTGGATATTTACTGAAGCCCCTCGACTTGAATGAAATTGGAAGCGTTATCGCAAAGGTGAAGCAGCGCTGTGAGGAAGTTCAAATGAAGAAACGTTCCATGGAGGCGGCTAAAACGAACCTTCTTAAGGAGCTTTCCTATGAAAAAAATGCGGAACATGCCGCTGATCTGGCGACCAGCTATTGCAAGCTTACCCGTGAGTCTGAGAGGAATCGCTACGCAATGGCGCTGTTCAGTATCGATCCGATTGAGGCAGAGGGGGAACAGCAGAGTCTGGAGGATTGTAAGAACCGGTTGGTAGCTTTTCTGGATCATTTCTTCAAGTCAAAGAATATAGAGACGGTATTTGTGCCCTACAAAGATGGGGAGGTAGGTGTGTTTATGGAAGCACGCCAACAGCCTGGGTATTATGCGTGGGAGGATTTGGCCGCGGCTATCCGAAGTGGACTGGATTTCACAGTGACGGCAGCAGTCGGTGCGCAGGAAACCGAATTAACGGAGTTACATTGTCTGTATAAGCAGACGCGTGAAATCCTAAACGAGCGTTTCTATAAAGGTACGGGTTCAATTATTCATGCCTTGGCGATTTCAAACCAGTTTGATAGTGAGCATGTGCCACCTTTTAATAGGAAAGAGTGGTTTGAAGCTATCAATCAGCTAGATTTCGAGCAAGCCGCACAGAAGCTGCATCAGTATTTCGAGGGGCTAGCCACACTAAGAATCAAGAAAAAAAATATCTGCGATTGGGCGATTGATCTTGTCGACGAGCTGCTGGAGCAACTGCATCAACCTGTTCCTGAGGGGGTTAAACGGGCGGAGTTATATCATTCCATCTATAATGCATTGACTTTAAATGAGATTGAGGATTTGATCCTGGGCACTGCAGGCAATGCTATGAGCTTGCTGGGTGAGCGGCTTATGGACAAAAACACGAAGCTAGTTCACAAGGTTCGCAGTATGATCGACCAGAATTTTGATCAGCCGATTACGATCAATAGCTTATCTGATCAGGTTTATTTATCGCCCAACTATTTACGCTCCATTTTTAAAGACAAGACTGGTATCACGATTCACGATTATTTAACACGTATCCGGCTCGATAAGGCTACAGAGTTGCTGGCTGACGGTTCGCTCAAAATTCAGGATATCGCCCAAAGAGTCGGTTACGAAAGCACGTCTTATTTTATCTCCCTATTTCTGAAGAACCAAGGAGTTACACCTAACGAGTATAGGAAGAGTCTATGATTGTGCCAGCGCTTCAGTTCGGCAAATAGGAAATAAAGTTACTTTCCCTTACGAATAGTAAACTTGCGATATGGATATTAATCCCTCTGCTTTTTACAATTAAGCATGTATTATAACTGGCACATGTGAGGGGCTTCATTCATCAAGGCAATCAAAGGAGTTTTAGTTCATCGAAAATCGGTAGCGCTTTCAAGATGCTTCTTAACCAACTCCTTTGATGACTTGATGGACAGATATAGCCCGAATATCACAAAAGTGCAAGGAGACCTACAAACGGAGGGATTAAATGTTTGGGAAAGCAATGAAAAGAGGATTTTTGTTCTTTGTCATCATCTGCTTGGTAATAGGCAGTGGCGGTCAGTTTGTCAGTACGGTTTATGCCGATGATACGGAGAATACTACCTATGAAGCTGAAGCTGATGGAAATGCTATGACTGGCAATGCTTCTATTTCTGAACACCCAGCGGCTTCCGGGGGGCAGAAAGTCGGAGGCATGTATCAAGGAAGCACTTTGCAGTTCAATCATGTGACTGTAAGTGAGAGTGGGAATTATAAAATTACAGTGTACTATATTTCTGGCGATTCGCGGCCATTCAATATCAGTGCCAATGGCGGCGATAAGCAGTTTGAAGAACCACCCAAGACAGTGGACTGGGATACGGTGGGAACTTATGATGTGACACTTCCGCTGAATGCTGGAGAGAACAGTATCCTGATTGATGACAACAACTGGTATTCTCCAGACATCGACAAGATCGTAATTCGTGGACTGGACGACAGCGACCCAGGTGAAGGATCTGGAGGCGACTGGAAGGAGAAGCTGCATGGTGCAATCATAGAAGCTGAAGCGCCTGAAAATATAATTACAGGCAACGCCAAAATAGCGGACAGCAGCGTTGGTTCCGGTGGAAAAATTGTAAAGGATATGAATAAAAACAGTACTTTACAGTTCACAAATGTCACTGTGCCGGCAGCGGGAACGTATTTGATCCGTATTTCCTATATTTCCGGTGACCAGCGGCCTGTCTATATGCAGGTGAATGATGGACTGGATGAATTGGTTGATCTGCCAAAGACAGCAAGCTGGGATACGGTAGGAACTTATGATGTAGAAGCCTCCTTGCAGGAAGGGCTGAACACGATCACTTTCTCGGATCATGACTGGTACTCTCCAGATTTCGACCGGATTGAAGTCATTCCGTATACGATCAGTTATGAAGCTGAGTCTCCGGTCAATGATTTAACTGGAGAAGCGCGAGTTGGCGATAGCCCGAATGCTTCCGGTGGACAGAAGGTAGGGTATCTGAATGGCGGCAGTTCCTTAACTTTCAATAAGATTACGGCTCCGATGACAGGGGATTATCGGATCACGGTAGCTTATTTCTCAGGTGACCCGCGCAGCTTATACGTCAGCGCTAATGGTGGGGCAGAGCAGTATTATGAACTGCCAAAGACACCAGACTGGGATACGGCGCTCACATATGAGCTTACACTGCCCCTGAACGAAGGCGAGAATACAATCAAATTCTCAGACGGCAACTGGTACGCGCCAGATCTGGATCGAATTATTGTAGAACCGGCATTGGGTACAGATCCTAATCCTCCAGTTGAAGAGGAAGGTGATCTGGGGACACCAGGGGCTTCGAATAACTACGGGGGCATCACCGTTACCGAATATACTTATGGAACGCTCGTATCGAATGGACAATATGAGGTTTCCTTTAATACTAAGTCTGGATACGCAAGCTACAAGTGGACGGATGGTCAGAAGCTGCAAGGAATCTATAGCAGCATCAAACTCGGTGATACTCTCGTTGAGACTACAAGCTATGAGAATCATACAAGTGCTGGTGCTCCAGTAGAAATTCAGGATGGCTTTGGCAAAGGAGTGGAGCTTACTTTTGTTCACACCTCAGCTGGACAGCCAACGCTCAAACAGGCTTACAAGTTTTATGACGATCAGAAGTATTTCTTAACTCGTCTGGATGCCATTAGCGATACGGCGCTGCAGACTAATTATATGTCACCTATTACCGTAAAACGTTCAGGTGGAGTGGATATCGGTGCCAGTGCAGATAACCGAGTACTAACCGTTCCTTTTGACAATGATGCTTGGATTCGTTATAAATCTCAATCTATGAACCGTGCGGATACCAGCTATGAAATGACGACTATCTTTAATAACTCGACACGCAGCGGTCTTGTGCTTGGGTCGGTCACTCATGATACGTGGAAGACCGGGATCGACTGGAAAGGATCTTCTAATCGGCTGAATGAGCTAGCGGTTTATGGCGGGGCAGCCAGCGACGTTACACGGGATACCCAGCCTCATGGCATGCTTACAGGTGCAGAGTTGTCTTCGCCGATGATTATGGTGGGGGCATTCAGTGATTACCGCACAGGACTCGAGGAATACGGAAAAGCTAATGCGATCATCACACCTCCACTGTTGCTGAATCCTGAGTTGCCGCAAGGCGTACCTGTTGGTTTTAACAGCTGGGGAGCTTACGAAGGTACACTTTCATACCAAGACGTTGTGGATGTCTCCAATTATTATAAGGAGCACCTAAATGATTTCAATAATAACGGTAATGTATTTATTAATATGGATTCCTATTGGGACAATTTGAATGATAAGCAGCTTGCTGACGCTGTATCAGTAATTAAGGGTAATGGTCAGCATGCAGGTATCTATTGGGCACCATTTGTATATTGGGGCAACAATATGAGCCAGCCGGTAGAGGGTACCGACAATAAGTATACGTATGGCGATATTGTCCTCAAAGATGCCGAGGGTAAACCGCTGCCGACGCTGGATGGGGCTTTTCCTCTGGATGTGACACATCCAGGTGCTAAACTGCGCATGAATTATTTTTTGGACAAATTTAAGGATCTGGGCTTTACCTTCATCAAATTGGATTTCTTGACGCACGGTTCGCTTGAGGGACAACATTTCGATCCAACCGTAACGACAGGGATTCAAGCATACAATGAAGGAATGCGTTATGTGAAAGATCGTTTGGATGGAAAAATGTTCATTAGCGCATCTATTGCGCCAATCTTTCCAAGCCAATATGCACACAGCAGACGTATTTCCTGCGACACCTACGGCAAGATCAATGAAACGGAATACATGCTGAATTCGTTAACTTATGGATTCTGGCAAAATGGCACGATTTACACCTATACGGATCCCGATCATTTAGCGTTGGCCCGCGCTTCCAGCTTAACTGAAGCTCGCAGTCGAATGAACTCTGGCGTCATCGCCGGTACCGTACTTCTCGGCTCTGATGATGTTAACGATCCAAAGGCACGGGAGTACATGACTGCCTTGTTTAACAACAAGGAGGTTCTCGAACTAGCGTTAAAAGGAAAAGTGTTCAAGCCGCTGGAAGGAAATACGAATGCAAATGCAGCGGATACTTTTGTGATGAAAGACGGCAACGATTATTATCTGGCTGTATTCAACTACAGCGCCAATGCTTCTGCAGACAAAACGGTGAATCTTGGTAGAGCCGGACTGGACGCAGCGGATTCGTACACTATGCAAGACCTATGGACGGGAGAGGTTTCGACGATTTCAGGAACACTCGCATTGTCCTTGCAGCCGACTGAATCGAAACTGGTAAAATTGACAGCTGCACCTAAGAAAGTAACAGGTGTATCGCTAGATAAGACAGAGCTAACATTAACCGCTGGTGAAACCGGCAAGCTGACGGCTGCGCTATCTCCGGAAGAGGCGGCGAATAAAGCAGTACACTGGACTTCGAGCGATACGTCTGTTGCCACCGTAGTGTACGGAACGGTAACGGCTGTAAATGCTGGGAGAACCACAATTACTGTGGAAACGGTAGACGGCGGCTTCAAAGCTGCGGCAGAAGTTACAGTCAAAGCAGCCTCCCCTGGAGAACCGGGAAATCCTGAAGTCCCTGCGAATCCGGGTAACAACAACGGTACTCCTGGTAGCATTGTAGATCAAGAGAATGGCGCGGGCACTCTAATCCTTACATCAGAGATGCTGAAAGTGGATAGTGGATCTGGTAATGTCATCGTGGAGATTAAGGGAGATACACAGCAGATACAATTATCCTCCGATGTAGTTCGCCAGTTGGCGAATCATACGCTGGTTTTGAAGTCCGGTAAGTTCTCCATGAAGGTGCCTGCGGATCTGCTCCGCCAGTTGCAGAGCAAGCTACCGGAAGGTCAGCGGGATGATAGCACGATAACCCTGAAATTAGCACCACTCAGCAGCAAGGCGAATGAGATCATTGCTGCAGCGGAGGGAACTACTCAAGCACAGGTTAGACTCATGGGTGATATCTATGAGTTCAGTCTGTCGGTGACCACGAAAACTGGCACAACAGAAATGCTTTCTGCGTTCGAACAACCCATTACGCTAAGCCTGACAGTGGGAGAAGGCTTTGATTCCAAGCGTGGAGGCATTTACTATATTGCGGATAACGGTAAGCTGGAATATATCTCTGCGAATTATGCTGATGGTGTATTGACAGCACAAGTTAACCACTTCAGTAAATATGCTGTGCTGGAGCTCAAACGGACCTTTGTCGATGTACCAGCCAATCACTGGGCTAGTCCTGCAATCCAAGAGCTGGCGGCGAAGCTGTATGTTCAAGGGACTAGCAAAGACAAGTTTGAACCAAACCGTGCGATTACACGTGCCGAGTTCACCTCTATGCTCGTACATTCCCTTGGATTGACCACTAAGGGAGATATTAGCTTTGCTGATGTTGCACCGTCTGCTTGGTACGCGGAGTCCATTTCTATCGCTTACAAGGCGGGCATCGTGAGCGGCAGGAGTGCGACCAAGTTCGAGCCGGCTGCACAGATTACCCGTGAAGAAATCACGGTCATGTTAATGAAAGCTTATGAGCTGAAGAATGGAAAAGTAACTGTTGCTTCATTTGACGCGGCATTCAAAGATATGAAGCAGGTCTCCTCTTGGGCAGCCGCTTCTGTAAAGGGAGCAGCCAGCCTAGGACTGGTTCAAGGTCAAAATGAAGGTCTATTTGCACCAAAAGGGATCGCTTCCCGAGCAGAAGCGACCCAAGTGATTTATAACTTGATTATGAAGTAAAACATTGCAAATATACAAATGAACGAAGGAGTTAAGCAATCTCTAGATGCTTAGCTCCTTCGTTTTTGGTGTTCACTGAAGCTTTATTAAAATGATAATGGTTATATCGAGGGGCTCGTGGCAAGCTCGTGGTAACTAGGCTAGGTGAGAGCGATTAGGGAAAATCTCCCTAAAAATAGCCAAAAAATTCTTGGATGCGATGTAATTAGGGAAATCCTCCCTAATAATCGGGCGAATTCTGAATTTACCTCCAAATCAGCAAATAATCAGGGAGGATTTCCCTGATTATCAGTATAATAAGCAAAAATCGCCAAATTTCAGGGAGGATTTCCCTAATTGTTAATCAATATTTCTGATTTTTCAATAAGCTTTGCGGTTATTCAGATGCGTCGTTCCTTACATTTCCTTTTGTGGTAAGCGAATTTGCACAGTGGTTCCTATTCCGAGCCTACTAAACACTGTAACGCCGTAATGCTCACCAAACCTCAGTTTTATCCGTCGATCTACGTTTGAAATCCCATAACCTCGCCCGGGTTTATCGTCAAGTAAAGTGTGAAGTGTCTCACGACTCATCCCCATGCCATCATCAATTACAGATAGAATAATATCACTATTTTCGACTATGCCTTTGATATGAATATTTAGCGGGCTTTCCTGATTCCACACCGCATGAAGCACCGCATTTTCTACAAAAGGCTGCAAGGCTAGCTTGACTGTAGAGTAAGGTAAGATCGCTTCATCAATATTGTAGGTGATGTTCAGTTGTCCTTTGAATCGGATCAGTTGAATGGCATTGTAGCTTTGCGTCAGCTTCAATTCTTCATTAATAGTTAAGATGCTCTTTCCTTTATTCAGGGAGATGCGATAAAACTTGGCGAGATGAAGCACCAAATCCTGAATGCGAGTATCTTGATGTTTTAGGGCAAGAGACGAAATGGAGCCCAGTGTATTGTACAGAAAATGGGGGTTGATCTGGGCCTGAAGCAGGTCAAGCTCTGCCTCCTTATTCTGTAGCTCCTTCTGATACACTTCGGTGATTAGACTTTTTAAGCGTGTAGTCATTTGCTTGAAGGCAAAATGAAGCTGGCCAATCTCATCATTGCCTAAATATTCAACATTCGTAGGGTTGAAGTCACCACGTTCTAGCCGCCGGATCATTCGGATTAACATTCGGATACGCTTGCTAAACATCGATGCTGTAATGTAAATCAGCAATAATGCGACAACTATAAAGCCTAAAGAAATTTTGATGATGAGCTCTGACAGTGATTTTGCATCCTGAATGATACTGTCATAAGGGAATATAGAGACGGTTTTCCATCCATTTGTGAGCGTGTTATAGACGGCGAAAGCCTTTTCCCCTTTATAGGTAGTATCAAATCTGCCAGAAGGCAATTCATCAAAGTTCTGATCAAGCATTTCCGGCAGACTTGTATTTAATAATTGTTTGTCGGCAGCTGATAAAATAAGCCCCTTGTCATTAACAATAAAAATATCTTTGCCGCCTGCTTCTTTCTCCATTAAAGAATAGATCACTGATTCGGATATTTCGAAGACCAGAATACCGTAGGGATATTGGTTGCGATTATTGTTCAGTAACCTAGCCAGTGTAAACATTGCGGGATTATCTTGTGACTGCGGTGAGGACAGATGAATAATATTCCCGTGAGACTGCATCAGCTGCTTGTACAGCTCTGTCTCCTTCACTTCGGGTGTAACCGGCTTGATATAGTAATTATCTTTGGGCAGTGATGGATTGTCGGAATAAATGAAAACGCTACCAAAATCGGGATAGGCAGCCATTACAGTGTCTATACGATTGCCAATATATTGATAGACGTCCAGATAAGATGGATCATCTTGATATTCGCTCGTGAGGTAAGTGGCTAGCCTATTATCCAAGTAAATAGAAGCGGAAATATGCTCATAGCTGTCCAGTTTGTTCTCCAGGTTCTTGTTGATCTGGGCCGTTGAATTCATCATATTGATGTAGATTTGATCGGTCAGCTTTGATTTTGTAAGTTCGAATGAAAAATAGACAAAAAGCATCATTGGAAGAATGGTGACCAGAACGAACACGAGGAATAGCTTGGAGCGAAAGCTAAGGTCGATAAAAGGCATATAAATATACTTTTTGTAAAAATGACGCATCGTAGAAGTCCCTTCTTTACTGTGAATTCACGGAAAGCCAAGTTTATCATATCAGACTGAATATCGAAATCCAATGCTCGAATGTTCAGAAACTCCTTTAAAAAGCGCTATCATTCGGAGGATTGAAGTATAGAAAGGAGCCCTATACGGACTTAAGATAAATAGGAGAGAAGCTGAATCGAGATGTAGCAGGGTATGCTGCACTAAATAAAAAGGGAGGGTATTTGATGCATAAAGCAAGCGCTATCAAAACAGTCAGGGGCAATAATTTTTGGTACAGATTAAAAGAGCAGAAATGGTTATTTTTGCTAATGCTCCCTGCCATAATTGCGACATTGCTATTTTCCTATGGACCTATGTTTGGTATGTATATGGCATTTACAAACTATCAACCGGGTGGAGGAACATTTTTTCAACAATTTTTCCATGCTGACTTTGTTGGCTTTAAGTGGTTTGAATATTTCTTTACCACAGGAGACTTCTACCGTGTAATGCGTAATACGCTTGCGACAAGCCTCTTGACCTTGTTATTCGGGTTTCCTGCGCCGATCATACTCGCGCTTGTGCTGAATGAAGCAAAACAGGGATTTTTCAAACGCTTTACACAGACGGTTTCTTATCTCCCGCATTTTATCTCATGGGTTATCGCCGCTAACATTGTAATTACGCTGCTAGCTTCCGATGGGATGTTCAACAATCTACTAGTAACGCTCGGGATTGTTAACGAACCGGTAGCTTTTCTACAAAACGGACCCTTATTCTGGTGGATTATCGCCTTATCTAATATGTGGAAAGAAATGGGTTTTAGCGCCATTATGTACCTAGCTGCAATATCCGCTATTAATCCGGAGCTTTACGAAGCCGCAAGAGTAGATGGAGCTAGCCGATTCAAGCAAATGTGGAATATTACGCTCCCTGCTTTACGTCCAACTATCGTGATATTGGCCATTCTTGCAGTCGGAGGTATTTTGAATGCCGGCTTTGAACAACAATATCTATTGCAAAATAACACTGTACTTGAGTACTCGGAAGTTATCGATATTTATGCATACAAATACGGGTTACAAAACAGCATGTTCTCATACGGGGCTGCCGTGGGGGTATTCAAATCCGTTATTGCCTTCATTCTTGTTGTAATCGTGAATCGAATTTCTAGAAAAGTGAACGACCAAGCGTTGTTCTAAATAACAAAATGGAGAGGAGCGCTTGAGATGTTTTTGAACAGATACGGAGATCATATCTTTAAGTGTTTTGTATATTTGATTCTTATCCTTGTGTTGCTGGTTACCTTCTTACCTTTTTGGAATATTCTCGTTCTTTCATTAAATGCTGCTGAGGATACTGTTCGTGGTGGCGTCTACTTTTGGCCAAGAGATATCACCTTTGATAGCTACAAACAAATTTTGAAAGATACCGAAATTATGAATGGGATATGGGTAACAGTTAAACGGACCGTAATTGGTGCACCACTATCGGTTCTTGTGATTACGATGCTTGCTTATCCGCTAAGCCGGCGGAATTTGATGGGACGCAAGGGTTGGAACCTTTACTTCGTCTTTACGATGTATTTCGGAGGCGGGCTGATTCCTTATTACATGGTGCTTAAAGCCCTGAATATGATCGACACTTTCTCCGTTTTTATTCTGCCAGGCTTGATGAATGTCTTCTATATGATTATTGTCCGTACCTTTATGGAGGGATTACCTGGTGAGATTGAGGAGTCAGCGAAAGTAGATGGAGCGAACGACTTAATGATTTTCTTCCGGATTGTGCTGCCGTTAACAACACCAGTACTTGCGACAGTGGGCCTCTTTCAGGCAATATCGCATTGGAACTCGTGGTTTGACTCCTATGCATTTACTTACAGCTCAGACCTGAAGACCTTGCAAGCGGTCCTCGTCAAAATACTGAGTCAGTTCCAGACCGGAGGTATGGTATCGCAATCGCAAATGCTGGCAAACTCCGCCAAGCGAAATGCTGTTTCAAGCGATACGATCCGGATGGCAGCGACGATGGTTGCAACATTGCCTATCGTTCTAGTATATCCGTTCCTGCAAAAGTATTTTGTTAAGGGTATGACTTTGGGAGCTGTTAAGAGTTAATATGATTAAATAACCGAACGCCAGCCGGAGAGGAGTTGTCCAGCTGGCGGCCCTGAAGGGGGGTGAGCGGACAGACTTGCTTGGTTGCTTGATAGACTTGTGACGTAACTTAATTAATGGGAGGAATTAGGGTGTCTATGATAAAGAAAAACAAATTGTTGAGCGTAAGTATAACTGCTGCATTATCTGCTTCACTATTAGCGGGCTGTGGCTCTAATGATGGAACAGACAATACAAACAAAGCGGCTGGAGACAATACAAAACAAGAGCCGATTACACTTACATGGTTTGATTCAAATACTAAGGGAGAGCCTTTTACTGATGCTGTCGCCCAAGAAATCACTAAAAAGACTGGCATTGAGATCTCTATTCAGCAGCCAACAGGAAATCCGACAGAGAAGCTAAGCTTGATGCTTGCCAGCGGTGACTATCCGGATGTGGTCGTGATGAGCCGTGGGGATGCTTCACTTGATAAATACATTACAAGCGGTGCCTTTATTCCACTCGATGAGCTGATTGAGAAGAATGGCCCTGATATCAAGGAAATGTATGGCGACACATTGACCAAGACTCGTTATAAAGACGGAAAGAACTATTACTTGGCTAACTGGTATGGACTAGATAGTGATCCAGTCTTCGGGATGCTGATGAGAAAAAATCTGCTTGCAGATCTGGCTCCGGACAAAGCAGATGGCAGAGCACCGCTTACAACAGATGAATTAGAAGCGATTTTGAAGGATTTTAAAGCAAAAAACAAGACGATTGATGGAAAAGAATCCATTCCAATGACCATGAACGGCGAGAATATGGGCGCCAACCTTGGAACATTCAAAGGCATGTGGGGTCTGAAAACTTACTATGATAACAATGGAACATTGCAATATGATGTTAAGGATCCAAAGTATCGTGAAATGTTGCTCTACGTAAATAAATTATACAGAGAAGGTCTGATTGAGAAGGAATTTGCGATTAGCAAAACGCAAACTTGGGTTCAAAAGTTGGCTACTGGCGCAGTATTCTCCACACCAGGCGCTTACTGGGATCCAGGTAACGGGAACGGAACTTTGAAGAAGGATGGCGGAGAAGATAATCAGCTCTTCCCATACAAGGTAGTTGCCCCTGGAGTAGACCCTGCCCAAACGACATTTGGACCAAGAAGCTCACTTGGATGGGATGCTATCGCTATTACGAAGAACAACAAGCACCCTGAAGAAACAATGAAGCTGTTCAATTTCTTGGCAAGTGATGAAGGACAGCATTTGCTGCTGTGGGGCCAAGAAGGCGTTCAATACACCATGGTGGATGGCAAGAGACAACCGGACCCTGCATTCTTGGATAGCTTCAAGGAAAACTGGGACGACACAGTCAAGAAGAGCGGTGTCCGCAAATGGTTGTGGTTTATCAAAAATGGTCTGGATGCAAATGAACAGCCTTACGATATGGCCGTTAAATATCAACGCAGTGAAGTAGATCAGATGGCAATCAAGAGTCTTGGGGATTCCGTATGGGATACAGCGGCATATGACAACTTGAGCCCTGATGGCGGAACACCTGAAGCACTGACTGCACAGAAGGTAAAGGATATTATGGATCAAAGCATTACGAGAGTAATCATTGCTCCTACTGAAGCCGAAGCCAATGCGACATTCGATAAGATGCTTGCGGAAATGAAAAAGGCTGGGGATGAGAAAGTAGAAGAAATCATTAACCAAAAGTACGCAGAGCGTATGGAGCTGTGGAATTCAAAATAATTATTGTAAGGGCTTCCTCTCTGCATTCAGGCAGAGGGGGAGCCTTTTTCTATGTTTTCAAATGTTAATTAAACTAGTCTATTAGCATGCGCATTTTTGCGGAAATCCAGCGGGGCCTGGTGATAGTACTTTTTGAATTGATGATAGAAATGGCTGACATTGTCAAAGCCGGACTCCAGAGCAATTTCGACCACACGTAGTTCTGTAGTAAGTAGCAGATTACGTGCCACGTTGAGCCTAAGTTGGTTGATATATTCTGTTGGTGTCTGGTTCAAGTACTGGCGAAAGGCCCGGTTGACATGACCGGCGCTTCTGCCCGATAACTCGTACAGGGCATGAAGGCCTTTGTTTAAGTTTTCTTTTAGATGCATCTTGGAAACGGCATGTTCGAGCCACAGTGGGAATTCTGGCTGCTCGATGGTTTCTGGAGAGAAAAAATGCTGGGTAAGTGTATCTACGAGTATTCCTTTCAGATAAATCCTGGACTTTACTTTGTCTAAGGTAGAAAGCATTCGGATGCGTTCGAAAGAACGAATGAAATCATCCATCTCCATTTGAGATAACATGGCGATTCTAGGGAGCGGAGTATGTAATAGCCCGTGCAGGAATTCTTCTTCATTCAGGTAACTAAAGGCATCATTAATGAGGCTTTTTCGGCAGGGAATGTTCAGAAAGCGGCAATCGCTATCCCCGTCAGCTTCATAGCGATGGGTATCATCGGGCCGGATGAAGACAAGGCAGCCAGATTGAAGAAGCTGGGCAGCCCCGTTGACGATATGCCGGCATCGGCCTTCAGTGAGTATGAAAAATTCATAAAAATCATGCGTATGTTCTGGGGATACCTGACTCAGAGATTCTACCCAGAAGGGATCAGCTAGCAATTCGGGGTTTATATGGCTTGCCTCAGTGTATTTGATCATGTTTTTCCTCCAGTGTTAGTGATGTCAAAATAGCACACTATTTTTGCGAACACAATAGAAGAAATGTATACATATTATTGTTAAAATTTTAATACAAGAAGTCAAAATAGCACATTTGTGGAGGCGGAAATATGCAACTTGTCAATCTAAACGGAAAATGGGAAATGAAACGGCTTCATGAACCGAAATGGCTGGAAGCCAGCGTGCCAGGCTCTGTCTACCATGATTTGTTGAATGCCGGTGAAATGCCAGATCCGTTCTACCGCGAGCAGGAGTATGAGGTTCTGGAACTGTCCAATTACGATTACGAATATAAGCGTAGTTTTCAGCTGGAAGCAGGCGTACTAGAGCATGACCGAGTATTTCTGCTGTGTGAAGGGCTCGATACGCTTTGTGAGCTTTCCCTGAATGGAACTAATATTCTGAACAGTGACAATATGCACCGGACGTATGAAGTGGATATCAAGTCTGTATTGACGCCTGGTGATAATACTATCCACGCCATTTTTCGCTCCCCAGTAGAATTCACTCTACGGAAGCAAGCAGAATTGCCGCTCAGTGGATGTGCTGATGCGGTAGAGGGGATATCGCATCTGCGCAAAGCGCACTCCATGTTCGGCTGGGACTGGGGTCCAAAGTTACCCGATCTAGGAATCTGGCGTAGTCTCTCTATTCAGGGTTACAACAGTGCTCGCCTTGATGATGTTTATATTTCGCAATTCCATGAGAAGGATAAGGTCATGCTGGATGTTCGAGTTAGAACAGAGAGCTGGCAAGCGGCTGATCGAGAAATTGTGGTTAAAGTTCACACACCAGCGGGTCTGTGCATTGAGCATCGTGTGTCTGAAATGATTGGGACGGATCAACATATTGCACTGGAAATTATGGAGCCAGAGCTGTGGTGGCCGAATAATCTCGGTGCTCAGCCACTGTATAACGTAGAGGTTGTAATTGAGGAAAAGTCACAGGAGTTAGATCGTAGAGAATTTCGGATTGGACTTAGAACCATTACTGTGAAGCAGGAAGAAGATCAGTGGGGAGAATCGTTTGCTTTTGAAGTCAACGGTGTGCTTATTTTCTCTACAGGTGCCGACTATATTCTGGAAGATAATCTTCTGCCTCGCGTAACTAGGGAGCGCACGGATCGCTTGCTCCAAAGCTGTGTCGCTGCCAATTTCAATACGATTCGCGTATGGGGTGGCGGGTATTATCCGGATGACTATTTCTATGATCTGTGCGATGAATATGGCCTCATTGTCTGGCAGGATCATCTGTATGCCTGCGGCATTTATGCTCTGACGGAAGCCTTCGAGGAGAATATCACTCACGAGACCATCGATAACATGAAACGTCTTCGCCATCATGCTTCGCTAGGCTTGTGGTGCGGCAACAACGAGCAGGAGCTGGCTTGGGACGAATGGGACTGGGAGAAGCATTACTCACTGCAGCTTAAGGCAGATTATATTAAGCAATATGAGGTGCTTCTACCGGCAATCGCTAAAGAAATTGATCCGAATACCTTCTATTGGCGTGCTTCACCCTCCTCCAAGGGTAGCTTTGACAAGCCGAATGACGAGAATTACGGAGATATGCATTACTGGGGGGTCTGGCATGGGAAGGAACCGTTTACCGATTATCGGAAGCTATATCCGCGCTATATGTCTGAATTCGGGTTACAGTCGTTTCCGGGCCTGAAGACCATCGAGTCGTTCACGCTGCCGGAGGATCGCAATATCTTCTCTTATGTCATGGAGTCCCATCAGAAGAACAATACCGGGAATGAGAAAATTCTCTACTATATCGGGGAAACTTACAAATATCCGAAAGATTTTGAGTCTGTGTTATATGCCTCGCAGTTGATCCAAGCAGAAGGGATGCGCTGCGGCGTTGAGCACTGGCGCAGACATAGAGGTCGCTGTATGGGTGCGTTGTATTGGCAGTTGAATGACTGCTGGCCGGTAGCTTCTTGGTCCAGTATCGACTATTATGGCCGGTGGAAGGCTATGCATTATGCGGCTAAACATTTCTTCGCGCCGATTCTTGTTTCTGCCCATGACGAAGGAACGAAGGTCTCCCTTCATGTCTCTAACGAAAGCAGAGAACAAGTTATTGGTGAACTGAGTTGGAGGCTGCTCACTCGGGCATCGGAGGTCTTGCTGGAAGGCACAAAGCCAGTGGAGATTGCCGCGTTAAGTACTGCTGAGTTCGAGCAGCTTGATTTCGGCCACATACTGGATACGAAAGGGAAGAAACGTGAGACTTATCTGGAATATTCTTTTGAGGTAGAGAGCGAGACAAAGAGTGGCGGCACGGTCCTGTTTGTTAAACCGAAGCATTTTAGCTTCGTTAACCCTGAACTTGAAACTGTACTTACCGAGGAAGAAGAACAATTCGTCATTACTGTGAAGGCTACGGCGTATGCTCGTTTTGTCGGTCTAGACTTCAAGGAAAGAGATGCCATCTTCAGTGATAACTATTTTGATATGTCGGGTGGTACAACTAGGACCATTACCATCGCTAAAAAAGATCTCGACAAGCCAGCAACGGTGGAAGAACTACGTGCACAGCTTACTGTACGCTCCGTATTTGATATTTAAATAGGAAGATTCACGGGAAGCAGGCCCATAAGTTAGGGCCTCTTTTTTTATGTATTTTTTTTACTATAGCCGCTAATAATCATTTATTGTTCTGCAAAGCTTAATAACATGAAATTGAATTTTTTATAGATCAATATTTTACTACTTAAGGTATAGATATTAAGATTGTATCCCCTTCCAATTATCTTTAAAATAGACTTCAAACAACAAGATAAATTAAGTCAGTTATATTACAACAAGATCTGATAAGAAGAGTAGGAGGATATTATGAGTATTTATTATGATGACAGCCGCAAGGTGTTTCATTTACAGTCTGAGCAGTCCAGCTACGTTATTGAAGTCGTTAGAGGTGAGCTTCCAGCGCATGTTTATTGGGGTCCTAAGTTAGAAGGAATAGTGCAACCGCTGAATTTGGTGGAACGTTGCTCTTTTAGCCCGACCTACACAATGGAGGACAAGAGAATCTCCCTCGACACTATTCCAAGTGAATTTCCGTCTTATGGGAATGGTGATTTCCGGGAACCAGCGCTTGAGGTTCATTTGGTAGATGGTACGACCGTTACGGATTTCCTTTATAAGAGCTATAAGATCAATAAAGGGAAGCCTGAGTTAAAGGGATTGCCTTCCACTTATGTTGAAAGTGAAGAAGAAGCAGAGACACTGGAACTTTTTCTTCAAGATGACAAAAGCGGGCTGATTGCTGTATTGAGCTACACCGTGTTTAATAATCAGGATGTGATCACACGTTCTGTACGGATTGAGAATCAAGGTAAGGACAATGTGGTGCTGAAGCGTGTGTTAAGCGCAAATGTTGACTTCCATGATTCTGATTATGACATGCTGCAATTATCTGGTACTTGGACAAGAGAACGTCATATCCACAAAAGACCGCTTGTACCTGGTATCCACCGAATTGACAGTAAGCGCGGCGCGAGTAGCTCCACGCAGAATCCTTTTATGGCTTTGCTTGCAAAAGATGCAACAGAGGACCACGGTGAAGTATACGGGTTCAGCCTTGTGTACAGCGGAAGCTTTCTTGCGCAAGCAGAAGTGGATCCATACGGTATTTCCAGAGTGGGGATCGGCATTCAACCGTTTAATTTTCAATGGCTGCTTGAACCTGGGGAATCCTTCCAGGCTCCTGAAGCTGTGCTGGTAAGATCCAGTCAAGGGCTTGGGGGATTATCAAGGACTTATCACCGCCTATATCGGACCCGGTTATGCAGAGGCGAATTCCGTGATCGTAAGCGCCCTATTCTCATCAACAACTGGGAAGCTACCTATTTTAATTTTAATGCAGATAAAATCAAAGAAATCGCTCAAGCAGGCAAAGATCTCGGACTTGAACTGTTTGTCTTAGATGACGGCTGGTTTGGGAAACGAGACAATGATGATAGCTCCCTCGGAGATTGGGTAGAGGATCGCCGCAAGCTTCCTGAAGGTCTTGGAAAACTTGGAGAAGATATTACGGCAATGGGCATGGAATTCGGATTATGGTTCGAACCGGAAATGGTATCGCCAGAAAGTGATCTTTATCGTGA
>Ga0153923_100176_pt1 | contig 28902 bp, 26 predicted proteins | sample TSNJ007MetaG_FD_104682 | JGI IMG/M metagenome (GOLD analysis project Ga0153923, IMG submission 104682) | Attine ant fungus gardens microbial communities from New Jersey, USA - TSNJ007 MetaG | ecosystem: Host-associated > Fungi > Mycelium > Unclassified | place: USA: New Jersey, Brendon T. Byrne...
AAAGGCTCCACGGCGGTCGACTTCGCCTACGCGGTGCACACCGACGTCGGCAACAGCTGCATCGCCTGCCGGATCAACCGCCGACTCGCACCGCTGTCCGAACCGCTGCAAAGCGGCTCCACGGTCGAGATCGTCAGCGCCCCTGGCGCGCGGCCGAACCCGGCGTGGCTCAACTTCGTGGTCACCGGCAAGGCCCGTACGCACATCCGCCATGCACTGAAACTGCAACGTCGCTCCGAGTCCATCAGCCTCGGCGAACGCCTGCTGAACAAGGTGCTCAACGGTTTCGACAGTGCGCTGGAGAAGATCCCGGCCGAGCGCGTCAAGGCGATGCTCAGCGAGTACCGCCTCGAACTGATCGAAGATTTGCTCGAAGACATTGGCCTGGGCAACCGCATGGCCTATGTCGTGGCGCGCCGTCTGCTCGGCGAAGGCGAACAGCTGCCAAGCCCGGAAGGCCCGCTGGCGATTCGTGGTACCGAAGGTCTGGTCCTGAGCTATGCCAAGTGCTGCACACCGATCCCCGGCGACCCGATTGTCGGGCACCTGTCGGCGGGCAAAGGCATGGTCGTGCACCTGGACAACTGCCGCAACATCAGCGAAATCCGGCACAACCCGGAAAAATGCATCCAGCTCTCGTGGGCCAAGGATGTCACCGGCGAATTCAACGTCGAGCTGCGCGTCGAGCTGGAGCACCAGCGCGGCCTGATCGCGCTGCTGGCTAGCAGCGTCAACGCGGCCGACGGCAATATCGAGAAAATCAGCATGGACGAGCGCGATGGCCGCATCAGCGTCGTCCAGCTGGTGGTCAGCGTCCACGACCGTGTGCACCTGGCCCGCGTGATCAAGAAACTGCGCGCCCTGACCGGGGTCATCCGCATCACCCGCATGCGTGCCTAATTCACACCTAACAAGGAGTCATACATGACCAAGACCGTTATCACCAGCGACAAGGCCCCAGCCGCCATCGGTACCTACTCCCAGGCGATCAAGGCCGGCAACACTGTCTACATGTCGGGTCAGATCCCCCTGGACCCAAAGACCATGGAACTGGTTGAAGGCTTCGAAGCCCAGACCGTCCAGGTGTTCGAGAACCTCAAAGCCGTGGCTGAAGCCGCTGGCGGTTCGTTCAAGGACATCGTCAAGCTGAACATCTTCCTCACCGACCTGAGCCACTTCGCCAAGGTCAACGAGATCATGGGCAAGTACTTCGATCAGCCGTACCCGGCTCGCGCCGCCATCGGCGTTGCTGCCCTGCCGAAAGGTTCGCAAGTCGAAATGGATGCCATCCTGGTCATCGAGTAATGCGCGCGGCGCAGCCTTCAAACGCTGCGCCGACTGCTCTGCGGTAAAGAAAAGGTTTTGAAAGGATTCCACCATGCGCAAAGCGCTTGCTCTCTCGCTGCTCGCCATTTTTCTCGGCGGCTGTGCCAGCGACCCCGCCGACCGTGACATCAGCGGCACCTGGATCAACCAGGTGGCGATCGATGCTGCGGCCAAGGGCGGCCCCCTGCGCGAAGCGCTTCAGGCCTATGGCCCGAACCTGGAGTGGGACGTCAACACCAAGGCCGGTCAGGCCCGCTACACCAACGGTTTCGAGAACGTCGAAGGACGGCTGCAGGGCGAACAGTCCGGCGCCTGGAAAGTCGACTTCTATGGCAGCTCCGGCAGTGAGCTGAAACGCGACGGCGGCCGGTTGAAACAAGCCGCCACCGAAAACGAACCCGACCAGTTGTTCGATCGTGCGCAAATCCCCGTGCCGGAAGGTGCGCCAATCGGCGCCAGCTTCGAACGCGCGCTGTATTCGGCCTATCTGGGCGGCAGCTGGAAGATTGCCAGCGGCGACGGCGAAGGCAACACTGTGCAATTCCAGGCCGATGGCCAGGTCTCCGGTCTGCCCGGCGCCGACCGCTATGCCCTGTGCCTGGCAGGCGACTGCGCCTCGATGAACAGCGACCACGACAGCATGTGGCTGCAGCTCAACGGCCAGGGCAACAACTGGATCTTCGCCCGCAAAGGCAAGGCGCTGGAGATTTTCCAGGCAGTGAACAGCGCACTGGCGGATGAAATGCCGCAGTTCACCCCGGGTGAGCGCAAGTGGTTGCTTGAGAAGCAGTAACCGCGCCTGAGAACAATATGACCCTGTGGGAGCGGGCTTGCCCGCGATGAGGCCATCAGACTCGACGCTTTAGTTGACTGCCAGGCTGCCATCGCGGGCAAGCCCGCTCCCACAGTGGTTTGTGGCGTTAGAAGGTCAGCACTTGCCTTCAAGAATCGCCGCATAACCTTCGCGATAACTCGGATAAGTCGGCGTCCAGCCCAGCGCCTTCGCCCGGGCATTGCTGCAGCGCTTGCTGCCGGTGCGGCGTACGCTGGCGTCTTCCGCCCACTCGGTAACGCCCAGATAGTCCCGCAGCCACGCGACCACCTCGGCCAGCGGTGCCGGCGCGTCATCCACACCGATATAGATATCCTGCAATGGCTCGCCGCGATGAGCCGCCTGCAGCAGAAACGCCATCAACCCTGCTGCGTCATCAGCGTGAATGCGATTGCCGTACAGCGGCGGCTCGACCGCCACCCGATAACCGCGACGCACTTGAGTCAGCAGCCACTCACGTCCCGGGCCGTAGATACCGGTCAGGCGCACAATGCTCGCCGGGATGCCGCTGTTCAGCGCAACTTGCTCGGCCTCAAGCATCACCCGGCCGGAGTATCCGCTAGCCACGGTTTCTGATTGCTCGTCGACCCATTCCCCTTCCTGCTGCCCGTACACACTGCTGCTGGAAACGAACAGCAGCCGCTCAGGCACCTGGCCAAAGTCATCCAGCCAACTCAGCACATTCTGCAAACCCTGTACGTAGGCGGCGCGATAACCGGCTTCATCGTGATCGGTCGCCGCCGCGCAATACACCAGATAATCCACCGCCCCGAATGGCCAGTTTTCCGGGCAGTCTTCCTTGAACAGGTCACCCGCCACGCCGATGACGCCATCGGGCAAACGCGAAATATCACGGCGCAGACCATGCACCTCCCAGCCGGCGGCCAACAATTGCGTAGCCAGACGACTGCCGACATCACCACAACCGGCAATCAAAACAGAAGGCGCGGACATCAAAAAACTCCCAGACGAAAGGAACAGACTAGCCCTCACAAAGGACGAACGGCTAGCAATGAAGGAAAAAAAGAAACTCTATTACTTTTGTTAACAAGAATTACTTGCAATAATGCACCCCACTTTTGTTCTCGGCCTCACGAGGCCTGGAAGAGCATCAACCGTTTTTTACTTCAGGTCCGGCCAGCATGACACGTAATCAAAACCCCGCTTCGCCAACCAAACGACCTCGCGCCTTCAGCGCGGTGGCGGCCCTGCTGCTCAGCCTGATGCTGGCTCCAACCGCCGCTTTCGCCGACGCACAAGCGCCAGCGTCCCCGGCTGCCACCGAACAGCACGCCCCTGCCGCCGCCGCGCCAGCCACCACCGACCCGGTGCAGGCTGTAGACGCCAGCCCGGCCGACGCGCCTGAAGTGCTCGAACCCGACAACACCCTGGGCATGGCCCACGACCTGTCGCCATGGGGCATGTACCAGAACGCCGACATCATCGTGAAAATCGTGATGATCGGTCTGGCCATCGCTTCCATCATTACCTGGACCATCTGGATCGCCAAAGGCTTTGAGCTGATGGGCGCCAAGCGTCGTCTGCGTGGTGAAATCGCCGCCCTGAAAAAAGCCGCAACGCTCAAGGAAGCCAGCGCCACTGCGGCGAAGGAAGGCACCCTCGCCAACCTGCTGGTGCACGATGCACTTGAAGAAATGCGCCTGTCGGTCAACAGCCGTGAAAAAGAAGGCATCAAGGAGCGCGTCAGCTTCCGCCTCGAGCGCCTGGTGGCTGCTTGCGGTCGCAACATGAGCAGCGGCACCGGCGTCCTCGCCACCATTGGTTCCACAGCACCGTTCGTCGGCCTGTTCGGTACCGTATGGGGCATCATGAACAGCTTCATCGGCATCGCCAAGACCCAGACCACCAACCTTGCCGTCGTGGCGCCGGGCATCGCCGAAGCCTTGCTCGCGACCGCGCTGGGTCTGGTTGCCGCAATTCCTGCGGTAGTCATCTACAACGTGTTCGCCCGCTCCATCGCCGGCTACAAGGCGCAGGTGTCCGACGCTTCGGCGCAGGTCCTGTTGCTGGTCAGCCGCGATCTCGACCACCAGCCTGAGCGCAGCTCGCAGCCGCACATGGTCAAAGTGGGGTAATCGGCCATGGGCCTGCATTTGAAAGAAGGCGCAGACGACGATCTGGCCGAGAACCACGAAATCAACGTCACGCCGTTCATCGACGTGATGCTGGTGCTGCTGATCATCTTCATGGTGGCCGCGCCGCTGGCTACGGTGGACATCAAAGTCGACCTGCCGGCCTCGACCGCCAAACCGGCGCCGCGGCCTGAAAAACCGGTGTTCCTCAGCGTAAAAGCCGATCAGCGCCTGTACATCGGCGACGACGAAGTCAACGCCGATACCCTTGGCGCAGTGCTCGACGCCAAGACCCAGGGCAAGAAAGACACCACCATCTTCTTCCAGGCCGACAAGGGTGTGGATTACGGCGACCTGATGAGCGTGATGGATAAATTGCGTTCGGCCGGTTACCTGAAGGTCGGTCTGGTAGGCCTTGAGAGCGCAGCCAAGAAATGATCACGACGCGCCATAAGCTGACGCGTTACAGCGGTAGCCTGGCCGTGGTGCTGGGCGTTCACGCGCTGGCCATTGCGCTGGCGCTGAACTGGACCGCCCGCCCGCCCATCGAACTGCCGCCGCAGGCAATGATGGTCGAGCTGGCACCGGTTCCGGCCCCGCCACCGCCTGCTCCGCCGAAAGTCGTCACACCGCCGCAGCCACCGGCTCCGGTCGAAGAGCTGCCGATTCCGAAACTGGCTGAAGCACCCAAGGCCGAGATTGCCGTACCGAAGCCGAAACCCAAGCCAAAGCCGAAACCGCAGCCGCCCAAACCGGTTGAGAAAAAACCGGAACCCGTGAAGGAAAAACCTTCCGAGGAAAAACCGGCCGACACGCAACCGACCCAGGCACCGACGGAGAAATCCGCCCAGCCGGCACCGGGCCCGTCGCCCGCGCAGATGGCCGCCAAAGCCAGTTGGCAAGGCACCCTGCTTGCACATTTGGCCAAGTACAAAAAGTACCCGGCCAGTGCTCAGGCGCGGGGCAAGGAAGGCTTGAACCGTCTGCGCTTCGTGGTGGACGGCGAAGGTAATGTGTTGTCGTTCGAACTGGTGGGCCGCTCCGGCAACGCCGATCTGGACCGGGCCACCCTGGAAATGATCCGCCGCGCGCAACCGCTGCCCAAGCCACCGGCGGACATGTTGACCAACGGCTCGATCGAAATTGTTGCGCCGTTTGTGTACTCCCTCGAACGTCGTCGCTAAGTAGCAAGATCAAAAGATCGCAGCCTTCGGCAGCTCCTACAGGTATCCGCATTCCTCTGTAGGAGCTGCCGAAGGCTGCGATCTTTTGCTTTTCAGCTCATCCACAAACGGCAAACTCACATTGCCCGGTGTCGCATTGCGCACTCAGTCTGATAACGTGCGTCTATCAATTGCAGCCGTTATGCTTGGCCCGCAACTTCATGGACGCTCGTTATGACTCTCACCGAATTACGCTACATCGTTACCCTCGCCCAAGAGCAGCACTTCGGCCACGCCGCCGAGCGTTGCCACGTCAGCCAGCCGACCCTGTCAGTGGGCGTGAAAAAACTTGAAGACGAACTCGGTGTGCTGATTTTCGAGCGCAGCAAAAGCGCCGTGCGCCTGACCCCGGTCGGTGAAGGCATTGTCGCCCAGGCACAGAAAGTCCTGGAACAGGCGCAAGGCATCCGTGAACTGGCCCAGGCCGGCAAGAACCAGCTGACTGCCCCGCTGAAAGTCGGCGCGATCTACACCGTCGGCCCGTACCTGTTCCCACACCTGATTCCCCAACTGCACCGGGTCGCCCCGCAGATGCCGTTGTACATCGAAGAAAACTTCACCCACGTGCTGCGTGACAAACTGCGCAACGGCGAGCTCGACGCGATCATCATCGCCCTGCCGTTCAACGAAGCCGACGTGCTGACCCTGCCGCTGTACGACGAGCCGTTCTACGTCTTGATGCCGGCCCAGCACCCATGGACGCAAAAAGAATCCATCGACCCGGGCCTGCTCAACGACAAGAGCCTGCTGCTGCTCGGCGAAGGCCACTGCTTCCGCGACCAGGTGCTTGAGGCCTGCCCGACCCTGACCAAGGGCAACGACGGCGCCAAGCACACCACCGTGGAATCCAGCTCGCTGGAAACCATCCGCCACATGGTCGCGTCCGGTCTGGGTATTTCGATCCTGCCGCTGTCGGCGGTGGACAGCCATCACTACGCCCCGGGTGTGATCGAAGTGCGCCCACTGTCGGCGCCAGTGCCGTTCCGCACCGTGGCAATTGCCTGGCGCGCCAGCTTCCCGCGGCCGAAAGCCATCGAGATCCTCGCCGACTCCGTTCGCCTGTGTTCGGTGGCCAAGCCCGCCGCGCCGGTTACGGCCGGTTAAGCGAGCGTCATGACTGAGCTGTCGCAAGTGTCGGTGACGGCACTCAAGGGTGTCGGCGAAGCCATGGCCGAGAAACTGGCCAAGGTCGGACTGGAAAACCTCCAGGACGTGCTGTTTCACCTGCCGCTGCGTTATCAGGATCGCACTCGCGTAGTGCCGATCGGCCACTTGCGCCCGGGCCAGGATGCTGTAGTCGAAGGCACCGTCAGCGGTGCCGACGTGGTCATGGGCCGACGCCGCAGCCTCGTCGTGCGCATGCAGGACGGCACCGGCGGCCTGAGCCTGCGCTTTTACCATTTCAGCAATGCGCAGAAAGAAGGCCTCAAGCGCGGTACGCGGATTCGCTGCTACGGCGAAGTCCGGCCCGGCGCCTCGGGGCTGGAAATCTACCATCCGGAATACCGCGCCATTACCGGTGACGAACCGCCGCCGGTGGACGAAACCCTGACCCCGGTCTATCCGCTCACCGAAGGCCTGACCCAACAGCGCCTGCGCCAGCTGTGCATGCAGACCCTCACCCTGCTCAAGCCGAACACCCTGCCCGACTGGCTGCCGACCGAACTGGCCCGCGACTACCAACTGGCACCGCTGGCCGATGCGATCCGCTACCTGCACAACCCGCCCGCCGATGCCGATGTCGATGAGCTGGCCCTCGGTCATCACTGGGCGCAGCATCGCTTGGCCTTCGAGGAGCTGCTGACCCATCAACTGTCGCAACAACGTCTGCGCGAAAGCCTGCGCTCGTTGCGTGCGCCAGCGATGCCGAAAGCGACGACGCTGCCGCCGAAGTATTTGGCCAACCTCGGCTTCAATCCGACCGGCGCGCAACAGCGGGTCGGCAACGAAATCGCCTACGACCTCAGCCAGCACGAACCGATGCTGCGGCTGATTCAGGGCGACGTCGGCGCGGGCAAAACCGTGGTCGCCGCCCTCGCGGCGCTGCAAGCGCTGGAGGCCGGTTATCAGGTTGCGCTGATGGCGCCGACCGAGATCCTCGCCGAGCAACACTTCATCACCTTCAAGCGCTGGCTCGAACCGCTGGGCATCGACGTCGCGTGGTTGGCCGGCAAGCTCAAGGGCAAGAATCGCGTCGCCGCACTGGAACAGATCGCCAGCGGCACACCGATGGTGGTCGGCACTCACGCGCTGTTCCAGGACGAAGTGCAGTTCAAGAATCTGGCACTGGTGATCATCGACGAACAACACCGCTTCGGTGTGCAACAACGCTTGGCGCTGCGGCAGAAAGGCGTCGGCGGGCGCATGTGCCCGCATCAATTGATCATGACCGCCACGCCGATCCCGCGCACGCTGGCGATGAGCGCCTACGCCGACCTCGACACCTCGATCCTCGACGAACTGCCGCCCGGTCGCACCCCGGTCAACACCGTGCTGGTCACCGACACCCGCCGTGTCGAAGTCATCGAACGGGTGCGCAGCGCCTGCGCCGAAGGGCGCCAGGCCTATTGGGTGTGCACGCTGATCGAAGAGTCGGAAGAGCTGACCTGTAAGGCCGCCGAAACCACGTTCGAAGACCTCACCGCCGCCCTCGGCGAGCTGAAAGTCGGGCTGATCCACGGGCGCATGAAGCCTGCCGAGAAAGCAGCGGTAATGGCCGAATTCAAGGCCGGCAACCTGCAACTGCTGGTCGCCACCACGGTGATCGAAGTCGGTGTAGACGTGCCCAACGCCAGCCTGATGATCATCGAAAACCCCGAGCGCCTCGGCCTCGCACAGTTGCACCAGTTGCGCGGTCGCGTTGGCCGGGGCAGCGCGGTCAGCCATTGCGTGCTGCTCTACCATCCGCCGCTGTCGCAGATCGGCCGTCAGCGCCTGGGCATCATGCGCGAGACCAACGACGGTTTCGTCATCGCTGAAAAAGACCTCGAACTGCGCGGTCCCGGCGAAATGCTCGGCACCCGTCAGACCGGCCTGCTGCAATTCAAAGTCGCCGACCTGATGCGCGACGCCGATCTGCTGCCCGCCGTACGCGATGCCGCGCAAGCGCTGCTGGAACGCTGGCCGACTCACGTCAGCCCATTGCTCGACCGCTGGCTGCGCCATGGGCAGCAATACGGCCAAGTGTGAGCACCGTCGCAGTTTGTGCAGGATCGTTCCGACAGAGCTGGTTATACTCCTGCCATTGTTTCAAAAACGGATACAGACCATGACTGACGCAGCTCTCGCCCCTGAACTTCCGCACGCGCCGTCTGTAATTCGGCTGCTGCTCGGCAAGCTGGGGATCGCCTACGAAGAAGTGCTCGACCACCACGGCCTCAACGCTTCGCGCAAGGTACAAGCCGTGTTGCTGGACGATGCCGTCGGCGCGCTGATGGTGCTGTTTCCGCAGAGCCAGTTGCTCGACCTCAACCGCCTCGCCGAACTCACTGGCCGGCGCCTGACCGCCGTGTCCACCGAGCGCCTGGAAAAGATGCTCGGCAAACACAGCCTGAGCCTGCTGCCGGGCCTGCCGGCACTCACCAGTTCGCCGTGTCTCTACGAAGAGAGCCTGCTGCGCGAACCGAAGCTGCTGATCAACTCCGGCGAGCCGGGCGTGCTGCTGGAAATCACCAGCGAAGCCTTCAAGACCATGCTGACCAAGGCCAGCGCTGCCAACTTCGGCGAAGCCCTGAGCAGCATCCGCCCGAACCTCGACCGCCCGGACGATGACCGCGAGGAAATCACCCAGGCCGTGCAAGCATTCACCGCACGCCGGATTCAGCAGCGTCTGGAAGCGACCATCGAGATTCCACCGCTGGCCGAGACCGCGCAAAAAATCATCAAGCTGCGCGTCGACCCCAACGCCACCATCGACGACATCACCGGCGTGGTCGAAACCGACCCGGCGCTGGCTGCACAGGTTGTGAGCTGGGCGGCGTCACCGTACTACGCTTCGCCGGGCAAGATCCGTTCGGTGGAAGACGCGATCGTTCGCGTGCTGGGCTTCGATCTGGTGATCAACCTCGCCCTGGGCCTGGCCCTCGGCAAGACCCTGAGCCTGCCGAAAGACCACCCGCAGCACACCACGCCGTACTGGCAGCAATCGATCTACACCGCCGCCGTCATCGAAGGCCTGACCCGCGCCATGCCGCGCGCCCAGCGCCCGGAAGCCGGCCTGACGTATCTGGCCGGTCTGCTGCACAACTTCGGCTACCTGCTGCTGGCTCACGTGTTCCCGCCGCACTTCTCGCTGATCTGCCGCCACCTGGAGGTCAACCCGCACCTGTGCCACAGCTACATCGAGCAGCACCTGCTGGGCATCAGCCGCGAACAGATCGGCTCGTGGCTGATGCGCTACTGGGACATGCCCGATGAACTGGCCACCGCCCTGCGCTTCCAGCACGACCCAAGCTACGACGGCGCCTACGCCGAATACCCGAACCTCGTCTGCCTGGCCGTGCGCCTGCTGCGCAGCCGCGGGATCGGCTCCGGCCCCGACGAAGACATCCCCGACGCCCTGCTCGAACGCGTCGGCCTGACCCGCGACAAAGCCAACGACGTGGTCAGCAAAGTCCTCGAAGCTGAAGTCCTGCTGCGCGAACTGGCTTCGCAGTTCAGCCAGGCCTGAAACGCCATCGCGAGCAGGCTCACTCCTACAAGGGTCAGGCAATTCCTGTAGGAGTGAGCCTGCTCGCGATGAATTCACCCCTATCTACCTGCCTGACACAAAACCTGTGGTGAGGGGATTTATCCCCGACCGGCTGCGCAGCAGTCGCAATCCCAGCCAACAGCGTGTGTCAGTTATATCGAGGTCTCAGGTTTTGGGGCCGCTTCGCAGCCCATCGGGGATAAATCCCCTCACCACAACAGCCCATCCACTCAAGCCCATCACTCAAGCCCATCACTCAAGCCCTTCTACTCAAGCCTTAGGCTTCGCCTTCCTCGGCTTCAAATACTTCATCAACCCCTGAAACCACATCACCAGCGCCGGGTTGCCCTTGAGCTGAATCGACTTGTCCTGAATCCCCTGCATAAACGCCAACTGCTTGTTCTTCGCCTGCATGGTGGCAAAGGCATAACCCGCATCCTTGAACGCAATCGCAAACGCCGGCTCTGCCACCACACCAGACTTGCTGGTAACGCGCTGATTCTTCACCACGAAATGCCGCGCCACTTTCCCGTCCAGCGTCTGCAGCTGAAACACCAGATCCTTGTCACCCAACTGCTGCTGGAACGCAGGATTTGTCCGGCTGGCCTTACCCATCAACAAACCCATCATCCACAGAAGAAAACGAAATTTCATGCGCACAGCCTCAAAAGGAAAATGAACGGCCGGGGCAGTGTAAGGGATTCAGACGATAACGCCACTATCTGCCTCTAATGGAAGATGATGCAGCCCATTTCCCGCACGATGACCGCCAAGTCACACTTCTGCACCCACCGTCCTACACCTGTTGAAACACATCCCTGTAGGAGCTGCCGAAGGCTGCGATCTTTTGATCTTCCAGCCTGCAAACCTATGGGAAATTTCCTGCAAAGCGTGGTGTTGTGCGTGAACTAGGCAGGATGAGGGTTCATCGATAGCCTCAATAGGTCACCACGAATTGGTGATACGGACGTGCAAGTCCGGCGGGAGTCCACATTGGTTATGGCAATTCGCCGAGCGTTTTCCTATGCTCGCGGATCGTTATGGCTGCTGTGTATGGGAGGCCTTCGGGTCTGCCGGGTGACTCCACCGGTCTTGCACACCTATGCACAGCTGCCACCACTTTCGAAGTGCGAGCGAAACGGTGTCGGCTCCTGAAACTGGAGTAAGACCGAATGATCAAACCAACACCCAATCCCCCCGAAACCCCAGACATATCGCCCTACGAATCGCTGGAATCCAAGAAATTCCACGAGGCCGCCGAACGCGCCCTCGACCACCACTTCAAACCGCGCACCGAATCCCACTCCAAACGCGAAACCGGCCTCTTCAGCCTCACCCCCGGCACCGACGCCGAAGCCCTCATGGCCAACGCCTCCGAAGACCTCCTGTCCATCAGCGCCATCGCCTGCGACCTCGCCGACGACCTCCACGGCTCCCGCCGCTCGGTAGCACTGGCCCTGAGCAGAATGGCGGACGGGGTGCGATTGATGGTGGAAGGGACGCTCGACCATATTGAAGTGCGAAACCTGGCAGCCAAGTCGTAGCGGGATTTGCGAATGAAAAAAGGGGACGTTAAGTCCCCTTTCTGCACCTATCGGTAAAAAATCCAGACACAAAAAAACTGCCAATCAGGCAGCTTTTTCGAGAATCCGAAACCTTCAGCCGGCCAGTCGACCGACAGGCTCGAAATCACTGCCTTTGGACAGTGCGACATCCAGAAAGCGGCTGCGCTTACCGGAACGTTTGGCCAAAACCTCACGAGCTTCGGCCTGGAACCGGGCAGCCATCATAGGCTTGGGTTCATGTTTGGACTTTTTCATGGAAACCTCTCGGGTCTCGAAATTTGACTGGATAGTATTACCGCTCAACCCCAATAACAAGCCGGCCCGTCGGATCAAAGCCAAACCCTAAACTCTCATACAACGGTATAGCAGCGGCGGCTGGTTCTTGAACTTCAATTTCCGTACAACCTATTAGGATCGCGTAGTTTTCAATCGCGGTTAGCGCCAAAGCAGCCACGGTGCCTCGCAACGGATGAGATCTGTCCGGCTTGCCCTCCAGAATCACAATCTTGATGCACAGCTTGCTCTTGCGAGGTGAGGCATAACACAACCCACATAATTCCCGGTCGAACCAAAGCGAGACATCAAAGCCTCGGATGTCAGCCTGCTTCCATTGATGCACGTCATGCCATGGGTATAGCGTAGCCTCATCCCCCCACAAATCGGCGGCTTCGATGGCAGCAAGAGTAATGGGCTCAAATCGAATTTGAGTTGTATCAATACCTCTGGTTATGAGGTTCTGGTTCTCGCGCGCCAGGGCTTCCGCTGCCTTACGCGCCTCAGATCTCCAGATCTGGTAGCGATACCCGTTCCCTCGACTCTTGGACATGGACAACCATTGGCAATTTTCAAGGTCGAGAGAGTAACGGCGTTTGAAAGCTTTTGAACATCAACAGAAATACCCTGACATTGATTATCTGGTCCGAGCAATCCGCGGCCTCTAGCTTCAGCCGCCTACGCCATCGCCCAACGGCAGGACGACACCAACACCACTTCAACACCGCCACATTGCATAACATCGCGCTGGGTGTAGGCGTCCTTCCGGAGCGGCGAAAGCTGGAAGCGAAAGCAGCAGCGCAAGGCTGCCCGCCAAATAACGATGACTCATGAAGACATCCTTTTCGCCGTTAACCGACCTGCTGTTTAGTCATGCACTTTGCATAGCCGTCGGCGAACTTGGCATCGAATGACAGCTCCACTGGCTCCTCCAGTTCCGCCGAGGTGTTGAGCAATACCCGAGTGGCCGGGGTGTATTTGATCCAGCCGATGGTGCCGGTACCGTCGGTGTCAAAGAGCAACTTCGCACGCACCACTTCGCCGTCATCTTCATCAATCAGCAAGTTGACCTTGTCCTTGCTGACATAGCGAAACGGGAAATTGCTGCTCCTGACCATTTCGGTGAGATAGCCATAGCAATTCGCTGCCTCGGCGGATGCCGGGATGGCGCAGATAAGTGGCAAGAGTAAAAGAGCATTCGGCGTGAGCCGAATGGAAAAACGGTTCATCCAATCATCCTTAATCAAGCGGCGGCGATTACAAGTCTTTGAACATCAGCATTCGGAACTCGTTGTTCACAAACTCGTAGTAGCGAGTCCTGTAGCGGGTTTCCAGCTCATTGCCCTGTGCGTCTTCTTCAGTATCGGCGGAAATGCCGGAAACGATGAGCATGCGACTATCGGGCTGGTAGACAATGCCGAAGGTGCTGCCGTCGTAGGCATTCGGCAGACCACCAACGACTTCCCCAGTCTGGGCGTCCAGCACTTCGCCGCAAATGGCGTTGCCGCCGCAGCCGAGCCTGTGCAGGATGTAATGGCCGGCGAAGTTGACCTTGCCTTTCAGGGCTTGTGCCCGCGCTTGGTCCATCATTGGGCTGCTGTTTTCTTGCGGCACCAGCTTATGGTTGGGGCCGGTGAAAACTGGCGTGACGGTGTAATCCTTGAAGGTTGGGTCTGCAGCGAAGGCCATGGCGGTTGAAATTGCCAGGAGACTGCCCGCTACCAGTGACAGCCAGTTCATACGCAACAACCGTCGTTTCACTTCGTATCCTTCGAATTCATCAATTCCAACTCACCATCCCGATACAACACCTCACACCCCACCCACGCCGGATCAACCTGCGGCATCACCGCCGACGGCTTGCGCAACTCGCGCAACAACGTCGAACCATGCGACAACCGTCCACCCATCCGCGCAATCACCGCTCGTGCTGCTTGATAGTGCGCGTGACGCCCGGGATCGAGGGTGTCTTCCAGCAAGATGTCTTCGCCAAGAATGCCATGCACTTGTCCCGGGTAAATCATGAATCCGGTCGCTTGCTCCGCACCTTCGCGACCGTCCTGCCAAAAGCTGCCATCGCGGGTGCGCACGTTGGGATGCGGCGCGAACCAATGCTCGCGATCCGCCAGCGGCATCGCGTGATGCAGGCGGAAGAAGATGCGCATCAGGTTGTCGCGGTACCACTCGCGTACTTGCAGGTAGTAACCGCGCAGACCCGGCAGGCCGGTCGAATGCGCGAGGCGGATCAGCCCGGACCATTGCGGGAATGGCTGTAGTGGCAGCTCGCTCGACGCGGGTCGCGGGGTGGCCGGATCGGTTTCCCACGGCAATCGGTGCGGACTGTTTTCCAGGTTGTCGTACGCGGTCGGCGGGCGGCCCAGCCAGTCGCCGCCACTGCTGGCCAGCGCCGTGGCAATGCACAGATTGCCTTGCACGACGAACACGTAAAACCGTGTGAACCAGTCTGCCAATTGCTGACCATCGGCAGCTTGGGCGACGAGTTCGGCCAGTTCCCGATCGAAGCGCTGCAAGCCGTTTTCAAGATTCAGCAAATGGCCGCGAGCCTTGCGTTGCATACGTAAAAACAGCGGCAACGAACGCAGCATCTTCAGCGGTTGCCACGGCAGATGCGGCGTCGCTCCGCCAACTTCACCGGCGTAGTTAGCGGCGCTGATGCCCCAGTCGGCCAACCGGGAAAGAAACAGATCATTGTTGATGTAGGAAGCACCGCCGAACACAGCAGTGAACGGCTCGTTGTCCTGCAACACCCGCGCATCCCAACGGGCCATGATCGCCGGAATGCTCGCAGCGGCCCGGCGCTGGGCGTACTCCACCAGCACGCTCGGTTGCGGTGGCAGGATCTCGGCGATGTTGGCGGCGGTCAGGTGCCGGCGCCAGCCGTAGTCGCTGATCGGCCGGTATTGCAGCAGCCAGAGTTGCGAGCCGTCCCAGGCCCATTCGACGTCGCCGGGCACGTAGTGGAATACGCGCAACACGTCTTGCAGAAAGCGCCAGAGCAGGTCTTCGGTCAAGCCGTGGGAAGGCGTGAACGTGCCGCTGCGCCACGCATCGCCCAGTCGCGAAAGCGTTGCTCGTGAGGGGCTGACGTGACCGTCGGCCAACGATTCGAGATGGCCTTCAACCCATTCCAGTTCTACAGACAGATGTCGCACGAAGGCGATCCCGGAAACTACCGGCGTGATGAAGCGCTGCACCACCACTTCCTCGACGCCTTCGGCAGTCAGTTCGGCGATGCGTTTCGACACATTGGCGGTCGGCTCGCGCAGATAGGTTGTGCTCAAACCGGCATTTGCCGAATCGGCCTGATCCTCGCCATAACTGGAGGAGCGCACCGCCCAGGTCACATCAGGTTGGGCGGCAAGAAATTCCGGCAGACGCGGATCGTTGCAGTCCTTGAGGGTCAGCGCCGCCGGCACCGCTTGCCGGGCCAGTTCAGCCAGGCGCAAACGCCCGCCTTTGGTGTGCGCAACAAACCCGCGCTCGCCCGACTCCAGCCATTGCGCGAACTGCGCGGGCGAGTCGATCCATGGGTAATGGCCCCAACCGGGTTTGAGACTGATAGTCAGATCAGCGCGAGCGAGAATCGCCGACCACGCTGCCGCTTGCTCGATGCCGAGTACAGCGTCCTGATCGCCCCAAACCAGCTCGACCGGATCGGTGATCCACTCCAGCAGCGGCAGCGCAGTGTCGGCGCGAATCAGATCCCAGTGCGGCACAAACGCACGGCAGCGCGTATAGCCGGCGCCCATGCGCTGGTACTGCGCGGGCGTCCAGGTCTGGGTGGAAAACTTGCGGGCGAACAGCGTGGGTTTGTTCGACAGTAGCCAGTGAATGGTCTTGCGGATCGGCAGCGGCGACATCAGCGCCGGCAACCGCCGCTGCCACAGAAACGCACCGACCGGCGCCAACAAAACGCTGCGCGAAAAGTGCCCTGGCCGACGTTGCAACGCATGCAACACCAGCAACGCATTGACCCCGACCGCCATGATCGCGCTGCACTGTTCCGTCATCGCCAGCAAAGTCTGCGCGTAGTCCGCCAGATCCGCGCAGGGTGGCTGCGGATTGGCGCCGAAGCCCGGCAACTCCAGCGGCACGACTTCGTAGCGCTGAAAGTGCGGCAGCACGTCATCCCACCAATCGGCAGCGCTGCCGTTGCCGGCCAACAGGTACATCAAGGGTTTGCTCATGGACGATCCTCAGGTCAGATCGCGCAGAGCGGCGTCGAGGGTTGGAAAGCGGAATGTGTAGCCAGCCTCGGTCAAACGCTGCGGCACCACGCGCTGACCGTCGAAGAACAGCTGCGCCATCTCCCCTGCCATTGCACGCACTGGCGCGGCGGGAATATGGAACCACACCGGACGCTTGAGGACCTTGCCGGCCTGCTCGGCAAACGCTGCCTGACTGACCGTTTCCGGCGCCACTATGTTGTAGGTGCCGCGCAGACTGTCGTCATTGAAAGCCCTTGCAATCACCTGAAGCACATCATCGCGATGCACCCAACTCATGATCTGTCGACCATCGCCCATGCGCCCGCCGAAGCCCAAGCGGAACGGCAGCAGCAACGGTGTCAACGCGCCGCCCGGGCCGAAGACCACGCCGAGGCGTAGCACCACCTGACGCACGCCAAACTCAGTGGCCGGTTGCGCGGCGGCTTCCCAACGCGCGCAGAGTTCGGCCATGAAGCCGTCGCCCTTCCTGGCGTGTTCGTCGAGGCTTTCGCTGGCATCGCGCACGCCGTAGAAACCGATCGCCGAGGCTTGAATCCACAGTGCTGGTTTGTGCTCGGTGTTCTTCAACCAAGTCATCAACGCTTCGGTGGTGCCGACTCGGCTGGCGAGCAGTTGCGCCTGACGCTTGGGACTCCAGCGTGGGCCAGCGACGGGCGCGCCAGCGAGATTGATCACTACGTCGAAGGTTTCATCGTGGCTGAGTTCGCTGAGCGAATGCACGCAGCGGACGCGGCCTTTGAATAAATTGGCGGCGTTCGACGGATCTCGCGTCAGGACGCTGATTGAATGACCGGCATCGAGCAGTTGGTTAACCAAGGCTTCACCGATAAACCCGGTGCCGCCGGTGATCAGTACGCGTTTGAAAGCGCCGCCAGCAAACGGACTGGATGAGCTCGGAGTCTTTACTGAAGGGGATTTTCGGCGGTCATGGCGATATAGCCAAACCAGCGGCGGCAACAACACCAGCAACGCAAAACCATCGAGCCACAGGTGAGACCAGACCTGTTGTTGCGCTGAAAGCCACATGTCCTGCGGCGCCCATAACAGGATGCCGGCGATCAACCAACCCCAGACTGCCGGGGCTTTCAAGCGATTGCCCAAGTGCACCAGCGCAAGCATGTACAACGAATAACTTTGCAGCGTCGCGCCGAAAAGCGCGAGCCACCAGACTTGTTGTTCGTGGCCGGCCGCAGGTACCGCATCGGCGCCCCAGAATGCGAGTTCGAGAACTTGCAGATAGCCGTCGAGTAAACCGGAGTGACCGGCCCAGGTCAGGGTGAGGCCGGCGAGTATGTGCGCGATTGCGGCGGCGTATAGCCAGAGTACTAACGCGGGGCGAAGGGAGATCGAGGGGGCTGGCATTCCGTGTCCTGAGCGCATTCCTTGGGGGTGGGGAGTTTAAAGGAAAATCGCAGTCGTCAGATGCTCAAGCATTAAACGTTTTAGCGTGAGGGATTCAGGCTCAACGCGTACGAAAGCGCATCAAACATGCCCCCAAAACTCAGATGCAGCGACTAGCCTTGATCGGCGCGGTGCCTGACGATCCCAATCGCCCCACTTGAAGAGGCCCAACTGATTACCTTTGTCAGCCGCCATTTGATAACAGGCTAACGCCCGACACATATCCTTCGTTCTAAGCTCGCCACAACAAACCGTTTCACTGTGTTCTTCCTTGAGTCATTCAGGCTTTGCGTTTGGAGAACCGGGTGACGCATTGCTTGGGTATGTTCATTTCCCAGTAGGTGCTGAGCAACGCTTTACGCTTTTTATCGACGCGCAAATTAACGAAACCATCGCCGCAATCCGGCTGCAATTCTTCGAAGGTGCCGGTTCTGGCTTGGTAAATGAACACCCGGTAGTAGTCGTAAGTACCCATGCCGTCATCAAGCTGCCAGATCGCGAAATCCTGGGCGCCGTCGAAATTGAAATCGTCGAACTGCATGTGGAGTTCGTTTACGGCTTCAAAATCGACCGTCCGCGACTCGTTATGTGTTTCGCCTTTAACCGCGACGTTCAGCGTGGAGCCTTTGAGAACCAGCGTTGCTTCAACGCCTCGGGTTGGGCTGAACGTAGCGGTTTCGGCTAGCGACGGGATCGTCCACAGCAGGCCCAGCAGTGATAACGCTAAAGTTTTGAAATGCATGTACTCGCCCTATTCCCACTTGCATCCGGACTCCGGAGAGGAGTCGATGCTGGTATTGATTCTGAAGCTGTACACCTTGCCGTTGGACTGCTTTGTGTAAGACATCGAGACGATCTGCGAGCCTTGTGTCATCAACTCATAAGTGCCCGTGACCTCGCCGTTGATGACTTCGGACCAAGTCCTGGTGTGCTGCCAAGGCGCGTCCGGATCGAGGATTTCATTCTGAGAATCCGTCAACACAATGGAAATAGGCTCGCTGGATTTGGCGTACTTCACAAAACCACCGGACCATTTGCTGGCTTCGTCATAGTAGGTACGGAGTTCGAACTTTACCGGGCTCGATTGGGATAGTTCGAAGCAAAGTGATTCGGTGGTGACTGCGCTTTGAGCGCCTAAAGGAAATAGCGCAAAAAAGAGAAAGAAAAGTTTATGCATGCTCATCCAAGTCGTCGCTTTCGCGCGAATGCTCTGGCTTGTCCGTTTCAACGTCTGCTCTTGTCCGGTGCCAAAGCCAATTGGCGAGCACGCTCTATCGTCGCGCGAATTAGGCAGGTATCGGACCACTCACCGAAAACAGATTTATGCGATTTCGGGTCGGCCTGGCACTCCGCATCTCGAAATTTCATCCAGGCTCTTTGAGTTTCCCTCAGTGCTTTCTGACCGCTTTCGTCCAGCCGACTCATACGATCCCGATATACAGAGTTCAATAATGCATCCGCGTCAGGAACCATCAGATCAAGAACACCATTTCCCGAGGGAAACCACTCAACGTCCGCCAATGCCTGTTCGCTTTCATTGTTCCAATTGTAGAGGCCGTTTTCTTCGATCTTCAGTGTGGCGGATCGCTGATGGTGATTCGTCGGATCACTCTCGCTGACCTCCGAGCGATAAACAATTTCCAAATAGATAGGGTCGGTTGTGCGCTGAGGATCATTCAATAGCGTTTGCCGAACAATGGCCCGTTGCTTTTCGCTCTCAGTGATCTCTATCGAAAAGCACGGATCCGGCCCAGGACGTTCTGCGGACGCCTTCCTCTCCAGGCATTGATTACGAACCGCCATGGAAGGGCTATCCGAACCGCCACCCACATCAACGACTCTGACAAGCAACCGGACTTCCGGATCCTTGGAAAAGTCGGCCTGAAGGATGGTGGCAATCATCGTGCCCTCAGCCATGACCACAGGCGACAGTATTGAAAGTAATAAAATGAGACTGAATCTGAAAATCTGCATTCCTTGGCGTCCGTAAAAAAACTCAGTGATCCGTTCAATTCTGAACGGGTTTGCGACAGAAAATAGAGTCAGAACCGAAAAACGGGCCAGATCTATTTAAGTTCTCAACCAAACTCAAAGCGGTCGAGCGCAAAAAATAAATCCGGCTCCTTTACCAGAACAGATCCATTAAAGCTCCGTAGCAAACGTCCCATCAAACAATAAATTTTCCAAGGCCTAGTCATGACCCGCGAGCCTTAACAGAAGGAGAGTAGTCTGCAACTTCTTCTATTACTGCGTTGTAGCACGCTGCCTAACCCGATCAGGAACCTTGGCTTGCTTGCCATTCTCGCTCATGAGATCGGTGTATACCTTATAGTTCTTTCCTGCGGATGCTTTATCACCCGCCTCCCAATAAGCATCTGCGAGATTAAGATAGGCAACTGTCCGCTTCGGACTTTCTGAAATAATTTTTTTCAAGAGCCAAATTGCGTCGGTATTGAAGCCTGCTTGCTGCCAAAAAAATGCTACGTCATTGAAAACTTGTTGGCTGGCAGAAGAGTAACCATACTCACCAATGTAGCGTTCAATAAAATCACGTTTCGGAAAGCTAGAAAATCTTGCTTTATCCTTATAAAGGCGCGACGTGGCGTTTTTGAACTCGACCAAAAGTTCTTCTTTTATATTTTTCTCAACACCAGAGACCATTTCTATCTTACTCAGACATTCAGCGCTTTCACATTTCTGCGCTTCATCATGTTCAAGCACTGAATAGCAATATGGTTGTGGTTGCCCCGTAGAGCCAGGACCTTTCTGTAGATACACCAGACTTTCACCACTTGCATTAATTGGTTGGCAATAAGGAACCACACCGAAAGCGTCAGGTACTCCGGATTTATTCTTGATAATATCCACGCCACTTACGATCTTGCTCGCATCAAGTGTTTGCACTTTTCCGTCAGCACTCAAAATCCAGAAGGTGTTTTCCTGAGAGCTGCAGTCACATTCACAGCTCAATATATAACTCTGGCTCCTGATATCAAACTTCGTCTTTGGAACGCCATCAGAACCACAGAAGTTCTCAGAAATAGCCACTGAGCAAATATTGGTATCAGGATCGCATGCCAGCTTTTTTCCGTCGCTCCACGCTGGAGACGAAAACAAAATCAAAATAATAAACCAGCGGAATTTAAAGCTCACAGATGTCACCCTCTACGATTATTCCGTAATTGCCGTTTTCTCGCGTGGCAGTATTGCCACTCATTGTAGCCGTATACTTTTGTCCCTGAATGATTCCCATCCGGCGACTGAAGGCATCGGCCCTATACGCCTCTGAGGCTTTCTCCGCTCGTTTTTTACAGACAAAAATCAGTAGCTCTTTTTGGGTAGTAATATTAGCACCAGGGAACTCGGTTCTAATAAGTTGCTCCGCCTTCGCGAGATGATTTTGCTGAACACACAAGTCGTAAAGTGCACAGTAAGTACGCAGTTGAATCTTCACCATCAGATTCGGTGCCAATTCGCGCATCAACTTGATACAAGATGTCACATTATCATTATATTTCGCCGCATGATTCAGCTGAATCTTTTGAAACGCTTCGACCTCGCCAAGCTTCTTGAAAGCCGATTTCCATCCTGCATTGTTGCTGGCGATCACTCCCGTCGCCCAACTCATTTGGGCGGCGGTATTCGCAGAGTTCAACGAATTTATCAGTGCCTGGAAATTCATGTTGGCACCAAAACATCCGTCAAACGTGGCTTGATCTGCTCCACGCATCTCCAGCAGAACCGGCCCTAACGTGCCCTGCCCGAAGTTCCACTGAATAACACCGAAAGACATACCTTGACCATCGAAATTACCGGCCAGTGCCTCATAATCCAACTTGCTCTTTCCTTCGTATCCGGAGGAAACCAATAGTGCGATTTCTTTGGCCTTGCTGAGTGGGATACAAACGGCCGACAGCGCATTCGCTACAAAGGCAATCGAATGGAAATGCCATATCAAGTCGGTACTGATAGCAGCCTTTTCTTTCAGTTCATCCCAAAACACATAGCTGCTGATCCTTTCTTTCTCATGCTTCAGTGTCTTCGGGGCGTGCTCAAGCTCAGTATCAAGCCGGCTCCATTTTGGAGCATCTGCTTTCGCTTTCCACTCCGTCGGATGATGTGCAACCAGCTTGGACCATTGCGACCGCGTATCAGGGTTTTTCAACGCCTCGGCCAACTCGGCCGGATCGACGTCCCCGCTCTGGTCTTTATCGACCTTCGTGAACAGATCCTGAAAGAACGCAGGCATGTCCTTTGGATCGAGAAACCCGTCCGCTGTCGCATTGGTTTCTTCGACGATCTGAAACCCCAGCTTTTCCCAATCATGCTGAGTGATAATTTGTGCGCCCACTTTCTTGACTAGGCCATTGACGGCCTGAGCATTGTCAGTAACGGTCACATCGTAGTAATCGTCGGTACCCACTTTGATGACCGGCGCGTTGTTCAAATCAACTGCATGTTCCGTTTTCAGCACTGTACTATCCGTCGCAGGTGCTTTTTTCTTCAGCTCACCTCCAGCCGGCAAATACAGATATTGCTTGCCGATCTTCAGCCCAGCCGTATTCTTGAGGAAGTCTTTTACGTCTGCTTCAGCAGTGAATATCTCGACGTGCACTTGATACTTACTCGCTACACCGCCATCTTCGCCGGTCAGGTTTTCAGTCAGTCCCAGGTAGCCAATCGGATCTCCAGCCTTGATTCCAATGCTTGCGGACTCCACAGAGTCAAAGCTGCTCGGGATTACATCCCAAGCAACAAAGTCGTTTTCCACAATTGCCCAGAAGCTGGGAGGAAGGCTTCCTTCCCCAGCCAAGCTACCGCTGCTCGTACATTTCGCCATTCGACGAATTGACCCTGCAACATTGAGGTTCAGTACCTCTTTGCTTTCAAATTCCACCGAACTTTGAGGGTTAAGTTGCAGCGAGCCAATCTTATCACCGGCATTCTGCCCATTTTGGGCAGAGATAGGACCCTGATAAAGATCCAATCTTGTCAACGCGGTTCCTTTCACCTTACCTTGCCAATATTTTGGCTTTAAACGCTCCGGGATCGGGTCTGCCAGCCATATACGTGCGGGTTTGGAGTTTTTGTAGGGTACTCCGTCTTTCAAGTATGCGAACCAGACCTCCTTTCCAGCCTCGCGAACTTTGTGACCGTTCTTTTTAACGCTACCTGAAAGAATTTTCCCTTTCGCATAGGTAACGTTGCCTAGGGCCTTTTGATCCAGTATTTCAAGTTTGGTCCCCGCAACGAGCTTGCCAACGTTCTGAACGCTACTGGATTCAGGGAAATCGTCGTAAGCGTTGAAGTCACTTACCTTCATGGTCACTTGAGGCTTCGGAGTTTCTTCCTCAGTCAGCGGATAACGCTTGAAGGGCAGAAGGTGCATGTACAAGCTGTAGAAGTTCAGCTTGTTTTGCTTGCCTTTATTCGGTCCTTCTTCTGGGTTTGGCGCAGATTTGTACTCATGTCGCACCAAACAAAACGAGTTGGAATACTGCAGTTTTTTCTCATTTTCGCCGAACGTAGATTCTAGATAGTCTTCGTTAAGCCGATAGGCCACAACCTCGCCGTCAGCCATGCAGCGGATCGGTTCGTTCAAGATGCATTGAGGGGCACTGGCATTGCTAATGTGAATACCACCATGCCAGAACTTATTACTGCCCAAGAGATAGTGGCCCGATGTTTCTTTTTCTAGTGCTTTATATATTTCGTCGGCGCTCTCGAATTGCTTCCCGTCAGCCTTTCTGAACGGGTATTGAAAACTCATGAGCGGTGATCCTGCCGGAGCCGGGGTCGCTGCAGGCACCGGAGCAGGAGCAGGCGTCGGTTGCGCACCGGTCCTGTACTCCGCCTTCGGCCGGAGGTACTTGTTCGGCATCGGCCAGTAGCCGCTACCCGCACCGTACTTTGCGGACTTTGGCCCGGTCGAACTCTGTGAGCCGAAGAAATTCCCCTTGACCCGGTTAGCGTCCATGTCCTCAATCACGCCGGTATGGTGCATTCCTGTCCATAGCGCGATATCACCCGGCTGAACGCTGTCGAGGGCAATGAACTCGAAATGCGTGGTGTCTGTCGCAAGTTGACTTGTAGTGCGGTAAGGGATGTCATACCCCGCATCACGGAGCATTAGATTTAGTAAGTGGGAACAATCAATTTCCTTCCGACCATTACCGTCTTCGTCCGCAGATCCGCCTTTACCATAACCGTATTCATATCCGCTATAAGGGTATTTCGCGCGCTGTTCAAGTAGACCTGTACTCATCGATAGCATCCTGCTTTAAAGGCAATGAATTGAATTATTTGCGGTAATGCCTTGGGTACTTAGTCGTTCGACGCCTCTAGCGCCTGCCTCATTGCCTTTCTTGTAGGCCTCCTGATAACACGCCATTGCCCGGAACAAATCACTAGGGATGATTGCGCCGGTCTCATAGGCGCCGCCTAGTTGAATCAGTGCATCCGGGGAACCGAGCTGGGCAGATGTGACGAGAGCGCTCAATGATTTTTCTGGACTGACACAGGCTCGCTTTTCTTCGTAATTGCCTTCGTCGCAATAGAATTCGGCAAGGGCGATCCCTGCCTCAGGTACGCTCTTGGCGGCTGACTCCAGAAGCTGAAGAATCTTGGCATTTTCCAACCGCGGCGCTTGACCTGAAAGGCTGATACCCGCTGCTGCGAAAGCCGCCTCCGCGGAGCCTTGGTCTGCCCCATGCAAATAACTGTTCAGAGCAGAAATGTACAACTGGCTGGAAGAGGAGGATTCGATATCGATAGCCAGTTGGTTATACATCGCCCCTCTTTTTAGTGCGCGCTCAGCCGGTGAAGCCTTTAACTTCGGGTATTGAGCATCAAGTGCAGACTCAAGCGACCAGTCTTCAGCACGGCTCAATATCCAACAGTCGTTATGTTTGAAAGTGAAGATCTTAAGCACTTCACCGTTTGAATCGCGAACAATCACATTGTTCGGCAGCTGGACTTGCATGCTCAGCCCAGACTTCGCGATGTTGGCAGGAGCAAGCATCACCAGCGATTGAAGGTCCAACACCCTCGACTTTCGCTCCACCACTCGCGGCTTTGAATCGATGGCCACCACTGTTTGCTCGATCACGGGCGAGGCGATAAACGCTTGCTGCACCTCAGGCTTGGACGAGAACTCTTTTACGAAATCTGCGAAGTTGTCACTCGGGCATTGCACGGTGCTCGATTGCGCCGCAAAGGTTCCTGAACACAACCCGAACGCTAGCAGCGCCAGACATTGCAGCTTGAATTGACGCACTCGATTGTTCTTTGTCATCACGAACTCATCACTCAGAAAACACAAAAAAAGCCTTCGGCTTAACCTTCTCAGGCACCGCATTCCCCAACGCCTGATCCATCAAACTCCCCGCCTTATCCTTATCCGCCGCCCCCGGCAGCACCGGCGGTTTAATCCCGATCCCGGTGCCGCTCCCTGGCGAGCCACCCGCATTAATCTTCACCACCGGCCCAACCACCGTCACACCACCGCCATCGAGCTTGATAAAGCTCCCACCCCCCAAGATGGTCAGCTCTGTCCCCGCCTCAATAACAATCTTGTCACCAGCCTTGAGGTGAATCTCTTTACCCACACTGGTGAGCTGCGCCGTACCGAGTTTGACGTGTTGGTTCTGCCCAACAGTCAGGTGATCATCCAGCTTCGCTTCAACCTTGCGGTCGCTGATGGTGGTGCGGTGTTCTTCAGCCTTCAGCTCGGTGTAGGTGTTCTTCACCACGGTGTCGTGGCGTTCATTACCGACCCGAATCTTCTGGTCGTGCTCGATGTTTTCGTCCCAGTCGCGCTGGGCGTGGATGTAGATCTGCTCGGCGCCTTTTTTGTCTTCGATGCGCAGCTCGTTGTAACCGCCGCCGCCCGGGGAGCTGAGGGTTTTGAAGACGCTGCGGGTTTTGTTTGCCGGCAGGGCGTACGGCACCGGGTTTTCCTTGTGGTACAGGCAGCCGGTGACGAGGGGTTGGTCGGGGTCGCCTTCGAGGAAGGTGACGAGGACTTCCATGCCGATGCGCGGAATGCTGATCGCACCGTAGCGGTCGCCGGCCCAAGAGCTGGAGACGCGTAGCCAGCAGCTGGTTTTGTCGTCGGCCAGGCCTTCGCGGTCCCAGTGGAACTGGACTTTGATGCGGCCGTATTGGTCGCAGTGGATTTCTTCGCCTTTGGGGCCGGTGACCATGGCGGTCTGGCTGCCGAGCACGCGCGGTTTCGGGTGTTCGAGGGCCGGGCGGTAGAACACGTCCCACGGGGTGGCGAGGAAGGTGTTGCGGTAGCCCTGGTGGAAGTCGTCCTTGTTGTCGGTGGTGTCGCTGGTCACGCCTTCTTCGAGGACTTGCGGCTGTTTGCCTTCGTGGAAGATTTCGGTGAGCAGCCACAGGTCGTTCCACTCGCTGCGCGGGTGGTCGGACATGGCCATGAAGTGGCCGCTGACCAGTTTGGTCTGGTCGCCACGACCTTCGGCCTGACGGTAGTCGGCGCGGTGGCGTTCGAGGGCGCGCTGGCTGAGGAACTTGCCGCGCGCACGGTCGATGAAGCGGCCCGGGTAGTCGTAGTCTTCCAGATCCGGTTCGGTGCTTTCGCCATCCGGTTTGTACGCTGCTTCCATTTGCAGGCGCGGTTTTTCGAAGTCGTAGTCGCGGCGCGTGGTGCGGCTGGTGCGGGTTTCCAGACGCAGTTTGAAGCCTTTGATCACCGGCTCTTCGGCGACCATGCCGCTGCCCTGTATGTAGGCGGTCGGCTGGCCGAGGTCGGGGAACACCGTTTGGTCGTCGCCGAACACCAGCAGGTGAGCCTTTTCGCTGTGCTGGAAGTGGTAGTGAATACCCTCCTCTTCGCACAGGCGCTGAACAAAGTGCAGATCGGTTTCGTCGTACTGCACGCAGTAGTCGCGATCCGGGCACGGCTGACTCAGCTGGAAGCTGTAGGCGTTACCCTTGATCCCGTGTTCGTCGAGGATCAGCGCGATGATTTTCGGCGCCGACATCTGCTGGTAGATGCGCTGGTTGGTGCGGTGATGCAGGTATTGCAGTTGCGGCACCAGCGAGACCTTGTAGCGGGTCAGGCGCTTGCCGGCATCGCCCTGAGCGACGCGGTAGATCTGGCCGTGAATGCCCGAGCCCTGTGGATCGAATGCGAGAAACGCCTGCTTGTGCAGGAGCTTTTCCAGGTCCAGGTCGGGGTTTTCGCTGACCAGTTCGAGGTCGAAACGATACGGCTGGCTGATGCCTTCGGTGCCGGTGAACGACAGCACTTGCAGGTCGCCCACGTAGTCTTCGACCTTGAGGCTGAAGTGGGTTTCGTTAGCTGGGTTGAACATAAAGCGCTCCCTGTTCGAATGTCGTCCGTTACGCCCGAAGTCGCAACCGTTGCAGCCAGGACGAAGTGGCGCCCAAGGCGTCACGCAATTGATCGGCAGTGATGGTGCGTTCTGCCGCATTGAAGCTCAGCGCGGTTCGCAGCGCTGGCCAGCCGTGTTTCGGTAAGTTCGCCGGGGCTTGCAGCTCGCGCTCCAGGTGCTCGTCGCGGGCCTGGGTCGAGGGCAAGCGGCGGAACGGGTGTTTGCCGCTCGCCAGTTCATAGATCACGCAGGCCACGCCGTACACGTCCGCGCTGGCCGACAACGGTTGGCCCTCAAGCAGTTCGGGGGCGGCGTAGCCCGGGGTCCAGGCGTTGAAACGCTCGCGGCTCAGGTGCGGCAGGCCGGGCAACACGCCCTCGTCGGCCTGGCCGAGACCGAAGTCGAACAGGCGCAGGCCGTCTTCGCTGAGCATGACGTTGCTCGGTTTCATGTCACCGTGCAGCACGCCGCGACGGTGGGCGTAGGCCAGCGTATCGAGCAGCGGCAGCGCGATGTCGCGCGTTTCTTTCCACGGCAGGCCGAGGGGCCGCTCGCAGAGCAGTTTGTCCAGGGTCAGGCCACGCATGTATTCCATGGTGATGAAGGCCCGCTGGCAGTCGGTGTCGACTTCAAAGGTGTGCGCACGCACGACGTTGTCGTGGCGCAGGCGCCGGGTCAGGGCGAACTCGCTGTAGAGCAAGGCACTGGCGTCCGGCGATTCGGCAAATTCTTCGCTGAGGATTTTCAGCGCAATGTAAGGGTCGGGATCGCCGAACTGCTCGTGCAGCAAGTCCCGCGCCCGATAGACCGCACCCATGCCGCCCGCCCCGAGCAGACGCTCGAGGTGGTAGCGGCCGGCGAGTACGTCCGGCAGTGCACCGATGCTGGCCTTGGTCGGCGCCAGCAACGGCTCGGCGTTGTTTGCCTTGGCGAAGGCGAAGTAGGTCAGGTTGCTGGCCTGCTCTTCGCTCATCAGCAAGTCATCGACTGAGGATTCGATTTCAGTCATTGGCGGATCACCACGGCAGTCAGGTTGTCCCGGGCGGCGCCACGCAGGGCGCCGTCGAACAGACGTTCCAGCGCCACGTGCGGCGCGCTGAGGCTGAGGGCGTTGCCAAGGGCATCGCTGCTCAGTCCTTGGTACAAGCCATCGCTGCACAGCAAAAACGCATCGCCCGGATAGACCTCGAGTTCGAGCACATCCAGGGTCAGCTGTTCGGCGGCGCCGACGGCTCGGGTCAACGCCTGAGCCGCCGGGTGCGCTGCCGCCTGTTCGACGCTCATCTGTTGCTCGTCGATCAGTTGCTGTTGCAGCGAATGGTCTTTGGACAGCTGATACAGCCGCTGCCCGCGCCACATGTAGCAGCGGCTGTCGCCGGCCCAGATGCAGGCCGCACGATTACCTTCCACCAGCAGCGCCACGACGGTGCTGCCCATGATGCTGTCGTGACGCCCGGCGGTGACCGTCAATTCCTGCCCCAAGCGCCGGTTCAGCCAGTGCAGGCACTGGCGGATGGCTTTGAGGCGTTCGTCGAAGTCCTCGTGTTGCGGCAGTTCAGCCAGGCTGGCGACGATCAACTGGCTGGCGATGTCGCCACCCTGATGACCGCCCATGCCGTCCGCGACCACCCACAGCCCCTGCTGCGGATTGTCGAGGAAGGCATCTTCGTTGCGCGCCCGCACCTTGCCCGGGTCGGTACGCGCCGCGCTGCGCCAGGGACTGGCCACCAGCATCAGAGCTGCACCGGCATACGGAAGGTACGCAGCACGCCCATGTCGAACGCGCTCGGCCTGCGCTCGCTGCTCAGCAGGTAGTTGGCGCGCCGGCCACCCACGTCCGCCTTCAGCCCCACCACGTCGCGACCCGCCAGCCCCTCCGTCTGCATC
>Ga0153923_100177_pt1 | contig 28765 bp, 18 predicted proteins | sample TSNJ007MetaG_FD_104682 | JGI IMG/M metagenome (GOLD analysis project Ga0153923, IMG submission 104682) | Attine ant fungus gardens microbial communities from New Jersey, USA - TSNJ007 MetaG | ecosystem: Host-associated > Fungi > Mycelium > Unclassified | place: USA: New Jersey, Brendon T. Byrne...
AAGTGCAGGTGCAACAGGAGCGACAGGAAGCGCAGGAGTTACCGGAGCAACGGGAAGCGCAGGTGTAACAGGAGCGACAGGAAGCGCAGGTGTAACAGGAGCGACAGGAAGCGCAGGTGTAACAGGAGCAACAGGAAGTGCAGGTGCAACAGGAGCGACAGGAAGCGCAGGAGTTACCGGAGCAACGGGAAGCGCAGGTGTAACAGGAGCGACAGGAAGCGCAGGTGTAACTGGAGCAACAGGAAGCGCAGGTGTAACAGGAGCAACGGGAAGTGCAGGTGCAACAGGAGCAACGGGAAGCGCAGGTGTAACAGGAGCGACAGGAAGCGCAGGTGTAACTGGAGCAACGGGAAGTGGAGGCGCAACTGGAGCGACTGGAGTGACAGGAACAACCGGAGCAACGGGACCTGCTGGTTCAGGTGCAATCATTCCTTATGCTTCTGGTCTTCCTGTAGCTATGACAACTGTATTAGGAGGCTTGCTGAATACTTCAAGTATCGTAGGATTCGGAAGTAGTGCGACGAATATTAGTGCTGCTGGCGGTACGATAGATCTCACCGGAGCGGCTGGAACCTTGCTGAACTTTGCATTCTCAGTTCCACGCACCGGAACAATTACCTCTTTGGCGGCCTATTTCAGCACAACAGCAGCGCTTAGCTTATTAGGTTCTACAGTAACAATCACTGCTCAATTATTCAGTTCTTCTACACCTAACAATACCTTTGCTGCAGTCCCTGGTGCTGTAGTCACATTAAATCCTCCATTTACAGGTGTCCTTTCACTTGGCACAATTAGCAGTGGTATTACTACAGGCTTGAGCATTCCTGTAACCACTGGAGAGCGGTTGCTGTTGGTCTTCACTTCAACAGTAACGGCCGGAGTCGACGTTGCGACAACCATTGCTGGATACGCTAGTGCAGGAGTTACAATCACTTAATACGATGAATTTGAAAAAGGGATATCCCAAAAGCCATTTGGCTGAAGGATATCCCTATTTTTCTCCAAACATCATTACACCTAGATCATCAGAATTTCTCGGATGTCTTGTTCTGTAAGGGTAGATAACCCTTCCTGACCTGGCTGGATCACTTCATCGATTAAGTTCCTTTTCTTCTGTTGCAGCTCATACATCTTGTCCTCCACAGTGCCTTGGGTGACGAGTCTGATCACTTGCACTACTTTTTTCTGTCCGATTCGGTGAGCCCGATCTGCAGCTTGCTGTTCGACGGCAGGGTTCCACCATAGATCGTATAGAATGACAGTGTCTGCCCCTGTTAAATTGAGTCCGGTTCCGCCAGCTTTTAAGGAGATCAGGAAAATATCCCGCTCTCCTTCATTAAATTGATTACATAAATCTACGCGCTGAGACACAGGCGTTTGACCGTCTAGGTAAAAATATGGAATACCTTGATAGCCGAGTTCACGTCCAATCAAACCGAGCATTTCTGTGAACTGGGAGAATACTAGCATTCGTTTACCTGAACTGCGGCATTCCTCTATGATTTCAAACAGCTGCTCGAACTTGGCGGAGCTTCCTTCATACCCATCCACAAATAGAGCCGGGTGACAGCATAGCTGGCGCAGACGGGTGAGACCAGCAAGGATTTTAATCCGATTATTATTACCGAAGCTATCCTGGGTCAGATGCTTAAGCGCCTCTTTTTTCAAACGGGCGAGATAAGCGACATATAACTTCTTCTGCTCAGGGAACAGCTCACAGGCTTGGAGTGATTCGATTTTCTCAGGCAATTCTTTTAACACATCACTCTTTAAGCGCCGCAGCAAAAAAGGACGTGCCCGTTTAGCGATAGTTTCCCTCGGCAAATCGTGAAAAGCCTTCTTACCTGGAAACAACCCGGGAAACACAGTGCCGAAGATGGACCATAGATCTTCTAGCGCATTCTCAACAGGAGTCCCAGTAAGTGCAAAACGATGCCGGGCTTGAAGAGCCATAACTGCTTGAGCGGTCTGCGTCGTATGGTTCTTTATGGTTTGCGCTTCATCGAGAATCAGGGTGTGAAAAGATTTCTTAGCATACAACTGAACATCTCTTCGAAGCAGCGGGTAAGAGGTGATAATTACATCCGCCTTCGCTGCATTTTTTAAAATTCGACCGCGTTCCGTTAAGCTTCCATCTGCAATAACAGCCTTAATCTCAGGCGTGAATTTTTTAAGCTCATTATGCCAGTTGTAGGTGAGAGAGGCAGGAGCGACAATAAGAGCGGGCAGACCACTCTGACGAATATCCGGAAGCTCAGAGAGCAGAAAAGCGATACTCTGCAGCGTTTTGCCAAGACCCATATCATCCGCTAAAATTCCCCCGAAACGGTAATGGGCCAGCGTCTTCAGCCACTGAAATCCATACTGCTGATAATCCCGGAGCACAGGAGCCAGACTCTCTGGTATAGGGAAATCAAGGTTCTCAGGATTGTGCATATTCGCAAGTAATCGTTTAAAGGATCTGCTTAGCTTGACTGAGTCACTTTGAGAATCGGAAGAGGTTAAGTGTAACCCACGAACGACTGGTAAAGAAAATTGCGCACCTTTAATCTCACCTTCTCGAATGCCCATCTCGTTCATAAAGGTGATGATTTCTTGGAGCTCCTCACTCTCCAGAGGTAGCAGTGCCCCTTCGGGCAATCGGTAGTATTTACGTTTATCCTGAAGTGATTTTAAGACCATCACAATCTCAGATTCGGGAATACCACCCATGTCAAATTTAAAATCAAGCCAGTCGGTTTTCTCATTCCAACTAATACTCACTTTTGGTGGCGTGGTTCCCGTGAATAGTCTTTCTTTGACAGCGGTGGTCGCATAGACCGTTAATAGTGGTTCAAGCAACGGAATCGTGTGGTATAAAAAATCGTACTCACCATCCTCATCCGTCATAATATACCCGCCTTCGGTTTTGGCGAAGGATTCATGCTCCATCAGCTCCAGAATTCGGGCCTCTCCTTCACCGTCGCGTATAAGAATCAAGTCCGTACCGCGAACATGGGCTTTTTCATCCAAAGGATTGATGATAATGTCACCATACTGAAACTCTAGCCCGGCGAGCAGTCGATCACGCACACGGTCCAGATAGAGCCTCGCTATAAGCTTATGTTGCACAATTCGATCAGCAATAGATTCGGCAATATGCACGTTTCCCAGTTTTTTCAAACCAGGGATAACCTTGTCCATAAAAGGCTCCATTTGTTCGGGGGCAATGTCGATGCCATCTCGACGAGAGGATTCCAGCATTTTCTTCATCTCAGATAGGCGCATGCATTCCTGAGCAGTTAGCTTCAACAGCTTACCTTCAGACAGCACGAGTCCGTAATCTTCCAGAACTGAGATTTGCTCCAGTCCTTGAATATCCAGATGGTAGCCTTCGCCTTCTGCTTGTTCGAACGCAAAGCTAAGGGGCGGTGCTTCATTAGACATATGAATACCTTCGTACAACACCTCTTCTTGTTGCAGATATACCGACTGAACCTCTGAAAGTGCGGGCTGAAGCGTCTCCCAGAAAAAAGGAGGGATAGCCAGCAGGCGATCTCCCCCCAGGCTGCCACCATATGGAGAGTAGTTAGTGACGTTATCGCGATACATTTTTTCATTTAAGACAATTTCAATTAGCTTCTGAAGAACGATGTTATCTTCCTTCCGAAAGCTGTGAATGGCAGGGTCATAGACGAAATGCTTCGAGAATTCGAAGGTTTCTCCACGATGTACACGTTCCAGAAAACCTCTTATTCTATGAACGACATATAGTCGTTTCGAGCCGATTTTCATTTCTATTCCAAGCATGGTAGTGCTATAGCTGTAAGTGAATGGCTTGCAGATGAACTCGACATTTAAAGGGATCCTATTATCTACAAAAGCCCCAGTACCGCTCGGACGCGGCTTATGGTTACTGAACATGCCTAGCAGGCTGCTCACAAGATGCTGGTCTCTGGACCTTCCTCCCATGTCTCGCGTAGAATCCGTAACATTACGTGGTGTTAAGACTCCAGTATCTTCAATAGTAGAAAGGCTAGAAGTTCCAGTATGAGCTGGCCGTTCTCCAGCAGTTTCAAGGGCATCAATGCTGATCAGTACGGCTGCGATATGTTTGCAGAAAGGCCCTCCATGCGTGTAAGCAGGACAAGTACATTCTGCCGTGACATCACCGTCGATATCGATGACAACCATGACTTCGTAGCCAATGCCCCCTTGAACGAGCGCTTCATAACGAGAGCGGGGAAGATCTGGGATGGATTCATTACGTTCTTCAATATCTATTATATCGACGCTTCCAGACTGGTAATAAGCCAATCCTTTTTCAAAAATAGACTTGCCGCACAGCAGCTTAATTACCCGTTCTGTCACACTAAAGCCCATAACATAATTCCTTCCTCGTAACTTGTTCTTCGAAAAGTCCGATTATTATATAGTCCTTATGATAACAGAACGGGCGTGCGCATCAAATAGGGGCTGCTACTCCACTAATCCCGTGCATAATAAAACGGATCGTCAGGTTAATCTCTTCCTCATCGTTCCAGTCCTTCTCCGGTTGTAGCAGCAGGCGATTAAGCAGATACCCACCAATGGATGAAATAGTGAAACGTAGAATAGCGGGTGTGGGTAATTCAATGACTTCACCTTTTGCCTTGAAGTGTTCAACAATTTCGATGACGCGCTCCAGCACCTTGCTTAGAATATTTTCTGCGAACTGTTCTCTGAGCAGCGGTTGGAAAGGAATCTCCTGTATCAGAATCTTTAGCATTTTAAAATTTCTACGGGCGAACTCCAGACGATTGACGATAAATGACCGTAGGAATTCTTCAAAGCTGTCATATGGAACATCGAGTACCCCGTTGAAATTCCGCAGTACAAAAGGAGCGAGCATACGACTCATGGTGGGGCCAATGATGGAGAGCAGTAAATCTTTTTTGGTTTTGTAATATCGGAAAATCGTTCCCTCTGCTACGCCTGCTTTTTGAGCAATTTCACTGGTCGCAGCAGCAGCGTATCCTTTTTCGGAAAACACCTCAATCGCCGCATGCAAAATGGAAATCTGCTTCGGTGTCAGTTTATCCTCTTCACTTATGGCCAGCAGCTCTTCAATCCACTGCTCTTCTATATTTTGTTCCGCAGAATCATGTTCTTTCATTACAATTATCCTCCAAACTTGGTTCATTCCGTTCAACCGATGAAAGTTCTTAGTGAGGCTACATTTTCCGGTGTTTGCGTAGTGCCAATACATTCAGCACCATGAATAATAGTGAAAACCCGATCAGCACATAGACATCCAGAGCGATGGAATTCCATCCTTTGCCACGGATCATGATGTTCATAAGCGCTTCTGATCCATAATAAATTGGGGTTGCGTAGCCGATGCGCTGTAGCCATAGCGGTAGGGTGTCGAGTGGGAACAGTCCGCTGAGGAAAACTTGTGGCACGATAATAAGCGGGATGAACTGAATCATCTGTAGCTCGTTGGCTGCAAAAGCAGATAATAGCGTGCCCAGCGTCAGTGCAGTCATTGACAGGAGTAAGGTGATCAGCATTACGTAACCAAAGCTTCCCGTCATCATAATGCCAAGAATCTGAATGGAAAACCACGAGATCAACAGCGCTTGAAATACGGTAAAAATGCCGAAACCACATACATACCCGAGTACAATCTCCCATCTTTTTAAAGGAGTAGAAAGTAAACGTTCAAGGGTGCCTGTAGTCCGCTCTCGCAAGAAAGAAACACCGGCAATCAGGAATACGAAAAAGAAAACAAATACGCCAATCATAATCGGACCGAAGCGGTCAATCGTCTTCATATTCTCAGAACCGTATAAGTAGCTGATCTGGGGCTGTAATTGCAGCTGTTCCTCTGTACTTGGAAGGAGCTTTTGAGAAAGCTTTTGAAGCGTCATAATTACCGCCTTGTTGGCTGTAGGATTACTACCCTCTAACAACACTTGAGGGATGACTCCTGAATTCCCTACGTTTCCGTTCAAAGTGATCAAAGCGTCAATCTTTCCTTCTACTAGAGCACTTTTCCCTAGCTCTTCGCTGGCATACTCTTTAATTGTGGTATTTTCTTCTTTTAACGCAGCTGAGATATTTAGTGGCACACCGGATACTCCGATTTTTGGCTCATAGGCGTCCCCGTTGAAGACCAAGCTCATTAAACTTAGAACGATAAGAGGTGCAATGAACATTAAGGCCATCGTTCTTTTATCATGAATAAATTGTCGCAAAATCCTTAAGGTGATCGCTCGGATTCTCATGAACGGACACCTCCATAATATAGAAAGGCTTCTTCAATAGAAGCTGAGCCAGTGGCTTCAAGCAATCCGGTAGGTGTGTCGGCGGCAAGCAGCTTGCCATCACGGATCATTCCAAGGCGATCACATTTCTCAGCTTCATCCATGACATGCGTAGTGAGTACAATCGTGGTACCTTTCTCGTTCAGCGCTTTTAGTTCTTTCCAGATGGATAGTCGGAGTACAGGATCGATACCAACTGTTGGCTCATCAAGAAGAAGTAGCGGAGGCTCATGAAGCAGCGCAATCGCCAGGGATAGGCGGCGTTTCATTCCGCCAGAGTATTGATCTACTCTTTTGCGCAGATGCTCCTGAAGATCTACTAGTTCCATAACAGCTTTGATGCGTTTTCCGCGCTCCGCACCTTTTAGTCCATATAGCGCAGCGAAGAACTCCAGATTTTCTTTTGCGCTGAGTTCCGTATATAGGGCATCAGATTGAGCCATGTATCCAATTTGCTGCAGCATGGATAACTTAGGCATGGTGACACCAAGCACCTTTACCTCACCTGAGGTCACCTCATCGATACCTGTAAGCAGCTTTACTAGCGTTGTTTTTCCGGAGCCAGAGGGCCCTAATATGCCGAAGGTTTCCGCACGCTCCACTTGAAGTGAAATATCTTCGAGCACCTGTTTGTCTCCAAAGGCTTTACTAACATGGCTCACTGAAATGACTGGAACTTCCGAACCCATATTCATCTCCTCGATTCTGAATAGTCTGGGATACAAAGTGGTGTTACTGAGTGCTCTGCACAACAATAATGAGTGAGCGCTCACTCATTATTGTGCTCTGGAATCCAGTAAATGTAAAGTGCTAGATTTCCGCTACTTGAAACTAACTTACAATTAGGTGTAAATCGCAAAGTAGCGGCATTTTTGCACAAGATGCGAATACCTGCTCACGAATCAACTTGATATGATGTTAATAAGGAATCCAGCTGGGATGTTCGACAACTCAATGATGCAAATGCCATTGCTTCCGAAATTGATTAGGCGTTGTGCCGAAATGGGTTTTGAACAGTTTGCAAAAATGAGAGCAATTTGTAATCCCCACTTCCTCGGCGATGTGTGCAACCGTGTATTTGCTTGAAGTCAGAAGATGAACGGCTTCCTGCATTCTTTTGACCGTTAAATAATCGGAAATACTGCTGCCTGTACATTCCTTGAACAAGTGGGATAAATGATGGGGTGAAAGATGCAGATCCTTGCTCATTTGATCAAGCCGCAAAGGTTCCTTGTAATGCAACTGCAGCCATTCCATAATACGTTCTGCCTGATGTGGTTTACGAAGCAATTGTTCCATGGAGGCCGGCTTCTGCTGTGTATCCCAAAGCGGCTTTAAAGTACGTAGGAACGTGATGAGAAACAAGGAGACCTCTTCCATGAAATCATTTCTGTGCAAAGTTGGAAGCGCTTTATCTAAATCCTTCAAAAGAGCTATCAGGGATTGCAGGTCCTGCTGTTCATACCATCGAGGTGAGGCTAAATTGCCGCTGTGAATATGATTAAAAAAGCTTTGTAGGATGGGCCACTTTTCAAAATAAGCTTTAAATATACTGGGCTCATAATGCACGATCGAACGCACGAACGGAACCGCCTCATTAATTTCAATTTGAATATGATGCAGCTGATACGGCTGGAAAATACAAATCATCCCTGGCTTTATTTCATAGCTATTTTGATCAATAATCAGCGTCCCTTTACCTTCATGAACAATAAGAATTTCAACACCCTGATGAGCATGGAAAGTACCTTGATAGTCGTCTGTATTTGTACTTGTTCTTTTATATACAAAATAGAGATGGAACGGTTGTAAGTCCTGCTGCTCACGGTACGTCACATTCATGTTCCTCCTATTAGTAGGGATGCGGATAACTTATCGTTTACAAAAGTATAAGAGAACCATTGCACAGCTAGCAACATCTAGATTAAAAAGTCTTACTCACGAATGGAGGACACCGAATTATGGCAGATCAACAGACAGAATTACATAACGCAGGGTATAAAGCTTGGCTCGAATATCCTTTTATTCAATCGAGTGCAGTAAGAGAGTGTTATTCTCCTTGGTGCTATAACATTTTGACAGTCAATCAAGATCATCCAGTGATCAAAAGTGCTGTGCAAGAACTAACACGTGGCATACAAGGAATGCTGGATATAGAAGCCACCATTGCTGAATCTCAGGATAAAGATAAACAAGCTTGTATTGCAATCGGTACGTTTAATAGTAATCATCCGTTGATTACGCATACCTTTAGCGAGGCTACAAGGACAGCAATTGGATCAGAAGGATATGCCATTCGAACAAACACGGAGAAGGACTGTATTGCAATAGGTGCTTCCACACCCGTGGGTTTACTGTACGGTGTATTTGCATTCCTACGCTTACTTGGAACGGGTCAATCTATGAAGGCGTTGGATATGTTGGATCAGCCGGTAAATACGCTCCGCATGATGAATCAATGGGATAACATCGATGGAAGCATCGAACGTGGTTACGCAGGGAAGTCCATATTCTACTCAGACAACGAAATCACTAAGGACTTTGCTCGATTGGAAGATTATGCGAGAATGCTCGCTTCGATAGGAATTAATGCGATTGCTATAAACAATGTCAATGTACATCGGTTTGAAACGATGTTTATTACGGAGCGCTATCTTCCTGACATCGCGAGGATTGCCGATATCTTCCGTAACTACGGGGTGAAGCTATTCCTAAGTATTAACTATGCTAGCCCGATCGAAATCGGTGGATTGAATACAGCTGATCCGTTAGATTCTGATGTACGCCAATGGTGGAAGGCAAAGGCGGTAGAAATTTATAAATTGATTCCAGATTTCGGCGGTTTCCTCGTAAAAGCTGATTCAGAGAATCGTCCAGGTCCATTCACTTATGATCGTGATCATGCAGAAGGTTCGAACATGCTGGCTGAAGCTTTATTGCCTTTCGGGGGAATCGTCATCTGGCGCTGCTTCGTTTACAATTGCAAACAGGATTGGCGTGATCGCTCCACCGATCGTGCACGAGCGGCATATGATCACTTTAAACCGCTAGATGGTCGATTCATGGATAATGTTATTTTGCAGGTGAAGAATGGACCGATGGATTTTCAAGTACGGGAAGGTGTGTCTCCGTTGTTCGGTGCCATGAAGCATACGAATATGATGATTGAATTTCAGGTTACACAGGAATATACAGGCCAACAGCGTCATGTCTGCTACCTCATTCCTCAATGGAAGGAAGTTCTTGATTTTAATACTTACGCAACGGATTCGGAGTCATCGGTGAAACAGGTCGTCGATGGATCCATGTACGGTTATAAATATAGCGGCTTCGCTGCTGTTTCAAATATTGGTAATGATCATAACTGGACGGGGCATTTGTTAGCGCAGGCCAATCTATATGGTTACGGTCGTCTCGCTTGGAATCCGGAATTAAGTGCAGCGCAAATCGCGAAGGAATGGACAATGCTCACGTTCAGTGCAGAGGATGAGCAGTTAATAGATACGATTCGTGAGATCTTGTTAACCTCCTGGAATATCTATGAATCTTATACTTCGCCGCTTGGGGTAGGTTGGATGGTCAATCCTGATCATCATTACGGTCCAAATGTGGATGGATATGAATATTCGAAATGGGGAACGTATCATTTTGCAGACTTACAAGGGATTGGCGTAGACCGGACAATAAAGACGGGTACGGGTTATGTTGCTCAGTATCAAGGAGCGAATGTAGATTTGTATGAATCGGTAGCTACTTGTCCAGATGAGCTATTACTGTTCTTTCATCATGTACCGTATACGCATACTCTTAAATCTGGTAAAACGGTCATCCAGCATATTTATGATACGCATTTTGATGGCGTGGATCGCGCAGCAGGGCTGAAAGAGAAGTGGCAATCCCTTGAGGGGAAAATGGATGGCAGCAGGTTTGGACAGGTGGCAGACCGTCTGCACGAACAGGTACTACATGCCCGCGAGTGGAGAGATATCATCAATACGTATTTCTATCGAAAAAGCGGTATCCCAGACCAGCATCAACGTACAATATACTAAATATTAGCAGTAGGAGGAGTGTGTCCAGCAGGGCCACTCCTTCTATTGCTCCATCCCTTTGTTTCATAGTCCTATGAGAAGAAAGGAAGATACACCTTGAATCAGAAAAGATTATTTAATGAGGGCTGGGAATTCGCCAAGAGTACTTTAGAAGTGACGAATGCTGAGTCCTTGGATTTCCATCCCGTCGATCTCCCACATGATTGGTTGATTTATAACACGTTAGACTTATATGAGAATAGTATTGGCTGGTATCGAAAGTATTTTATAAATACTAAGAACGATGAGCAGCTATTGCTGTGTTTTGATGGTATTTATATGGACTCCACGATTTATGTGAATCATCAATGGGTTGGGGAGTGGAAATACGGTTATTCTTCCTTTGAATACGAGATTACAGATATGCTCATAGACGGGGAAAATGAAATTCTAGTGAAGGTTGTGCATCAGAGTCCGAATAGTAGATGGTATTCAGGAGCGGGTATCTACCGGAATGTATGGCTCAAGACAAGAGATTGTAATCACATCGTGACAGATGGAATTTACATTCATACGGTACAAAAAAAAGACGTTTGGCTAGTGGAGATAGACACCGATGTGAGCATTACAGGAGATATGAGGCTTTCCCAAACCGTTCTATACAAGGATCGAGAGATAAAGACCTGTGTTGAGAAGATCTCCGCAGTAGAATTAACACAAGCTACCTCACGTGTAAGTCAGGTGCTGACTGTAGAGAATCCTTTATTATGGAGCCCCGGTGAGCCGCATTTATATCAGCTAAAAACGGAATTGCAGCATAAGGCACCTGATCAGGGCTCTGATGAAGTGTGGACAACAATAGAAGAAGTAATACAGTGTATAGGCTTTCGAACGATTGTACTGGATCCGCAAGAGGGAATGCTTCTGAATGGGGTAAAGATTAAGCTTAACGGAGTTTGTGAGCATCATGATCTTGGAGCATTGGGTTCGGCGTTTCATACAGCAGCATTGCGAAGAAGACTTGAGATCTTAAAGGACATGGGCGTAAATGCAATACGCACCGCTCATAATATGCCTGCTGCAGAGCTTATGGATCTGGCGGACGAAATGGGGCTGCTTGTGGTTTCAGAAGCCTTTGATATGTGGGAGCGATCGAAGACCACATATGATTACGCAAGATTTTTCAAGGACTGGGCGTTAAAAGATGTAAAAAGCTGGGTCATGCGAGATCGTAATCATCCAAGCTTGTTAATGTGGAGTATTGGCAATGAAATTTATGATACGCATGCTGACAAGCGAGGGCAAGAATTGACGAGCATGTTGATGGAAGCCGTGCTTCAATATGATCCGAAAGGCAACGGGAAAGTGACCATTGGATCGAACTATATGCCATGGGAGAATGCTCAGAAATGTGCGGACATCGTAAAGGTGGCAGGCTACAATTATGCGGAAAAATATTACCATCAGCATCACGCGGAACATCCTGACTGGATTATCTATGGTAGTGAAACCGCCTCTATTGTGCAGAGCAGGGGAATATATCATTTCCCATTCGAGCAATCCATCCTGGCTGATGACGATGAGCAGTGCTCTGCACTAGGTAATAGCTCTACAAGCTGGGGAGCGAAGTCGGCAGAAGCGTGTATTATCGCGGAGCGAGATGCAGCGTTCTCATTAGGGCAATTTATATGGACGGGTTTTGATTATATTGGTGAACCTACACCGTATCATACGAAGAATTCGTATTTTGGGCAGATTGATACAGCGACCTTTAAAAAGGATTCATATTACATCTATCGAGCGGCTTGGACAAATTACAAGGAGCATCCGATGGTGCATATTTTTCCCTATTGGGATTTCAATCCCGGTCAAATGATCGATGTTCGAGTCTGCTCGAATGCTCCCAAGATAGAATTGCAGTTCAATGGTGAGACTGTTGGGACCTATGAAATCGATCATGTGCATGGAACGCAGCTAGCGGGCTGGTGGAAGATTCCTTATGAAGCAGGCGAGCTCAAGGCAATCGCTTATGATGAGGCTGACCAAATCATTGCAGTAGACATCAGGAAATCGTTCGGGGATGCGAGTCGAATCTGCTTAAAGGCTGATAAGGGTACACTCCTTGCGAACGGCACAGATTTAATCTTCATCGAAATTACGATGGAGGATGAGCGCGGGAATGCCGTTGAGAATGCAAACAATCGCGTTCAGGTTCAGGTGGGCGGAGCAGGCCGTTTGATCGGTTTAGATAATGGAGACAGCACGGACTATGATCCATACAAAGGAACGAGTAGACGCTTGTTCAGCGGCAAGCTTATGGCGATTGTTGCTGCGAGTTTAGAAGCAGGTACGATAACAGTTGAGGTTACCTCGAAAGGTGTAGTAGGTAGTAAGCTAAAGCTTCAATCGCTCCCTGTGGCAGATCGTGGAATAGGCATTTCAGCTAACACTAGAAATCTAGCGTTGCCCTGTGTGATGGGAAATGTAGAAGAAATTCCTTTACGAAAGATAGAAATTATAAGTCATTCTGGACAACAGTTTAATGAAAATAGAAGAGAAATGAATGTACACGCCATCCTTTACCCTAAAGACACTTCCTATACTGAAGTGGAGTGGAGTATTGTAAATGATGCAGGGATTGAGTCCAATCTAGCGCGGCTCGAACAACTGGGACAAGAAGCCAAGATCACGGCGTTAGGAGATGGGAGTTTCCGCGTTCGCTGTATGAGTAAGAACGGTACGGAAAAGACAAAGCTGATTTCACAGTTGGAATTTACAGCGAGCGGTCTGGGGACGGCTTACAAGGATCCGTATGGATTTATATCTGGCGGTCTATATGACGAGGTTAAAGGCGAAGTCGGAAACGGAAATGAACGAGGCGTAGCAACGAGTCGAGATGGTGAGACGCAGGTTGCTTATCGCGAGATTGACTTTGGAACTTACGGCTCGGATTTGATAACGATTCCCCTATTCGCATTGTCTAGCGAAGCCTACGAGCTCCAGATTTGGGAAGGCATGCCGGACGAAGAGAACAGTGAGCTTTTGGCAGACGTTATTTATCAGAAGGAATCGCAATGGAATGTTTATCAGGAGGCAACCTATCTATTATCCAAGAGACTCACGGGTATCAGCTCTATTTGTTTCGTATTACAGAAGAAGGTGCACATTAAAGGCTTCTCATTTGTGAAAAAGAACCGAGCGTTCGAGCAGAATAGGGCTGTGGATTGTGATCGCATTTATGGTGATACGTTCACCATCGCGGAACAGGGTGTTGAAGGAATCGGGAATAACACGTATCTCTCGTGTTCGAGCAGATGGATTTTACGACGGAAGGTACTTCAAAGCTTGTCATTTGTGGGAGAACTCCGATCGATAAGAATACCATTCATCTTCGCTTCGAAGAGGGTGAAGCATCTAACAATCAACTGATCGAATTTACACAGTCAGATGGATATGTAGAGCGAGTATTTGAGTTGGAGAAAGTGACAGGGGAGCAGAAGGTAACGTTTATCTTCTTGCCTGGAAGTCAGTTCGATTTCGGTTGGTTTCGGTTTGAATGATCGAATGTCCTTTCAACTACTACGATAAATGAGGTGCGTGTACATGTTAACAGGTAAGATGAATGCTGCAATAATGGATGAGCAATTATCGATTTCTGTGAAGCAAATAGATATTCCTGTTCCTAAGGATAATGAAGCGCTAATTAAGGTGTATTGTATCGGAATTTGCGGGTCAGATGTTCATTACTATGAGCATGGAAGAATCGGTCGTTATGTAGTAAAGGAACCGATCATATTAGGCCATGAGCTGGCTGGTGAAGTCGTTGAGGTTGGTAAGCAGGTATCAAATATAGCTGTAGGTGACCGAGTAGCGGTTGAGCCAGGCGTGACCTGTGGACAATGCGACTATTGTAAATCAGGACGTTATAATTTGTGCCCAGATGTGGTCTTTCTTGCAACACCCCCAGTAAATGGGGCTTGGGCAGAATACATTGTCATGCCAAGCGATTATCTATTTAAACTTCCGGATTCTATGAGTTATGAGGAAGGTGCAATGCTGGAGCCATTGTCGGTTGGTTTTCACGCAATGATGCGTGGTAAGGTTCAACCGTTTGATCGAGTGCTAATAACGGGTCTTGGTCCGATCGGACTGCTTGCAGGACAAGCAGCAAAGCTATTTGGCGTTTCTGAAATTTATGGTACGGATGTCGTACCTTTTCGGCGTCAACTTGCAATGGAGGTGGGCTTCACTGCAGCATTAGATCCAGTAAAAGAGAATGTTGGACAGCGACTCAATGAGTTAACGAACGGATTTGGAGTTACACTCGTCGTAGAATCATCGGGTAACGCAAGGGCGATGGCGGATACAATTAAGTGGGTTCGCCGTGGCGGGAGAATTGTATTTGTCGGTTTACCAGCCGATAGTGCTATTCCGATGGACATGGGACAATTTATCGATGGTGAGATCGATGCTTATGGTGTTTTTCGTTACGCGAATACCTATCCGGCTGCGATCCAAGCGTTGCAGCATTCTTCATTAGATATTGAGAAAATAGTTACGCATCGCTTTGCGCTTACAGATACTCAAGAGGCTCTTGAAGTAGCACGTAAAGAGAAGGATACAAGTATTAAGGTAATGATCTATCCGAATATGCCTTAATGCGTGTTATATAAAAAGAGACCGTCCCAAAAGCCATGAAAATGGCTGCTTGAGGCGGTCTTTTTGTGTTTACGTAGGAGCAACTATTGCTTTTTATATGGACGCTCCGCGAACGGACCGTTGTTCCAATCGCTGTGGTCTCCAGATTTAATTTATTTTCCCTACGCGGTAAAAATCCGGAGACCAAGGCGAACGCTATCGCTTTTCCACAATCAGTCCGTCCTCTCCGCTGTTTTAGAGGGGGAAGTTTCAACAAAAACAACGAGTCCGAAGACACATAGATATGCCAAGTCGGACAAATCTTTCTACAGTAGGACAGCCTCTTCGCGTATTACGCTTTAATATAATCTGCAAAATTCTCCAGTAAGTATAAGGAGTTCATATCTTCACGCAAATGATGCTGGACTAGCTCATCCACTTTGTCTGGTTCATGGTTTGTCATACAATCCAGGATCATGTGATGCTCGCTCAAAATTTTCTTCAGCTTTTCTTGCTTTAGCGTATGCAGGCGTCGATATCTTTCATAATGCACATGGGAGAACTTAATTTGCTCCCACAAAAATTCATGTCCTGCTAAGGTGAATAACGTCTTATGATAGGCGTCATCCAAAGCAAAAAAGTGCTCAATGGCATGTTCTTGATGTATAGCATTTCTTTGTTCTTCTAGGTTCTTCTTAAGTTCTATAATTCCTTTAAGAGTAAGGCTGCCGCATAGACCTTTGATAATGTCTTTTTCCAAAACGCTTCTTAAATAGATCATTTGCTCGACAGATTCCAAATCAATGTATGAAACCAGATTCCCTTTCTTCGGATACACATCAATATAGGACTCGAGGGATAGCTGCTTTAGTACATCGCGCAAAGGTGTTCTGGATATCTGAAACCGTTCGGATAACACGGTCTCACTTAGAATGGTTCCAGGCTTTAGCGTTAAATTAAGAATTTCGTGCTTTAATAGGTTCAAAATATCATTTTTGGTGGACATGAGGTTGCGTCTCCATTGCCGTTGAATTTGTAATGCGGATATCTGAAACGGGATCCTGAAATAAGATAGTGATTTCATTATATAATTTTTTGATCTTGTATACAAGAACGGTAATTATTGATTTTATGTCATTGACAAAAGGTATTATTTAAATCTAATATTTGAGTATATTATCTTGTATACAAGATCTCGACATAAGAAATTATAGGAGGTTTTATCTAGATGAACATGACATGGAGATGGTATGGAGAAGGCAATGACAACATTACGCTTGATCATATCCGGCAAATTCCGGGGGTAATGGGTATTGTCTGGTCACTACATCATAAGGTAGCGGGCGAAGTATGGGAAATGAATGACATTCAAAAGGTTGCGGATCAAATTACGAGCAAAGGGTTTAGCACTGCCGTAGTAGAGAGTGTGAACGTCCATGATGATATCAAGATTGGACTCCCGACGCGTGATAAATATATCGATATTTACATAGACACCATACGGAAGCTAGCCAAGGTCGGTACTAAAGTGATCTGTTACAATTTCATGCCTATCTTTGACTGGACTCGGACGGAGCTGTACAAGGAATTGCCAGATGGCTCGAATGCTCTTTTTTATGAAAATGCGGCAATTAACGAGAACCCGCGCGACATGGTGAATCGTATTCTCGAGGGGGCTGGCGAATTTACGATGCCTGGCTGGGAGCCGGAGCGTCTTGCGAAGCTCGATGAGCTATTCGCCGCTTATGCAGATGTAACGGAAGAGAAGCTGTTCGAGAACTTGGTCTATTTTTTGAAACGCATTATTCCTGTCTGTGAAGAAGTCGACATCAAAATGGCTATTCATCCCGATGATCCTGCTTGGCCGATCTTTGGCTTGCCCCGCATTGTCCGCAGCCGTGATACGATCCGTCGTTTACTTGACGCAGTAGATAGTCCGTATAATGGATTAACCTTCTGCACTGGGTCGCTCGGTACGAATCCGAAGAACGATCTGCCGGCTATGATTCGGGAATTCTGTAATCGTATTCATTTTGCTCATATTCGAAATGTTAAGGTTTTTGAGAACGGAGATTTTATTGAGGTCTCTCATCGTGGACGGGATGGCAGTGTGGATGTGGCAGAGGTTGTTAAAGCGTATCATGAGAATGGATATACGGGGTATGTGCGTCCAGATCATGGTCGACATTTGTGGGGGGAAGAGAAGACTTGCCGCCCGGGGTACGGGCTGTACGATAGAGCAATGGGGATCATGTATTTACTTGGTGTGTGGGATAGTCTCGACAATACGATGGGGGTGAAGTGAATGCTGCTTCTGACAAGAGAGAGTATTCAATCATATGCAGAGGCGTGGAAGGACGCTGACGTGGAGCTTCCTCAGTTTGATTATGAGCAGGTGGCGGAGAATACGCGCGTTAGGCCGGAATGGGTTCATTTTGGAGCGGGAAATATTTTTCGGGGATTTGTTGCGAATGCTCACCAGAAGCTGTTGGAGCTTGGAAAAGCAGATACAGGTATTATTGCCGCTACCTCCTCTGACTACGAGCTGATTGACAAAATTTATAAACCGCATGATCATTTAACACTTCTCGTACTAATGAATGCGAGTGGCGAGTTTACGAAAAAGGTCATTAGCAGCATTACCGAAGCTATTATGGCAAACAAGAATCGAGCGCAGGATTACTGCCGTTTGGTTGAAATTTTTGAAAACCCGAGCCTTCAGATGGCCAGCTTCACCATCACAGAGAAAGGTTATACCTTGACCGGTCCTGATGGAATGTATCTTGATATCGTGAAGAAGGATATGGAGCAAGGGCCAGAGCAGCCTTCCCACAGCATGAGTGTGATCGCTTCTCTAGCGTACCGTCGATATCTTAAGGGGCAGTATCCGATGACTTTTGTCAGTATGGATAACTGTTCGCACAATGGGGATATGTTGAAAAATAGCATGATTACAATCGCCAAGGCATGGGCTGCGAAAGGGATTGTGGAGGAAGGTTTTGTTGCGTACCTCGAAGACGAGAGTCGAATAACATTCCCCTTGTCGATGATCGATAAAATCACACCACGTCCATCCGAGGTAGTACGTAATGCTTTACAGGAGCAAGGGATTGGCGGCATGGATATACTTATTACCTCGAGGAACGCCCATACCGCGCCTTTTGTTAACGCAGAAGTTAGTGAATATCTGGTCATTGAGGATAAGTTTACGAATGGGCGACCTTTATTAGAAGAAGCCGGCATTATATTCACAGATCGTGAGACCGTGAACAGGGTAGAAACGATGAAAGTTACCACCTGTCTAAACCCCTTGCACACTGCATTAGCGGTCACTGGCTGTCTACTAGGCTACGCACAGATTTCGGATGAGATGCAGGATCAGACCCTACGTACATTAGCCGAGCGGATTGGGTATAAGGAAGGATTGCCTGTAGTTGTAGATCCTATCATTCTACGTCCACAGCAGTTTTTGGATGAAGTGCTGCAAGAGCGCTTGGCGAATCCATTTATTCCGGACACCCCGCAGCGAATTGCGACAGATACGTCCCAGAAGGTAGGCATTCGTTATGGGGAAACGATCAAATCCTATGTACAACGCGAAGATCTTCATCCAGCTGAATTAACGGCGATTCCACTAGCAATTGCTGCTTGGTGCCGCTATTTGATCGGAGTGGACGATGAAGGGAATTCATTTGAGCTAAGTCCCGATCCGTTAATGGAGTCGCTTCAAGCGCATCTGCAGGGAGTGACTTTGGGAGATTCGACCTCTAATGTGCATAGAATTCTAGATAATGAGAAGATTTTTGGTGTACCGTTATATGAAATCGGTCTGGGTAGCAAGATTGAAGGTTACTTCTATGAGATGCTGAAAGGCCCAGGAGCTGTACGGAGAACGTTGGAAAAACATTTAAATGAAGAGTTAGTGTAGATCACATTTACAAAAAGCCTCATGGAGTAAAAGCTACTGCACCCCGCAGAGCTATCCCCCATGAGGCTTTTTCGTGTCTAGTCCATTTGGTTTATCTGAATTTAGCAGTCTAGTACGCTAATATACCTACTTTTTCAAAAAAATAATTATAGTTAATATTTCCATAACATTCCTCTGCAACAGAGTTGACAATTGTAGACGAAAATGACATTAGCAGTTACCTATACGAAAAGGGTGAATCTAATTGAAAAACAGTAAATGGATTAGCGCAACGTTGGCTTCAGCACTTCTTGCAACAGTAGGCGTTGGGAGTGTATCTGCAGCTAGCATCGGCAGTAATGTAAAATCTGTGGCTACCAATCAAACCGCTGCAAAAACAGCAGTTAAAGAAGGTACAGCTACTTGGAATGTAAATGGTACGCCGACTGTGTTTAACACCATTAATAGCAGTGGTTACAAGCTGTACTCGCTGAATCAGGTAGCTGGTGAAATTGGAGCTAAGTTAGTACTTGGAGCTGGCGGGTTTGAACTTAATGACAGCAAAGGATTACATAATGTGAAGCTCAAAACAGGCTCAAAGAGCTATCAAGTAGATGGTAATTCCGAGACATTCACAGTTGCTCCAGTATTTTATAACGGTAAAACCTATGTAGAGCTTTCTAAGTTAGTTTATGCATTAGGTGGAGAACTGGATGCTGACGCTAGCACGATTCTAAGCTTTGCTCGTCCTGAAGGATTGTTTGATACTTTGCACTGGACAGCAGCTGGAAGTCTGATTGCGAACAAAAGTGATGCTGAATCTGCTCAACTTATCAAGTTCAGCACAGAGCCAGGTAACTACGAAGTATTTTCATCAAATGACAGTGCAGTGGATTTTGCAGTATCACCGGATGGGCAGTGGGGAGCTTTCAATGATGAGACTGGTTTGTTGAACCTGATTAACCTGTCTAGCGGAGCTACTAAGACACTTGGTACTGACAATAGTGTAAAAACGGATCTGGTGTGGTCGAACGATGGTAAAAGTATTTACTTCGTCCAAGGTGACAAGCAAGAGAAACTCGCAAAAATCGCTGTAGACACTGGTGAAGTTAAATCCGTATTGGCAGACAAAGTAGAAAACAAATCCGAATTGCGCATTTCCGCTGATGAAAAGAGCGCCGTTTATATCGTTAACTTGACGGGTGTTGCTAAAAACGATGCGGACAGCACAGAAGATTCTCTTACTGTAGACTTCAGCTCTGCTGGAGAGCAGCTTTATAAGCTTGACCTGGCTACGAAAGATGCTAAACCAGCTGCACTGACAACTACACCGGATAACAAGCTGTACCCTGAAATTTCGGCTGATGGTAGCGTCATTTACCTGAGTGCAGATGCTGAAGGTAACGCAGCTAACACATTGAAGGTTGTAAAAGCAGATGGAACAAGCAGCAACATTACACTTGATGTTGAAGTAACTTGGTCTACTGGCGTTAAAAACGGCTTAGTTGTAGCAGGTTCAGCGGCAGATGGAAGCACAGTAGTCTATTCCGTTGATAACAATGGAGCTAAGACTGAGCTGTTCCGTTCCACTGAAGATGTATCTGAAGTAGCTGTTTCGAATGATGGAAGCAAGCTTGCTATCGTAAGTGATGGCGGTGTATGGGTAGTTCAAGGCGGCAAAGCATTGCAACTGTCGAAATAATAAATATCCCTAATCATATTTTAACGGCGTAGAGCCGAGAGGAGAAATAATACAAATGAAGATTTTCAAAAAGCTAACAGTAACGGCTCTAACGGCTGTAATTGCGGTAACCGCATCTTTCGCAGGGGTTGCAGCAGCAGCCGATTCACTTAAAGGTAAAATCACAGTTAACGGTTCAACCGCACTTCTTCCATTGACGCTTCAAGCGGCAAAAGAATTCCAAAAGCTGCACCCTAAAGTGAAAATCGCAGCCTCAGGTAAAGGTTCAGTAACTGGACCTCAAGCTGTTAAAAAAGGCATCGCTGATATCGGCGCTTGCGACTGGGATGCTAGCATCGACGTACCAGGCTTCAAAGCTTTTGACGGTCAAGTAGCAAACAAAGTAGCAGTTATTCCTTTTGCTACAATCGTTAACAAAAATGTTGGTGTAGATAACCTTACAACTGAACAGCTTAAAGGTATTTTCGCAGGTAAAATCACGAACTGGAAAGAAGTAGGCGGTGCAGATGCTGACATCGTGGTTATCACTCGCTCTTTCGGTTCCGGTACACGCGTTAACTATCAAGCTAAAGCTTTGGATGGCGGAGATATCGTTAAAAAAGCTAAGAACTACAAAGAAACAGGTTCATCCGGTGACATGAAGACTGCCGTAGGAACAACTCCTAACTCTATCGGTTATATCGACCTTGTATATGTAAGTGGTGACGTAAAAGCTGTTAAACACAACGGTATAGCTGCTACTACAGATAACGTAATCAATGGATCTTATAAGATCTGGGCTTATGGTTACTACATGACTAAAGGCCAACCTACTGGCGCTACAAAAGAATTCATCGAATACGTACAAAGCAAGAAGTTCCAACAAGGTTCCCTGAAAAAGCTTAAATTTATTCCGATCGCAGCAATGAAGGGCTAATAACATCTAAAGATCATATTGAACGGTAACAGCGGCCAGCTCCGATCTTGATACGGGGGTGGCCGCTTACAGGAGGGAAAGTATGGGGGCACCAGTCCAAGGCTTGGCAACTAGGGGAAAAGAGAGCGTAACGCAGGTTAGCGCTAATCCCAAACGTCATGGTAGACATTTGTTTAGCAACAAATTGTTTAAGTTTTATTTTTTATTCAGCATTCTTGCGCTTTGCTTCGTGCTTGGACTTGTAATTCTATTTATCGGCAAAACGGCTATGCTTCTGTTCGGCCAACTCTCGCCTGCGGACTTTTTCTTTTCCTTTAACTGGACGCCGGAAGAGGATTCTTTTGGAGCGGCTGCCTTCATTGTAAATACACTTTCACTAACTGCATTAACGCTGCTGATCGCAGTTCCTATTTCGGTAGGGATGGCAGTACTTTGTGCAGAGATTGCTCCAAAATGGATGAAGACTTTTATCCGTCCAGTGCTAGATTTATTGGTAGGTATTCCTTCAATTGTTTACGGATATATAGGCTTAACGGTATTACTTCCTTTCTTGCGCAGAATTAGTGGGGAGAGCTTAGGCGATGGCTTGTTAGCTGCTGCGCTTGTGCTCGCATTAATGGTGCTGCCAACGATTTGCCGAATCAGTGATGATGCCATTGTCTCTGTGCCGCGCAAATATCGGGATGCTGCATATGCTCTTGGATCTACCCGTTTACAGGTCATCATGCGTGTAGTACTGCCTGCGGCTAGCCGGGGTATTATCTCTGCGGTAATTCTAGGTATGACTCGTGCTGTGGGTGAGACGATGGCTGTAGTTATGGTTATCGGGAATACACCACAATTGGCGAAGACGTTATTCACGCCAGCATCGGTGCTAACTAGTAACATCGTTATGCAAATCTCCAATGTAGAGTTTGACTCTACATGGAACTATGCGCTACATATGATGGCATTTCTCCTGCTAGTAATATCATTTGTATTAATTCTGATCATCCGCGTGCTGGGTAGAAAAAGGAGGGATGCAGCGTGAACGGATTCGCAAGTACAAAGCATACAGCGCGGGCTCAAAGAAACAATAAAATTGCAACCATAGGGTTTTATACGCTTGGGGCTTTAGTCATGCTGCTGATCTTCTGGCTGCTCTTCACGATTCTTAGTAAAGGTTTACCTGCACTTCGGCCCGATTTCTTGATTAAACAGCCTGAAGAGATTGACGCAGGTGGTGGGATTGGCCCGGTGCTGTTTAACTCCTTTTACATTTTGTTCATCTCGCTGTTTATTTCCGTTCCAATTGGTTTGGGTGCGGGAATCTATATGGCTGAATATGCACCAGACAATAAATTTACAGGCGCACTACGTATTTGCGTAGAATCTCTGTCATCGGTACCATCGATTGTGTTCGGTATGCTCGGACTCGCGATTTTTGCGGAATATTTCGATATCGGTCTGACGATTCTTGGCGGAGGCGTCAGCTTGGCACTGCTGAATCTACCTATGCTTGCGCGAGTGACAGAGGAAGCGGTACGTGCTGTCCCCGGGGAGATCCGCGAGGCTGGTTATGCGCTTGGGATGACTAAATTCCACGTGATCCGCACGGTAGTCCTGCCTGTTGCAATGTCTGCCATTGTTACTGGGATTTGTCTCGTTGCTGGACGCGCCTTCGGGGAGTCTGCGGTTATTATCCTTACCGCTGGTCTCAGTACCTCGGGCGAAATGTGGGATTTCAATCTGTTCTCGCCGGGTGAAACACTGGCCGTACACCTTTGGTATGTACAATCCGAGGCGATCGTAGAAGATGCGCGTCAAATTGCTGATAAGTCGGCAGCCGTGCTTGTATTTGTAGTTTTGTTTATCAATTTTGTATTTCGATTTCCGTTGTGGCTTAGCAATCGCCGCAAAGGACACTAATTCGTTCAATAGGTACGTAAAAACGGTCACCCGGCAATGGATATCTGTGGGTGGCCGTTTTTTTGTTTTCTTATGATGAATTATTTAATGTAGCATTCCCTCCGGATACGGCCAAAGGAATAACCTCTCGAAACACTCATGGCAAGGCTGAGACAATATCGCACATTTCACTTTCAGTCTAAATTGATAATATCCGCACAAACACATCCTGCACTATTTCTTCCGCGTGCTCCTGCTTCCCAGCATACGAATAGTAAAAACACTTTTTCGTAATGTGCCTCGATTTCCTCAAAGGATAAAGGATAATGTGGTGAGTAATGAGTAATGAGTAATGAGTAATGAGTAATGAGTAATGAGTAATGAGTGATGAGTAATGAGTAATAAGTAATGAGTAATGAGTAATGGTGTTAGAGGTGGCTTTAGTTGCACTTTATGCAGCTATTTATCATGGTGTAGGGTTTATTTAGGATTAATTGTACTTTGTGCAACTAAAAATGGAGAAAATGACATTCTAGGAGTAAATCAGAGAATATAAGTGTACGGAATGCAGTTAAACCGAGTTGTTGAGGTGAAAGGGAACCTTTTAGTTGCACAAAATGCAATTAGAGTGTTCGAGTTAGGTAGAACCTAAGCGTAACGTTGCCTAATAATCTGACTGCTACGTGGGTGTAAAACGTAGTAGGGGACTTGACGAAGCTTGAACTCCACAGAAGCTTGAGCTCTATAGAAGCCTGAACTCCATTAAAGAGTGAGCTACATCAAAGCCTGAGCCTCATGGAACCCTAAGCCCTAGGCTCTGCTCCTAGCTCTGTCCCTAGGGCTAGGCCTTCCCACTGGTTCGCATCCCCTGAACGCAAAAACAGCCTCCCCGAAGGAAGGCTGTTACTCTGACGTCCCGGAAGGGATTCGAACCCCTGACCGTGCGCTTAGAAGGCGCATGCTCTATCCAGCTGAGCTACCGGGACATGATTGCTGGCTGAAAAGCAAGCAGGAGTTATCATATCATGTACGCCGATGTTTTTCAAGCTGTTTTTTAAAAAGAGTACGGGGTATGCTATAATCTACAATTATTAAGTTTCGGATGAAGCTTAAGGTCTTAATAACATTTATGACGTTTTAGAATTCAATTCACATAATTAGCTATAAGGAGGTGCCCTCATTAAAGATTCAGATTCCCCCGCCACAAAAGAGAATATCGTCCTGTTTCCCAAGACACTGGACTATTATCAAATCCAGCTTACGGTGATGCTGGAGAGTGAACGATACGGGGAAGCGATAGAGCTGCTGCGTTTTTTGTTGCAGTGTCAAGGACAGGAAGAACGAAATTACGAGGAATGGCGGTCTCTGCTGGAATGGCTCGAAACAGCTTTCCCCTACGCCTCTCAGAATGGAGATGCGGAAGGAGCCGTTCACCCCGAAGACGAAGATTTAAGGGAAGAAGATATGGCCCGTTTCTTGGCCAAATCAAAAATGACTGAGGATGCGGGGTATCCTCAAAAGCTGCTGCAGCGGATAATGAATGAGCCGCTGTCAGAGGCGACAATCCTAGCACTAGAGCAGCTTTCATATCTGGAAGGCGGCGGAGTCGATGAGGCGCTGACGGAATGGCTGCAGGGGGATAATGTTCACCCACTGCTGCAATTTCGGACCCTGCAGACCCTTCGGCGTCGTGGGATGCAGGGAACAGTGAATCTGATTCGTGGTCACGAAACAGCAATTGTAGAGATTGAAAGTGTACCGCTGCAGACAGAGGATTTTCCGCCGCAGGTGAGTCAGGTGCTCGAGCGGGTAGCCGAGCAGGCGGAGATACATGAGCCTACGCTGTATTATTTTGCACAGGAGCTCTGGGGCCAGTTCGTCATGTCGATTTATGGATCGGAAGAGTATCGGAAAATACTGGATGGGGAAGACGCGCTACTAGATATTTGGGCGGGGGCGTTACACCAGTTTGTATCTGAGAGCTTAAACGGTACACGGCAAGAGGAGGAGACTCGTGGAATGTACGGCATTACAGACGGCATGCGCTTTCAATTTGAGGGGGCATATCGTGCGCTCAAGGGTTTTGTAAAGACTTCTCTACTTGATAAATAAAGTAATGTTGTATATAATATAATGGTTATTCTGTGCGTGGATTGTATCATTTTTTGAAGTAAACTTGTGAACCTATATTTTGGAGGGAAAAGTATAATATGAAAGCAACATGGGAAAAAATAGAGAAGAACCTTGGAGTTCTTGAAGTAGAAGTTGACGCAGAACGCGTTGCAGCAGCACTTGATAAAGCTTTTAACAAAGTCGTTAAGAAAGCTAACGTACCAGGCTTCCGTAAAGGTAAAGTGCCACGCCCGATCTTTGAATCCCGTTTTGGTGTAGAAAGCTTGTACCAAGATGCAATCGACATTCTTCTTCCTGAAGCTTACGGTGAAGCAGTTGAACAAACTGACATCTTCCCTGTAGACCGTCCTGAAGTTGATATTGAGCAATTTGCTAAAGGTCAATCCTTTATCTTCAAAGCGAAGATCACGGTTAAACCTGAAGTGAAGCTCGGCGATTACAAAGGTCTGGAAGTTCCAGTACAAAAAGCTGAAGTGACTGAAGAAGAGCTGAGCGCTGAGCTTACTCGTCTGCAAGAGCGTCATGCTGAACTCGTAGTAGTTGAAGAAGAAGCAGCAGCTAACGGCGACATCGCTGTGATCGATTTTGACGGATATGTTGATGACGTACCGTTCGAAGGCGGAAAAGCTGAGCGTCATTCTCTTGAACTTGGTAGCAACTCCTTCATTCCTGGATTTGAAGAGCAAGTAGTGGGAATGTCCACTGGAGATTTCAAAGATGTTGAAGTTACTTTCCCTGAAGAATACCATGCAGAGAACCTTGCGGGTAAGAAAGCAGTATTCAAAGTGAAGCTGCACGAAATCAAACGCAAACAACTTCCTGCGCTTGATGATGAATTCGCTAAAGATGTAAGTGAATTCGAAACTTTGGAAGAGTACAAAGCAGATCTGAAAACTCAGCTCGAATCCCGTAAACAGGATGAACTGAAAGGCCTTCGCGAGAACGCAGTTGTTGATAAAGCAGCAGCAAACGCTGAAGTTGAGATCCCTGAAGCAATGATCAACAGCGAAGTTGAGAACATGGTTCGTGACTTCGACACTCGTCTTCGTCAACAAGGCATGAACATGGATATGTTCCTGAGCTTCTCGGGTCAAACTCGTGAAGACTTGCAGAACCAAATGAAAGGCGATGCTGAAAAACGCGTTCGCAACAACCTGGTACTGGAAGTTATCGCTAAACAAGAGAACATTGAAGTTTCCGAAGAAGAAGTTAACGAAGAGTTGGCTACTATGGCTGAAGCTTACAAACGTACTCCAGAAGAAATTCGCAGTATCTTGGCAGCTAACGGTTCACTGGGCAGCTTGAGCGAAGAACTTTCTTTGCGCAAAACCATTGATTTCCTTGTTAGCAATAGTGTAGAAGTTGAAGCAGTAGAAGAAGCAGCTGCTGAAGACGCTAAAGCTGAGTAAGATTTTTTAAACTACCTAGAACGGCCGAGCAATCGGCCTCCATACAGATATGATAAGGCACGTAAGTTTCGTTACGTGCCTTATTTTTATCCTCGGGCACAGATATATGTGATTACATAGGTATCCGTATGAGCGTATGGTATTAAGGAAATTGGCATGATGACGTCACTATCACAAGCAGTGGACAGGTCCGCTGTAGTGAAAAAATGACATCGGGCCGTGAACGTGTTAAAATATTTTTGAAACGATAAGACTAATCTGTATAGAGAAAAGAGGTTGGTGGCATGAGTCTGGTACCAATGGTTGTGGAATCAACAAGTCGTGGGGAACGTTCATACGATATCTATTCCAGATTGCTCAAGGATCGCATTATTTTCTTAAGCAGTGCGATTGACGATGATGTCGCCAATCTGGTTATTGCTCAACTGCTGTTCCTTGCAGCAGATGATCCCGAGAAGGACATTCACTTGTACCTCAACTCACCCGGTGGTTCAGTAACAGCCGGCATGGGTATATACGATACGATGCAATATATCAAACCGGATGTTTCAACCATTTGTGTAGGGATGGCGGCAAGCATGGGATCGCTCCTTTTAACAGCTGGGGCTCCGGGCAAAAGATACGCGCTGACTAACAGCGAAGTTATGATTCATCAACCGCTCGGTGGTGTTCAAGGTCAAGCGTCCGACATTTGGATTCATACCGATTGGATCCTCAAGACGAAACAGAAGTTGAATCAAATTTATGTAGATCGCACAGGTCAGCCCCTTGAAAAAATCGAACGGGACACAGACCGCGATAACTTCATGAGCGCGGAAGAAGCCAAGGAATATGGGCTTATTGACCAGGTTCTTTCTTCACCGATGAAATCTTAAAGGGGTGGTTAGATGTTTAAATTTAATGATGAAAAAGGGCAATTGAAATGTTCTTTTTGCGGCAAATCACAAGAGCAGGTTCGTAAGCTTGTAGCAGGACCGGGCGTTTATATATGTGACGAATGTATCGAGCTTTGCACGGAAATCGTGGAAGAAGAGCTCGGTCATGAGGAAGAGCTTGATCTGAAGGATATTCCGAAACCAAAGGAAATCCGCGATATTTTGGATCAATATGTAATCGGTCAAGAGCAAGCGAAGAAATCGCTGTCTGTTGCGGTTTACAATCACTATAAGCGTGTGAACAGCCAAAGCAAAATCGAAGATGTTGAACTGACGAAGAGTAATATTCTTTTGCTTGGTCCAACAGGTTCGGGTAAAACTTTGCTCGCACAGACGATGGCGAAGATTATCAACGTTCCATTTGCGATTGCTGATGCTACTTCCCTAACGGAAGCTGGTTATGTCGGCGAGGATGTTGAGAACATTCTGCTTAAGCTGATTCAAGCGGCAGATTATGATGTGGAGAAAGCCGAACGCGGCATTATCTATATTGATGAGATTGATAAAGTGGCACGTAAATCCGAGAACCCGTCCATTACTCGTGACGTATCCGGTGAAGGTGTACAGCAGGCACTTCTGAAGATTCTCGAAGGAACGGTTGCTTCCGTACCTCCACAAGGTGGTCGTAAGCATCCTCATCAAGAGTTTATTCAAATTGATACGACGAACATCTTGTTCATCGTAGGCGGTGCCTTTGACGGTCTGGAGCAAATGATTAAACGCCGTATCGGTAAAAAAGTCATTGGCTTCAACGCAGCAGTTGAAGGACAAAAGGATCTCAAGCCTGGCGAATATTTGTCGATGGTATTGCCTGAAGACTTGCTTAAGTTCGGATTAATCCCTGAATTTGTAGGCCGTCTACCGGTCATCTCGACTTTGGAGCCGCTTGATGAGAATACGCTGGTGCGTATCCTTTCCGA
>Ga0153923_100180_pt1 | contig 28066 bp, 34 predicted proteins | sample TSNJ007MetaG_FD_104682 | JGI IMG/M metagenome (GOLD analysis project Ga0153923, IMG submission 104682) | Attine ant fungus gardens microbial communities from New Jersey, USA - TSNJ007 MetaG | ecosystem: Host-associated > Fungi > Mycelium > Unclassified | place: USA: New Jersey, Brendon T. Byrne...
CGTCGGCGGCCACGCCGTGCTTGATCAGTTCGAAGATCGCGCCGTGGTCGCTGACGGCCAGGCCCTTGAAGCCCCAGTCCTTGCGCAGCAGGTCGTTCATCAGCCAGGTGTTGGCGGTGGCCGGAATGCCGTTGATCGAGTTCAACGCCACCATGACCCCACCGGCACCGGCGTCGATCGCCGCACGGTACGGTGGCAGGTAGTCCTGGTACATCTTCACCGGGCTCATGTCGACGACGTTGTAGTCGCGACCGCCCTCGACCGCGCCATACAGGGCGAAGTGCTTGACGCTGGCCATGATGCTGTCGGCTGCGCTCGGCGTGTCGCCCTGATAGGCCTTGACCATCACTTTGGCAATGCGCGAGGTCAGGTAGGTGTCTTCACCGAACCCTTCGGAGCTGCGGCCCCAGCGCGGATCGCGGGAGATGTCGACCATCGGCGCGAAGGTGATGTCGAGGCTGTCGGCCGCAGCTTCTTTGGCGGCAACGCGCCCGGACTGGCCGATGGCGTCCATGTCCCAGCTCGAGGCCAGGGCCAACGGAATCGGGAAAATCGTACGGTGACCGTGGATCACGTCGTACGCAAAAAACATCGGAATCTTCAGACGACTGCGCATCGCCGCGTCCTGCATCGGACGGTTTTCCGGACGGGTGATCGAGTTGAACGTACCGCCGATGTTGCCGGCGGCGATCTCTTTGCGGATCAACTCGCGAGGCATTTCCGGGCCGATGCTGATCAGGCGCAACTGGCCGATCTTTTCATCGAGGGTCATCTGTTTCATCAGATTGCTGATGAACGCGTCCTTGTTTTCCAGGGGTACCGGGGTCGTGGCGGCCAATACTTGATGACTGGCCAGGCTGACGAACAGGCCCAGCAAACACAGCTTCTTCATGAATATTTTTCTCAAGGGCCCAAGCGGCAATGCAATGCCGGCCAGCCAAAAGTTAGGGAGCGACTATTGTTGTTCGGGTGCAGGCTCAAAATGACGGAGCCAAAAACGCCCGCCGACACTCGGCAGCGTTTGCGCAGGGCCTCTTTTTAGCCCATCGGCCCGTTGCAATCCAGTGGCGCGGCCGATTATGCCCCAACCGCCGATGCAGAAGGTTTCACGGTCGGTTTTTTATGAAATACGCCAGGGAGCATCACTTTGATGAATGTCAGTCCAACCTACCGCTCGCGTCTTCAGGTCGCCACGCTGCTGGTCCTCGCCACCTTGTTGACCGCGTGCGGCATCAACAATATTCCGACCCTTGATGAACAGGCGAAAGCCGCCTGGGGCCAGGTCCAGAACCAGTATCAGCGCCGTGCCGACCTGATCCCCAACCTGGTGGAGACTGTCAGAGGCTACGCCAAGCATGAAGAGGCGACCCTGACCGCAGTGGTCGAGGCGCGGGCCAAGGCGACGTCGATCCAGGTCGATGCCAGCACCCTCGACAACCCGGAAAAACTCAAGCAGTTCCAGCAGGCTCAGGATCAGTTGAGTGGCGCGCTCAGCCGTCTGATGGTGGTCTCCGAACGTTATCCGGACCTGAAGGCCAACCAGAACTTTCTCGCCCTGCAATCGCAGCTCGAAGGCACGGAAAACCGGATTGCCGTGGCGCGGCGCGATTTCATTCTGGCGGTGCAGAAGTACAACACCGAGATCCGCACCTTCCCCGGTCGCCTCTGGCACAGCGTGATGTACAGCGACCTGCCGATTCGCGAAACCTTCGAAGCCACCACCCCCGGTGCGGAAAAGGCCCCGGAAGTGAAGTTCTGACCCGAGGTTATTCATGCGTGTGTTGAAGATAGGCCTGGTGCTGATGCTCTGGCTGTGCGCCGTCAGCGCCCGGGCCGAGTTGACGTTCCCGGCGCTGAGCGGGCGGGTGGTGGACGAAGCGCAGATGATCGAGCCGTCGGTGCGCGCCCAGTTGAGCCAGCAATTGCAGGCGCATGAACAGGCGACCGGCGAGCAACTGGTGGTGGTCACGGTGCCTGATCTGCAGGGCACCACCATCGAGGATTACGGCGTACAACTGGGCCGGCACTGGGGCATCGGCCAGAAAGACAAGAACAACGGCGCGCTGCTGATCGTTGCCCGTGACGAGCGCAAGCTGCGCATCGAAGTCGGCTACGGTCTGGAGGATCGGCTGACCGATGCGCAGACCTCGGTGATCATCCATCAAGTGATCACCCCGGCGTTCAAGGCTGGCAATTTCAGCAAGGGCATCAGCGACGGCGTGGCGGCGATGCTGGTGGTGCTTGGCGGCAATCCGCTGGACGAGCCGTCGACGGTGTATGAGTCGAGCGGCGATCCGCAGAGCGATTTTGTCTCGCGTCACCCGCTGTTGTTCGTTTTTCTGGTGGTGTTGTTCATCCTGACCGTGTTTGTCTGCCAGATGCTCGGTATCCTTCCCGCCGGCCGGGGTGGCTCCGGTGGCGGAGGCGGTTTCGGTGGTGGTGGTTTTGGCGGCGGTGGAGGTGGGGGCTTCAGCGGCGGCGGGGGCAGTTTCGGCGGCGGCGGTTCGTCCGGCGGCTGGTGAACACACAACAATAATGATCAGGCACTTTTCGACATGGCATTACTGACTGAACACGAACAACGCAAAGTCGCCGAGGCGATCGCCCGGGTCGAGCGCGACACCGACGCCGAACTGGTCACCGTGCTGGCGGCCCGCGCCGACGACTACGCGTACATTCCGCTGCTGTGGGCCAGCCTGCTGGCGCTGCTGGTACCGGGTATCGTCCACTACCTGACGGGCTGGCTGACCATGCGCAGCCTGCTGCTGGTGCAGTGGGGGTTGTTCATCGTCCTGTGCCTGCTGTTTCGTCTGCCGAAAATCACCACCCACCTGATCCCGCGCCGTGTGCGCCACTGGCGCGCGTCGAACCTGGCGCGGCGGCAGTTTCTCGAACAGAACCTGCATCACACCGTGGGCAGCACCGGCATGTTGATCTTTGTCTGCGAAGCCGAGCGTTACGTGGAGATACTGGTAGACGAGGGGATCTCCCGACGGCTGGACAACAACAGCTGGGACACGATTGTCGCCGCGTTCACCGAGCAGGTGCGCCAGGGCCGCACGCTTGAAGGGTTCGTGACCTGCATCGAGGCCTGCGGTGAACTGCTCAAGGTGCACGTGCCGGTGACGCAGGTGAGGAATGAATTGCCCAATCGGTTGATCGTATTGGGTTGAGTCTCTGGGCGTAGTCATCCCCTGTGGCGAGGGAGCTTGCTCCCGCTGGGGCGCGAAGCGGCCCTGAACCCGGTAAACGCGGTTTGTCTGGAGTAAGTAGTCGCCTGTTTTAACGACTGCTGCGCAGCCGAGCGGGAGCAAGCTCCCTCGCCACAAAAGACCCGGTGCAATAGGTTCTGGTGCCGTTGGGTAAATAAGAGCGTGTCCCCAACCGCCATCCCCCCTAAAATACCCGCCACTTCCGATTTCGCCCGTTCGAGGCCGCTTGTCCATGTCCGTTACCGCCCCATCCGCGCCGTCTGCCAAACCCACGCCAGACCATCACGCCCAGTTCATCAAGCTGCTGCAAACCAGCCTCGAACAGAACGGTTTCATCAAACTGGTGCTGGCCAAATACGTGGGCGAAGAGGCGGATCTGCAGCGGATCATCATCAAGGCAGTGACGGTCAAGGCGCAGCCCAACCTGTCGTTCGTCTATCGCTACAAGACCCGCGACATCACCAAGAACCTGCCGTTGGCCGAAGGCGTGGCGGTGATTGCCGAGCTGTTGCCGGCCGCGTTCAAGAATGCGCATTTGCTGACCGTGACCGACGAAGCCCAGCTCGAATACAGCAAAAAGGGCAAGAGTTCGCTGTTCAAGAGCAAGCCTCAGCAATTGCGTGAAGCGCCGTCCGCCGAGCACAACCGTGAGAAAAACCGTTTTCTGGACCTGAGCCGGCCGTTCCTCAAGGATCTGGGCGTGACCAACGCGCAGCATGAGCTGATCCCGGCGATGTCGCGCAAGTGGAAGCAGATCAACAAGTTCATCGAAGTCTTCAGCCATGCGCTGACCTCGTCACCGCTGGCGCTGGACAAACCGGTGCGGGTGGCGGATTTCGGTTCGGGCAAGGGCTACCTGACGTTCGCCATCCACGATTACCTGCGCAACACGCTCAAGGCCGAAGGCGAAGTCACCGGCGTCGAGCTGCGCGAAGAGATGGTCAACCTGTGCAACGCCGCCGCGGCCAAGTTGGAGCACCCGGGGCTGGTGTTCAAGTGCGGTGACGTGCGCAGCGTGGCGCCGAGCGAACTGGACGTGATGATCGCCCTGCACGCCTGCGACATCGCCACCGACTACGCGATCCACACCGGCATCCGTTCCGGCGCGTCGATCATCATGTGCTCGCCGTGCTGCCACAAGCAGATCCGCCTGCAGATCCAGAGCCCGGCGCTGCTCAAGCCGATGTTGCAATATGGTCTGCACCTGGGCCAGCAGGCGGAAATGGTCACCGACAGCCTGCGTGCGTTGTTCCTCGAAGCCTGCGGTTACGAAACCAAAGTGTTCGAGTTCATCTCGCTGGAACACACCAACAAGAACAAGATGATTCTGGCGGTGAAACGCGCCGAGCCGGTGGACCCGGCCCAGTTGCTGGTGAAGATTGCCGAGTTGAAAGCGTTCTACAACATCAGCGAGCACTGTCTGGAAACGCTGCTGCGTTCGGATGGATACCTCTGATCCTGTGGGAGCGAGCTTGCTCGCGAAAGCGGACTGACAGTCAACGATGATGTCGACTGTTACGGCCCCTTCGCGAGCAAGCTCGCTCCCACATTTGATTTTACTGCGGTCTTGCGCCCGAGCATCACGGTAGCGATAACCCCACAGGCAAACACCCAGGTGATCGGCTCGACATGTTCACCAAAGAACAGCGCCGAAAACGCGATGGTGAAGAAGATCTGCAGCAACTGGATCTGACTGACCCGCGCGATCCCGCCCATCGCCAGCCCGGCGTACCAGGCGAAGAAGCCGAGAAACTGCGAGAACAGCGCCACATAGCCGAACGCCCACCAGGCCTTGGCTGACACAGCACCGTGATGCTGCAGCGCCAGGTACAATACCGGGCCAATCAGCAGCGGCGTCGACAGCACCAGCGCCCAGCAAATCACCTGCCAGCCGCCCATCTCCTTCGCCAGCCGGCCACCCTCGGCATAGCCCAGACCGCCGACGGCAATCGCGCCGAGCATCAGCAAGTCCCCGGCCTGAATGCTGCCGGCCCCGGTGTACAACGCGTAACCGAGCACCAGCGCACTACCGAGCGCGGCGCAGGCCCAGAAGGCTTTCGACGGGCGTTCATGGGACAGCCAAGCCGCATACAGCGCCACGCACAGCGGCTGCAAACCGTTGACCAAGGCGCCGTGGGATGCCGGCAAGGTCTGCATGGCCCACGCCGACAGCACCGGGAAGCCAAGAATCACCCCGGCGATCACCAGGCTCAGGCCTTTGACTTGTTGCCAGCTCGGCCACTTCTCGCGCCGCCATAACAACAGCGCCACCGCCGGAATTGCCGCAAACAGCGCGCGGCCGAGGCCGTTGAGCAGCGGATGCAGTTCCTGCACCACGATCCGGGTGAAGGGCAGGGTCAGGCTGAAAATCACAACCCCGAGCAGGCCGAGGGCCATGCCGGTGTTTTCGCGCGAGGACATGATGTGAACCAGAATAGAAGGTGGCAGGGGATTGCCTTAATCAAGCCATAAACCGGGGCGCTCGGGCTGGTACAGCCAGGCAAAGAGTTATCCATACAGTTGGATCCCCTGTGGCGAGGGAGCTTGCTCCCGCTGGGCTGCGAAGCGGCCCCCGCTTTTTTCAGGAAAACTGTGCAAACAGGTTTTGCGCCTGCTGCGCAGTCGAGCGGGAGCAAGCTCCCTCGCCACAAAGGCGGGGAGGCGTAGTAGCCGGTTGTTACCCGCCCCAACGGATAAGGTCTACCTTGAATACTCCTGCAAGCCGTTTCCCAGAGGAGTCCTCCCCATGGCCGCGAAAAAAATCCTGATGCTGGTCGGCGATTACGTCGAAGACTACGAAGTGATGGTGCCGTTCCAGGCCCTGCAAATGGTCGGTCACACCGTGCACGCCGTGTGCCCGGACAAGGCCGCCGGCAAGACCGTACGCACCGCAATCCATGACTTCGAAGGCGACCAGACCTACAGCGAGAAACCCGGACACCTGTTCGCCCTCAACTTCGACTTCGCCAAGGTTGCGGAAGCGGACTACGACGCGCTGCTGATCCCCGGCGGACGAGCGCCGGAATATCTGCGCCTGAACGAAAAAGTCCTGGAGCTGGTGCGCGCCTTCGACAAGGCTGGAAAGCCGATTGCGGCGGTCTGCCACGGCGCGCAATTGCTGGCAGCAGCAGGGGTTCTGGAAGGTCGCGAATGCAGCGCCTATCCGGCCTGTGCGCCGGAAGTACGCCTGGCCGGTGGCACGTTCATCGATATCCCGGTGACCGACGGCCACGTTCAAGGCAATCTGGCAACTGCGCCAGCATGGCCGGCGCATCCGAACTGGCTGGCCGGTTTCCTTGGCCTGCTCGGCACCCAGATCACCCTGTAACGAGGATTCGCCGATGTGCGAGCTCTACGTCAAGGCCGACCCGATTCTCTATGAATCCCGCTCGCGCTCGCTGCGCATCTGCGGCGTGGTGACGACGCTGCGCCTGGAAAACCAGTTCTGGGACATCCTCAGCGAAATCGCCGAGGTCGATGGGATGACCACCAACCAGTTGATCGCCAAGCTGTATGAAGAGGTGATGGATTATCGCGGGGAGGTGGTGAATTTTGCTTCGTTTTTGCGGGTGAGCTGTACGCGGTATCTGAGCCAGCGGCGCACGTCTGCGCCGGCGTTGGCGGTGGTACGGGCGGGGGTAAAATAGCCCCGACCGAGTTGACCCCATCGCGCGCAAGCCCGCTCCCACATTGGTTACCGAGTGCTCACCTATTTTTGTGATCACTGGAGATCTACTGTGGGAGCGAGCTTGCTCGCGAAGAGGCTATTACAGGCGACAGAAATCTTGGGCTGGTCTTTACTCACTGGCGCAAAACCTCTCAACCGCCAAGGAGAAACGCACATGTCCGGATGGTACGAAGTGAGCAAAAGCAGCAACGGCCAGTTCAGGTTTGTGCTGAAAGCGGCCAACGCCGAAACCATTCTCACCAGCGAGCTCTACACCACCCGCGCGGCTGCCGACAGCGGCATTGCTTCGGTGCAGACCAACAGTCCGCTGGATGAACGCTACGAGAAAAAGACCACCAAGGACGGCCATCCTTACTTCAACCTCAAGGCCGCCAACCACCAGATCATCGGCAGCAGCGAGTCCTATTCCAATGACGCCGCGTGTGCCAAAGGCATCGCCAGCGTCAAGGCCAACGGGCCGAGCAAAGTGATCAAGGACAAGACTTTGCCGGTGCTCTGAACCCGGCACATCCCTCTGTAGGAGCTGGTGCACGCTGCGATCTTTTGATCTTGATTTAAACATCAGGATCAAAAGATCGCAGCCTCGTTTCACTCGACAGCTCCTACAGGGTTTTGTGTGTTGCTGGTATCAGCGCAGGGTCTTGAGGATTGCTTTTAGCTGACCTCGCCCAGCCTCGTTCAGCGGAAACACCGGCAACCGCGGATCACCGACCTCCAGCCCCGTCTCGCGTAGCCCGGCCTTGATCGTCGCCGGCAAACCGCCCTTGAGAATGAAGTCCAGCAACGGCAACTGACGATAGAACAACTCGCGTGCCCGCTGCAGATCGCCGGCCAGAGTGGCCGCGTACAGATCCAGGTTCAGCTGCGGGATCAGGTTCGGCGCGGCGGTGCACCAGCCCTTGGCCCCGGCGGCAAAGGCTTCCAGTGCCAGCGGATTGCAGCCGTTGTAGAACGGCACCTGACCGTCGCCCAACAGTTGCAGCTTGTGCATGCGCTGAATGTCGCCGGTGCTCTCCTTGACCATGGTCACGTTGTCCACGCCGTTGACGATGCGCAGAATCAGTTCGACCGACATATCGGTGCCACTGGTGGCCGGGTTGTTGTAGAGCATGATCGGCACGCCGATGCTGTCGCCGATGGCGCGGTAGTGGGCGAGGATTTCCGCTTCGCTGAGTTTCCAGTACGAGGCCGGCAACACCATCACCACGTCGGCACCATGGGCTTCGGCGAAGCGCGCGCGGCGCACGGCGTTGGCGGTGGTCAGGTCGGAGACGCTGACGATGGTCGGCACCCGTTTGGCCACGTGCTGGATGCTGAACTCGGCAACCTGATCCCACTCGGCGTCGCTCAGGTAAGCGCCTTCGCCAGTGCTGCCCAGCGGGGCGATGGCGTGGACGCCGCTGTCGATCAGACGATCAATGGATTGGCCCAGCGCGGCTAGATCAAGGCCTTCGCCGTGGGCGTCGAACGGGGTGATGGTGTAGCCGATGATGCCGTGAATGTTGGACATGATGAGTCTCCGGAAAAAGCTGAAATCAGTTCAGGCAATCGGCGTGTTGGCGCAGGTTCTGCCGGGCGTAGTAGTTGAAAGCGGCGGCGTGGCGCTTGGGTTTCGACACCCAGTCATGGGCCTCGCGACCCAGTTGCGGAATGATCGGCTTGATCGTCCCGGCGGCCATCGCCAGCAGTTGCAACTTCGCTGCGCGCTCGATCAATTGGGCGATGACGCAGGCTTCTTCGATCGTGCTTCCAGTCGACAACTGGCCGTGGTGCGACAGCAGAATTGCGCGCTTGTCGCCCAGCGCACCGGCGATCAGCTCGCCTTCTTCGTTACCCACCGGCACCCCCGGCCAGCCTTCGAGAAACGCGCAGTCGTCGTACAGCGGGCACAGATCCATGTGGGAAATCTGCAGCGGCACTTCCAGCATCGACAGTGCGGCAATGTGCGTCGGATGGGTGTGGATGATGCAGTTCACGTCCGGCCGGGCGCGGTAGACCCAGCTGTGGAAACGGTTGGCCGGGTTGGCCATGCCGTGGCCTTCGAGCACTTCCAGGTCTTCGTTGACCAGCAGCAGATTGCTCGCGGTGATTTCATCGAAACCCAGGCCCAGTTGCTGAGTGTAATAGGTCCCCGGTTGTGGGCCGCGAGCGGTGATTTGTCCGGCCAGACCGGAGTCGTGACCGCTCTCGAACAGGATCCGGCAGGTCAGCGCCAGCTTTTGCCGGTCAGTCCACGTATTATCCGCCAGGGTGTTTTGCATCTGGGTCAACGCTTGCTTGACCAGTTGCGCTTTGGGTAGTGCTAATGTCTTGGCCATGTCTGTGTCCTTTGGGTGAGTGCAAATGACACGAAAGAGCCTATATGACACAAAGTGTCATAAGCAAGCATGAATTGTCGCTTCCTTGATGGAATAACTGCTGCGCATGTCTATCCGTTTGAAATTATTGAGAAAAAAACTTGGCGTAACGCTTGAGGCACTGGCCGAAAAATCCGGCATGACCAAGAGTTATCTGTCGAAAGTCGAACGCGGGTTGAACACTCCGTCGATTGCGGCCGCGCTGAAACTGGCGAAAGCGCTGAACGTGAAGGTCGAGGAACTGTTCTCCGAAGACAACGTCAGCCTCGACAGCTACAGTCTGGTGCGCAGCCACGAACGCCAGTCACTGGCGGCCAATGATCAGAGCCCGGGCTATGCGGTGCTGGCGCATCAGGTCAGCGAACGCAACCTGCTGCCATTCATCATCTACCCGCCGCGCGAATTCACCGACAAGACCTTCAAGGAGCACTTGGGCGAGGAGTTTCTGTTCGTCCACGAAGGGCAGGTGGAAGTGGATTTCATGAATGAGCGGGTGCTGCTGGAGCGCGGCGATGCGCTGCATTTCAATGCGCAGAAACCGCATCGGATCCGGTCGGTGGGCGAGGTGCAGGCGCAGTTGCTGGTGGTGGTGCACAGCTCCGAAGAATGAGCCGATTCTGCTGTTGTGGCGAGGGAGCTTGCTCCCGCTGGCTGCGCAGCAGTCAGCGCTTTGCAGCTTGATATTTGGGGGCAGCTTCGCTGCCCAGCGGGAGCAAGCTCCCTCGCCACAGGTGATGTATTGGCTTCAGACTTCGACGGGCACTGACAACTTCGGATCACCCAACGCATGCGTCTTCGCATCAAAAAACCGCAACGCAACCCCGGTGCCCTCGAACACCTTCGCGTAATGCCGTTTCTGATGCTGGATGAACGCCGCACTGCGCGGATAAATCGAGATCGCCACGTTCGCCGGTTTTGCCAGCTGCAGCGCCCGCACGATGTGCGCATCCTGCTCGCCCAGCGCATGCCCGAAGATGCACAGGTTCTGCGCGTGTCCCAATAACTGCTCATAACAGAACGACAGATAGTCCGAACTGCGGATGGTCTTGAGCTTGTCCGCGCTCGGCCCTTCGGTGACGAACAGCGGCACATCATCCAGGGTTTTGATCGTGTTGTTGATCGCAAAACTGCCGAGCAGGGTGCCCTCGGTCGAGGTCAGTTTGCGCGCGGTGCCGTCCTGATTGCGCACCAGGTGCAGGCCACCGTGCAGGTACAGCAGACGCGGTTTGGCACTGGCGCTTGCGCTCAGATCGAAACTGGCGTCGGGGCCGTTGAACAGGTCGTCGATGGCTTCGCTTTTGTGTTGCAGCGCCCAGTAGTTGAGCAGATCGTAATTGGTGGTGAACACCGTGCGATAACGCGCCAGCTCGTCGTTGAGCGTGGCCAGGGTCGAGGTCTGCACCAGGCGCCATGGAATGTGCACCGCATGCACGGTGTTGATCAGCGCTTCCTTGATCGCGTAATAGCGATTGCGCGGTGCGGCCGAACTGACCGCCAGCGCCTTGTTGACCCGGCTGGTGGTTTTCAGCGCACCGAGCACTTGTTCGAAGCTGCGCGTCTGCATCGCGTCGAACACGCTCAGTTCCGACGGGCTCAGCGGTTTCTCTTCCACGGTGCGCGCGTTTTCGAACAGCGAGTCGTAGCCGAAATCGTCCCACACCGCGCGACTGGCGCCATTGCCCACCAGCAGACCGTTGAAGTCGGCGGTGGCGCGCAGGGCGCTCCAGTCTTCGAGGGTGGCATCGACATTCAGAAAATCGCTCATTGCTTGGCACATCTCAAAACATAGGGGCTGATGGACGGCGACTTTATCACGAGCGGGCATTGAGCCAGATCAACATCGGTGCTGACCGATCGGTCGATCCTGTGCACATCCGCCGGATCGGAGCAGTCGATTCGGCCCCAGTCAGGAGACGCGCATGAGCAGCACTTTTTTCATTCCGGCGGTAAACATCATGGGCAACGGATGCCTGGACGAGGCCATGGTTGCGATCCGCAACTACGGTTTTCGCAAGGCGCTGATCGTCACTGATACGGGGCTGGCCAAGGCTGGCGTGGCAACCATGATCGCCGAGAAACTGGCGATGCAGGACATCGATTCGGTGATCTTCGATGGCGCCAAACCCAACCCGAGCATCGCCAACGTCGAGTCCGGTCTGGCGCTGCTCAAGGACAGTCGCTGTGATTTCGTGGTGTCGCTGGGCGGTGGTTCGCCCCATGACTGCGCCAAGGGCATCGCCCTGTGCGCAACCAACGGCGGGCAGATCCGCGACTACGAAGGCGTCGATCAATCGAGCAAGCCGCAGCTGCCGCTGATCGCTATCAACACCACCGCCGGCACCGCCAGCGAGATGACCCGTTTCTGCATCATCACCGACGAGTTACGCCACGTGAAAATGGCCATCGTCGACCGCAACGTCACGCCGCTGCTGTCGGTCAATGACCCGGCGCTGATGGTCGCCATGCCGAAAAGCCTGACCGCCGCCACCGGCATGGACGCGCTGACCCACGCCATCGAAGCCTATGTATCGACCGCGGCCAACCCGATCACCGACGCCTGCGCACTGAAGGCCATGACCCTGATCAGCAACAACCTGCGCCTGGCGGTGCGTGACGGCAGCGACCTCGCGGCGCGGGAAAACATGGCTTACGCGCAGTTCCTCGCCGGCATGGCGTTCAACAATGCGTCGCTTGGCTACGTGCATGCGATGGCGCACCAGTTGGGCGGTTTCTACGACTTGCCCCATGGCGTGTGCAATGCAGTGTTGCTGCCACACGTGCAGACCTTCAACGCGCTGGTCTGCGCCGAACGCCTGACCGACGTCGCCCACGCCATGGGCGCAGACATTCGTGGTTTCAGCCCGGAAGAGGGCGCTCAGGCAGCGATCAATGCGATCCGTTGTCTGGCCAGGGACGTCGACATACCGGGCGGCCTGCGTGAACTCGGCGCCAAACTCAGCGACATCCCGGTGCTCGCCACCAACGCGCTGAAAGACGCATGCGGTCTGACGAACCCACGGGCGGCGGATCAGCGGCAGATCGAGGAGATTTTCCGTAACGCGTTTTGAGCAGGGTACAGCCTCGACACGTTCCGAGGTTTTTCGCGCCACCTCTGACGCCATCGCGAGCAGGCTCACTCCTACAGGGGAACGCATTTCAACTGTAGGAGTGAGCCTGCTCGCGATGGCTGTCTTCCAGACATCGAATAACCCTCTGGATTAACCGACTGCTGCCACATTCCTCTCAAACACCCCACCAAACTGAATCAACATCACCCCGCCAATCAGCAACAACGCCCCCAGCGCGCGCGATAACGTCAGCTGTTTCTCCACCAGTCCGAACAGCCCGAAGTGATCGAGCAGCATCGACGCAATCACCTGCCCGGCCAACGCCAGCGCAACAAATCCCGACGCGCCGAGCCTGGGCAGCAACATCACCGCCAGCGCCACAAAACACACGCCGAACGCACCGCCAGCCCACATCCACAACGGCGCCTTGCTGATAAAACCCAGCGAAGGCAGCGGCAGGCGCAACGCCAGAATCACCGGCAACAGCACCAAAACACTCACCAGCAATGAGGCCAACGTTGCCCATAGCGGATGGCCGAGCCCCCGCGCCAGGTTGCTGTTGATCGCACTTTGAAACGGCACCACCGCCCCGGCTAACGCGGCCAACAGCAACAAACCGGCCCACTGCAACGTACTCATGATCACTCTCCAACAGGTTTTGCTGGACTCTACGGTATTCGTCACGCAGATTTAAATTCGGTTTTGTCATACAGAACATGCACAAGATGAATGATCTGCGCCGTATCGATCTCAACCTGCTGGTGGTCCTCGACGCCTTGCTCGGCGAGCAACATGTCACCCGCGCTGCCGAGCGTCTGCACCTGAGTCAACCGGCGGTCAGCCATGCGCTGGCGCGTCTGCGCGACTTGCTTGGCGATCCGCTGCTGGTGCGCGCCGGTTCGACGCTGGTGCCCACGGCGCGGGCACTGGAACTGGTTGCGCCACTGGCCGAAGCGTTGGCCCAGGTGCAATCGCTGCTGGCGCCGAACACATTCGATCCGGCCACTGCGCGGCGGACCTTTCGCGTGGCGATGTCCGACTACGGCGCGGCCATCATCCTGCCCGGGCTGATCCGCACCCTGCGCCGAGAGGCTCCGGGCATCGACCTGCAAATCAGCCATGCCAGCCGCGAAGGCATGCTCGAAGGCGTGCTCAACGGCGACATCGACCTGGCCGCCGGGGTGTTCCCGGAAATGCCCAACGAGTTGCGCTGCAGCGCGCTGTTCGAAGAACGCTACGTCTGCCTGCTAGATCGCCGCAGCTTGCCGACCGACGGCGTACTGGATTTGCCGACTTACCTGTCGCGCCCGCATGTGTTGCTGGAAATGCGCGGCAGCGGCACCCCGGAAATCGAACGGGCGCTGACCTCATTGCGCGAACGCCGCCGCGTCGCCATCAGCCTGCCGCACTGGAATGTCGCGCCGCAGTTGATCAGCGGTACGGATCTGATTCTCACGGTGTCGTCGCGCAGCGTGCGCGAGATTGATCAGCAGGAACTGATTGTGCTGCCGCCACCGTTCGAGATCGCGCCGTTCACGTTTGTGCTGGCGTGGCATAGGCGCCGGGGTGGGGATCAGGCGTTGAACTGGTTGAATCGCCGGATTGAGGAGGGGATAGATCGATCCGGGAGCCGCGATTGATAATGGCCTACCACGTGCGCGGAGGAAGCCTGCGAGTATGGAAGACGCGCAGAACCTGAAGTCGGCCCTGACGAACCCGGTACGGAATCAGATAGGGGCGATCAGGGAGTGCCCACTCTCTGGTTCCGGGCAAACGTCCCTCGCGCCCGGAGGCAGGAAAGCGGACAAGGTGATCGACGCAGTCGAGAATGGCTTGAACAAACTCTGAGGCTGCCTGCGGATTTTCAATCGCGATGTAGGCCGCTTCGTCATCGAGATTCCTGAGTGCGGTACGCAGCCACTCAACGCGCATTGGCATTCCATTTGTTGGCGATCGCCCTGACGTCATCGGCAGAAGCGAAATCACCGGCATCGGCTTCGTTCAGCGCTTTTTGGATTTCTTCAATTTGCCAGGCTTCGCGCGCCAGGTATTCGCGCAATGCATCGACTGCCAGATAGGACTTGCTGCGCCCGGTCGCTTTGGCGAGGTTGGCCAGCGTATCTGCAATTTCGTCGGGAAGCCGCAAAGACATGACGGACATGATGATCTCGGTGTAGTGATTTGTAGTGCAACATACTACAGCGTCATACTTGTCCCGGCCCGCCATTCGTCTAACGGTTGCGCACAAGACTTTATCAAGGAAGAAACATGACCTGCAGAAACACCTTCATCCTGGCTTTTGCATTTATGGCCATCACCACCCAGGCCCACGCCGCCTGCACAACCAAGAGCTTCGACGGCAAATCCATGTCGCGCTGCAATGTCTGGCCGGCGTTTCCGAGTCAGGCGATTTCGGTCAAATCCACCTATCTTGCCGATTCCGGTAGCGACGATGCCGGGGCGTTCGATCTGGAGCTGGCGCTCCTCAACGCGAGCAACGCCAAACCCATTGCCACCTACCGTAAGCCGGGCGCCTACAACTCCGATGCCGTGCGCCTGGATGATGTGCGCATCGACACGGCGCGCTACCGATTGACGCCGGATATCCGCGCCTTTGGGTTGCGCGCGAAGTTCGCGCACAGTTCCCATGCCATTCCCTACGAAAAAACCGATCTGGCGCTGTATGTGCGCGAGGGCGACGAGTTGCGTCCGGTGCTTGAAGGCCTGGTGGTCTTCAAGGACAACGGTGAGTTCGTAAATGACTGCGAGGGCTACAGCAAAAAAATCCGCCGGACGCTCGAGATCGCTCCAACGAGCCACAATGGTTTCGCCGATCTGATCGTCACCACCAGCGGCAGCAAAATGAAAAACAAAAAGGCCGGCAATCAGTGCATATCGACTAACACCGAGCTGAAGAAAAAGCAGAACACCCTGACGTACGATGGCCAGCAGTACAACGTTCCTGAAGACCTCAGAGGTTATTGATCCCATGCTCACCGGTCTCAACCACCTGACCCTCGCCGTCAGCGATTTGCCCCGCAGCCTGGCGTTCTATCGCGATGCGTTGGGCCTGCGCGTCGAAGCGACATGGGACGCCGGTGCCCACCTGTCGCTGCCGGGGCTGTGGTTGTGTCTGTCGCTGGATGCGCAGCGTAACGGCGAGCCGTCTGTCGACTACACCCATTACGCATTCAGCCTCGCTGAGGCAGATTTTCCCTCGTTTGTGCAGAAGCTAAAAGCGGCGAACATTCGGGAATGGCGCGACAACCGCAGCGAAGGTGCGTCGTTCTACTTTCTAGATCCCGATGGCCACAAGCTGGAGGCTCACGTCGGCAATCTGGCTTCGCGACTGGCAGCCTGTCGGTTGAAACCGTACTCGGGCATGCGTTTTTACGACGCGTCGTGATCAGACACATTGGGCTGATATAGACTGGCCATCATTTGTACTGGCGACAGCAGGTTTTTCATGACTCCATCGCTGCTAATGGCCGTTCTGGCCTCGGGTTTCATTTACGGCATCACGCCAGGGCCTGGCGTTCTGGCGGTGTTCGGCATCGGCGCGGTGCATGGCCGGCGGGCCGGGGCCGGGTTTCTTTGCGGCCACCTGCTCGGTGATGTGGTCTGGTGCAGCACCGCGCTGATCGCGATCGTTGGCGCCCGCGAGATCGGCAGTACCGCGTTCGATGTGCTCGGCGTGCTCAGCGGCTTGTACCTGTTCTGGCTCGGCTGGCGTGCAGTGCGGGCCAAACGTCGCAGCGATGATCAGCCACAAGGTGCAGCGCGTCAGCCTTTCTGGCACGGCATCCTGTTCGGCCTGACCAATCCCAAGGCTTACCCGGTGGCGGTGGCGACCTTTACCGCGCTGCTGTCGAGCCGTGCCGAACTGCTCAACTGGTCGATGCTGCCGGCGCTGATCGCCCTGAGCTTCTTCGGCGGATTGCTGGCTTACGCTATCTTGATCGGCGTTGTCGGCGCCCAACGGGTACGCACGCTGTATCAGCGCCATGAGCTGATGATCACGCGGTTGTGTGGCGTGATGTTTATCGGTTTTGCCATCAATGCGCTGGTGCATGCGCTGCCGGGATTGCTGCCGAACAAGGCTTGAAGTTGTGTGCAGGGATGCGTGAACAAAGGGTCAGGGATGGTTGATCAGTGCTGCATTGTCCGGACATCCACGCTGAACCATGGAAAGCCGAAATTCCGCGCCGCTGGCGAGTTACATGGACCTGTTGCTGGATGCCGTCTGTGCGGTGGACAGGCAGGGCCGTTTCGTTTTTGTCAGCGCCGCCTGCGAGCGTATTTTCGGTTATACGCCTGACGAGTTGATCGGCCGGTCGATGATCGAGCTGGTGCATCCCGCAGACCGCCAGCGCACCCTCGCCGCCGCCCACGACATCATGGGCGGCGAACCCAAGCACAATTTCGAAAACCGTTACGTGCGCAAGGATGGCCGCATCGTCAACATCCTCTGGTCGGCGCGCTGGTCGGAGGTCGACCAGCTGCGCATCGCCGTGGCCCGCGACATCACCGAGCGCAAGCAGGCGGAATCGCGTCAGGCTGCGCTGTATGCGATTTCCGAGGCGGCGCATGTCGCCGAAGACTTGCTGGCGCTGTTCAAACGCATCCACCTGATCATCGGCGAATGGTTGCCGGCGCTGAATTTCTCCGTGGCGCTGTACGACGAGCACTGTGCGCAGTTGAATTTTCCCTATCACGTCGATGACCACGAATTGCAGCCCGAGCAACCGGGCACCGTCACCGGGCGTTTGTGTACGGAGGTCATCCGCAGCGGTCAGCCGATTCTGCTGACGCCGGACAGCCCCGACGCCTCGCCCGACTTCGCCGCGCTGGTGACGGGGCAGGACTCACCCTGCTGGCTCGGTGTGCCGCTGAATTCGAAGAACGGCACCATCGGTGCGCTGATCGTCAAAAGTCTGCCGGGCGGCGAGCGTTACACCGAGCAGGACAAGGAATTGCTGCAATACGTCTGCGCCCAGGTCGCGACCGCGATCGAGCGTCAGCAACTGCACGCGCGGCTCAAGCGCATGGCGCAGTACGATCAACTGACCCAGCTGCCCAATCGCGGATTGCTCAAAGAGCGCCTCAAGGCTGCGTTGGCTGCTGCCCGCGAAACCTCGGGAAACATGGCGCTGCTGTACGTCGATCTGGATCGCTTCAAACAGGTCAACGACACATTTGGCCATGCGGTCGGCGACATGCTGCTGCAAACGGTGGCGAGCCGGCTCAAGGGCTGTGTACGCGATACCGATACCGTGGCGCGCATCGGTGGCGACGAATTCGTGGTGCTGTTGCACAGCGTTCACGCCGCTGAAGACGCCGACATCGTCGCCGGAAAAATCCGACAGATGCTGGTGCAGCCGATGCGCCTGGACGGTCACAACCTGCACATCGAACCGAGCATCGGCGTGGCCCGCTATCCCGAACATGGCCGCGAAGAGCAACAACTGTTCCGGCACGCCGACCAGGCGATGTACGCCGCCAAACGCCTCAGTCATCGGGTAGTGGATAGCTGAAACAGTGCGCGCCGTTCGTCGCGGCGCGGGCAACTTTTCTAAACCTTTGGCAGTCCGGCAATTCTCAATCTAGGCGGGCACCTGCTCGCCAACGATCAATACCAAGAGGAAGAGAATCATGCCTAATTCAAGAAACTCGAACTCGGGAAACTTCGCCAACGATCGAACGAAGGCCTCTGAAGCCGGTCGCAAAGGTGGGAAAACCACCACCACGACAGTCGACAAAGAGCCTGCGAAAACCGAAATGGGCCGCAAGCCAGCTCAGAAGTCGAAGTAGTCGGTGAGGTAGTTTTGATTGAGAGGCGGGGGCGCAAGCCCCCGCTTGAATTTGCAGAGATAGGAGGGCGCGACCATGAGCCGGATGGCCACCCAGATACGTCGTTTCAGTTTTGCCACGCTGTTGGGTTTGTTCGCGGGCACAGCATTCGCCCAGTCGCCTGCCGACTTCATCAACGATGCGTCCGCCAAAGGCATGGCCGACATCGAAGCCAGTCGTCTGGCGCACCAGAAATCCGAATCCAAAGAGGTCAAGGATTACACCATCGTCGTGATCAATGACCGCACCACGGCCAACCAGCATCTGGCGAAAATCGCGAAGAAACTCGATCTGCCGGTCGCACCCCGTGAAGAAATCGCCGACAAGGCCAAGACCATGATCCCGCAGGTTAAAGACGGCGAAACCTTCGATCAGGCCTACGCCGCGAGCCAAGTGAAAGCGACCGAAGAAGCGATCCAGCAGATTCAGCAGGAGGCGCAGTCGACCGACGTGCCGGAAATCAAGGCCTTTGCCGACGAGACACTGCCAAAACTGCAAAGCCATCTGGAAATGGCGCGAGCGCTGCAAGCCAGCCGCTGATACTACCTGCCAATCAAAAGATCGCAGCCTGCGGCAGCTCTTACACCATTGCATGTAGGAGCTGCCGCAGGCTGCGATCTTTTGCTTTGTTCAACTTTACTTAGCAGTCATTCAAATCCTGCTTCGGCTTGCTCTTCTCCCCCAGCCCATCAAGATTGAACACCTCGCTTTCCCCCAGGCTGCGGTAATGCTTGCGCAGCGCCTCGAGTTGTTTGAGATCCAGCGACTCCAGCCCGAGCATCGCGTTCTGCGCTTCCTTGTTCACCCGCAACAACTCATCGAGCTTCAGGTGCAGGATGTCGGTATCACGGTTCTGCGTGTTCTGGATCAGGAACACCATCAGAAAAGTGATGATCGTGGTCGAGGTGTTGATGATCAGTTGCCAGGTGTCATTGAAATGAAAAATCGGCCCACTCAACCCCCACAGAAAAATCAGGATCAATGCGCCCATGAACGTTTTCGGGCTACCGGCCCAGAGGGCCAGGGTCTGGGAGATTTTCGCGAATTTCATTGCCGTGTTCCTTATTGGGAGAGCTTGAAATTCAGACATCCGGGGCGCGATGAAAATTCTACTTACAAATGACGTCTGCCAAAAATTGTGAGGGTGAAGACATCCCTTGCAATAAGCCTCTCTGGAACTGTCCGCAGCGCTGCCTGTATTGTGACGAACCGCAGGAATGTCCCGACAGGAGAACGCAATGAGTTGGTCCGCCAGACAATACGTCGCTTTCGAAGATGAACGCACCCGCCCGGCCCGTGATCTGCTGGCGGCGATTCCCACGGTTCAGGCGCGATCGGTGGTCGATATCGGTTGTGGCCCGGGTAACTCCACCGAACTGCTGGTGCAGCGTTTCGAGCAGGCGCAGGTCCGAGGGCTGGACAGCTCGGCGGACATGATTGACGCGGCGCGCAAGCGGCTGCCGCAGTTGCAGTTCGAGGTCGCGCAAATCGATAGTTGGGCGGATCAAGGGCCGTTCGATGTGATCTTCGCCAACGCCGTGCTGCAGTGGGTGCCGGATCACGCGACGTTGCTGCCGGCGTTGGCGGGTAAGCTTTCGGACGGTGGCAGTCTGGCGATCCAGATGCCGGACAACCTCAACGAGCCTTCCCATCGACTGATGCGCGAAGTCGCCGCCAATGGCCCATGGGCCGCGAAACTCGCCGGCGCCGCCGGGCAGCGCACCGACATGGCGAGTGCCAGCGAATACTTCTCGATGTTGCGTCCGCACTGTTCGCGGGTCGATGTGTGGCGTACTACCTATCACCATCAGTTGTCAGGTGGAGCGGCGGGGATCGTGGAGTGGTTCAAGGGCAGTGGCTTGATTCCGTTTCTGAGCCCGCTGAGCGAAGAGGAGCAGACGCAGTATCTGCAGCAGTACCTGGCGGCCGTTGCCGAGGCGTATCCGGCGTTGCCGGATGGTTCGGTGCTGTTGCCGTTTCCGCGGCTATTTATCGTCGCGACTCGCTAAGGGCAAACAACAATTCTGTGGCGAGGGAGCTTGCTCCCGCTGGACTGCGAAGCAGGCCCAAGGTCTTCGGGGCACTTCGCGCCCCAGCGGGAGCAAGCTCCCTCGCCACAATGCATGTTTCGCGAGTTAGCGCTGCACCGCCACCAACATCATCATCGGTCGCTCCCGCTCTTCAGCCAGCGCCGGTTGCGCGGCCACCTCTGCATCGCTCGGGCCCCATTCGTTGACGTGGCGAATGGCAAAACCCGCCGCGATCAACGAATTCAACAGCGTGCCAAGCGTGCGGTGCTGCTTGATCACCCCGTCGGCCAGCCAGTGGGTTACCCGCTCGCCTTCCATCTGATAACTGTCCAGCGGCCAGCGCTTGCGACCATCGCTGTCGACCAGCCAGCCTGGATTGCGTGGGGCCATGAAGATCGGATGTTCGATGGAGAACACAAAATACGAGCCCGGTTTCAACGCCGCGTACAGATGGGCGAACAGTCCGGCCAGATCCTTGATGTAATGCAGCGCCAGCGAACTGTAGGCCAGATCGAAACTGCAGGTCGGCAGGTCGATGTGTTCAAGATCGGCGCGTTCATAGCGGATGTTCGCCGCCGTAGTGGTTTCACGCGCGCGCTCCAGCATCTTTTCCGAAACATCCAGCCCCAGCACATTGGCGGCGCCATGTTCACTGGCCCAACGGCTGAACCAGCCATAGCCGCAGCCGAGGTCGACCACATTCAAGTCGTGCATCGATGGCAGCAAAGCCTTGAGCGCCGGCCACTCCGGCGCGGCATCGAGGCCACCGATGGAGCGGTTCATCTGACTGTAACCCTGGAAAAAATCCGGGTCGTCGTAAATGTTTTGCGTCATGGGGGAAATACTCTTTTGAGTTCGGTCATCAGCGGCAAAGTGGCCGCGCCATGGAGTCCCTCGAAAGTCAAAACGCGTATTCGTCGATGGCCGCGCAGGGGGGAGGGTGGTGGGTGAAGTGGAAATGCTAGCGGGTCGTGGGGAGGGTGAGAACCGTGGGTGTGTTGTGGGTCTGTAATGTCGGAAAAATCTTCAGGGTTTCAAAAAGTGTGATTTGCAAGGATATGCAGTCATCGCAACAACTTGATGTTGTGATCAATTCGGCTTTGAATGGTACGCAGGGTTTCCTGAGTGATCACGCCAGGATAACGATCATTTGCCACAGTTGAGAATTGGCTGGATACGTCGCAAAAGCGCTCAATGATAACTCCTGCCTCATAGGCACCAACCTCCGCTTCTGCTGCCAGTCCAAGCATGGCCTTTCGGTCGATTTCCAACGCTTCGCCCATCACATCCATCTGGTGATACCCACCCGGCCCCTCGCAAAAGGTCACATCGTAGGCCGGGGCTAATTTCCAGTCGCCAGTTCGTGACATGGTGTAGGCAAAGTTTTTGGGGTGATCGTCTCGATTGTGGAACGCAACGTTGAATACAGCTCGCTCGAACGCTCGAGCTTTTTCTCGTACATCATTGGTGCATCTCTGCGTCGCGCGCAGGAAGTTGACGTAGTCCAATGCTCCAGGGGATCGAAAATCTGCTCCGGTGAAAGCTGCGAGACTTTGCATGGGGACGCGCAGCCCGTCCTGTCGATCAAAGCGTTTGCTGGCGAAGGCAGCCATTCCGTCTGACAGACTGAAGTATTGCGTGTCTGGTGTTTGAATGCCGCAGAGGCGCAAGCACTCGGCATAGACCATTTCGATAGCGCACACTTCGGGGTGTTCGTGCTGGGCCGGGAATTTCACCAGCCATGCTTCAAAAGCCGGAGTGGCGGCAGTGGTGAACGTCCCGGTATCAGGATCGCGATAGACCAGAGCTTTTGGTCTGGCACCTTGCGGAGATCCTCCCACCAGCAACAACTTCTGAAGAAGCTCACCCCCTTCACCTTTGAGCACTTGTTGCACTTCGGCTGCAAGCAATTCAATGGGAACATGCATCTGCGGTTCTAGCACCTCAGGCGCCAAAGGCTTGAACGACATGGCGCCCATGGCATTGTTGCCAATGTAGGCCAGTCGCTCCAAGGGGCCGATGCGTGCGGGATTCAGGCCGCGACGTTTGAATAGACGATCCATCAGCAGCATGCCCCAACCGTCGGGCAGCGAGTCATAGACGGGGCCTGGCAATCCCAACTGATGTGGCGGGAAATCCCGGCTTAATTTGGCGCCCTGCACAGGAAGTTTCAGGGACGATAATTCCAGCCCTCTTTTTTTTGCTTCGTCGCTGTACTCAAACACCACCAGCGGACGGCCGGTCAGTGCTGCGGTGGAAGCCAGTGTGCCCCAGCGCCAATGGTCACCCCAACCCTCGTAGTAGACGTCTACTTTCTCAAGCATTGTCGGATTTCCTTTTGATGCGGTAACGCTTGGCACTGTTTTCGTAGCGCAGGATGTCGTCCAGAGTTTCAAGCTTTGGCAAGAACAGGTTTTCGAGTTCCTTACTGCGCCCAAGTACCATGGCAACTCGTATCAGATTTTCGAAACCCACATTACGCCCGGCCTCAAGATTGGATACCGTGTTGGTTCCGATGCCGGCACGTGCGGCCACATCTGCTTGTGTCATCTCCAGAGCGAGTCGATCAGTGCGCAGGCGTTCACAGATCCGCTTGACGATCTCACTCGGCTTGCTAAGGCTTAAATCCAACATAATGGGTCTTACACCTCAAAAGCTACTTTAAACCCGGTAATTCTGGATTTATCCAGGAATTTGTCATCCATGCGTTATTCCTGTTTATTGTGGCTTATCTTTTGAAAATCGCAATAACCCACAGAAAAATGGAATTATTCAAATTTGGTTGAGGAGAGGTCCGAGTCAGGAGAATCATCATTCATGGTGCCTTCCCACAAAATCCCGGACACAAAAAAACCGGCCCTGTAGGCCGGTTTTTTCTGTTCCTGCATCCCCCGTGATAACACGACGTGGGACCTGATTGAGTGGAGCGGGTAGAGGGAATCGAACCCTCAACTAAAGCTTGGGAAGCTTTCGTTTTGCCACTAAACTATACCCGCTCAGAGCGGCTGACTTTGTACCAGAGTCGGGCGCAGATTTGAAGTTTTTCTTTTGCTCGCAGCGCGTTACAGCATTGAAAACGGTCATTCGCGGGCGAATCTGCAGGACAGTCCATGCTGGTTTTTCAGCCCCACAGACTCGCTCGCGCCGACGCTTTTTCAAATGGCCAATGCATGGTGATCCTGGACGAACGAATAGCGCGTTCGACTCGACTGTTGTGACGGTTTCAGGAAACCGAGCAGGGCGTTCTGGCTATCGCGGCACGCGGCCTTGTGCTCCATGTCGAGGAAGTGCCCAGTGGCCTGCAGCGTGGTGAAGGTGCTGTGCGCCACATGGTTGCCGAATATCCGGGCGTCTCCGGCGGCGGTGTATTCATCCCATTCGCCGTTGAGGAACAGCACCGGCACGCTGATCTTCTTCGCCGCATTCAAATAGCACTGACGATCGCTGTGCAGTACGTCATTGATGTGGAAGTGCATCTGCCCGTATTCGTGCTCGGCCAGGCTGCTGACGTGGCGATAGTTGAAGCGCTTGAACAGTGACGGCAGGTGTTTGCCGATAGTGCTGTTGACCAGATGCCCGACGCGGTCGCCGTCGCGTTGGCCGAGGTAATCGACACCGCGCTCAAGGTAATCAAGCATGTGTGCGTTGATCACCGGCGAGAACGAGCTGATCACGGCTTTCTCGATACGCCGCGGCTGGTGGGACAGGGCAACCAGAGTCGCCGCACCACCCCAGGAAAACGACAGCACGTGTTCGGCGCCGAAGTGGTCGATCAGCTCCAGCAAGATCAGCCCTTCGACTTCCTTGGTCAGATGTTTCTCGTGACGGTTGTGGATTTTCGACCTGCCCGCGTAGGGCTGGTCGTAGCAAACCACGTTGAATTGCGGGTGCAGGTTTTTCACAGTCTGTGCAAACGACGCAGTCGTGGCCATCGAGCCGTTGACCAGGATGATGGTCTTTTCTGCGGCGTCTGCGCGATAGAACTCCGTGTAAACCCGATACTGACCCTGTATATCCAGCACAGCGATTTCTGGCCTCATGTCATAAGACTCCTGGCAAGCAAGCGGGTATGCGCGCAAATAGAGATTGCACGAGCTTTGTGACAGGTAGGCATACGCCTGGAATTTGCTTGGCCCATGTCGATCCATGACTGCGGTCGACGGGTGTTGTTATTGGCGGGCAGTCTGCCGGCTGAGGCGCAACCCAAGGGCTGACGACCGGCAAAAAGTTTCTTGGAAGTATGTTGTGACTCATCGGTCACAATTTGGCCGACGTCCTGATTCAAGCAGTGGGAGCGGGATCGCGCAAGTGCCGTTGGTAAATTGTTCGACAACTTCTGCTGAGCGGTCGCCGGCTTAGAACAAATGGATCTCTTCGGTGCGCAAAGCGCGGTACTCGCCCGGTTTTAGCGCGTTATCCAGCGACAGCGGGCCCATGGATTCGCGGTGCAGGCGCAAGACTTTGTTGTTGAAGTGACCAAACATGCGCTTCACCTGATGGTAGCGGCCCTCGATGATGCTCAGGCGCGCCACTCGCGGGCCGAGCACTTCGAGTCGCGCCGGTTGCGTGGTCAGGTTTTCGAAAGCGAAGTAGATGCCCTCGGCAAACGTGAGGGCGTATTGCGGCCCGATCTGCTGTTCGGTCTCGACGTAATAGACCTTCGGCAGTTTGGTCTGCGGTTGGGTCAGGCGTCGCGACCAGCTGCCATCGTTGGTGATCAGCATCAGCCCGGTGGTGTTGAAGTCGAGGCGCCCGGCGATGTGCAGGTCGTCCTTGTCCGGCTCATCGATCAGATCGAGCACGGTCGGGTGTTGCGGATCGCGGGTGGCGCTGACGCAGCCGGGCGGTTTGTGCAGCATGAAGTAGCGCGCCGGTTTGCCGAGTTGCAGGACTTCTTCGTCGACTTCGACGCGGCTGAACTCCAGCACTTCGCTGTGCGGGTCGCTGACGACTTTCCCGTCGATCCGCACACGCTTTTCCACCAGCAACAGGCGAACCTGCTGACGGTTATAGCGGGGCAGGTTGCTGAGAAAACGGTCGACGCGCATGGTCAGGAATCGGCGAACAAAGGGCTGCGTATCTTACGGGATCGGCCGCGCCGCTGCCTGCAGTTGCGCCTCCACTTGAGCGCAGCGCGGACACAGGCAGGATTTGTCGCGCAGTGCCGCCGGCAGCGCTTCAAGCATGGCGGGGTCGATGCTCACGCCATAGCACCAGCAGGCCTGATCGGCGGTGCGCGGGTCGGCCAGGCTGCAGTCGTTGCGGGCGCCGCAGGCCGGGCAGAGGTCGGGTTTGGTGTCGGAATCATGCATAGGACGAGTAAGGCATTTCCACGCAATAGCGGTTACGGCCAGTTTGTCCGGCCTGCTACATCGCATGATCGGCCCGAGACAGCAGGGTATGCAAGGTGTCATCAGCATGTACGGTGGTGGCACCGATGTATTCCTGGACATTACGCAGGCCAACAGTGGGAGCGAGCCTGCTCGCGAAAGCGATGGAGCAGCCAACGTAAATGTCGTCTGACACTCCTTCTTCGCGAGCAGGCACGCTCCCACAGGGGGAGCAGTGTGACTGACACCGCTGATCTGAAGCTTTTCCGCGCCCGGCACTCGCCCCGGACCTGACAGTCAAAAACTGTGTCGGCTGCGCTGTCCTGCTGCGGTCGTGGGTCTTTCAGGAGGCCGTCATGGGTACTTCAAAACTGTTGCGCCGGGTGCTGCTGGGAGCGGTGCTCGGCCTGGGTCTGTCCGGTTGTTATTACTACGCCGGGCCTTACGACGCTTACCCCGCCACTTACTACTATCCCGGCTATTATTCGCCGTATTACTACGGCGGTTATTACGGACCGCGCTACTACGGTGGCGGGCATTATTACTACGGCGGCTACGGTTATCGCGGTGGTTATGGACGCGGTTATCACGGCGGCGGCTATCACGGTGGGCACCACTGATCGGCGGCTGAATGAAAGTGTTTTTCAAATGAACAGGATTTCATCAATCACATGTTTCAACTTGTTACGAAAGCGCACCAGATTCGGAAAACGCTGTCTGATTATTCGTCAGTCACCCAATAAACGACTGATGCCTGCCAGCGTCGCTGGTGCGGCTACCCGCGGTCCAGGAGGCCGCCATGTATCGACGAATTCTTCTACTTGCTGCGATGATGTTTTCCGTTGCCGGTTGCGCTCCCTACTCCTACGCAGACAGTTATTACAGCTCAGAGGTCTACACCTCACCCGCTCCGGCGTACTACAACACTGGCGGCACCTATTACAGCGGTGGCAGCACCTACTACTCGGCCCCGCGCTACTACCAGGCGGCCCCGCGTTACTACCAACCGGCCCCGCGTTATTACTCGGCGCCACGTTACTACCAACCAGCGCCGCGCTACTACGAGAGCCGCCGCTGGCACGACAATGATCGCGGGCGCTGGGACGGTCACCGTGGTGGGGGTTGGGATCGTGACCGTGGCGGCCGTGACCATCACGGTAACCGCGGTGACCACGGCGGGCGAGGCGGTCGCTGGTAATCATCCGCAAACAAAAAAGCGGCGCATTGAGCGCCGCTTTTTTGTGCCTGCGATTTGCCGGGCAATCAGTAAACTGTCAGATCCGCCAACGGATGCCGACCTTCCCAGACCTTGTGAAAATGCGCATCGACCACCGCCTCCGGGACGTTATTGATGTCCGGCCAATGCCAGTGCGGTTTCTGATCCTTGTCGATCAGCCGCGCGCGAACCCCTTCGCTGAATTCCGGGTGCCGACAGCAATTGAGGCTCAGGGTGTATTCCATCTGAAACACTTCGGCCAGCGACAGATAGCGGGCGCGGAGGATCTGTTCCCAGACCAGATGCGCGGTCAGCGGCGAGCCTTCGCTCAGGGTGTTCGCGGCGCGGGCGATCAGCGGGTCGCTGCTGTCGTGTTGCAGGCTGATGGCTTTCCAGGCGCAGGTGACGTCGCTGACGTCGAGCAGTTCGTCGATCTGCTGACGGCGCGGCAACCACTGCGCTTCGGGCATCTGCCCCACGGCTTCCTGTTGCAGGGCCTTGAACAGACTGTTGAGCTGCATGTCGGTCTGTTCCTGCCAATTCAGTTGCAGCAGGCCTTCGATCAGTTGCGGTTGCTGTTCTTCAAGCAGGAAGCGATCGGCCAGATCCAGATCGATGGCATCGCGCCCGTTCATGTGCGCGCCGGTCAGGCCAAGAAACAGACCGAGCTTGCCCGGCAACCGTGAGAGAAACCAACTGGCACCGACGTCCGGATACAGACCGATGGTGATCTCCGGCATCGCCAGACGACTGCTCGGCGTGACGATTCGCGTGCTCGCGCCTTGCAGCAGGCCCATGCCGCCGCCGAGCACGTAACCGTGGCTCCAGCAGATCAGCGGTTTGGGGTAGGTGTGCAGGTTGTAGTCCAGGCGATATTCGGCGGCGAAAAACTGCGCGGCCAGTGGCGGGACTTCGCCGGGGTGGGCGCGGCAGGCTTCCACCAGACTGCGCACCTCGCCGCCGGCGCAGAACGCCTTGGCACCGTTGCCGCGCAGCAGCACGCAGACGATTTGTGAATCCTTGGCCCAGGCGTTCAGTTTGTCGCTCAGGGCGTTGATCATCGGCAAGGACAGCGCGTTGAGCGACGTTTCAGCATCCAGGCTGGCGATCCCGAGGCGGGCGCCGTCGGTGCCGGTGAGTTCTTCGAAGTGCAGATTCATCGTGACCTCGATCGGGAATATGAAGGATCAGTATGATCGCTGTGCGGGAAAGTGCCGGATCTGCGTCAGATCAATTGACAAGCGTGTCGGCTTTCCTAGGGTTCGCCCCATTGTTTTTGCCGGGTATGACCATGACTGCTGACGACCGTATCAAA
>Ga0153923_100181_pt1 | contig 27903 bp, 24 predicted proteins | sample TSNJ007MetaG_FD_104682 | JGI IMG/M metagenome (GOLD analysis project Ga0153923, IMG submission 104682) | Attine ant fungus gardens microbial communities from New Jersey, USA - TSNJ007 MetaG | ecosystem: Host-associated > Fungi > Mycelium > Unclassified | place: USA: New Jersey, Brendon T. Byrne...
GGCTTATTCTGTTCAGCTACCTCTTCTTTACCTGGAAGTGTAAACATAAGTACTACCGCAAAGGCACAGGCGGCAAAAAACAAACCGCTCATGATCCATTTCTGCATCCCAGTTCGTCCCTTCTATGTAAGCTGCTCCCTACATTATAGCTCAAGGTGAAGCGTTATCATAGGGTTTGTGACAAAAAAATGAACGATAATGCCATCAAATCATTGAAAAATATGGAATTTAATATTATTTATCATAGACCATGCAATAAAAAGGTTTGTTTCCTGTGGGGGTTAGGCGTTCATACGTATCGGTAATCGTAAATCCACACTTTTGGTAAGTTCGGATCGCCCGCTGGTTCCAGGTCAATACCTCTAGATCAATCTCACGCTCAGGATAACGAAACAAGGCTGCTTGCACAATTGCATCCATGAATATTTTTCCTAGACCTTGACCGCATAGATCAGGGCGCATACCAATCCCCAAGCGAACAACACCTTCCATTGGAAACAACTGCGCGAATCCACACAAAATCCCTTGCCCATTTAGTATGGAGATATATTGCTCATTCCGTAGCTGAGGGTCACCGAACTCGATTCCAAGAGCCTGCATTTGCTCCCACGGCATCCAGCCGTAAATATTATAAGGGGCAGTGTAATCCCAGTTGCAAATCTCTTCCGCGTGACTGGTCTCCATAGGCGCTACATGAAAAGTAACAGAAGGATTTATCATAAGGTCAAAGGACCTCCTTTCACGGGCGAGCTTTAAATGTCTTATATTTCTAGCTTAAAATACTTATGGTCCTTATAAGGACATCGAAGGCGTTTATGCTTGTAACTAATTATATACAAAAAAAGGCATGGTCGACTCAGAAATTTATGAGGATTATTGTTTTACAAATTCTGAGAGGGGTAAATACTAAATAAGACAAAAAACAAGCTCCTCCCCAAGAATCAACATCTTGGAAAAGAGCCTATGTACGATTTACTTATTGAACATCATCATTATCTTCTGTCTCAGAAGCAACAGAATGATAAGCATCTGTGCTCATAATTCGTTTAGCACCGATGTAGCGTTTCACGTAGTAGCTATCACTCAGGGAGCTAATCGTTACACCGCGTGAGGAAGATGCGTGTGCAAACTTGCCTTCACCGACATAAATACCGACATGGGAGACACCCTTACCACTTGTATTGAAGAATACAAGATCTCCAGATCTTAAATCATCTTGGGAGATAGCAGTACCCATTTGATACTGGGAACCTGATTGGTGTGGTAGGTTTATACCAATTTTATCAAATACATACATTGTAAATCCGGAGCAATCAAATCCATTTGTGGAGATGCCGCCGGATACGTACTTAGTTCCGATGGTCTTGTCGATCACTTTATCCATTTTGGAATCCGCGAAAGCGCTTCCTGCTCCGATGGTGAAAATAATGGAAAAGCTAAGTACTGCTGCTGCTAGCTTCTTCTTCAAAAGTTTATACCCCTTCCGGATGCCTACGAGGTTAGCTTAAGGGTTCGGTTGAAGGTCCCCTATGACCCCTCTAAAAATGGAGGTCAATTCACCCAAAGTTGGTTCCCCCGTTTTCCTAATAGTTAGGAAACTCGGCTGATACTGTTGATTAGGAATAGCTTGTAATCAATACATGACAAAACCTTTGTAAATAACAACTTAATGATTACAAAAATGTTACTAAAATCTTACTGCAGTTATTGTAACAAACAGAGTGCCGCTTGGCAATCGTTTTTAACATAATCATGCAGAAAAATTCGTTTTTTTAAAGACAAAATGCATATGTAAGCGATAATATTAAACTAATTTTTATATTTATTGAAATTTTTATCAAATAAAAGTGTTTAAAGTCCGTTCAAGAGGTGTAAAGAATATAATAAGGCAAAAGAAAACCTGGATTCGATTAAGTCAATAATCAAACCCAGGTCTATATAATGTAATTGTGAGGTTATAGTTGTGGGGAAGTATTAATCGTAGGCTATAGCTTGATATGAGGAAGTACTCATTACTCTTTTAGCACCAACGTAGCGATTGGCCCAGTAGGATTGGCTAAGTGAAGTGATGGTCACGCCATATGAAGATGATGATTGTGCGAATTTTCCGTTTCCAACATAAATGCCGACATGGGATACGCCGTTGCCCAATGTGTTAAAGAAAACTAGGTCACCTGAACGTAATTTACTTTTAGCTACAGGAGTTCCGACATTATATTGAGCTTTTGAAGTACGGGGCAAAGAAAGACCCACCTTCTTGAATACATACGTAGTAAATCCAGAACAGTCAAACCCGGCAGTGCTAGTGCCTCCGGTTTTATAGGCAACTCCAATTGTCTTTGAAATAACACTGTCCATCTTAGAATCTGCAAAGGCACTTCCTCCACCAATAGAGAACGCCATCACAAGTCCTAGCGCCGCAGCGACGCATGCTTTTCTTAAATTCTTCAAAAAAATTGTACCCCTTCCAATGCCTGTGAGGTTAGCTTAAGGATTCGGTAGAAGGTTCCCCTATGATCACTGCAAAGCGAGATCAATTCACCCAAAATATGGTTCCCCCACTTCCCGGTGCAAGGAATTCGGCGTTTTATGCACCAGATAGTGACTTATCGACATGACTACGACAAATACATGAAGTTATGTAGAAATCGTTTCAAATGATTACAAACTTGTTACCAATGGAACAGGACTTATTGTAACAAAGTCTTTACGATTTTGCAAATCCTCATAATTTGTCTATAACGCGAAAGAGTCCCAGCTCCTGATTCAGGAACCGGGACTCTTATATTATGTTCTGTAATGCTTCAAATTATTGTGGAAATGCTTTACTGTGCCATAGATGATATTGAGCTGAAATTCCCCACATTTTGAAGAGTGTTGAGGGCAGTGATGAAAGTTGACGAATAAGAAGTGCTGGTAGGCCAGGACAGAAGATGCCCGTTATTCCGCACACTAGCAAAAGGATCAGGCCTGCTGCACCAAGTATGATTGAAATTCCTATTGCCGGAATCAGCGACTTCAAGCAAATGAATAAGGAGGAGAACATCCCCGTGCCGCTGGTATACCCAAACTGCATATATAGAAGGAACAGGCGCACGATAAAGATGTATATAAGCCATGCCAATACGTATGGAACTAGATGAAGTAACAAAGAGTAGTTCAGAAAGGAGGACAAGAATAGCCCGTACATTTTTGGAGCAAGCCAGTATAACGGAAGTAGAGCCAGCGCCCATTCGATTAGACTGAAGATAAACACTGGAAATCCATAAAGCTTCATACCTGGAAAAAAGAACAGGCCACGCTCTCCTTTTCGCTCCTGATGGAGTTCATGCAGTAATCCTGCCCTTATGAAGGGGGAGAGTAGCAGTCGTAAGACAACAAGCCCTAGGAACATCCATAACCAAGTACGTATCGCAGGATCTGTGTTTAAGCTGAACTGCCCTTCGACATAATAGAGTAGTCTGCCCATTCCGCTGCCTCCAGCGTCTTTATCTGGATAACGCAGTAGAATTGGAACGATAGCAGACCGGATGAAGCCGTACATAAAGTAGCCCCAGAGCAGTCGGTAGATGAAGAGCAGAATCAGAATATAAAATTGCTCCTTCATGCTTTGCCAGCCGCGGGTTATCGATGTTCTCACAATCATTCACCTCACCAGACAAGAGTTCCGAGCACGGTTTCAACTAGTTTAGTTACACTTAATGTCCAGCGGGAGAGCGTTTTGGGCTCTATTTCCGCCAGTCTGAAGTTATTAAGATGCTTGTTTTCTAACAGAATGGTATGCTCAGGATCAACCTCAGCAGAGAGAAGAAGCTTATCGCTTAACAATTGGAAGGTAGTCTCTGCTCCTTCACCGCTCCAGACCCGCTCTGTAGCAGAGCCATCGGCGAATGTGAATTTAATGGGAACGTCAACGTAATGGCTCCCTTTGTTTGTAATCTTTACTATGGATTCATAGCTCTGAGCATCGCTGTTGCCATTCTTTTTAATCGTAATCGTATCTACTGAGAAATCAGGAGCACCACCACCATAAATATAATCTTCGAAATAAGGCTGCCATGATTTTTTGGTTACCTTCTCAACGACTTTTTGAAAATCAGACGTAGTGGGGTGCTGGAAACGGAATTTACGTGCGTAAGTGGACATGATGCTGTTCATTGCCTTAGTGCCTACTTGGCGCTCAATATCCTTAAGTACTAGCTTTCCGCGAATATACACATTCCGGCTATAGGATTCTGCCCCGGCATATTTCCATGTTTCTAAATTTAGCGGCTCTGATTTGGTCACCAAGCTGGACTGAAGAGGGAGATTCGTTTTGATGCCATATTCTTGCTCCATGAGTCTGTCTTCAGCATAAGAAGTGAAGCTTTCATCTAGCCAAGCCTCTTCGAATTCATTGCTGGCTACCATGCCGTAAAAGTATTGATGGCCAATTTCATGAACGACGGTTCTTTCAAGTGAGGTGTCAGGAGAAGAGTCTGTGGCTCCAAATGCTGTAATGAGTGTTGGATACTCCATTCCTCCAGCCCCATTCCCCTCCTTAGGCGGAACGATAATAGACAGAGTCGAGTAGGGATAAGGACCATACCATTTGCTGAAGTAGGTCAGAGCTGCCTTAGCGGCCTGAAGGTATCGTTCCTTTAAGTCTTTGTGTAATGGATCGAGATACACCTTAATCCGTACACCAGGCACTTCTGGCGTAGAGAAGGCTTCTTCGGCTACTGTAAAATCAGGGGATGCCGCCCACGCAAAGTCATGGACATCGTCAGCGTAGAACTGATATATTTTTTGATCTTGCTTTAGCTTGGCATTCTTCACAGGAAATCCGGTCGCAGCTACCGTGTAGTCGGAAGGAACCGCAATCGTTACATTAAAGATGCCAAAATCGCTGTAAAACTCAGAGGTGCCGTGATACTGATGCAAATCCCAGCCTTCCTCCTTAACCCCACGTGTGCCCATAGGCTCGTATACACTAAGTTTAGGGAACCATTGCCCAGCCATCACGAAATTGCCTGATGCGCCCATACGGGCAAATATTTTGGGGAGCTGGACCTCGTACTGGAGTTTAAGCGTGACACTTTCTCCACCATTAACCGGCTGTGGGAGATGCACCTTTAGGAGTGTCTTATCGTTGACGTTACCATCATCGGGTTGTACAAATTGCACTCTTTGCATTAGTGATGTTCCTTCTGTTGTGCGCAAATCGGTTAAAGTCATACTTCCGAAGCCGTTCTCTGGCATGGTGTCACCTCTGAGCGTTCCCCCGGACTCCTTCATAAAGGTAGTATCTGGTGAAGCAAAAGCATTTGGATACATATGAAAATATAGATCACTTACCGGTTTTACACCGGGGTGTGTCCAGGTTACCGTCTCAGAAGCGATTAAGGTTTCTGTATCAGGAACAAGCTGAACATCGATGTGATACTCGACAACTCGTTGACTTAATGCCTCTTCTGCTGGAACGGGGGCGCTTTCAGGCAGTGTCTGTTGTGGTGCAGCTGCAGGAGCTGTGCCGCTTGAGGACTTGGCCTCTTTTGAAACAAAGCTAGTAACAGAAGATGTGGAGTTATCCCCCGAATAGACCCATATGCCTCCTAATAGCACGAGGGTGGCCAGGGTCGCAAAGATGATGATGTACCTTAATGACAGTGACTTCATAGTGTGATTCCTCCCGTGACAAGCATCTACGGGATGTATATGTTTGCAATCGCCGCATTATTAGCTAAAATTAAATTATTCGTAAGAGGAAGGGTGTGCACTCGTGGACAACATACAACCGGAGGGCAAGAAACAGATTGCCTTAAATATTGTGAATGCCAAAAGTAAACATAAAGGCTTTGGAGCGGGCTCTATAGAGCTCAATAACGTATCGCCTGTCATTATTGATGGCGGTGAAGCAGTCATTGATATTGGTGCCATGCATGCCAAGAGTAAGGTTGAAAAGGGGATTAAATTCTCCATGAACCGTGAAGATGTACCTAATGGTAGACAGGTTTGGGTAGTATGGGTAGCAGTGGACCGTACACAGGATAGTCAATTCTATGGTGGAATAACGGCCTGCGAAATGTGGATCGATACGGAAGCACGTCGCGGTTGGAAAATTCTCGCCGAGCATGTCAATAAGTTGGATGCTGCTCTAAAACGTAAAATCGATGTGGGAGGGCTTGGCGCAGTTGAAAAAGCTGCCCTCAAATCCCTCTTGATCTCTCATAATGAGGCATGGTGGACTGCGTCCTCCGATGAGCTTAAGGCTGCACTGACCGAGTAGGAACGAATTATCCGGTCAAGGTTACCTGATACAGAAAAAAGGCTTCGACATCCTGAAATAGGAGAGTCGAAGCCTTTTTGAATTGAACACAATGAATTAGTTTACGATTTGCCTGCCGTACTAAGTTTGCGTTTGAGTTGACTTACTCTGGCTTGACTGATCCCAAGAATTTCAGCAAGCTCTTTCTGATTGGCATATGGATGTTCTTCTATGGCCCGCTCCAGGCGTTGGCACATATCCTCTGTCTTCGTCTTCCGGATCGTGCTGCTGTGTTCTGACACTTCGCCTGCAAAATCTTGGCGCGCCTCAGGCACTTGAGACATGCGTTCAGGGTCGGCAATTTCTTTTAGACAGCTACTGCAAATAAATTGCTCTTTATAGTAGGTGACATGGTCGTGGCTTCTGCAAAACGTACATTCTGTCGAGGTGTACTTCCTGAGTATGATGGTGTTATCGTTTAATATAAAAAATTCGATAGGATCACCAATGTCGATATTACGAGTCATACGGATTTCTGCGGGAACCACAATTCTCCCAAGACTGTCTAAACTCCGGATCATGCCTGTATCCTTCATCCCATGTCCCTCATTTACATCTTTATATTTTGGTTGCTACTAACTATTATAGCAGTAATTGTGAGTTAAGAGAATGGGGTGAATATAATTAATGAAGCGGTTACATCCTTTGTGGGAGAAGTGAAAATCGAGTTTGGCCATCTTATGGATTCTACAATAAATAAGTAATAAAAAAGAAAAACCTCTTCAATTAATGAAGAGGTTAATTCAACCACCAGCGTTTAATATTGTTCCACAGGGAACGACTTTCTTCAGCAGGATCTACTTTGCTTTGTACATCATCGACAGCGGGAGCTTTGCCATGTTGATCACAGTATTCGGTGGGCTCAGTTCCACTAATGAAAGTCTCCAGTTCTTTTTCGGGACAGGCTGCTGTAGCTAGCTTACCGGATTGCGGATTGATGTATACACTGACTACGCCATCTGGAATGGGAAAAATCTTAGGCGGGATATTTTCCAACGCTTTTTCAGTAAACTCCGCGAAAATTGGAGCTGCCCGTCGGCCATCGGTAGTTGTGATGTCGCGCCCCTTGTCATATCCAACCCAAACTGCAGTGGACAGCTCGGGGGTGAAGCCTACCATCCAGCCGTCTGTATCCGTAGTTCCAGTCTTGCCGGCTACCGGACGTTTGATTATAGAAGCTACACGGTTTCCTGTCCCCCCAGTCTCAAATACTCCCTCCATTAAACGGGTCAACACATAGGCGGCAGAAGGCTCTACAATGGCTTCACCCTTTGGCTGTGGTGCTTCATATAGCACCATACCATTGGAATCCGTTATTTTTAGAATGGCTGTGGTTGGCATTTTCTGACCACTGTTTCCAATAACAGCGAATGCCGCAGCCATTTCTAGCGGACTGATCGGTGAGGTACCGAGTGCCAGTGACGGCACGCTTTGAAGCGGACTATCAATGCCCATCTTGCCTGCCATCTCGCTCACCTTATCTGCGCCGATCTTCATGATCGTATTCACAGCATAGATATTGTCGGATGCTGCAATGGCTTGTCGCATATTGATTTCGCCCAGATACTTATCCCCGAAGTTCCGAGGCTGGTAGGTTTTGCGATTGTTATCATAATGGAACATCGTTGGCTGGCTTTTGAAAACGGAAAGACTAGTCATCTCTTTAGAAGAGAGTGCTGCTAAATACATGATCGGCTTAAAGGACGAGCCAGGTTGACGTGTGGTGGCTAGAGCATGATTGTATTGGTTGGTACGATAATTTTTTCCGCCGACCATAGCTTTAATGTAGCCAGTGCGAGGATCGATGGAAACAAGGGCGGTCTCCAGATCACTCTTTTGATCCATCTCTTTGTCGACTGCTTGTTCTGCGGCATGCTGCATGTCAGGGTCCAGGGTGGTGTAAACATTTAGTCCCCCTTGTTCCAACTCATCACTGCTGATGTTAAGAGATTCTGTGGCCAGATTGCGAATATAATCTCTGAAATAGGGTGCAACCACAGTGGTATCCTTCTGGCCTTGTGGTTTTAAGTTCAAGTCCTCCTGAACAGCTTGTCCCGCTTCTTCTTGTGTGATTTCTCCTAAATTAGCCATGACAGTCAAAATGATTTTTTGTCGTTTTTTAGCGTTGTCTAAATGATTGTACGGCGAATAATAGGTTGGTCCTTTTGGAATCCCAGCTAGCATGGTACTCTCTGCCAAGTCTAAGTCTGCTGCAGATTTACCAAAATACATTTGAGAGGCTGCTTCGATGCCATAGGCACCATGGCCATAGTAAATGTTATTTAAATACATGTTCAAGATTTCATCTTTGCTGTATTTCATCTCGAGCTGCATCGTATACAAGGCTTCTTTAGCTTTACGCGTCCACGTCTTCTCGTGGGATAGATAAAGATTTCTCGCGAGCTGCTGAGTTAGCGTGCTAGCCCCCTGCGTTCGGTTTCCCTCTTCCAGATTGACGAGCACTGCCCGAGCCATCCCCTTCATATCAAATCCGGAATGCTCGTAAAACTTACGGTCCTCGACGGCTAGTGTGGCTTCAATGAGCAGGGGAGAAATTTGACTTAATTTGACCGGTTCACGGCTACGCCCGTCTGAGGTAAAGGTGGCAAGAATATTGCCCCTGGAGTCGAGTAGCTTGGAGCGCACATCGTCGCCAATGGGAGGGAGATCTTTTTGGTATAGGTAACCGAGCAGAGCTCCCGTGGTCAGTAGAAACAATATAATCATGGCTACCAGCAGCCGGAATAAACGGCGGAAGCGGCTTTTTCGTTTGGGTGGACTCGTTGATTCACGTGACATGACACCAGACTCCCTTCTCCTTGTATTATGGGAAAGGAACTGGAAGGATATTCATTGTATAACTAGGTGATCTGTTAAAGGGACTATCACCGGAGGAGATTTAAATAGGAGATGACAAACTGTTTCCATTTTGTGACTATTCAATGGTGGATCATGCGTGCTTCAGGAGGTATAAAAGAGTAGAGATTGAAAGCGAGGGTATATATACAATAGGAGGTGTCATTATGAACTGGACGAAAAAGATTCACAGATCGACAATAACCGCCCTTTCGGCGACGCTAATAATGGTTTCAGGCTGGGGTGCATCAGCTTCTTCTGTACATGCTGCGGCATCGGCTACACCAGCGGCGTGCGGCACTGGAGATCATGGGCTACTACAGTCTCTGCAAAACAAGCATTCAGGAGACGTATCCACACCGCTTACCTTTTCTGATGTTCAGTTTCTGAATGGAAATATCGGACGGGCAGCAGGCAATGGATTTATGATTGGCACTTCTGATGGAGGCTGCAATTTTCAAGAAATTTATGAAGGCCAATGGAGCTTTAAACAGATTGATTTTCCCGATAACGTGCATGGTTTTGCCCTTGCTTCTGTAGAAGACAGTCAAGCTCGATATTTAATCAGTACCTCTAATGGCGGCTCAGAATGGAAAAGACTTTCGAATAAAGCTGTTAGCTTTGAAAGAATCGATTTTTTCGACAGTAAGATTGGTTTCGGGTATAACAGGGCATCAACGTATTACACCAAGGACGGGGGACTTAGCTGGAGTAAGATTTCAACCCCATCCAATACACGTGGTGCTTATTTCAGTGATCGTAATACCGGCTGGGCTGTTGTAACTGTGCCTGGAACCGGCTACCGAATAATGAAGACTACAGATGGTGGGAAAACTTGGAGTTTATCGTTGAAGGCAGCCTTTTCTGATCCTGAGTATGGCCAAATCACCGCGAAGGGAGATCAAGTTGATGTGGTTCTCTTTGGCGGCTCAGGGATGAGTCAAACCTCATACTCCCTATATACAAGTACGAATAAGGGGAAAAGCTGGAATAGAGTGATCGCCCAGGAAACTGCTGGGGGTGGACCTTCCCCGGGTAGTGGAAAAGCTGTAGTAAATAAAGGGCCTGCGTCTGGCAGACCGGGAAATTTGGAGCTGATAGGGAACAATACGACCTTCTTGGTGGGTTATTCCGACGCAGCAGAAAAAGTAGCGGTAGGACGCACATATAACGGTGGCAAGCAGTGGACCAATCTTCCGGCGATTGCTGGGTATGAAGGAGTAATCTCGTTCACTAGTAATAAAGAAGGCTGGCTAGCCGTTCGCGAACGCGATTATTCATCGTTATATGTAACTAAAGATGGCGGCGCTTCTTGGCAACTTAGATTTTCGTTGAAAATTTTGTCCTTGTAACAGGCGGGTTAGTAAAGGTAGCGATCATAGCTTTTAGTTTTCTAAACGGTTCCTAAGGGAACCGTTTTTTTGTGATTATGAAGTTGGTTGCACTTGTGTACAGTTTTACTACATGTTCCAAGTGTGCTTTTATCCATCAATATGGTAAAATTTTATGAGCTAAGCTAGATCTAATGGATTCTGAGATTGAAATGCTTCTTTGAACTGGATATAGTGTACAATGGGAAAGCGAATAGGCCTTTGAATGAATATAAAAATGTTTAAGTTTTACGACAGGCGTTTTTCTTATGCAGATTGCAGAGGCTTGCAGAATGGAGGAACGTGTGATGCCCGAACTACAGTCTAACAAATATGACGTCTCTATTACGCTCGTGAGCCTTCAAGATGGTCAGCGGAATGTTATGAAAGCGAATGGAGAGGTAGTATCCAAAGGACCGCATCTATATATTCAATATGAAGAGTTAGAGCAAGGCCCTCGAGGAGAGGAAATTTCTGTTCGTACAACAATAAAGATTGCAGGCAATCAGCTAAAGCTAATCCGCCACGGTGGGATACAGTCGGAACAGAGCTTTCAATCCGGACGGCGTCTGCCGGGATTCTATCGTTCACCATATACACAGTTTAATCTTTCTACAGAAACGAACAAGCTGGACGTGGTGCGCGAAGGGCGCTCCCTAACGGTTGCATGGGAATATGATTTGTACGTATACGAGGAATTGTCAGGAAAGTTTGCTATTAGTTTGCATATACAGGAGGAACCGAAATTATGACACAGAGAAAGAATCCGTTGGAGCTAGTGAATGAACGGGTAAAAGAAGCCATTGCCGATGCAATTGTAAATGCAGGAATTGTTGCACCGGAAGAGGTTCCGGATATCGTACTGGAAGTACCAAGAGATAAGGCACACGGTGATTTGGCTACGAACGCTGCTATGCAGCTGACCAAAATCGCAAAACGTAACCCGCGCCAGATTGCTGAGGCAATTATAGAACATTTGGATACAAGCAGCGCTTCTATTGAAAAAGCTGAGATTGCCGGACCAGGCTTTATTAACTTTACGTTGTCCAAGAATTATTTGTACCCAATTATCAGCCTTGTTGCTGAGCAGGGTGATGATTATGGCCGTATTAACATCGGTCAAGGTCAGAAGGTTGAAATGGAGTTCGTCAGTGCTAATCCAACGGGTAGCCTTCATTTAGGACATGCTCGTGGTGCTGCTGTCGGCGATGCGCTTTGCAACGTACTCGATTATGCAGGCTATCAGGTGACACGGGAATATTATATTAATGATGCCGGTAACCAGGTGGTCAACCTGTGCAAATCCATTGAAACTCGTTACCTGCAGGAGCTGGGCCAAGAAGCAGAAATGCCTGAAGACGGTTACCATGGCGAGGATATTAAGGGATTTGCTAAAGAGCTTGTGGCTGAAAAGGGTGATACACTACTCGAAATGAGCCCGAGTGACCGCGCAGCTTTTTTCCGGACTTATGGACTTAATAAAGAGCTCGATAAAATCAAACGTGATCTGGGACTATTCCGCGTAAACTTCGATATCTGGTTCAGTGAGACTTCCCTGTACGAGAACGGAGAAGTGTTACGCTCGCTAGACGAGCTTCGTGATCGTGGAGAAGTTTATGAGCAGGATGGGGCAACCTGGCTGCAAACGACTAAGTATGGCGATGATAAAGACCGCGTTCTGATTAAGAACGATGGCACATACACCTACCTTACACCGGACATTGCTTATCACAGCGATAAGTATGGCCGTGGTTACGATAAAATGATTAACATTTGGGGTGCGGATCATCATGGCTATATTCCGCGGATGAAAGCGGCGATGTCAGCACTTGGCAATGATCCTGAGAAGTTAGTGGTTCTGATTGCTCAGATGGTCAGCCTGTTCCAGAATGGTGAAAAGGTTAAAATGTCGAAACGTACCGGCAAAGCGGTTACGATGGAAGATTTGATGGAAGAAGTAGGAATCGATGCGATTCGTTATTTCTTCACCATGCGTAGCATGGATTCCCATCTCGATTTCGATATGGACTTGGCGATCTCTACTTCTAATGAGAACCCTGTATTCTACGTTCAATATGCGCATGCGCGTATCTGCAGCATCTTCCGTCAGGCAGAGGAGCAAGGGATCTCCATTCCTGATTACGCTGAGATTGACTTCTCCAAGCTGACAGCAGTGCATGAATATGACCTGCTGCGCAAAATTGGTGAGCTCCCAGCAGAAATTGCTGTTGCGGCTGAAGGTTATGCTCCACATCGCCTCATCCGTTATGTATATGAGCTTGCTGCGATGTTCCACAGTTATTACAAAGCTGAACGTGTAATCACTGAGGATGCCGCTCAAACCGTGGCACGACTTGCACTGCTTGGTGCTGCGCGTACCACCATTGCTAATGTCCTGCGTCTTGTTGGTGTTTCCGCACCGGATCGCATGTAATTCAACATCAAACGACAAAAAATCCGCCTTCCGGTTCCCTGGGAGGCGGATTTTATTTTGTGCCGTTCTTCGCACCGGCACAAGCTGCGCTCACGTCAGAGTGACCCACCCGGTGCCCGGGCAGGGTCTATACGTTCGCGGATACCGCCCGCTTGGCCCTCACTCCTGCTTTCAGCAGGCGTAGGGCATCGGCAGCGCCGCCGCCAAGGGATGCGCGTCGCTGCCCCTTGCGCAGCCGCACCGGGGACGCGGTGCGGCGCAAGAGCAGCTTCAGCTCCCTTGGCGAGAGCCCCGGTCGCACCGAGAGCAGCAGTGCAGCGGCTCCCGTGACATGAGAGGTCGCCATGGAGGTGCCGCTCATCTCTTTGTAGCCCTCCTTCAGCCAACAGGAGGTCACGCCTTCGCCGGGACCATAGACATCGATATAAGAACCGCGGTTGCTGAAGCCGGCAACACGATGTCTTTTATCGATGGCGCCCACGGCAATCGTCTCAGGATAACGTGCGGGATAGTCCCCGCCACGTTTGCCGTCATTGCCGGAGGAGGCGATGATAGCGATTCCGGCTCGGTACGCTTTAATAACCACATTGTGAAGCGCTTTGCTTCTAGTTTTCATTCCGAAGCTCATATTGATGATATCTATTCTGTTCTGCACGCACCAATCAATACCCAGCACAATATCAGACACATAGGCTGATCCACTATGATCAAAAGCCTTGACTGGATATAGTAGTGCCCGTGGTGCTACACCCATCATCCCACGATTTCCCCCTGCTGCCGCTAAGGTCCCGGCGATATGAGTTCCGTGACCGTTATCATCCAGCGGCAACATTCCGCGGTGTAGTAGGTTGACCCCTGAGGCTAATGAATGCTTCAGATCGGGATGGCGGTAATCAGCTCCTGTATCGATTACGCCGATTTTGACGTGAACTCCAGTTGATTTGGACCATGCCTGAGGAGCATGAATGGCTTTTACTCCCCAAGGGAGTGTAGCGGTTCCGCTTTTTTCGTTAGCTATAGAATGGATTTGTATTTGTAGATCCTCTTCGACATTTAGGAGATCTGCAAATCGGTTCATTAGTTTTCCAGCTCCGGCAGCAGGCACAAAAAAGGCCCGAATCAGCGGAGATACCTGCACTTGCCGCAGCTCAGGCTGCTTCGCTTTCAGCGCCTTCCATTGTGTAAAAGCTCCGGCATACTGGCGGGGATCATTGAAGGTAAGAATACGCCGCTCACCATTGTTGGGGGCAACCGATATTTCTTCAAGAAGCATGTGCCAAAATTTGTAATAGTCCATAGGTTTCGCTGTCCCCTCCTCGGTGCCCTGCTGCCATATTGTATGAGTGGAAGAGGGGGTCCGAATGGGAACTTGCCCTTTTTTAACGAAATGGGCTGCCCATCGTGTCAAAAGACGGCGCTTTACATAAAATAGACAGAAGAGATTAACACTCTCTTTGTAACATCACGTAAGGAGCCGATCCTTGGCGTGGATACAGTCATGCGCGGAGGGTTTCCTCCGCCTTTTTTTATTTAAAAGGAATTATAAGTTTCACACGGGTACATATGTTATGGGCTTATCCTTCTTCAAGATGGAGACAGGTTTCTGCTATGGATAACAGCCTGAAGGCTCTTTCTGTCAGCTGTTACCGCTTTTGACTTGCAATTTGTTGTCAAATAGGTTTTACTTAGTTTTGTTAATGGATATTATTGAAATAAACCGTAATGTGAACAATGCGTGAGAGGAAGTGTCCTTTAGTGAGTACGCCACTCAATTTAAAGCTAGACCCTGAGAAAGTTAAAGAAATGCCGATGGTGGATTTGGCCTTTCTAGTGCTTAAGGCAGCCAATACACCGTATTATTACCGTGATCTGATGGTCGAGGTAGCCAAGTTGCGCGGCATGACCGATCAACAAAGCCAAGATACTATTGCCCAGTTATATACCGAGATTAACATTGATGGGCGTTTTGCCTGTGTCGGAACCAACCTTTGGGGATTGAAACGCTGGTATCCTCTAGAGCGCTCTGATGATCCGGTTGGTAACACCAAACGCGTGCGTATCATCAACGATGAAGACGATGATTTGGAAGATGACGACTTTGCTGAAGAAGAAGAAAACTACGCTGCTGAAGAAGAGGATTTCGACGCTATCGACGAAGATCGCGACGACCTCTATTCCGACGACGACAGCGAAGAAGAAGTTGACGAAGATGTCGTGATCGATGAAGATGACATAGACGAAGATGACTCAGATGAAGACGATGCAGAAGATGACTCAGATGAAGACGATGCAGAAGCTGACAAGTAAGATAAATAATTTCAAAGAGTCTTGCTGATGGTATAATTCCTCCCTTGACAGTGGGGGAACGTCAGAGTAAACTATTGCATGGGCTTATCATGTAAGTTAATAAACGCGTTTCTTAAAATAAAAAGTGCCCCGGTTCTACGGGTGTCACTTTTTTGTTTTTTTAGATGCAAAGTAGCTGTAGTTTTATGTGATTTGCGGGACAACGTTTTATGTTTTCCCCGGTGAATCAAACTTTTGATTTCCCCTGTTTTGATGATAGTAAAACGGGTTACGATAAACACCATGCGCCGCTTTTATGTCTGGACTTTATTTAGGAGGGTTTTACAGTGACAAAGTATATTTTTGTAACGGGTGGCGTTGTGTCTTCCCTGGGCAAGGGCATTACCGCCGCTTCGCTGGGCAGGCTGCTCAAAAACAGAGGTCTAAAGGTAACGATTCAGAAATTTGATCCGTATCTTAACGTAGACCCTGGAACGATGAGTCCTTATCAGCACGGTGAAGTATTCGTAACCGATGACGGTGCGGAGACTGACCTTGACCTTGGACACTATGAACGGTTTATTGATATTAATCTGTCAAAGAACAACAATGTGACGACAGGTAAGATCTATTCATCCGTAATCAGCAAGGAACGTCGTGGAGAGTATTTGGGCGGAACTGTACAAGTTATCCCACACATTACGAATGAGATCAAAGAACGCGTGTTCCGTGCAGGCCGCGAGACCAACTCTGATGTTGTAATAACAGAGATTGGTGGAACCGTAGGTGATATTGAAAGTCTTCCGTTCCTGGAAGCCATTCGTCAGATCAAGAGTGATATCGGACGGGAAAATGTGATGTATATCCACGTAACCTTGATTCCTTATATCAAGGCTGCTGGAGAAGTGAAGACAAAGCCGACACAACACAGTGTTAAAGAGCTGCGCAGTATCGGTATTCAACCGAATGTCATCGTGTGCCGTACGGAATATGAGCTTTCCGCAGATATGAAAGCGAAGATCGCACTCTTTTGCGATATTGATGCTAATGCTGTTGTGGAATGCCGCGATGCTTCAACGTTGTATGAAGTTCCATTGAATCTTCGTGATGAAGGATTGGACGAGATTGTTGTTAATCATTTGAAGCTTACAACACCTGCACCAGATATGCGTGAATGGGAAAGTATGCTTGAACGGATTCAGAAGCTTGAAAAAACAGTGGAAATTGCGATTGTTGGCAAGTACGTAGCCCTGCATGACGCTTATTTGAGCGTTGTTGAATCACTTTCACACGCAGGCTTTGCTGCTAATGCAGAGGTTAAGATTCGCTGGGTGAATGCAGAGGAAATTACGGATGAGAACGTGGACGAAATGCTGCGTGGTATTGGTGGTATTCTTGTTCCTGGTGGTTTCGGTGATCGGGGAATTGAAGGTAAAATCTCCGCGATTCGTTATGCCCGTGAGAAATTGATACCTTTCTTCGGAATTTGCTTAGGTATGCAAGTTTCCGTAATCGAATATGGCCGTTCTGTTCTAGGTCTACAAGGTGCGAATAGCTCCGAAATCGATCCGAACACACCATATCCACTGATCGATCTGCTTCCTGAGCAGAAGGATATTGAAGATATGGGCGGTACTATGCGTCTTGGCTTGTATCCTTGTAAGATTGCTGAGGGTTCCCTGGCAATGTCTTGCTACGATGATGAACTGGTTTATGAGCGTCACCGTCACCGGTATGAGTTCAACAATACGTACCGTGATGAGATTGAAAAAGCAGGTCTGGTTATTTCCGGAACCTCTCCAGATGGCCGTTTAGTTGAGATCGTAGAGCTTCCGGGACATCCTTGGTTCTTGTCGGTTCAATTCCATCCGGAATTCACTTCACGTCCGAACCGTCCACAACCGTTGTTCCGTGATTTCGTCAAAGCTTCTTTGACTCATTCCGAACAGCAGTAATTTTGTAAATATAATCGGAACCTGCGGGTTCTGTATCAAACCTGAAGAGCCTCCCATAGGAGGCTCTTTTTTTTAACTATTCGAAAGTATAAGTTGTTCATCTATTCTTTATGTCTAATATTTTTCGCTTAAACGCTTACCGTCCTTATAGGGACGCCGAAGGTGTTTATGCCTGTTTGTCCATTTTGAAGAGCTCCGTAAATGACATCACTGTAATTCAGACTCTTTATTTACCCATTTTATCCAATTAGCAGGATTTGAGCAGTGAAGCACGAATAATAGGTTTCGTATGGGTTAGTTTCTGAAGGGGCCGTTAGCTGTGGAGAGCGCGGTATAGTCAATCTGGCTTAATCTCTGGGAGGGTATTATATGGAAAAAAAGAAAGTGTTAATTGTCGATGATCAGAATGGGATTCGGATTCTTCTTATGGAAGTGTTCAATAGCGAAGGATATACGACATTTCAAGCAGCTAACGGAAAATTGGCCTTAGACATTGTTCGCAGTGAGTCTCCTGACTTGGTTTTGCTCGATATGAAAATACCGGGAATGGATGGACTCGAGATTCTGAAGCATCTGAAGGAACTAAATCCATCCATTAAGGTCATAATGATGACCGCTTATGGGGAGCTGGATATGATTAAGGAAGCAACCAAGCTAGGCGCATTGATGCATTTCACAAAGCCATTTGACATCGATGAAATGCGGGTAGCGGTCAATATGCATCTTCATAATAAGTCTGTAGATCAATGCAGTTAAAGTGATATTTTCTGTATCGATTCTATTTGGTTATGGTGATTATAAACAGTTTGAGTGCAAATGCTATACGGGCTGGATAAAAATCGTCCCACCGGGACATTTTTTTGTTTATCCTATTTAGTATTTGACTCAGGATGTGTTATAATAAGCCTGTATGTGATGTCGGTTTAAAAACATAGCCAACCAACATTCTTAGGAGGATGAAACCATGCCATTAGTATCTATGACAGACATGTTGAACAAAGCACTTGAAGGAAAATACGCAGTAGGTCAGTACAACATTAACAACTTGGAGTGGACACAAGCTATTCTTGGTGCCGCTGAACAAGAGAAATCACCAGTAATCCTTGGTGTATCCGAAGGCGCAGCACGTCACATGGGCGGCTTCACTACTGTTGTTAAAATGGTAGAAGGTCTAATTATCGATATGAATATCACAGTTCCTGTAGCGATCCACCTTGACCATGGATCTAGCTTTGATAAATGTAAAGCAGCAATTGATGCTGGATTTACATCCGTAATGATCGACGGTTCCCACCACCCAATCGATGAGAACATTGATATGACTAAAAAAGTCGTTGAATATGCTCACGCTAAAGGTGTTTCTGTAGAAGCAGAAGTAGGTACTGTTGGTGGACAAGAAGACGACGTTATCGGCGGCATCATGTATGCTAAGCTTGATGAGTGCGTACGTATTGTTAAAGAAACAGGTATCGACACTTTGGCTCCTGCACTAGGTTCCGTTCATGGACCTTACCATGGCGAGCCTAACCTCGGATTTAAAGAAATGGAAGAAATCCGCGACGCTACTAACATCCCAATGGTTCTTCATGGTGGTACAGGTATTCCTGAACATGACATCAAGAAAGCTATCTCCTTGGGTACTTCCAAAATCAACGTAAACACTGAGAACCAAATCGTGTTCGCAAAAGTTGTTCGCGAAGTTCTAGCTGCTAAACCTGATGCTTACGATCCACGTACATTCATCGCACCAGGTCGCGATGCGATCAAAGAAACCGTTATCGGAAAAATCCGCGAATTTGGATCCAACAACAAAGCCTAATCATTGTTAGCTTCCGCCACAGGTGGACAAGCAATTTGTAAAGGGCAGGGTGTAGCTCTGCCCAGTTGAATAGTTTGATGAGGAAAGCACACCGCTTAGCCGGTGTCTTTCCATTTTCATCACTAAAAGTCCACAGCACGTATTGCCCACACAGCTGCAATACACGTAGGGGGAAATTGATAAATCTATGGAAAAATTAATGATTGGCGGTGGACGTCCGCTAGAGGGCGTTGTAACCATCAGTGGAGCAAAGAATAGTGCTATTGCACTTATTCCTGCGGCGATTTTGGCCGAATCTGAAGTTGTTCTTGATAATTTACCGTCCCTTAGTGATGTAGCCGTTTACTCCGAAATCTTGCAAGAGCTTGGCGCAAGTGTATCTTGGTCAGGCAACCAGATGAAAATTGATCCTTCGCGTATTGTATCTATACCTATGCCTAATGGTCCGGTTAAGAAACTTCGAGCTTCGTATTATATGATGGGAGCTCTACTTGGAAGATTCAAAGAAGCGACAATAGGTCTTCCCGGTGGTTGTAACTTCGAACCTCGTCCAATCGATCAGCATATCAAAGGATTCGAGGCACTGGGAGCAACAGTTACCAACGAACATGGTTCTATCCACTTATATGCTAAAGAGCTACGCGGTGCGAAGATTTATCTAGACGTATCAAGCGTAGGTGCCACTATTAACATCATGCTGGCGGCTTCACGTGCCAAAGGCTCCACAATTATTGAAAATGCGGCTAAAGAGCCTGAGATTATAGATGTAGCAACCCTATTGAACTCTATGGGCGCTGTTATTAAAGGCGCTGGTACAGAAACCATCAGAATCGAAGGGGTATCGGAGATGCACGGTTGCCGTCACTCCATTATTCCCGATCGGATTCAAGCAGGAACTTATATGATTGCCGCTGCGGCTACGCGTGGTAATGTGTTGATAGATAACGTTATTCCTAAGCACTTGGAAGCTTTAACGGCCAAGCTTTTAGAGATGGGCGTTGAGATTGAAGAGCTTGACGAAAGTATTCGCGTTATAGGTAGAGCTAATTATGAGCACGCAGATGTCAAAGCGTTGACCTATCCTGGCTTTCCTACAGATTTACAATCTCCTATGACAAGTATGTTGACACAGGCGGAAGGCGTTAGTGTGCTTAGCGATTTCGTCTACAGCAACCGTTTTAAACATGTGCCAGAATTGGTACGAATGGGCGCGAAAATACGCGTTGAAGGCCGTTCTGCAATTATTGAGGGTGGTAAGCTTAACGCTGCAAAGGTGAAAGCGACCGATTTACGGGCAGGCGCTGCTCTTGTCATTGCTGGATTGACAGTAGGGGATGGGATCACCGAGGTGACCGGCGTAGAATATATTGACCGTGGTTATGATAATTTAGTGAGCAACCTTCGACAACTTGGTGCTCATGTTTGGCGTGAGAACGAATAAAATTAGGATATCCCGTTTGGAAGGAGGTTTATTTGCTTATTTACCGCATATATCCTTCCAAATTGGGTATTAATATCCTAATGGGCATTTTAATAGACTCATCATTTTGCCTAGTAGATAGACTAGGGCGAACTCATTTAAAAATTGAATAGGTGGTTATTACATGGATCTTCAAATTTCCGATTTGGAAGAAATGAAGCTGACCGAGTTGTATAAGCTGGCCAAGAAATACCAGATCCCTTATTACGGACAGCTGAAGAAACGGGAACTGATCTTTGCGATCCTTCGGGCACAGGCAGAGCAAAGCGGTCTTATGTTTATGGAAGGCGTACTGGAAATTCTACCCGAGGGCTATGGATTTCTAAGGCCGATTAACTATTTGCCTAGCGCTGAAGATATTTATATCTCAGCCTCACAAATTCGAAAGTTTGATCTCAGAAGCGGAGATCTTGTATCTGGGAAATGCCGGACGCCGAAAGAAAATGAACGATATTTTGGCCTGCTTCAAGTCAATGCCGTTAATGGCGAGAACCCTGCTAGCGCAGCGGAGCGACTACATTTTCCAGCATTAACACCACTTTATCCGCAAGACAAGCTACCGCTTGAAACATCCCCTACTCATTTGTCTACCCGAATAATGGATTTGCTCGCTCCTGTAGGTTTGGGGCAGCGGGGTTTGATTGTAGCACCTCCTAAAGCAGGAAAAACGCTCCTCTTGAAAGAAATTGCCAATAGTATTTCCACTAATAATCCTGAGATTGAACTCTTTGTATTGCTAATAGATGAGCGTCCCGAAGAAGTAACTGATATGCAGCGTTCAGTAAAAGGCGAAGTGGTTGCATCGACGTTTGATGAGCTTCCAGAGAATCATATTAAAGTGGCCGAACTTGTGTTGCAAAGAGCTCTTCGTTTAGTTGAGCACAAGAAGGATGTAGTTATTCTTTTAGATAGCATTACCCGTCTTGCACGTGCGTATAATCTTGTGGTTCCACCATCTGGGCGCACGCTTAGTGGGGGGATCGACCCAGCAGCCTTTCATCGGCCGAAACGGTTTTTTGGCTCTGCACGGAATGTAGAAGAGGGCGGTTCACTGACTATTTTAGCAACTGCTTTAATTGATACCGGATCACGTATGGATGATATTATTTATGAAGAGTTTAAGGGTACTGGTAATATGGAGCTTCATTTGGACCGCAAATTGGCGGAACGCCGTATATTCCCTGCTATTGATATTCGTCGTTCAGGTACACGTCGTGAAGAAGTGCTCTTGAGCAAAGAAGAGCTTGATACGATCTGGGCGATTCGCAAAAATATGAATGAATCCTACGATTTTGTGGAGGGATTCATCAAAAAGCTGCGTGATACAAAGACTAATGCTGAATTCTTAGCATCATTTGACGTTGCGGGAGCTAAACAATCGCCAAATGGAACTGCGAGTAGCGGAGGAACTTCCAACAGTGGTACGGCTGCTCGTCGCACAACACGGGCAAAGACTTCTTCAGTGCCTACAACTTGAGAATTGATAATAAGAGGAGACTAACATGTATTTGGTATATGCCGACGGGCAAGGAAACGTATATGATCATCCAGAACTGTACGGGTTAGCCCGTAGTGGAGATATGATCGTTGAAATGTTGGAGGAAGAGTTGATACCGCTGCCTGAAGGCGCTACTCTTGTGGGCTTGCCTAGTACGCGGGCTGTGGGTATGGATCCTGAGACAGGTGAAATGATGGCGTTGCCGGATGGCTCACAGGCTGTAGGCGCGCTGCTGCCTCAGGGCTATACTCGCTTGTGTCTTCCTGGGTATGTAAAGACAGATAAGTCTTACAAGCTTCCTCTGTTTGGGTATTCGGCTGTAGTGTGGAAGGATGGCGGGTTCTATGTTGCGGCAGATCCAACCGATAATCCGGAGAAGTGGAACCCACTGAACTGTGATAAACAGGATCTTGAGGTAAGTGTTGGCGAGTTGACTGCCAAATATCCTGATAACCGTCTCTATGAGCATCTTTCTAACTGTGCGCTTGGTTATGAATGCCTGACTTCCTCCAACACCTTCTTAGGGCGCTGGGAGGGCGGTGTGCCTGTCTCTTATTCATGTAATGCTGGATGTTTTGGCTGTATTTCTGAGCAACCTGATGATAGTGGTTTTGTGTCTCCGCAGACTCGTATGAATTTCCGACCAACGGTTAATGAAATTTCACAAGTTATGTTGGAGCACTTGAAGACGCCTGAATCGATTATCAGTTTTGGACAAGGCTGTGAAGGTGAGCCTTCTACGCAGGCAAAACTTATTATAGAAGCAATCCGTGAAGTGCGCTCGATTACTGACATGGGCTACATTAATATCAACACCAATGCTGGCTTAAGCGATCATATTCGTGGAATCGTCGATGCTGGGCTGGATTTGATGCGTGTCAGCACGATTAGTGCTCTAGATGATCATTACAATGCTTATTACAAACCACGTGGCTACACATTGGCTAATGTAGAGAAGTCTTTGAAATATGCTGCCTCGCAAGGTGTTTACACATCGATCAACTATCTGATTTTCCCTGGAGTAACTGATCGCGAAGAAGAGATTGAGGCGATGGTGGAGTTTGTAAGACGTACGGATCTGAAGCTTATTCAGATGCGTAATCTGAACATTGATCCAGAGAGTTATCTGGAGTTAATTCCTCCTGCTAAGGGTGAAATTCTCGGCATGAAGACAATGCTGGAAATTTTCCGGGACGAATTGCCGGATGTTGTTATTGGTTCTTACACACATGTACCACCAGCAAATATGGCTCGGGTAAAGCAACGGCAACTCAACATTTAATAGATTAAATGTACCAATGAATTACCAATGAAACATATTGATCAATTGAATTTTTCGTGCTAAAATACCACAGTGTAATCATATAACTCTGGGTCCGCATGAGGCTTAGGGCATGAGAGGTGAAATTCAAAATGCAAGCAGCAATTCAACCAAAGTATAACTTAACTAAGGTAACCTGCGCATGTGGCAACTCTTTCGAAGCTGGCTCTGTTAAACAAGAGCTTCGTGTTGAAATTTGCTCCAGCTGCCATCCTTTCTTCACTGGCAAGCAGAAGTTCCTGGATGCCGGCGGTCGCGTTGATAAATTCAAGAAGAAATACGGTATCTAATTGGAATAGCCGCTTAGCGGCTTAATGGTTAGATCGAGCTCCCAGCTTTCTCGCTGGGGGCTCATTTTATGTCTTGGAGTTGATTTTTGTCCGAGCGTGAGCTATACTTATCTTCGCCGTGCTAGACGGGGAGGTAGCGGTGCCCTGTAACTCGCAATCCGCTGTAGCGAGGTTGAATTCCTGTTAGAGGTGCTATCGATGTGAGGCCTTGGTTCCTACGGGCTGTGTTGACGGTTGGGTCCTCCGCAATGAGTGCTTATGAACCTGGTCAGGTCCGGAAGGAAGCAGCCATAAGTAAGTTTACTCTTGTGCCGGAGGGTGGCCTAGCCCGAGCAGTCATGTAGGGTTGCCGCTTGGATCGTAGTCATCAATAACAGGTGCACGGTTTATAATTCTGTTTATAACAGCATCTTTGCCACAAGCAAAGATGCTTTTTGTTTTTGGTCAATAGCCGATGAATATAGTATAATAAATTTGCGACAAATGCCGGGAAAGAGGCAGCCTAAGAGAGGGTAATGCATAGTGGAACATATCGCGCTGTACCGTGCTTGGCGGCCGCAGTCGTTTCAAGACATGGTTGGACAACAGCACATTATCCAAACGCTGCAGAACGCAATTCGTGAACAGCGGGTTTCGCATGCCTATCTGTTCAGTGGTCCGCGGGGAACTGGTAAGACAAGTGCTGCTAAAGTCTTAGCGAAAGCGGTCAATTGTGAACGTGGGCCAGGTCCGGAGCCTTGCAACGAGTGTCCTTCCTGCTTGCGAATCACTGCGGGTAATGTGATGGATGTGCAGGAAATAGACGCGGCATCTAACCGGGGCGTAGAAGAGATTCGCGACCTCCGGGACAAGGTGAAATATGCACCTACCGAGGTGCGCCGTAAAGTGTATATTATTGATGAAGTGCATATGCTGACAACAGAAGCATTTAATGCGCTATTAAAGACATTGGAAGAACCGCCGTCACATGCAATGTTCATCCTTGCGACTACGGAACCTCATAAATTGCCAGCGACGATCATTTCTCGTTGTCAGCGTTTTGACTTCCGCAGAGTAGCTTTGGAAGAGCAGACAGCACATCTAAGTGCTATCTGTGAGAAGGAAGGGATTACAGCTGATGTTAACGCATTGCAGTATATTGCCCGCCTTTCTGATGGAGGTATGCGCGATGCAGTGAGTTTGCTGGATCAGATTTCATCTTTTACAGATGGCAAAGTTACGTACGAACAAGTCCTGGGGATGACCGGAGGGATACCCTCTGAGCAATTTGCACGTCTTGCCACTGCCATATTGGAAGGTGATATGGGTCTTCTGCTGGAGCTTGTTGAACAGCTTATGCATGAAGGTAAGAGTGCTGATAAATGTCTAGAGAATCTTATGTATTATTTCCGTGATTTATTGATGATTAAGATGGTACCTGGGGCCGATCAACTGACGGAGAGAGTGCTTAATCCCGCCGAGTTTAAAGATATGGCCACCGCATTTTCCCGGGATCGTCTGTTTCAGATCGTAGATACACTTAATAAGTACCTGGGTGAAATGAAATATGCTACTCATCCGCAGACTTTGTTTGAAGTCGCACTGATGAAGCTTTGTAGCTTGCAGCAAGAGGAAAGTGAGACCGCATCAGCTGCTCCGTTAGGTGCATTGCAGGCTGGGTCAGGGGCGAATGCTCCTGCAGTCCACTCTGGTGAACTGGATCTGCTCAAGAGACAGATTACTGCGCTGGAGAAAAAGCTGGAGCAGGCATTGCAGGCCGGTGGTATTTCCGGAGGTGGGCGAGATGGTGCCTCTTCTGCGAAATCGAATCCGACTCCAAGTTCTACGCCTAGAATCTCTGCAACCTCCAAAATGCCTCCAAATGTTGATAAGTTTATTGCTGGTAAGGATAGTCCTGATTTTGCAGCTATCTACAAACAGTGGAGTCTTGTCTTGCAAGGGGTAAAAGAGGAGAAGGTAACGGTTCATGCGTGGTTTGTAGACGGAGAACCTGTATCTGTAATGGACGATGCTGTGCTTGTTGCGTTTAAGAACACGATTCATCGTGATACAACGGAGAAGCCAGCAAACAGACAGGTCATTGAGAATGTGTTTGCAGCGCGTCTTGGTAAACCTTATAGACTGGTAACTATAATGCAGCGCGATTGGAACGAAGCCGCTCAGAAGTCAGTGGGACAGCCTAGCAAGGAAGAGTTGCGGCTAGAGCATGAACATGATACTGCAGATGCGAAATCTGAACCTTGGATTGATGAGGCTATCCAGCTTTTTGGAGAAGACCTTGTTGTCATAAAAGAGTAATGTAAGCATACTAGCGCAAATTGCGCATTCCAAAGGAGAGATGATGTATGAATAATATGAACCAAATGATGAAGCAAGTTAAGAAAATGCAGGAGCAAATGCTTAAAGCTCAAGAAGAACTAGGTGGCAAGGTAATTGAAGGCTCATCAGGTGGCGGTGTAGTTACAGTTCAAGTTAATGGCCACAAAAAGTTACTTTCTATTCAAATCAAGCCAGAAGCTGTTGATCCGGAAGATGTTGAAATGCTACAGGATTTGGTAATCACTGCAGTTAATGATGCTTTGACTCAAGCTGAAGACCTTGCGAACAATGATATGGGTAAATTTACTGGTGGAATGAAGATCCCAGGCTTGTTCTAATTCACTCACTCCACTTTCGTCTAAAGGAGAATTATTAATTTGTATTATCCCGAACCGCTAGCCAAGCTGATCGATGCTTTTACGCGCTTGCCCGGGATTGGGCCGAAGACAGCCGCCCGGTTAGCTTTTCATGTGCTTAACATGAAAGAGGATGACGTCATTGATTTTGCTAAAGCGCTAGTAAGTGTCAAGCGTAATCTTCATTATTGCTCCGTCTGCTGTAATATTACGGATACGGACCCGTGTAAGATATGTCAGGACAAAACTAGAGATCCTTCAGTAATCTGTGTGATCCAAGACTCCAAGGATTTGGTGGCAATAGAACGAACCAAAGAGTTTAATGGGTATTATCACGTTCTTCAGGGTGCGATTTCACCTATGGAAGGTATAGGCCCTGATGATATTCGCTTGAAGGAATTATTGACTCGTTTGAGTGATGAAAGAGTGAGTGAGCTTATCATGGCGACTAACCCCAACATTGAGGGTGAGGCAACGGCGATGTATATTTCTCGTTTAGTTCGGCCTTTTGAGATTAAAATCACCAGAATAGCCCATGGCTTGCCTGTTGGTGGCGATCTTGAATATGCCGACGAGGTTACCTTGTCCAAAGCGTTGGAAGGTCGTCGTGAGCTATTCTAGTAGCTCTAAAGTCGTGTTTTTCAAAAGGAGGCCCCCTGGGCCTCCTTTTTTTGTTCTAAGTTTGTCCCTATCCCGATATGAATGAGAATAACGAGATGTAATTTTGCATCGAAATTATTCTGAGGAGGAATGAGTAATGGGATGGTGGACCTCATTGTGGCGGGGAGCAGATGAAGAACAGGGTAGAAAAGATACGGAGGGCTGGGAAACGTTGCTGGAGGTTCGTAAGGCGCAATCTGAGTGGGAGAGAGCGTACCTAATGTTTGATGAAGCGTTGGGTCAAGATCAAATTGATTATGCTATTTATATTTTAGAGGCAGCAGAGCGCAAGTATCAGATACATCTCAAACATGCAAAGAGCATTGGATTAAATAGCAGTCAGATGTAGGCGCTAGTCAAAAGGAAATATAGGAGGGATCAACATGCTAAGAATGTTAGCTATAGGAGTACTAGTCATATCGGTTGTGTTGTTGAGTGTAATTGTATTCCGAAAAAAACTTGGCTTTGGATGGCTTAGTCTGTTCGGAGCTCATTTGGTACTGGCTGCGCTCGCGATATATGTAGTGAATTTCTCGGGTTTAATCACACAAGTTCATATTCCCTTGAATCCCGCAACCATAGGCGCAGTAACGGTTCTTGGCCTTCCAGGCGTAGTAATGTTAATAGGATTAAGAATTATTTTGTTTTAATGCTTGACGTGAGTTTGAAAAATATGATACATTAAGTCTCGCCCCTTTGGACAAGATGTTGATTAACAACTTGCTGAAACGGTAAGCGAAAAAAAGAAATTAAAAAAACGCTTGACGAAAACAAAGGTGCTGTGATATATTATAAAGGTCGCTGCTGACAAGCAACGACAACGAAAGATGAGACATTGATCTTTGAAAACTGAACAACGAGTGAGTGGGAAATCACGAAAGTGAAATCCAAAATTAGAGAATTAATTTTCTCGTCAGATGTTTCAAAATGAGCATATCGCTCTTTTCAATAC